>Ga0207693_10002920_pt1 | contig 14796 bp, 8 predicted proteins | sample LARL81metaG_FD_184347 | JGI IMG/M metagenome (GOLD analysis project Ga0207693, IMG submission 184347) | Corn, switchgrass and miscanthus rhizosphere microbial communities from Kellogg Biological Station, Michigan, USA - LAR L8-1 metaG... | ecosystem: Host-associated > Plants > Roots >...
CAGGCCATACCGCGGCATGGTATTTCTTGTATTCGTCCAATGCTTCCGGTCTCAACCTGATCAGTGAACCATAGCGTTTCATGCTGCCCCCATTGGGTTCGGCTCGTCTGTTCAGCAGAGAGCGAAACACCCGAAGATCCAAGAAGCGTTGCGCAAATCAAGACTGGTTCACTATATTCGATGCTCGTGGCAGTGGCCAGAGAAGGCATAAGCTTCTTTGCCGGACCTCATGTCGCGAATCATGAAAGAACATCGGATCATTTCGCTCGAAACCAGAGATGTGCGATTTCCTCTGCACGATGGTGCGGGGAGCGACGCAGTTCACTCGGGTTCCGAGTACGCTTTTGCCACCACCCTTCTGGCCAGCAGCGACGGCCTCTGGGGTACCGGAATTGTGCTAACCCTTGGTCAGGGCAACCAGTTGGTTTGTCAAGCGATTGAATTGCTCGGAAAGAGCCTGGTCGGGCAGGAAATTGAAGAACTGATGGCGGGCTTCGGTGTGGTCACACAGCGGCTGGCGCAACATCCGCAACTGCGCTGGCTGGGACCCCAGAAAGGGGTGATCCATCTCGCGCTGGCCTCTCTGACCAACGCGTGTTTTGATTTGTGGGCCAAAGCGCGGGGAGTCCCTCTTTGGCGGTTGCTTCTTGATCTCAACTGGCAGGAATGCGTCAATCTTTTGGATCTCAGTTATTTGGAGGACGTTCTCACCCAGGAGGAAGCCGCTGCCATTCTGCGAGAGCAAGTCCCAAGCCGTGGTGAGCGTGAGAAAGTTCTGCGTCGGGGCTATCCCGGATACGACACGTCAGTCGGTTGGTTCCAGTACGAAGACAACCAGGTGAAGGAATTAGTGCGAGAAGCCATGGGCCGGGGATTCCGCGCTTTTAAGCTTAAGGTCGGGTCGCGAGACCAGCAACGCGACGTCCGCCGAGCATCCGTGCTGCGCGAACTTGCAGGTCCCCACGCATTGATCATGCTCGATGCAAACCAGCAGTGGACTTTACCGGCAGCGCTTAAGGCCTGCGAAGCGCTGCGCACGGTTTCACCGTATTTCATCGAGGAGCCAACCCACCCGGACGATATCCAGGCACACAGGAGTCTGGCCGAGGCAATCGCGCCCATCCCGATCGCACTGGGTGAGCACGTTCCAAATCGCGTCATGTTCAAGAACTTCATGAAGGCGGGTGCGGTTCATTTTGTGCAAGTAGATTGCACACGGGTTGCCGGGATTTCGGAATTCCTCGCCATCAGCCTAGTCGCACGTAAGTTCGGCTTGCCGGTAGTTCCGCATGTCGGCGATATGGGCCAAATCCACCAGCATCTTGTGCTGTTCAATCACATTGCTATGGGGCACGATGCATTGTTTCTCGAATGCATCCCGCACCTTCAACAGTATTTTGTTGCCCCGGCACGGGTTGAAAACGGAGTGTACGTAACGCCGCAGACTCCCGGTTCCTCTTCCGAAATGAAGGGAATCGCGCCGGAGAAAATGTCGGCAGTTCGGCACTGACCGAACCATCACTCATTTCACCCAGTGATCTCGTCCGGCCGGACAGCGCGCTTCTCGGCCATCGAGAGATATTCCGCGAAAACAATTTGCAGGGTGTGCAGATTGTCTCGTCCGCTGGTCTCTGGTTCTGAGCCATCTTCAATTGCGCACATCAGTGAAGCCATCGGGCCGACAAATGCGTCGGGAATCCACATGTCCTCAAGGCGTGCTGAAAACCAGTAGCCGAGGTTTCGCTTGGACATGAATTTCAGCGTGTCCGGGCGTCCGCTCGGGTAGTTGTACATCAGTCCGATCGTGCCTTTGATCACACCTTCGGTTCCCTCGAAGCGGAAGATGGCATAGGGATCGTCTTGCCATGTGGTATGGCAAACGTCGATGAGAACCTGGAGACCTGACGGGTATTCCCAAACAGAAAGAGTCTTGGTTTCCGCTTCGGTGGTTTCGCCGGGAGCACGTGCGCCGCTGGTGAAAACCATCGCCGGCTCACCAAACAGATATCGAAGCGAATCGATGTAGTGAATGCTGTGGAACATGACCTCCAGGCGTTTGCCCTGGAAGATCCACGGCCACAAACTCCAGTCGGTTTTGCAATGGACCTGGATGGTGGCATAGGTGGGAGTACCGAGCCAGCCATCATTGATGAGAAGGCGTGCGCAGCGGATACCCGCGTCCCAACGCATCTGCTGGTTCACAGCAATTTTAACTTGGGCTTGTTTCGCCAGTTCCACACTGCGCACCGCCTTGGCATATTCATCCGCAAAGGGCTTCTGACAAAGAAGATGTTTGCCAGCCGCGGTGGCCTGGGCAACGATTGCAACCTGCTGTGCCGGATACACCGCTACGTCTGCGATTTCGACATCGCGATCGCTCAGCAGATCGTCGACAGTTGCATACACCTTGGGGATGCCGTGTTGCTTCGCCGTCTGCTCGGCTTGTTGATGGTTCTTGTCGGTGATTCCCACAACTTTGAATCCGGCCTTTTTGTACGCCGGCAAGTGAGCGTAATTAACGATTCCTCCAGCGCCCACGATGCCAATTCCATGGCTCATGCGCCGGGGCATTTTCGGTTTGTAATCGAGACTCGGAAACTCAGACATTTCGTCAGCCTTTATCGGAAGAATGCAATCCTCGAACTTATTGAGTGAACGTTTGCGAAAGACAGCCCTTATAGCAAGACCCAAATCCAAATTCAAGGACAGAGTACGCGAGTAGTGTTCTGACAGGTGAAACAAGCACACGCTTAGTCTCCGAAAGCATTCTCACGATCGAGCATGTTCGATCCTGACCAATGCTAATCTGGTGCGAGATTTCAGAGATCTATGCCTGGTTCACGACTCCTGCCCGGGTTCGTCTTGTTGCTTCTCCTGGCGGCTGTGTTTTCGTTTGCTCAGACCTCTGAATCCGCGAAGCACGGCAATCAACCTGTCAAACCCGGGGTGGTTCACTTTGAGGACATTGCCCTCCAAGCCGGACTAAACATGCTGAATGTTTCGGGCGGAGACACACATAAGGAATTCATCATCGAGACTACGGGGACCGGCGCGCTGATAATCGACTATGACAATGACGGTTGGCCGGATATTTATCTTCCTAACGGCTCTAGTGTGGAGCCATTACCTAAAAATCAGGCGCCCACCGGGCATCTTTATCGCAACAATCATGACGGCACGTTCTCCGATATCACTACGCATGCCGGCGTTGCACGTACGGGGTGGGGTCAGGGAGGCTGTGTCGGCGATTACGACAACGACGGGTACCTGGATCTCTTCCTGACTTTCTGGGGGCAAAATGTTTTGTTTCACAACAATGGCGACGGTACGTTTACCGATGTAACCGAGAAAGCAGGCTTGAAAACAGGTAGGGCCGAATGGAGCACAGGTTGCAGCTTTGTGGACTACGATCGGGACGGCAAAGCGGATCTTTTTGTTTCGCGGTACGTGGATTTTACTTACGACTCCGTCCCGCGACCAGGTCAGGGGCAGTGGTGCCAGTGGAAAGGGATCAATGTGATGTGCGGTCCGCGCGGACTCAAGATGTCGGCTAACGTCCTATATCACAACAATGGCGATGGCACCTTCGCGGACGTTTCACAGAAGTCCGGCATTCTGAACACCTCCGGGTGTTACGGCCTGACCTCAATCACGGCCGACTTCGACGGTGATGGCTGGCCCGATATCTATGTTGCTTGCGATTCCACCGCAAACATCCTGTACCACAACAACCGTGATGGAACGTTCACCGACATAGGCAAAAAAGCAGGAGTGGCCTACAACGAGGATGGGGGAATGCAGGCGGGCATGGGATTGTCTGCCGCCGACTACACCCATAGTGGTCATCAGGCGATCGTAAAAACAAACTTTAGCGACGACACGCCGACTCTCTACCTCAATGGTGGAGATAACAATTTTGACGATGTGACTTACCCGGCTGGACTGGGGAGGATCAAGAATTGGCTGGGATGGGGTGTTCAGTTCTATGACTTCGACAACAATGGCTGGGCCGGCATCCTGATTGGGAATGGCCATGTCTATCCCGAAGTGGACGGCAAGAGTTTGGGGACAAGCTACCGCGAGCCCAAAGTTGCGTATTACAACCTGAGGAATGGGACGTTTTCCAACATTACATCCGAGGCTGGCGCTGCATTGAACGAGCCACACTCGGCGCGGGGGATGGCGCTTGGAGATTTGTTCAACAACGGTCACGAAGAGGCGCTGATCAACAACATGAACGAAACGCCGTCCCTTTACTACAACACCGCCAAGATAGGCAATTTTCTCAGCCTGCATCTGGTCGGCGAGAAGTCGAATCGAGCGGCTCTGGGAGCTGTGGTCACTCTCGAACATGGAAACGATAAGTTTGTGAAAGAAGTTCGCAGTGGCGACGGCTATATTTCGCAGAGCGACCTGCGAATCCATTTCGGTCTTGGCCAAGAATCTAAAGCGGACAAGGTAACCATCCGCTGGCCGAGCGGGCTAGTGGAAACATTGCAGAACCTCCCGGCGAATCAGTACTACACCGTAGTCGAGGGCCGGGGTATCGACGACAAACAAACACATGGCGTCAGCAAAGTGCTAGTGGCGCCCATAAAAGCACCGTAGAACGTAGAATGAAGCGCAATAAATCGGCATGCAGAATAACTAAATCACGTTTGCGGCGGAAATAACGCCGATAGACAAGAGTAATACGCCGATTCCCACCCAGCAGTAAGTAATGGCACGACGACTTGCGCCCTTCCACTCACCCGAAACCGCACCCCAGAAGACAGCCACGATGATGTCCAGGGTCATGAAGATTGACCAGCCGATGATGCCACCCAGAGAGCCGAGCCAAGCAGCTCCGACACCGTAGAGAACTGTGCCGGTAAACCAGAGCAGGCCCATCGAGATCCCCAAGAGCCAACAAGCTGGTGACCTGTGTTCCCGATAGACACTCCATGTCTGATTTCGATTAAGGAGAAAAACACAGTAGACAAGGTTCGCGAAGAAGCCGCCAGTGACGGTCAAGGCCCAAATAGGATTGGCTGCCATGGCCGCATTGGCGCCGGTGTAAAGGGCCCGCAACCTGAGCTCGTCTCCAAATAGAAAGCTGAAATTTAACATGGACGAAAAAATCCCGGAGAACACGCAAATTAGTAATCCAACCGTGAAGCCCGAACCCGACGAAGTTTTAGACAAATCGCGTTCGCGGATACGCCCGGCACGCGCCAGGAAAATTAACCCGAATGTCATGACAACCGTCCCCAGGATCAAACCGAGGCCCCGTCTGTCGGTGAGTTGTTCGGGATGAAGAATGATCAGCGGAAACAGCGAACCAAATGAGGCTGTGATGCCGAGAATCAGAGCGAATCCGAGAGCCATACCAACACGGCTGATGCCAAGCCCGAACAGAGTCGCGCCCGTTCCCCACGCGATGCCGAACAGAACAACCCGAACCACGGTACCCAACGACGTTCCGCGAAAAACGTCGATCAGTTTGGGAACTGTCGCAAAGGTCACGATCCAAGGGATTACGAAAAGCCCGGAGAAAGCAAATAGCAGCCAGCTGTTTTCCCAATGCCAACCGGACATCCGCTTCATTGGCGCGGCAAAGCTGCCATTCAACATGGCAGCGAGAACCACGACCGCGACTCCCCATCCGATAGTCGAATGCATCAGGTTTCCTTTACTGTCCAGCAAAAAACAAACGTTGAGCTAATGTGAAGCTGGCATCGAAGGCGGTAGCACCACGGGCCGGGAAAACCTCGCGTCGTCCACAGTCACGTTATCGTGGACCTCTGCGATTTGAATCGTGAAGCGCGAGTTGGGTCGCGCGATGGTCCACTGGAACGGCACCTTTAGCCCTCCTTGCTCGCGATAGTCTGCGTAGTCGATTTGGGTGGGATTGCGTCCCAGCGGCGAATCGGCGTAACGCAACATACGCAGCAGCAGGCCCGACTGTTCATCGAAGTAAAACTTGGCCACAGGTTCCCCCGCCCTGAGTCCGGAAACGACGTACACCTCGTGGTCGCCGATCTTTTCCGGTTTGCCCACACGCAGTTCGCTGAACAATTGCTTAGCACGTATCGGCAATTGGAGGTCTGTCTCGGCTTGGGCGGAAACGGCTTCGGAAGATGGAACGTCACGCACCGGATGGTCTGGGGATGACGTCCAACCAGAGGTACCGTCATAGGCCGTGATGTTATCGCCATTGGGTAGGTGGATGACTGTCGCGCGCTTGCCCGGGGCTTTGCTGAAGATGTCGACAGGGAACTGCCGTCCGTTGAGGTTGATGGTACCCTTCTCCACGCGGGTAGACGATTGTTCAATTGCCGACGCGCCACCGAGTGCGTCCGCATATTTGGCGAAAATCTGGTCAGACTGCGGTATGCCGGGTGGAAGTGCTCCGGGCTCGTCTTCGTCCTGCGCCTTTCCAGTCAGGACTTGCGCGTCTGCTTCCCCCACAGCTGGCGTGGCTAGGGGATGAGACGAGCCGCGATGACAGGAGTAGCAGGTCACCTCACGCTTGCCTTCGAAATTCTGTTGGTTAATGGCGAACATCATCTGCATCATCTTCCGCGCCGTCTGTTTTGGCTTCTTGTCATCCTTGTCGAGTGTTCCCTCCACATGGCAGAAACTGCATTCCACACCCAGCGAGTAGGTTATGAACTGCATGGCGGGAATCAGTTGGTCTGCGGGAATCCCCTTCAAGACCTGGATGTTCTTGTAGGCCTCTTCTGTCGTCTTCGTTCTGGAAGTCGCGGGCCTGACCGGGTCGATTGGCCGAGCCTGACCGTTCACTAGAACACCAGCTAGAGACAACGTAACGGCGAGGCGCAAACCAGCGATCAACCAGGGTTGGCATTTTTCACTCATGCCTTTCCTCCTCATGCCAGGTGGCAGTGTAGCAAACGCAAAAAAGCTTCCGTTGCTCACGTCGGCGAAATTAGCTACAGTGCGCTGGGATGGCCCAGCGTCTGGCACTCTTAATTTTCGGATTCCTTGCATGTCCGCTCTGGCTGGCTACGGCCCAGGACATTGACGCTAATCTCACCCCACAGAAGCGCACGCCCTCTACCATCGCGGACCAGATCACAGACTCCGCAGAGCGCGATGCTTTCCTGAATCTTTTCAAGCATTCCGTCCCCGAGCAGATGTTACAGAGAGCGAAATTCTTCCTTGATACATTTCCGCAGTCCGCCTTTCTGGCCCAAGCGTACGAGGTGGCTGCTCGTTCTAGTTTCGATTTGCAAGAGTACCAATCAGGTTTGAGCTATGCCGAAAAATCGCTGGCGCTGTTGCCGGAAAATTCTCTGCTGCTTGTACCGGTTGCGGACATAGAAGCGCGCGAGCACCGCAACGAGGTCGCGATAGTCCATGCCCGGGATGCGCTGGATGATCTCGAGCGATTTGGCCCTCCCGCCTCCGTCACGCCGCGGGACTGGGTGGAACTGAAACGAAAGCTGGCGGCCTCCGCCAACTTCGCGCTGGGACGCGCTTCCTTGTCCAAGGGTCTCGAACTGCCATCAAGCGTGGAACGGACCGCACTCATTGCGGACTGCGAGTCCGCTTTGGCTAAAGCGGCAGATCTCAATCCGGCTGATCCCGAGATTACCTACTTGCTTGCTCTGGCTCAGTTGGTATCGGGCAAATTGAATCTCGCTGCGAGCAGCTTTGCCAAGGTGTACATGGGCGGCAGCGAGTTTGCGCCAAAGGCTTTGCAAAACTTGCAAGCCATTTACGCAAGCCTCGACGTTAAATCACAGATGAGTTTTGAAGCATTCTTGAAGCAGTCTGAAGGCAGCGGGGCCCAGCCGCCAAACCCTGCGCCTCATTCCGAGAAAGCTAGTGCCCAGCCAGTCGCGGAATACGCTGGGTCGGAAGCGTGCCGAAGCTGTCATCGTGATATTTACCGCGCGTGGACACAATCGGGGATGGCAAAGATGTTCCGTCCCTATGCCCCCGAAAACGTGATCGGCGATTTTCAAACTAACAATGAATTCTATGCGGACGGCGACAAGCGATCGCTCTTTGCACGCATGATCACGCGAGGTGGTAAGCATTACTTTGACATCAAACAGCCCGACGGCACTTCCCATAGTTATTCCGTCGACTACACCATCGGCTCAAAGTTCCAGCAAGCCTATGCCACGCGATTGCCGAATGGCCAGATACACGTTTTTCCTGTCCAGTACAGCGGGTTGCACAAAAAATGGATCAATTACTGGCGAATCATCGACGCGCCTGGGAGTGATCGGGCTGACCTGGGGTCCTGGGAAAAGTTTGGAAGCTCCACCAGCTATCAAGCCATTTGTGCGGTTTGTCACACTAGCCAGTTACGCAATGTGAAGGGTGGTGGCTTCGAGCCGGACAATTTGCAGTTCAGCGAGCCGGGCATCAATTGCGAAATGTGCCATGGGCCGTCTCTTCAACATCTTGTTGATCGGTCGATGGGCAACAACCAACCCAAGCAACCGCTCGATCCTCCAGTGGATTTCCATGATGTGAGCAGTCGTGACTTCGTTCGCATTTGCGCGCAGTGTCACATGCAATCTGCGATTCGTACTGCTGGCCCGGCCGGTGAACTGAATTATTTGCCAGCCGCTCGGTTCTTCAGCGATAGCTTCAGGATTCCATTTAGTGACTTTTCCCGCAAAGGTTTTTATAAAGACGGGCGATTTCGGCAGACAACATTTATTGTTGAGGCGCTCGAGCGTTCGCAGTGCTTCAGGAAAGGACAAGCGAGTTGTGGCACTTGCCACGACCCGCACGCGCATGATCAATCGGGACACGATTCTGCCGCGAACCCGGCATCGCTGAAATTCCGGGACCGGCCCGATCTTATGTGCGTGGGATGCCACACTGGCTTTCAGAGCGAGGCCGTGGCGACCGCACACACCCACCATCTCGCCAACTCCGAAGGCAGCCGGTGCGTTTCCTGCCACATGCCCCGCATCATGGATGCGCTTTTGTTCGAGGCCCGAACCCATCAGATTGATGACATCCCCAACGCTGAAATGACTTTGCGATTTGGTCAACAAGAGAGTCCGAATGCATGCTTGCTCTGCCACAAGGACAAAAGCTCGCAATGGCTCAGCCAGCAATTGTTGGCGTGGAAACCGGGTCATCAATGAAAGCCTCTGTGCCCAATACTCCTTATGAGTTGCGATGGCTTCTATTTCCAAGGCGACTTTGCGGCCTGATGTTGGCCCTGGTTCTTGTTGCTATTCCCGGCACCAATATTGATGCAGGCGAACGCGCAACGCAGCCTGGCAGCGCGGGCGGGTACGTCGGATCGCCTGCCTGTGCAAAGTGTCATCGCGAAATCTACGACTCCTATTCCCGTACGGATATGGGCCGGTCCATGTCTGACGTGAACACAGCGACTGCCAATCCTTCCCCATTGGGAAAGATTGCGACCCCCGCCACTGTTTTCGACCAGCGCCTGAACCGACACTTCGAGACGTTTCTCAGAGATCGAGGCCTGTATCAAAGTGAATACGCAGGGGAACCGAATGGGCAGGACACTTTCCGGGATACACACCGACTGGACTGGATCATCGGTGCAGGGGCAAACGGTTTTGGGGCCATCGCGCGCCGTGAGAATTATTTGGTCGAAGCTCCGCTCTCGTTTTACTCGAAGACGAACAAGTGGGCTTTGTCACCAGGCTACGAATTTGCGGACTATGGCTTTAGTCGCCCTATCCTTCCGGGTTGTATCGAGTGCCACAGCGGCCGGGCGGAAGTCGTGTTCGACGGCAACGGACGTTTCCGGGATCCACCGTTTTCCGAGCTGGCCATCGGATGCGAGAACTGCCACGGACCTGGCGAATCCCATATGGCGGAGATGCAGATTTCACCTGAGGCTGGCGCTGCATCGATCGTAAATCCCGCGAAACTCTCTCCTTGGCTTGCCGACAACATCTGCATGTCCTGCCATCAAATCGGAGATGCGCGGGTGACGCAGGCAGGAAAGCAATATCGCGACTTTCGTCCCGGCACCGCGCTCGATGACACGTTCAGCATCTTCCTGGTCCCGTTCAGCGTGGGCACCGTGCCCAAAGACGACCTGCTGGAGCATTACCTCTCGATGCGCCTGAGCAAGTGCTACCGGGACAGTGGCGATAAGCTCGGGTGCATCAGCTGCCACGATCCGCATGTGCAGCCTGGGCCGGAAGAATCGCCCGCGTATTTTCGCCAGAAGTGTCTTGCCTGTCACACCGAGAAGAGTTGTGCGGTGCCGGTGACAATTCGACAACGCAAAAATCCACCCGATGATTGCGCGGGCTGCCACATGCCCAAGCGGGACGTAACCGTGATCTCGCATTCGGTTCTCACGAACCATCGCATCATTGCCGACGCCGGCGAACCGTTTCCCGACGTTGCTTTTCACATGAATACGGCGCAGCTGCCCGACCTGGTTCACCTGAGCGCAGTCCCCGGACGACAGAATCCTCCAAACCAGCTGACGCTGTTACGAGCTTACGGCCAGATAATGCTTTCGCATCCCGAGTACCGGCGGCGCTACTGGGAGTTGGCGAAGCAACTGGAGGCAAGCCTGCCGGAGAACGTTTTTGTCCTTGAAGCACTGGCGGATGGGGCACTGCAACAGAAAACACGCGAAGCAGTGACGGCTGCGATTCGTTATCTTGGCGATGCCGTCAAAAGTGGCACGACCAATCCAGCGGATTTCGAGCAACTCGGCAACCTGCTGCTTGCGTCTGGCCAGGGCGCCGAAGCGGCGATCAACTTCCAAAAGGCGATTAGCCTATTCCCGTACGATCCAGCGCCATACCGGTCACTGGCAAGGAGCTACTTCCTTTCGCAGAAAAAAGTCGAAGAGTGCGAGGTGCTGGACAAGGCGGTTCAGCTTTTTCCTCTCGATGCCGGCATTCGTAAGCTATCGAACGATTGCAAGGCTTCAAAGCCGGAGGTCTCCGGTGCACCCGAAGCAATCCAATAGCTGTTCTGCTTAGCGGGCTAGGCCCGCAGAGAGTGATCTTTTTTGCCGGACGATCGGGAAGGCGTTCGCGTTACACCAGCATGGAATCCCATCGCCGTTGATATCGAGCGGGCGGCGCTGGTAACCGCATCCGCGAGGGTCGCAACCTGGCTGAGGCTGAGCCGCGTAACCGGGCCGGAAACGCTTACCGCAGCTACTGCCTCCCCCCTCGAATCCAGTATCGGAGCGCTGACGCAACGGGCGCCTGGCACCGCTTCCTCATCGTCTAATGCGTAGCCTTGACTTTGGATCTTCTGAAGTTCTCGACGCAACTGCACCATGTTCATTATGGTTTTCTGCGTAGAAGGCTGGAATGTGATGGTGCTTAATATGCCATCTCTGACGTCATCGGAAAGGAACGCCGCGAGCACTTTGCCCAACGCAGTAGCATGCAGCGGCCGTCGTGTTCCCACTCGCGAAGACAGTCGGAATTCGTGCGGACTCTCCATAACCTCGACGTACAGCACGGTGTTTTGATCCATGACCGCAAGATTTACCGTTTCCTGGGTCGACTTCCACAAATCCCATAAAACAGGCCGCGCCACAGTCTGCAAGTTGGCCTGAGGACTTACCCGCGCTGACATCTGCGAAAGCCTAGGGCCGATCAGATAAGCTCCCGCATCGGTGCAGATCAGATACCCCTCTCGCTCCAGGTGTTTGAGAAAACGGTGGGCGGTACTCTTGTGAATTCCGGTGGCATCGCAGATGGCCTTGAGCCCAAGTCCAGAACCCGATCCTTGCAGAGCTTCGAGGATCCTCAAGACTTTGGAAATTACTCCCACCGGTGCTGAAGCTGATTTCGGAGCTCGCGCCATACCGATTTCGACCCCCAAAGTAGCGTTTACCGCTATTTTTGCGATCCGTTTCAAACGGTACAACATTCCATCAGGTGAACCTGAGAGCACCACATTCAACCAAATGACCCCTTTTTGTACCACATAGTGAAACTCTGTTCAAGTATATGAAATTTTTTGGTTGACAACATTCCAAAGCCAGTGCTAAACCATCCCTGCCGACGGCCCTGCTTGACCGTCCTAGCAGTTGGCTTGGGGTTTTCCGCCGGAAGTGTAGTTGAGATCAGGGAACCGCGATGTTGCCCGGGAAGGCACAGATCGCGAGGGAGGAGCTTCGATGACTCGCTGGATTTCCTCAAGAACTTCCAAATGGTGGATTTTTAGTTGGACGCTGGTCGCAGGTTTGGCATTGTTTTTGTCGATGGCCACAAGTACTGAGGCCCAGGTGACCGCCTCGGTTAACGGCACGGTGCGCGACACCACCGGCGCGGTCATCACAGGTGCAGAGGTGCTGTTACACAACAACGACACCACGCTCAATCGCTCTACGACGACGAACGACGCCGGCTACTACTACATCGCCGATGTCCAGCCTGGCAACTACGAACTGAAAGTGACCAGACAGGGATTTCGTAGCGCGATCCAGACGGGCATCAACCTGGTGGTAAATCAAAGCGCCAGCTATAACCTTACGTTGTCGCCCGGCTCAACAAGTGAAAGTGTAACGGTGCAGGCCTCCGCTCTCGGCCTGGAAACCTCCACCTCGGAGTTGGGCGTCGCTGTCGTGAGGCAGCAGGTCAATGACCTGCCACTGAATGGACGTAATTTCACCCAGATTCTGAATCTCACTCCCGGGGTAAGTACGGTGAATGTCTCCCAGAATTCCCAGGGTAGTGGCGGTATCTGGTCAAATCCGATTGGAACTTTTTCCTATCCTTCGGTGAACGGCCAAACCAATCGCAGCAATCTTTTCTTGCTGGATGGTATCAACAATCAGGGTTCATTTGGAAGCACCTACGCCGTCGCTCCCATTGTTGACGACATTCAAGAGTTCAAGGTGCAGTCGCACAATGACGATGCCTCCTTCGGCGGCGCCATGGGCGGCATTGTCAATGTCGTGACCAAATCTGGAACCAGCCGGTTTCATGGGAGTGCCTGGGAATTTCTCCGTAACGCCGCGACTGATGCCAAGCCTACTTTGCTGCCTCAGAATGTGCCTTTCCAGTTCCAGCAAAATCAGTTCGGCGCCACCCTAGGAGGGTTCATCCCCCTTCCTGGCGAACGGGAACAGAAAAAAACCTTCTTCTTCCTGACTTACGAAGGCTTTCGCCTCCACAATACTTCTCAGAATTTCTACATCACACCGACGGCCGCCCAACTGGGAGGAGATCTTTCCACACTTCCCGGACAGATATTCAATCCCTTTACTGTGGTGGCGAACGCAGGAAGTCCGACCGGCTTCAGCAACCAGCCCTTCATGTGTGACGGGGCGGGAAATCCCCTGCCGGCAACGAATGGAATTCAAGGAGCTGGCGTACCTTGCAACAAGATCCCCGCGAGCATGTTGAACCCAACCACGGTCGAGTATGCTCAAAAACTGTACCCCGCGCCAAATCTGGTGGGAAATCCGAACTTCAACGGATTGGACACGACCAAGACGATTACCCGGCAGGACGAAGGCAGCGCAAGGATTGATCATCAGTTCAGTGAACGCGATAATGTCTGGGCGCGCTACAGCAGTTTCAGGCAGCCGGTAACTGGCAGCGGTGGGTTCGCCGGCCTGGTCCATCAACAGGTCACGAACGGATACAACTTTGGTGTGAATTACACTCACTCATTCTCCACCAGCGCATTGTTGGAGCTGACGTTCGGGCGCAACAACGTAAACATAAATCAAGGCACGAATTACGCCGCGGAGGGTGCTAACTTCGGAACCCAGATCGGCTTTTCCCCGAACTTTGCTGGGGGGTTTATCGGTGGCGTTTCGATGATTCCGACAGCAGTGATCTCGGGGTTCATCGGGAATTCCAACCCTAGTGGTCACGGCGCCGCGCAGACGGATAATACGCACGTCTCCGATATCTGGGAGTGGCAGGGCAACTTCACTAAAACTCACCTTCACCATACGTTTCGTATGGGAACAACCTTCGCCACCAATAACGCAGGCGCGCTCTATCTGAATTCTTCTGTCATCTTCAGTCCTGCCAACACCGGGAACGCAGCAAATCTGTCACAGGGAGGCAACTCTCTGGCGTCTTTCCTACTCGGCGTTCCGAACAATGCCTCGCGCAGAAACACGGTGGAGACCGAACACGGTGGTTGGGTAGATGGGTTTTATTTCATGGACCAGTGGAAGGCCACCAGCAAGTTGAGCGTCAATCTGGGCCTGCGTTATGACGTTACCTTCGTTCCGCGCTACGGGGACAACGAGCACGCGAACAACTTTGTCGGAGATACTGATTTCAATACCGGGACGTACATTCTGGAACGAAATGCTCCCGACTGCGCGCAAACGAACGCGGCACCGTGCATCCCGGGTGGTGTTCTACCCGCGCACGTCGTCGTGACGCCGCTGGGCAACGGCAAAATTTTCTATAACGATTACAAGAATTTTCAGCCGCGCGTGGGTTTAGCGTACCAATTGTTCAATCGCACCGTCCTGCGCGGGGGATACGGCAGGTTCTACGATAACTGGGCGGCGATCACTCAAACCGCTCAAAACTTCGAAGGTACGTGGCCGGACATGGGGCAACTCGGCGCCAGCAACCTGAACCCTTTGACCTCGGTGCCCACGGCGAGCGTAACCGATCCCTTCAGCCTGGGTTCAGGTGCTCCTCTGCCACCACCAACGCCATTCAATCAGGTGACATGGTTCGCCGATCCTCACCTGAAGCGGCCCTATTCTGACGATTGGAACTTCGGGGTCCAACAAGAACTCGGAAGCAACACTGTGCTGACCGTAAACTATGTGGGATCGCACGGCAGCAATCTCGATGTCAGCACCTTTGCTGACAC
>Ga0207693_10002921_pt1 | contig 14796 bp, 15 predicted proteins | sample LARL81metaG_FD_184347 | JGI IMG/M metagenome (GOLD analysis project Ga0207693, IMG submission 184347) | Corn, switchgrass and miscanthus rhizosphere microbial communities from Kellogg Biological Station, Michigan, USA - LAR L8-1 metaG... | ecosystem: Host-associated > Plants > Roots >...
TCCCTTGCCGTGATCGGGAAGGGCAAGAGTGCGGGTCGTGTAAGTTGCGCTCGAGTCGTCGGGTGCATGCGAACCAATGGCGAGTGCACCTACGCCTACTAAGAAAATCAGCGACAGACAGATTCGGCATTTCATCGCTGGAATAGTAGCACTGGATTCGGTTGCTGACAGTCCTGGAACTCAGATATTGCTCATCGGAAGAGGCCAGGTCGTCGCCTAGCGTCGATGCCAGGCTTTCTGGGAGAGTTACGGCGCTTTTTTCCTGGGGGAGCCTTTTCGTCCGCTATGAACTGGTACGGTCTCTGTTTCGAGTTAGTTCGGCAAATAGCCATGCTTCGCCATCTGCCAATCACGCTCGGCTGTCTCCGGCGAGATTCCCCCGACCTCCGCAGCTTCCTCAACGCTCAATCCGCCGAAGTAACGCAACTTCACCACCCGCCACTTCCGCTATAGTTTCGATTTGGCACGGCGCAGTTATGCACAGTCCGACGGCGGATGATCGCGACGAACGGGGCGGTGTGTCTGAGGCAACCGGAAAAGGTGGAACGCCATTCTAAATATCCCGCGACCTCAGTGTGAGCCGAGATGATTTGGTTGTAGCTCTGAACTCACACCAAGGCCGCACCATTTTTATTCAAGTTGGCTCTAGCGGAGCGATGCTTTTCTCAAATCGTATCGAACGTCGATTCGTTGAGATAGTTTCCCGATCTGCCGATGACCAACAGCTTTTACCGCTTAGGCAAGAATTGACTGGAACAAACGTGCCGAATAAGAGTCGCAAACACGGCAGCGCGTCGATGCTATATGCCGTGCTCTGCGTTTTAGCGGTCATCCTTGGCTGGGTATTCGTGCAAGCTACGCACCACACAGCGCCGATCACCGAACCCGATGGAGCGATGCATCAAAAATAGCGACCCAACTTGAAGACGGACGCGCGGGATTTCACGCGGGAATGGGTTGTCTTTTACGCCAACGATGTAGCCGCGTTCGTGGCCGGGGTTGCGAGAACGGCCAACCAGGCCGCGGAGCCAGCAATCGCTGACGGGTTGGCCGCGCCCAGAAGTGGTTTCATTGCTGCGTTGTTCAATCACTCCTCCAGCGAAGTTTCTCCTTAGAGTAGAGCTCAGCCGACAAGAGCAACCTAGATCATCCCTTCCAACCGCACGTAGCTGGCTTCCATCCCACGTTCCATACCTGTGGCCAGCATGGCCGCGCGTGTCTCGGAATCGGGCAGAGTCATTCGCATCGTCATTAGCGTGCCTGCACCGTCGGCATCGAAACGCGTGTCGACGTGGTTATCCGGCGTAGGATCGGGCAGATACATTCGCTCGACATGTACGATCCTCTTATTAGGACTAAGTTCCAGAAACTCGCCGGTCACATAGAATCCATGGCCTTTGCCATTTGCCCACTCGTAACGGAATTTGCCGCCCGGCTTGGCCTCACTGATACATACCGGCATTGTCCATCCTTCCGGACCAAGCAACCATTTCTGGATTAATTTCGGGTCGGTATGGGCGCGGTACACGGCTTCCGGAGGCGCAGCGAAGCGCCTCGTCACAACTATGTGGGTATCTCCTTCGGTCTTCAGCGTCATTTTGCTCATCTTTTTTTTCCTTTCGCGTGTTTTTCCATTCCGGCTAGAACTCCGTCCAGCCGGTCGTAGTTTTTCTCCAGGGCTTTTCGCAGCATCGCAAGCCATTGGTCCATCGCTTCAATGCCCGCTTCCGCGAGACGGCGGGGACGCTTCGTACCCTCGACTCGGCGAATGATCAGGCCCGCATCTTCGAGCACCTTCAGGTGCTGGGAGATCGCGGGTTGCGTCATTTCAAACGGCGCCGCCAGTTCCATGACAGTCGCCTCTCCTTGTGCAAGACGAGCGAGAATCGAGCGTCTCGTCGGATCAGCTAAGGCGGCGAAAGCGGCGTCCAGTACTTCCATAGGCAATACCTTATATAAGTATTAACTTATTGTCAAAGAGAATTAGCTCCGGCTCGAAAACCTCGACTAGTTGGATCTCCCATAGCGGCATTCGAAACCCAAGGAGTCAGATGGCGCCGAACGGGAACCCTTATCAAGCAGGATGCCGTTCTCGCCACTCTCGAAAGGAGAAAGCTTCGACCCAGAAAAACTAAAATCGCAAAGCTGCTTGAGCGTCTCGGGTGAAGAGGTCGGTTCTGGAGACGCTCGGGTTCGAGGGTGCCAATCGCCTGTAGACGGTGCAGGTGGATCTGGTGCAACGGTTGCGATTCTCGAAAGAAACAAATCACAGCGCTCCGCCACACCTTCTTCAACTCGACCGGATTCATGCACGGCTTGTCCCGATGATTGCTATCAATACTGTTGCATGAGGAGGCAGCATCGCCTTCCAATGAATCGAGGGTTTTCGTCAATTTTTCCGCTTGTGATCTGCTGCAAGGGGCGTGATAGACTATCGCGCCATGAAGGCTGCTGCCGGCATGCACACCGAAACGAAGTCGCTGGACCAGGAGCGCATGCGCGATCTCTACCTGTTTACCGCTCGCACGATGGAGACGGACCACCCCGTACCCTACGGCGCACTGATTGTAAACACCAAGACTGGCCAGCGGCTGGTGCGCGCCACGAACAATGTGGCCCGCGAAAACGATCCCAGCTCTCACGCCGAACTGCGCGCTGTCCGGCTGGCGTGCAAAAAACTCAAGCGTCCCTCATTGAGGGGATACACGATGTATTCGACTTGCGAGCCCTGCGCGATGTGTATGGGCAACGCGCTTTGGGCAAGGCTAGATCGTGTCGTTTTTGGCGCGACCATCGCCGACGGCAACCATCACTGCATTCAGATTCGGGTTCCCGCCAGGCAAGTAGCTCGGCGTGCAGATATGGTCTGCGTCGTCGATGGCCCAGTGTTGCGGGAACTTTGTTGCACGCTTTTCACCCATCCGAAAATGCAACGAGCCTTCCGCGCGGGGTTCGCGCAGCCGGAACTTTAGCAAATCGTAGCCAACAAGCGCATCCGCAAGGGGTGGAACGCCGGCGCTATAAGCAAGCCGCACCATGCAGGAGGGCTGTGAGTACCGAGACCAAGCGACCCACGCCTGCAGCAGCCACCGACTGGGACGTCCACAGCCGTCAAGATACAGAACTGATAAAGGGTCTGGGACTGACCAGCGCCAGTATGCTGGTCATGGGTTCCATGATCGGCTCCGCCATCTTCATCGTTCCCGCGGAAATCTCCCGGGAGGTCAACTCGCCCGCTCTGCTGATCGGTGCCTACCTGGTGACCGGTTTCCTCACCATCGTCGCGGCCCTGTGTTACGGCGAACTGGCGGCTATGATGCCGCGCGCCGGTGGTCAATATGTTTATCTCCGAGAAGCGCTCGGTCCGCTTTGGGGATTTCTTTATGGATGGACGCTTTTTCTGGTGATTCAGACCGGCACCATTGCCGCCGTCAGTGTCGCCTTCGGCAAATTTCTCGGCACTTTCTTTCCATCAGTCTCGTCCTCGAACTGGATCGTTCACTTCATGAAAATTCCGCCCATCCATATTGGCCCGATGGTGCTGGGAAACGTGGATACTGGGCTGAACACGCAGAACCTGGTGGCGATTCTGGCCGTGGTGACGCTGTCGGTCATCAATATCTTCGGGTTGAAAACCGGCGCCTTGATTCAAAACGTACTCACCTTCGCCAAAGTATCCGCATTATTGGGCTTGGCGCTGCTGGGGTTGTTCATCGGGCGCAACGCGGAGGCTCTGGCGGCAAATTTTCAGGAACACTTCTGGCATAACGCGAACCTCGGCGCGCAGCACGCGGTGCAGGTGGGGGTGGGCGGTCCGACTGTACTCGTGGGTACACTGACCATCCTCGCGGTCGCCCAAGTGGGAGCGCTATTCTCCGCTGACGCCTGGAACAACGTGACTTTCGCCGCTGGGGAAGTGAAGAACCCAAGCCGCAATCTGCCGCTATCCCTGGTCCTGGGCACGAGCGTAGTGATTGCGTTGTTTATCGCTTGCAACTTCGTCTACCTGAGTGTTCTGCCGCTGGATGGAAGTGCTGCGGGCGCGACTATTCTGGAGCGCGGCATCAAGTACGCCACTGAAGACCGCGTCGGCACCGCGGTTATGTCCCAGATGCTGGGCGCTACAGGCGAATCGCTAATGGCCATCGCCGTGATGCTTGCGGGCTTCGGCTGCTGCAACGGCGTAATTCTGGCGGGCGCGCGCGTCTACTACGCCATGGCCAAGGACGGATTATTTTTCAAGAGCGTGGCTAAACTGCATCCGACCTACAAGACTCCGGCAGTGTCCCTAGTAGTGCAAATGATCTGGGCTTGTATTCTTTGTGTATCAGGCAGTTATGGACAGCTGCTCGACTACATCATCTTTGCCGTGCTGGTCTTTTACATCCTGACCATCTTTGGACTATTCGTGCTCCGGCGCACTCGTCCCGACGCAGTTCGCCCGTATCGGGCGTTTGGTTACCCGGTGCTTCCGGCCATGTATATCGTGATGGCTTTATTTATCGATGTCGTACTACTGCGCTACAAACCGCAATACACGTGGCCGGGATTGATTATCGTCCTGCTCGGAATTCCTGTGTATTTCTTATGGTCGCGTCGTCCGGCTGAGGGCGTCGCTCGGTCCTAGCCGACTCAGAAGCCCGCCTGGCGGTCGCGACTGCGGATTCTTGTTTTTCCTGTAAGTCAAGCAAAATGGGCTGCGGCCCAATCGAGCATTCCCTGGTCACTGCCACGCGGTCCGATGATCGACAGTCCGAGAGGACAACCGTCGAACGCAGCAAGCGGAAGACTGATCTGCGGTAGGCGGCCGAGCCCCGCGATCGACAACAGGGCAAAGGCGAGGCTGCGGAAGACCTCGAGCTCGGCCGGCGGCGTTTTGAGCCTGGGTGCGGTCCCGGGGGCTGTCGGTAGACAAAGTATCGCGTCGTCGGCGAGGAGGCTGTCCATGTAGCGTGCGACTGCCTTGCGCCTGGGCAATGCCATCGCCACTTCGGCGGCCGCGATGGTCGCAGCCCAAGCAAAGCGCTCGCGGATGCCCGGTCCGAATTCCGGCCGATAGCGATCGATCCAGGCGCCATGCTGCGCGTGAATCTCAGCACCTTGGAGAACGCGAAATGTTGTTAGCCGTTCGGCGGAATCGCTGGTGTAGATGTTCACGCGGTCCGTTTTCTCGATCGTCGCTGTCATCATTTCGACAGCTGGGGTGAGCGCCGCGGTAATCCCCGAATCGAGGGCCGCGAATGCGTCGGTCGCGATCAGCAGTCGTTTGGGAACGAATGGTTTCGTGGGTGGTAGCAGCACGGCCCCGACCCGTTGCATCAGCTTCGCCGTCGGTGCGAACCAGCCCACCGTGTCGAAGCTCTTCGCCAACGGAACCACGCCGTCGGCTGGCACCAGGCCATGACTGGTGCGAATCCCGTAGATGCCGCAATAGCTTGCCGGTATGCGCACCGACCCGCCGCAATCGGTGCCGAGCGCGAAATCAACGAGCCCGCCCGATACCGCGGATGCCGACCCGCTCGAAGATCCGCCAGGAATGCGCCCGGGAGCCCTGGGATTGACCGGCGTGCCATAGTGCACGTTCTCGCCATTGAGGCTGTAGGTCATTTCATCGCAGTAGGTCTTACCAACCAGGCGGGCTCCGGCGGCGAGCAGGTGCTCGACAGCCGACGCAGTGCGCTCTGCGGGTGGATGGGTCTCGAGCCAGCGTGGGTGACCGTTGCCAGTGCGATATCCGGCGATATCGAACACGTCCTTGACGGCGAAGGTGCAGCCAAGCAATGGGCCGGTTGGGGTGCCTTCGAGAGCAACGTCCTCGTAGCGGCAGAACGCGTTAAGCCGATCGTCTATGCTCATGTTTTCGATGGAGTTGCGCCGGCTCGCGCGAGACCGTCATGCGCCCGGCTTTGAAAGCATAAAGCACGGTCGCAACCTCCGCCACCGCCATTTCGGGCTCGGCCGCGTCGAGCACCACCAGATCCGCGCTCTTGCCAACCACGACTCCGTAGTCTGCGAGCCGCAGAAGTTGAGCGGGTCGCCGCGTGATCATGTCGAAGCAATCACGCAGACCGGTTTTGCTACCGACCTGACCGACATTGGCATAAAGATTCGCGATCCGAATAAGAGAGCAATCCCCGAATGGCGTGAACGGATTAAGCACATTGTTGCTCGACAGCGAGCAGTTGACTCCGTGGTGCAGCAGTTTGTGGGCCGGCACCACACCCCTTGGCTGGTTGTGGTCGTGAGTGTGATTACGCCCCATTAAGTAAAGGTCGGTCGCGGGCAACACGGTGAGCGACACGCCCACCTCCGCCAGTCGTCGCGCCATTCGGTCGAGCTCTGCATGCGGCAGGCTGGTCGCCTTGGTGACGTGGCCGATGGTGACCCGTCCCCCGTATTTGTGCTCCTCGGTCCGCCGACAGACGTGCCAGACATCCATATCGTCGCTGGTGGGTCCAAAATCGAGATGCATGTCGATGTCGACGTCGAATTCGCGCGCCATCTCGAATACTCGATCGATCTGGCCGCGAGGGTCTGAATCCGTGTAGGGCGCGGCGCCGACCGCGCCGCAACCGCGCTGAAGCGCCTCGACCATCAGTTCGTCGGTACCGGTATTGTTGAGCAGCCCTTCCTGGGGAAACACACAGATCTGCAGATCGATCGCCCACGCGTATTCCCTGACCAGCGGCAACACACCCTCCAGGCTGCGCAGCCCGACACCGGGATCGACCTCGAGATGGGTGCGCATGTGAGTCGTGCCATGGAGGATCGACTTCTCCAGGGTGCGGCTTGCGCGGGTGTGAACATCCTCTGCCGTAAATGAAGCTTTGGCCTTGGCGGCTTCGCCGATCGCTTCAGCAAGATCTCCGCGATCGGAGGCGCAGCGGTCAAGGATGCAGGACTTGTCGAGATGCAGGTGAGTCTCGATGAAGCCGGGAGAGACAAGCCGGCCATCAAGATCGATCACTTCGCCCTCGAGATCGAGCCGCGGTACGATTGCCCCGATCTTTCCCGCAGCGATCCCGATGTCGCAACGCTCCCCATTGTCGAGTTGCGCGTTCTTCAGGATAAGATCCATGACCACTCTTCGCCTCGATTTCCTGGCCCGAGATTGCTCCCTCATTCCTCGGGTCCCGCCCCTCCGCCATGGCCTCGCGCATTGTAAACCGACCGGCTGCCGATCGTCCCTGGTTTGAGGCGGAACAATCTTAACCGGAATTTTGATAATGGGCACACGCGTCGATGCGCGGTAATCCAAACACCGTCAAGGGCATTATTTACCGCCACGATCTCTATTTCTCGAGGGTTTGTATGCCGGCGTGACGAGAACTCCTACAGCTGTAGTGGCTGGGTAAATTTCGTCAGCAGTCTTGCGAATTCGGCGCAATCATCTTCGGACCAACTCGCCATCACCTTGGAGAAGAATTGTCTGCGAAAGCTACTGGTTGTTTTGAGCAACTTCCGTCCGGCACCGGTAAGCTCCAGACGCACGCGGCGACCGTCGACTTGGGACGCGACCCGCCGAACATATCCCCCTCGAATGGCATCCGCAACCATGCGGCTGGCACGGGAGGGATCGACCCCGAGGAGTTCCGCCACCATACCAACCGATGGTTTGTTACCCGGGACCCCGGTCGCCTCGTCAAGAGCGTCCACGACGAAGCTGTGGGCCATATTGAAGCGAATTCCTAATTCGCGTTCCATCGCTCGCCCGATGGTGCGCCGGGTTTGGCTGCGTCGGATGCGCACCATCGCACAATCGATTTGTGAGAGCGCGTCGCGTCGCGTGTTTGGCGTCATGAGTTTTATCAGTCGACGATCAACACTGTATCATGAATTGTGCTAATGTCCATATTATGCTAAAGTCACTTATATGCGTAAAACACATAATTCGTTAATTGCTAACACCGCGGTCGCATTCAACAAAGTTTACGCCGGGCGACGGCGGCCACCCTGGGACACCGATGGCCCGACGCCGTTCGTTCAGGATCTCGTGCAGGCGGGACAGGTTCGCGACGAGGTTCTCGACGCTGGCTGTGGGACGGGAGAGAACGCCATGTACTTGGCGGCGCAAGGCTATCGCGTCGTTGCTTTCGATGCCGCTCCCGTTGCGATCGAGAAAGCCCGCATCAAAGCCCGACAGCGGGGCGTCGCAGCCACATTCGCGGTTGCGGACGCGAGAGAACTCATGGCCTGGGACGCACGATTCGAGACCATCATTGACTCCGGCCTGTTTCACGTAATGGGCAAGAGCGCGGACCGTCTGCGGTACGCAGGTGCGCTCCGACGCGTGTCTCGGCCCGGTGCAGTGCTCCATTTACTGGCATTTAAAGACCGAGGTCCTCGCTGGCTGGGGCGCCTCGGCACCTGGCTTCGGATTTGCATCAGCGGCTTTGGAACGCATGGTGTCACGGAAGAAGAGATTCAAGTCGCGTTTTCCGATGGGTGGGCAATCGAAGCTATCGAGGAGAGACTTTATGGATGGGGAACGTTCCGCCTGGCCCGCATCCGGCGGGTTTGAGTCCGCCCATACGACGGTGCGAACAAGTTCTGCCGGGAATGTTACCAGTCCTCTGGGGGTGCGAAGCCCCTACCATGCCCAGGCATAGGCTTCCACTCGCGGATCGGCCCCAGCATCCAGCACGCCGGTCTCGGAATTGACCAAGATGCCAGCATTTGATCCCAGAGACCACGGCGGATCCACCCTCAGCTTGTGGCCTCGGGCAATGAGCGTTTTTTGTGTGGCCGCTGGAATTCGCGCCTCGACCGATAGATCGCCAGGATACATGGTGTGCGGAAAAGGCGAGGCCGGGAAGGAACGACTGGACCATCGGGGAGCCTCGATGGCTTGTTGGATATTCATGCCGAATTCGATAATGTTGAGAAAGGTTTGCATTGTCCGCATTACCTGATCGTCCGTGCCCGGGCTGCCGGTAATCATAAACGGTTGCCCGTCATTCATCACCAACGTGGTCTGCAAAGTACTCCGTGGCCGCTTGCCCGGTTCGAGCGAATTGGCCTCGCCGCGGGTGAGCGAGTAGTAGTCGCCGCGGCAGTTGAAGATGATGCCGGTGTCGCCCATGACCACTCCAGTCCCGAATGGGCTGTGCAGGCTGGGCACGAAGCTCACCATGTTGCGATCCTTGTCGACCGTGCAAATATAGCTGGTGTCGCCGTCATGACTAGCGTTGCCCTCGAGATTCATTCGCACTGACCCGTCGACCGATTGTGCGTTGATCGCAAATTTATCGGGCGCCCCTGGCCGAAGGTCAAGTGAAGCTTTCTGAAGATCGATGAGGGCCCTGCGTTCGCGCGCATAGTCCTTCGAGAGCAGCCCGCCATATGGAATGGTGATGAAATCCATGTCGCCGAGGAATTTCTCGCGGTCGGCCATGGCAAGTTTAACGGCCTCTGCGCTGATGTGAATGTAGTTGGCGCTGTTGTGGCCGAGGGCCTTAAGATCATAGCCTTCGAGGAGATTGAGGGCGATCAGTTCCGTTGGGCCCTGGCTGGCCGAGGGGTTCTTGTAGATACGATAACCCCGGTAGTCGATAGAGACCGGCGTCTCCACCACGGCGTTGTAATCCGCGAAGTCCTGATAGCGGAACAGGCCACCGTTGCTTTCTGAGAAAGCTGCCATGGTGCGGGCGATATCTCCCTGGTAAAAGCGATCGCGGGCTGCTTTGAGGGCTTCGTGCCGTCCCTTTGCCTTGTTCTCCAGTTCGGCTTCGACTAACTTTTTCAAAGTGCCGGCAAGATCAATGTTTTTGAAGATTTCACCTGCCTTCGGCGGTTGGCCATTGGGAAGATAAATATTAACTGTGGTCGGATATTTGCGAATTTTGTGAGCATCCGCGAGGATGGCCGCCAGGCGCTCGCTCAAAGGAAACCCGTTTTCGGCAAGTTCAATTGCGGGTTGCAGCACCTGCTCGAGACTCATGGTGCCCCAACGGTCCAGCAGCACGTACCAGGCATCCACCACGCAGGGCAATCCGCCGGCGAGCAAGCCATCGCTTTCAGGCAGCTTGCCGCCATTGTTTTTCTCATACCAGTCGATGGTCGCAAGTTTTGGCGCCCGTGGCCCCGCATTTACCGAATAGACCTTACTCTCACGGGCGTAGTACACCAGTACAACCGCATCACCACCGACGCCGTTCATAGGAAAATCGGTCACAGCCAGAGCGGCTTGACCGGCCACGGCCGCATCGAATGCATTTCCACCGGCCTGGAGGATTCTGCGCGCACTCTCTGTCGCTTCCGCCTTCATGGACGAGACCGCTGCCTGGCGCCCGCGAATTACGGGACGCATCGTTGGTCGTTCCCACGCCTGGTTCGAGTTGAGCATGCGGTTCCTCTTGAGAATAGTTGGTCACCGATCTAAGGCCCTGAAACAATACACATCAGGCTGAGGTACCCAAGCACTCTCGAGCCGCTAGCCTCGCCGACTTCGGTCATGGTCGCACGAACTATACGCCCAAACAAAAATAGCGCCATGCTCCCCGTTTTTCATCTATCACTTATCATGGTTGTCTTGTACCGCGAGCCTCTTTGTCGTAGGTGATCCATTCGCCTACCCGCTCGCCGCAAGCGAAGTGTCCAGATCGCATCTTGGTCCCGTCGCTTCTGAACCACTCCCAATAGCCGTGCATCCGCCCATCCTTCATGGCCCCTTGGCTCCAGATCGATCCGTCCTTGTGATGTTGTATCCGCCTTGTAACTTTTGTTCTTTTCGCCATACAGGGATTCGGCTCCTTTGCCGCGGGATAACCACCTGATTCCCTCGCGTCAGCAAATACTCTGGGGCGGCTCGATAAATCTGGTTGACAGCCGCGCGAATTCGACGCAGTCATGATCCGGCCAATCCATATTTTCTTTGAGAGAAAGCGTTTGCGAAAGCGGCTTGCCGTGCTCAGTAATTTTCGACCATTATCAGTGAGCTCTAAAAACATGCGGCGACCGTCTGTTTGAGAAGCGACCCGCCTTACGTATCCTCCTCGAAGGGCATCAGCAACCATTTGCGGCTGGCACCCGACGGATCGACGGCAAAGTACTCCGCCACCATATCGGCAGATGGCTGCTCGCCAGGGATCGAGCGGACCATCAAGGGCATCCACCACGGTGCGATGAGACATGTTGAAGAGAGTGCCCAGTTCGCGTTCTATCAATCGTCCAATGGTGCGCCTCGTTTGGCTGCGAAGGATGCGAACCGTTGCCCGATCGATCCGCAAGATTGCAGCCCGCTAACGCGCACTATTCACCTTCTCCCAGTTGTCGTTTTTGGCGGCAGCCAAGATAGCATCGGTCACATAATCCGTTGCCAACGCGTCGCGAAAACTCGGCGCCGGTACATTAGCGTTGGCCAATCCGCACAAGAAATCTGCCGCCTGATGGACAAATGTGTGTTCGTATCCGATTTGCAGACCAGGCACCCACCAGTGCTTCATATACGGATGATCACTGTCGGTGATGTGGATCGAGCGCCAACCCCGAAGTCTTCCCTCGTCGCGATGATCGAAATATTGCAATCGGTGAAGATCGTGAAGGTCCCAAATGATCGAGGCATTTTCTCCGTTGATCTCGAGAGTGTATAGAGCCTTGTGGCCGCGTGCATAGCGGGTCGCTTCGAAACTGCCCAACGAACCGTTCGCAAAGCGCGCTAAGAATGCACTCGCGTCGTCAATACCGACCTTCTCTATTTCTCCCGTGAGGTTATGCTTGCGCTCTTTGATGAAGGTTTCTGTGACAGCAGCGACCGAGTCGATGGAGCCGTTCAGCCACATGGCGGTATCGATGCAGTGCGCGAGCAGATCTCCCGTCACGCCACTTCCCGCCACCTGAACATCGAGACGCCACAGCCCTTCACCGCCTTGGGGCAGGTCTTTCGAGATGGTCCAATCCTGCAGGAACTTGGCGCGATAGTGAAAGATACGTCCTAGCCGGCCCTCGCTGATCAGTTCTTTGGCGAGTGTAACCGCGGGCACGCGGCGATAGTTGTACCAGACCATGTTCGGCACGCTCGCCTTCTCAGCGGCTTCCACGATGGTCTTTGACTCGGCGCCGTTTCGACCCAACGGTTTTTCGCACAAAATCGTCTTGCCCGCTTGGGCAGCTGCGATTGCCACCTCGGCATGAGTATCGTTGGGACTCGCGATGTCGATGACATCGATATCCTTGCGTTCGACAAGTCTGCGCCAGTCCGTCTCGACGGACTCATAGCCCCAGGTCTGCTGAAATGCGTCTGCCCTGACACGATTGCGCCCGCAAACTGCTTTCAGTACCGGAGCATAGGGAACATCGAAAAAGTTCGGCACTCGGCGGAAGGCATTCGAATGAGTTCTGCCCATGAAGCCATATCCGACGATGCCTATGTTTAAGCGCGGTTTACTCACCTTAGCCTTTGTTGCCACGGCGCTCGGAAGAGCGCCGAAATTTATTGAATTAAAGGTCGGCCGTCCTACGGCGAAAAACCAAACTGAATCATTATCCTTAATCCCATCCGTGTGCTTGGCGGACGGCAATCATGGTGGCAAGAATGTCGCGCCAGGTCCTTTGATCCATCATCACGCTGTTGGAGAACATGCAGCCATCCCAGCAAATGTGCTGGAGTGCGCCGGTTCGCTCGCCCTTGTCGTCCCGCATCCAGTAGCCCGAGTCATGCACAATGTTGAGTTTGCCGTTGGGATCGTTGGGAAGACAATGGCGTCCGGTCTTATCATGGGATCCCGACCCCTTCACTGTGGCATCGTTCTGGGCGACGTGGAAATCAATCGTCCAGGGTCGGAGGGCGTTGGTTAGCAATCGCAAAGATTGTTCGAACTGGTCCCGCCGACTCCAAACAAATTGTTCCGGCAGAAGCCGGTCCTCGGGAGCGTTATACCCAAGAGTGAAAAGAAGCGTGTGAGCCATGTCAGCCTGAAAGCCCAGCGTCTTGGGGCGATCGACTAGCTCCAGGAGCTGGACCATGCGCTTCCAACTGTGCATTCCGCCCCAACAGATCTCACCTTCCGCGGCTAATCTCTCTCCGTATTCATCGGCAATGTCGCATGCCTGGCGAAACGTATCAGCAATGCGCCTGCTATTCCTCTCCGGATCCTTCGACCATTCGGCGGTGGCAGTCGCGGAATCGATGCGAATGATACCGTAGCGTCTGATACCCAATTCACGCAATCTCCGGCCGATGCGGCAGGCCTTCCGAACTTGCTCCAGAAACCGCTTCTGCTCGTCAGCGTTTCCCATGGCCGAGCCGCCGCCCGTGGCTCCCCACACCGGAGCAACCAGTGAGCCGATAACCAAACCGAAAGAAGCGATCTTGTCGGAGAGCTTTTTCAGGTCTTCATCGCTCGAATCGATGTCGGTGTGCGGACTCGTCAAAAACAAATCGACGCCGTCAAATTTTACGCCATCCACATTTGCGGCCGCCGTGAGCTTCAGCATGGTGTCAAGGTCGATGGGTGGTTCAGAACCGATTCCTTTGCCGACGACACCAGGCCACATAGCATTATGCAAAGCAGGTTGTTTGTGGTTGGTGGGAGTAGTCATATCTGCGCCGCTTCGCTGAACTTGTCCTCTATGGTGACCGCTGCCCCCGGCTGGATGAATTTTCCAGAGCGGGTTCCTGTGTTGGCAAATCCCCAGCTGGGTATCAGGATTTTAAAATTAAGCTGGTCGAGTGCCCTGTGAATGTGTGCTTCCGGCTCATACTTCATGTGGATGCCTCGCCAATATCACCCTGAGTTCCATCTACTCTGTGAGCGCGGATCTCAGTTTCCGGCCTTATGGGCTGTGCCGCCAGCACGCTCGCCCATTTCGCCACCGCGTTGCCGGAGACACCGATGTCGTCGGAATAATTCCCATCCAGCGCGGCAAGCTGAATCGCAAAATTACCAATTGTAGTGCTTTCGGTTGATCCAGGTATCACTTCAAGTCCTGTGGCTCTCGCTGTAAGTCGGTTCAGCAGTGCATTCCTGCTTCCGCCGCCCACGATGTAAAGCCGCTTCAGATCTCGGCCTGTGATCCTGGTTGTGTCTAGCAGGACGGCTGCATAACGGGCGGCGAGGCTGTGAAAAATCAGGTTGGCCATTGCCGGGGCCATCCCCGCGCCGTCGGGAATGGGAGCACGGCCGGAGCGCCTCAGGAGCGCATTAATCCGCGCGGGTATGTCGCCCGGCAACAGCAGATCGGGGTCGTCGACGTCGAGCAGATGCTCTGGCGCACCCAGGTTGTTGGACGCTTCAACCAGTTGCTCAACCGTCCAAGTCTCACCTTGCGATTGCCAATGTTCGATGCATTGCCGCAGTGGCCACATGCCGTTTACGTTCTTCAGAAAATAGATTTTCCCGCCTACGCCGCCCTCGTTGCTGAAGTTTCTGCTTCGCGCCGCCTCGGTCACGCACGCGGAAGGAAGCACGCAGCCCACCAGGGACCAGGTGCCGGAACTGATAAAAGCCCAGTCGTCCCCCTGTGCTGGGATTCCTGCGATGGCCGATGCCGTGTCATGACAAGCGGGGGCGATCAACCGGGTGTTGCGGAACGCGGGCAGGGAAGTGAGGTGGCCCCGCATTTGACCAATATCCGTTCCGGGATTCACCAAAGGCGGCGCCGCGCTTATATCCAGTCCAGCGGCCTCGAAGATTTCAGGACGCCAGTGGTGGTCTCGTACGCCCAGCAGCTGGGTATGGGTCGCATTGGTGTATTCGGAAACTCGCTGTCCGCCCCAACGGTGCAGCAGAAACTCGGGCAGATTGATCCAGGGAAGATTCTGTTCAGCATCGCCATCAGCGCGCAGCTGATACAGGG
>Ga0207693_10002922_pt1 | contig 14794 bp, 8 predicted proteins | sample LARL81metaG_FD_184347 | JGI IMG/M metagenome (GOLD analysis project Ga0207693, IMG submission 184347) | Corn, switchgrass and miscanthus rhizosphere microbial communities from Kellogg Biological Station, Michigan, USA - LAR L8-1 metaG... | ecosystem: Host-associated > Plants > Roots >...
GCCGTGCAATCCGCAAGGTGATTTTGTGCCTAACCATTTCAGTGTGCGCTGCGCTATCGGCCTGTAAGAATGCCGTGACGATCTGGTCCACAGAAGTTCAATCACCGGATGGGCGTTGGCTTGCGATAGCTCACACGGACCAATATGGTGGCCCCGGAAACGTCGCTTTACTAACCACCGTGCAGCTCAGGCGGACCAAGGGTCCAAAGGATCCAATTGAAGTCTTGTTGTTCATGCAAGATGCAAAATCTATAGACCTCAAGATGAACTGGCTAACGCCCTCCCATCTGGAGGTCACTTACAAACAACCTGCAGTAATCGACTTCCAGGCGATCAAGTGCGGCGGGGTCGACATCTCGGTGCAGGATGTCTCAAGCGGGGCGGTCAGTTCTTCACATGCTGGCGGGGGGGAGTGAGTGTTTTCTCTTAGCTGCTAATCAGCAAAAATAAAAGCTAATGGCCAATGGGTGGACCGCAGCGAGTCTGTCAAGGCGGCGGAGTGGCTGTCGAGATTGTCGATGAAGACCATACAGAACAAATGGGCATAGACAGTTGTAAACCGGGGCGCGGAGCAGTAATCTTTGGCCGATGAATCCCTGTTGTGTTGGTGGTGAATATGTCCAACCCAAAGACTGTTCCGTCCTGCTCGAAGCCCCAAGCCCAGAATGGATGGATCCGTAAATCGGATCTCGACGCGTGGCTCGACCGCCATCTGCCGGTGCCCACACAGGTCATCTCTAACGAGGAATACCAACCCATCCCACAGACTCCGCAGCAACGCCTTCTGGAGCAGGAAATCGTTACGGACGCGGAGCGGCAGGCTTGTTGCTTGGGCATCGACCGCCGTCAATTCCTGCGAACGTCCTGTGGGATGGCCCTTGCCTTCGCTGCCATGAATAGTGTATTCGGCCCTTTCTTCCGGGTGGGAGCTGCCGAACTGTTCGAACCCGCAGCGGTGGCCGAGAATAAGGCTCGGTTTTTCATCTTCGACGTGCAGACACACCATGTTGCCATGCCCAATCAGGCCCCGCGCGCGGATCAGGAATTCCTCAAGGCCGTCGTCGGGATGCGTGATATGGCTAGAAGGATGAACCCTGCGCTCAAGGAACGAGAAGCCAGAATCGAGGATGCCTACCTTGAGAACTACATCAAAGAAGTTTTTCTCGACAGTGATACGGACATGGTCGCGCTCAGCGCGTTGCCGGGCACGTCGGAAGAAACGGATGTCCTAACTCCGGAAGTAATCTACAAGACCCGCACCTGGATCAATGAGCTCACCAGCTCACCCCGAGTCATCAGCCATGGATATTTTTCTCCTGATCTCGGGCAGCAGAACCTGGAGTACATGCATGCCCAGACGGAAAAGCTCAAGATCGATGCGTGGAAGGGGTACAACGGTGTGGCGCGAGCCAAGGGCAAACAGGGCTGGCGATTAGATGACGAGAAGCTGGCGTACCCCGCGCTGGAGTATTCCCGCAAGAAGGGGATCGAGAACATCTGCGTACATAAGGGCCTGCCGTTTCCCGGCGACCTCAAGTGGTGGAACCCGATGGACGTCACCAATGCGGCCAAAGATTTTCCCGATCTCAATTTCCTGGTGTATCACTCTGGATTCAAAGGACTGGAGGACGCACTCCCGGCCGCAGAGGACGAATTCAAAAAAACCAGCTATATCCCCTGGGTTTCAGACATCTGCAGCTGGAAAAAGCAGAACCCTCAAGTCAGCAATATATATATGGAATTGGGAAGCACCTTTGCCATGATGGTCTCGAGCAGTCCGCTGCTTGCGGCATACGTCGTAGGCATGATCATTGACGCTTTCGGACCTGACCACGTCCTGTGGGGAACAGACTCGATCTGGTGGGGCTCACCACAATGGCAGATCGAGGCTTTTCGTCGGCTGGAAATGCCCGAGCGACTGATGAAGCGCTTTGGTTGGAAACCACTGACCGATGACGTAAAGCGGCGCATCTTCGGCCTCAACGCAGCACACGTCTACCGCGTTGATCCGGAAGCCAAACGCAATCCCATGCCGAGCGATTACCTAGAAAAGCTACGTCGGATGTACAAGCAATCCGGCGCTCTCATACCCAGCAACACACAGTATGGCTGGGTCGCTGCGTAGGTGGTGAGTGATTAGTCTACTGGTCAAAGCTGGCGTTTTAGGTCAGCATCGCGATGATCCGCGCTGTGTACGTACCTTTCATTTGCTGTTCTCCCTCGTGGCTTTGAGAGAACTCACACTCCCTCAAAGCGTTTCCAGTTTTCGGGATTACGTCACTAACAGGATTCAATCTAAAAAGAACTGATTTTTGTTTTTCCTATACTTCGAGCACGTCGAGTCCGCCGAGTTCATCGAGCGCCTTAATGCGCTGTTTGAGACATGGAGCCCCGTTGGTGGAATTGTGAAATCTGAGATGACTTTAATCATGTGTTGGTATCAAACTCTACAGCCCACGCGCGCAAGGCAGTTTAGCAACTCACGAAATCGCATATCGAGCTCTTCACTATTCCCATTCCAGCATGCGGGATCACTATCGTGAGCAAGCGAAAAAGCGTACCGATAATGCAAACTGCCCGGATGCCGTCCTCGGTAACGGATCTCATAGAAGGATGTGTCATCCACATTTCTGGGGCCAGTGATTTTTACAAGAAGAAAGCCGAGGTCGCTACGTATCTCTGTTCGACCGCTGCTCCCTCACCGTCCGTACCTGCCCGCCCACGCCGATGGAAAACTTCTGCCACGCTGCCCGCACCCATCGCACCTCGGAGAACCCCGCCTCAGGAAACGCGGCTGCGTGCAGCCCATCCGTGTTGCCTCAACCGAAATGGAGGAAAGGTGAAATGAGGCGCACGAGTTACCAAAAAGGTAGTCTGAAACTGGCGGATCGCAAGAAAGGAAAAGTTTGGGAGTTCCTGTGGAGAGACTCGATGGTTCAATCCGAAAACACATCGTAATTGGAACGCAGGCGAATCTCTTTTATTACCAGGACACCCGAATGGCTTGTGCTGTATCGAGCTCAATGTCCAAAGTCTTTTTACTTTGATCGACCCCGTACGTCGGCTCTCCGTCCTTATTCCAGTGATCACCTGCCCAGTAGATTTTTTCCACACGAATACTGTTCATCTCGGGCCATTGAAATGCCGGATCGGTGAACGAAACGCTGGCACGATAACCCACGAGCAAAAATTCATGACCGGACAGGTGGATGACGATCGCCTTACCATTGTCTTCGCCCGTGACGGTTACTTTTAAGCCGTTGACATCCTCTGTCTGTGAAAATCTCTGCCGGGGCAGACGAGACATGAATACCTTCAGTTTGTCAGTTCCGGCGTAGTACGAAATCTGCGGAAGCGCCTTAGAGAGCGAGTAATAGGTGTCTCGCAGCGCGAATGCACCATTCGCGACAGTACCGTCATTCAACACGTAAGGTTCGTGAGATTCGGGGTAGGAGACGGTCAAAGCCCACGGAGCAAAGATGGGCGCGCCGAACTCGCCCACAGCAATATATGCGAGGCGCGATGTAACGGGGCTCGCGCCGCTGTTGATTTCAGTGATTGCCGGCAGATTCCGACTCAGCCGGTAACGCAGAAGTGGCTCCCTGAGTTCATCGACGGTCGCTTCCGACGCACGCCCACAACTGTAGTCAGACCGCCACTCCGCACAGAAATAGGAATTGATGCCGATGAAGGAAATATTCGGGCAATTCTTTAGATATGTTTCAACGTCTTCGCCTGGCGCCCCGCCAACCATCCAGTCCGCCATTTTGCCGCCGACATAATTATGAAAGAAAGGAAGGGGATACACCTCGGCACCGGCGTCAGTGATGCGCCGAATCCAGTTGTAACTAAGGTCCCACGCGGTGAACTTAAGGTCGTCATTAAACCCGTTGTCAGCGAACCGTTTATTGGCGGCCGGCGAGTGGTCACGCCACAGCTTGGGATTATGGCGGTCCACCCCAAACATCGCGATTTCATTCTCCACCTGAATCATGAGAATTGTGTGAGTCTGAGAGTCCACTAGCTTGATGTGCTGCATGAAGGCTCGAAAGGCCGAAATTTCGCGTTCGACAATCGGTTCGTAGTCGTATGAAGCGGCGTTGTGATGAGCAATGCCGTCGGCGTCCACGGCACGGGGATAGGTCTTCTCGTCTTGGACGATATACATCGGCGCATATAGCTCGCCGGTGAGATTGCCATAAATTGTGCCATCGCCGCTGGCGTAGTGCCCGAACCAGTTCAGGACGAGTCTGAGGTGATGCTTCTCCGCCATGGTCTTTGCGTGGTCCACATAGGAGAAGTCGTAGACTCCCTTCTCAGGCTCCACCATGGACCACTTGATGGGAACTTTCAGCGCGTTGAGACCAATCTGTTCCGCGGCAGCATAGAGAGCGTCGTAGGCAGTTTCCGTTTCTTTATATCGCGCATAGATTAGGTCCCACCAAGGAATCTCGACCGCAAGCACCGTGAATGGCTTCCCATCTACGTAGAGGACTCTGCGCCCGTTCGCCTCTTCGAAGTGAGGCGTCATGTTCTGGCTCACGGGGACTTGCCAAACATCAGGCCTGCCGGCGGGTGAGAATTGAGACTGCGCCTGCAAACAGAGAGAAGCTTGGGCGGTAAGGATGAAGAAGGGTAACAGGCAGAAAAATGATCTGCGATGTCCCGTTTGGAACCTAGTCATTGATCGCATGAGTAGAACCTCATTGCTCGGCAACAATGGCCAAATCCCAGGGCTTGAGCTCGAGTGTTTGCCCTTCTCGCACAGAAGTGTTGGTCAGAAGATCCGACCCATTGCCGTACGGATAAGAAAGCGACTGTTCTTCTCCTGAGAAGTTCAGGTAATAGTGCAGCAATTTTCCGTGCGCGTTCTGTCCATGCCGAACTTTGACAACGTTTGGCAGGTTTTGATCCGCCGAAGTCAGACCAGCACGCTTCAAAACATCACGAATGACTTTGCCCTGCAAACTATCCGTCAGAAACGTGCCCTCATATGTCAACGTGCCATTGCCGTACCTATTTCGCGTGATTGCCGGGAAATGCCAGTATGGATCGTCAAGAGAAGCGACTACTTCTGCGGTGTCGGGGATCAGGAATTCCTCCCATACGGAGCCTTTGTTCTGCTCACCGACTGCGTAGGGATCAGGGGTAAGCCGCTCCGGCTCGGCAAGGTTCGTGAACTCCTGATAGTGGAACCCTGCGGCGGGACGAAGCGGGCCGGGGGCCATGACGTCGCGCACGGTCGAGTATTCGTTCGTGAAGCCGCTTTTGAACGCCATCACGACCTGGCCCCCATTTTTGACGTAGTCAGAAATCTGTCGCAGGATCTGATCGGACGCACTGTACAGTGGCGGAATCAGCAGAACTTTGTAGCGCGAAAGATACGTGTCTCCTGCCTGGACGAAATCGGGCTCAACATTGAGATCGTAGAGCGCCTCATACATCTGCTTGAGCACGGTCATGTAGCTCACATGATCGCTGACGGGCATGTAGCTGATGGCGTTGGCGGAGTCGGCGCTGAACAGGATGGCGACCTTGTTGTCCTTCTTGAGATTCACCAGCTGTGGACCCAACTTCTTCAGCTCGCCCGCCACGCGGGATACTTCCGCATAGGTGCGGTTCGGCTCCAGGTCGTGCGAGAGGACACCCTTCCAGTACGTCTCCTGGCCGTAATGGAGCGAATGCCAATGCCAGTACTCAACCATGTTGGCGCCGGCTGCCAAATGCGTATAGACGACGAGGCGGAGTTGCCCGGGATATTGCGGATACTGCGTGCGGGAATCCCACCCGATGGTTTGAGCGTTGGTTTCGGTTACCAGGTAATTGGTGTGCTTCAGTGAACGGCCGACATCGCCTGACAGCCAGATGCCGCGAGCGTCAAGCCGTTTCTGCGTTTCGAAGTAAGGGTTCTCTGCCACGACGTCGAGGCTGCGTGCGATGGCCCATTGATCTAGATTGGTGTGGACCCCGCCGCTAAAGTCTTGCGTGATGAATTGGTCCGGCCGCTTGTACTCGTTGACGATCTTTGCCTGCCAGGCCAGATAGTCGGAGATCATGTCGTGCGTGAAGTTTTCCCACTCCAGCTTATAGCCAGGATTCAGAATGCCGTTGCGCGGCGGAAGGTCATCCCAGCTCTCGACGAGTTGGCCCCAGTACACGAGGCCCCAGATTTTATTGATCATCTCCGGCGTTTTGTACTTCTGCTTCAAGCGCTCGAGGAACGCTGCATTCACGTACTGCGTCGGGATTCCGGTCGGGAAGGTTTCGTTGTCGATCTGGTAGCCGATTACCGCGGGATGATCTTTGAAGTGGCTGACGATCCCGCGGATAACGCGTTCAGCATGCTGCAGAAAGTAGGGATTGAGGAAATCATAATTCTGACGCGGGCCGTAGTAGCCGGGCCTGAGAGACGGCGGATAGCTTGGAGCGTAAGGATCACTGAGCGGAGGCGCCGTGCCGTTGTGGGTTACAAGAATCTCAGGATATTTTTTATAAAGCCAAGTCGGGATCGAATACGTCGGCGTGCCAAGAATGGCTTTGATTCCCGCCTGGTGCAGGCGGTCGAGAACGCGCTGCATCCATGCAAACTGGAAGTCGCCGTCGCGGGGCTCCCAAGTGCTCCAGGTGGACTCACCGACACGGACTACAGTGATGCCAGCCTTGCGCATTAATTCGACATCTTTGTCGAGCCGGTCATATGGCATGTATTCTGGGTAGTAGGCGACACCGTACAGAATGGTATCCATCTTGTCGGGAGCGAAGGATTGCTTGTTCTGCGACGATGTCCCCTCTGCCTCAGCGTTCGTTACGGCTGCTATTAAGAACAGGATGGGAATCAGCGGGATGAATACCTGATGGAATTGTTTGCTCATGCAAGTTTGCCTTTCTCAGCCCCGCGCGGCTCGGGCTATCTCCCGCGGCACGCGAGTTTGCAGCCTGGGAGGTGATGATAAATGGCCCATCAGCGATCTCCATCATTCCGTTCGTGCCAGTACATGTCCCAGCCGAGATATCTGGTGGTGGCTTCGTAGACGGCAGGCGCAACCGTGGACAGGTTGGCGGCGACGTGATGCTCGAAGCCCTTCTCGCAGATGTAGTGCAGCAGGGTTTGCATCTCTGGAATCTCGACCACGCCCGCGCCACCGAAAGTGTTCAGCGGATCGTCCGTAAACCTTCCCTCGCCCACGTAGCCGCGCATCTTACCCGCGGTGTCGTCGGTGGAGAAGCGGGCAAAGCTCATTTTTTCCGGCTTGATCAGCCCCACACAGGTGCCGAAGGTGTTTTCCTTGCCCACGGTTCCGGCGATAATTTCCTGGAAATCCATCTTGACGGAGCGGAAGAAGTGCTTGGGCAGGTTGGAGCAATGGAAGCAGACCGCCTTGTTAGGATCGGAACCGTAGTTATTGTTCCAGTCCAGGAGCGCCGACGGCGTTTCCGATGCCAATCGTAACGCGTGCATGCCGAGCACGCCGCAAATGTCCACTTCGCAGGCGCTCGAAAGCAAACTGTCGCTCATCATACTCATGACCGTGCAGGGCACTACACCGAGATTCTCCTCGATGGAAGTCCAGCACTGCACGGCGCTTATGGCCACCTCGGTTGATGCCATCCACTGATCGACCACGGTGCCGAGCTTCGCCATCTTCATCAACGCGACCTGCGGCACGCCGCTCGAATCCACATATTTTCTTATTAAGGCCAGTTTGGCCTGGGCCTCATCGTCATTGTCTTTCATGCGCTCGATACGGCCTAGCACCTCGGAAAGGTCAAGTGTCTCAATCGAGATGCCTTGCGATTCGAGAATTTTCTCGCTGTATCGGACCGTATTGAAGGCCGTGGGACGCGCGCCTATGGATCCCACGCGCAGGTTACGGAAGCCGTTTACTACGCGACAGACCGCAGCGAACCACTGCAGGTCTCTGGTGAATTCTGGCGAATCCGGACTCTCAGTGTGCAGTGTCGTGATCGAGTACGGAATGCCGTACTGCCTCAAATTGTTACAGGCCGACATCTTGCCGCAGAAACTGTCCCGGCGGAACGCAATCGTCATTTTCTTGGGATCGTCCGGCGTGGCCTGGATCAACACCGGCACACGCAGATCTGCCCGTCTCAATGTGTCGGCAATCGCCCGCTCCTCCCCGAAGTTGGGCAGGGTCACGATAACGCCATCAATGCGATCGCGATTGCGTTTGAAAAGATCGGCACAATGCCTGGACTCTTCCCGGGTTTCAACGGTTCCGTACTTGCTCTCCTCTGGTGTAAGGGTCACCACATCAATGCCTGCCGCTGTAAGAACTCGGAGCATCTCTTCCCGGCCACTCTTGGCTAGATGATCGGGAAAGAAACCGCGATTGCCCACAATCAGGCCCATCGTCATTGTTTTTGCCGACATACAATTCCTTTATGAAAAGGACAAGGCTCCTACATGAGCAAAAAACAGCAGCGCCGCGGAAGGTAGGCGAACTAGATCCCAAGCCCCAATGATTTTGTTCATAACTCGCGGCGCCGTCATGTATCTGCTGGCAATCATTTGCTCATATAAAAAGGGGAGCGCCCTGGTTTGAGCGCTCCGCGACTTAGCCGATTGAGGCACTAGCTCAAAAATACAGGTGCAATCCGAGCTGTATTGTCCTGTTGTTGAGAGCGGTCCGACCGATGCTTCCGAAATTCTGGTTTAACGGATCCGAATTCGGCTCGGCGAACTCTGGATGGTTCGGGAGGTTGAAGAAATCCGCAGAGAACGTCAGGCGTGTCTGCTCCCCCGCCGGAATCTTGAAATCCTTTTGCAGGGAGAAATCGAAATTGTTCACCCCTGGATTCCTGATGTTGGAGAAGTAACGCGGCGCGTCACCAAATGCCTTCGTCGGGTCGGATCCCGGATAACCCACGAGATTGGACGCAGGACACGTCCCCGAGAAGTCGAATGCACTGGTGTTGAACCAATGGTCGGGTGTCTGGTGGAAGCCGGACGGAAGCGGGTTGCCGATCATATTGGGGCGGCTTGCAAACGTCAACGACGCGTTGCAGAATCCATACGAATTATCCAGGACCCCGAAAGGAGTGCCGCTGCTGAGGGTATAGATCGCGCTCACCCGCCAGCCGCCGAGGACCTGGCTCCCAGCACCGCTATTGAGCCACCTCTTCCCCGGGCCAAACGGCAGTTCCACAATTGGCGCAACTGTGAGGCGAGCGGGTACGTCACCGGCGCTGATTGAGCGCTCTGCCTTGCGATTGTAGAAGTCCTGTCCTAGAACATCGAGTGACCAGAACCCGCCCCAATCGGAGGAAGAATCATCGATCAGCTTGCTCCAGGTGAAGTTCGCGAGCAGCGAAAAACCATGTGAGAAGCGATGATCTACTTTCGCCTGTAGGGAGTGGTACACGGAGCTTGACAGCCCCCACCATCCGGGGGTGATAAAGAGATTGTAGAGGTTGCCTCCCGCCGCAAGCACCGTTTGCGCCGCTAAGGGACAGTGCTCGCTAGTCGTCGCGCTAAAGCCAAATTGTGCGGTGCTCTCCGGTGTCTGCTGGCAGATGTTGTAGGCATAGTTGACCGGCAAGTGCGTGCCATGGCTTCCCACATACCCCAGCTGCGCAACGGTGCTGGAACCAAGTTGCTTTTCTAACGTAAGGTTCCAAAGCTGGCTGTACGTCGGGTATTGCTTACGTGGCGCCCATGAAGAGAAGTACACATTGCTGTTTACAGGTATGGGGGCAGTGATCGCGGAGGGATCAGGGCTTGTAACTGGCGGCAGACTTGACCAGTTGGTGCCGTCAGCAAAGCTAGTGACCGCCAGAAGATTGGGACCTGGCTGGCCATCGCCAGCGCGACCGTGACCGATAGCGCCTGGGTGCATAATGCCGTAGCCTCCGCGCACAACGAAGCCGCCGCGCGGATTCCATGCGAATCCGACGCGCGGTTCGAACTGCTTCTTGGAGGGATCGAATGTAGTGTCGGGCGCATTCACGCCGAACTGTTCCCACTGAGCCGTGTAGGGATTGAAGAACGCGTTGCCGTTATGGATTTCATGGAACGACTGATCGTACTGCCATCTCAGCCCCAAGTTCAGCGTCAGCCTCGGTGTGAGTCTAAAATCGTCCTGCACAAAAAACGAATAAGCCCAAGCGCGTGATGAAACGAACGTGTTTTGGACCTGGGCGCTGCCATTTTTCATCACACCAAACAGGAAGTCAGCAAAGCCATTCCCCGTCTGTGACCCTGTGAAACTGAAGCCGCCGACCACACCATTCGGTTGGTAGTTGTCCATGGCATAGTGGCGGAACTCTGAGCCGAATTTCAGGCTGTGGCGCCCTACAAGCTTCGTGAACGTGTCGCTGAACTGGAAGGTTGATGCCGGTTCGTAGAGCATCCCGCTATTCGAAATGGCGGTAAACCCCGTGAAATTAACTCCCGGCGTGCCGCACTTTGTTCCACCCGCTGTATCTGGAACGCTTGACAAGCAGTCGGGAATTCCGCTGATTCCGAAGTCGGAAGGCGACGTCGCGCCTGCGCCATAGGGGGTTCGATCACCGATTCGGTGCATGTACCCGAACCGAAAGTCGTTTAGCATAGTAGAGGTGAAGGTGTGCGTCCACCCGATGGTCGTGGAATAGTCGTCTGATCGCTGGGTTCGTTGGCCTGCAGGCCCGACGATGAGATTATAGTCTAGCGAGCGACCTGTCTGTCTGTGGAACGCACCGAAGATGTGATCGGACTGCGAGGGGTTGAAGTCGACACGGGGATTGAACCTGTTCAGGGAGGTGCTTCTTGGAGAACTGAGGAGCAATTCATTGGCTCCAGGCCCGGCCGGGGTTGTAGAAGTGGGCCATATCGCAAGCAGCTTCTGGGAGATTGGACTGATCTGCGTAATTTGATTAAAAGGAACTGGCGTGGAAGTACCCGGAAAATGGACTTGCTGGCTTGCGTCTCCGCAGGTGCCGGAACCGTCAAATCCCGCCGTGCACAATTCCCCGAGATCGCCAGCCCGGAACGCTGCATTCGGCACCGTGTTGCTTGCCACTGCTCCGCTTCCATGGGAGCGGATTCCTTGGTAATCCGTGAAGAAGAACAGCTTATCTTTGATGATGGGCCCGCCGATCGTTCCCCCGAACTCGTTGTAGGTGAGTGGGTTCTTTCGTTTGGTAGGATCTTCGAAGTAGTTCCTGGCAGTGAGCTCTTGGTTGCGGTGGTATTCGTAGGCGGACCCGTGAAACTGATTCGTGCCGCTCTTGCTGACCGCGATGATGATTGCGCCGCCGGCTTTCCCATATTCCGCTGACATGCTGTTCTGCTCGATGCGGAACTCTTGGATCGAATCAACCGACGGGCTGAGCGCTTGTCCGCCAAAGACCGGTGCTGTGATCGTGCTGCCATCGAGTATGTTGTCGTCGTTACGTGGCCGGCTGCCACTAATGCGCACGTTGCCGTTGTTTTCACAGCCATCGCATCCGGTCTGCTGCGATACTCCTGCCGCCAGCGGAAGTAAGCTGTAGATGTTCCGGCCGGTCGAACTGAACGTCGGCAGCTGCTCCAACTGCCTTTGGTCCACAGTCTGGCCAAGGTCGGACTGTTGTGTTTGCAATATGGGCGCATTGGCGGCGGTAACATCGACGATCTCGCTGGTTTGACCCACTGCCAGAGTCAAGTCCACCTTTGGGTTGGCGTTCACCTCGAGAGCGATATTGTTCGCAACCGCGGTCTTGAAACCCTTCGCCTCCGCTTCAACCTTGTATAAGCCAGGATTCAGACTGGTGGCATTGTAGACGCCTGCGCTGTTGGTGGTCAGCGCCTTAGTAACATTTGTGTTGACATTTGCCACCGTCACGGTTGCGCCAGGAACCACCGCGCCGCTGGAATCCGTGACGGTTCCGCTAATTGTTCCAAACAATCCTTGCGCCACCATCCCGGGCGTACATAGCACCAAGATGGAAAGCACGAAACCTACAACCGCCGCAGTTAATCTCGCTTTTTTCACAGCGCCCTCCCAATGAAATGTCTCTCTGCAAGTTCCCGTCTTGCTGATTAGGCTTACTCATCAAGGCTCATTTGCTTCCCCAGTTATCGAGCGCGCGATTTTGAGTAAACGTTTACTGGACCGCCCAAAAAAAATTGCCCCGTTCAGAAAAATATGTTGCGCCCGTGATTCACGGTACCTTCTACGCGTCCTGAGTCTCGTCCTTCAAGGTAATAGCAGTTATGGCGGCAGTTATGAGGTAGCCCACCGTCCCACCCTCGCCATATGGGTGCGTAATTCAGTGGGAAACAAAAGTACGGGAGATCTCGAGTGTCAGAAACGCGCCCGCCGCCAGCTTAAAGGCCGCGCTCAGCAGGCTGGCCGCCCACAAAGGCGATCATTGTCCTCCGAGCCTAGCCACCGATTAGCCACCGATTAACGGAGGTCTGCCAAAATCAAGAGGTCGCAAATAACGGCGATTATCGGGACAAATAACGGTTAATTGGTCGGCGAAGTCGCCTCACCCCAGCAATTGACTGTTAGTGGCGTTGGGTGGTATGGTGCGGCGGTAAAGTTATTAGGTCCTCGCGTAACGTCCCCGGGACAATTCACGGCCTGGAGCTACGGTGACGTCGTTGCACAGCCCTGTGGCCCTTCCTATTTCTCTTTTTGAGAAGAGGGAGGAACTGCGCCGAATTCTCGAGAGCAAACACTTTGCTAGCTCGCCGAAGAAGAGCCGATTTCTTGAGTTTGTTTCGGAACAGACGTTTCTCGGCAACGGCGACAAGCTGAACGAGTACCTGATCGGCGTGGAAGTCTATGATCGGGGTCCCGACTTCAACTCGCATAAGGATCCCATCGTGCGAGTGCAGGCCCACGAAATCCGGCGTCTGCTGAAAAAGTACTACGAGGAGGAGGGCAAAGACAGTCTCATCCGTGTAGAGCTGCCTACCGGCGCCTATGTTCCGGTCTTCGGCAGGAGAGCGATGGAGGAAGCAGACGGCGCCGAGCTTCCGACAGAGCCAGCCACTTCTCTATCCCACCGCAGAGGCTGGTTGCATTTGGCGCTTACTTTGACCCTGGCCGCGGCGTGCTTGGTGTTGGCATTTCTTCTAGTCGCACGTGGTTGGCGGAGTGGAAAGGCCGTGCAGTCGGTGCCGGTCGTGACAGCTTTACCGGAAGGCCTCGAGTGGTTCTGGCACCCATTCCTCCCGCCCGCGGAACCGCCGCTGATCGTAATCCCGAACCACCCGTTGTTGCGGGCAGCGCATGACGGGGACAGCCCCCAAACGCTGGCTCGCGGCCACGAGATACCCAAGGCAGACCTCCCGGAGTTCCGCGATACGATCCATTTTCGGGAGCTGAAGCGGTTCTGGTTCGTCCCATCTGTGACCGATTTCACATCCGTCGGAGAAACGATGGGACTTGTCAGCTTGTGCAAGATGTTCTCGAACGTTGGACAGAAGTACCGGGTACAGCAATCACGATTAGTGAACTTCGAGGAGATCAAGGGAAACAACGCAATCTTGCTCGGAGGCAATCAATCCTGGAGTGGGAGGGTCTTTCTCAACGTAGAGGGCTTTCATTTCCAGAATGGCGTGATTGTGAACACGAACCCTCGACCGGGCGAGAAATCTGTTTACAAGCCGGAATTTGATCCGGTCACGAACCAACTCAGGCGTGACTACGCAATCGTGCTGATGCTGCCTAATGAAAGAAGTGATAATCGTGTTCTCTTGATCTATGGCATCTATACCCAAGGGTCTGAAGCGGCGATCGAGTACCTCACAAACCCTGAACGGATGACGGAGCTTGCCAAGGCATTGCTTGAGCTCTCGCCGAACCGCAGCAAGGTTCCGCCGTATTTCCAGGCCCTACTCAGCACCACCGTGGAAAACGCGGTGCCCGGTAATTTCTCACTGGTTGCCGTGCGGGCGATTTCCAACTGAGTCGGCTCTACATCATGATCATGCACGGTGGAGAATCCTGGCATACAGCGACTATGGCTCTCATGGACATGTATTGGACAGAAATTTTTGGAACTCTAGTTTTTGAAGAGCGCACACTCCCGTCATTTCTTCCGCCGTGCTAAACTGACGGAAGTTTGGCGGGCATACGCTCATCCCGGCAAGGTAGTAGCGATAAACCCGTTATACGCGACGTTTTGAGCAGCTTTCCTCAGCGGTCTGGCATAGCCCAACTTCGCACAATGTTGGCCCTGGGCCGCGAATCGCACGCGACTTGATGCTCTGGTATCCCACGTCGCAGCTTTCCACCATGGTGAACGTCGGGGATGCGGCGCGGCATCTTTGGCGGCTTCTCTGGCCGCATCAGTTCGAAGCGCGATCGTGGTGACAACGGTTTGCTGAGTCGTTCAGGAGCGGGAAGCGCATACTTCGTGAAGCCTTGAGCGACGATCGCCACCTTGCAGGCTTGCTGACACGTCGGACAGGGATATTCTTCCAACTCCTCAGCAATCGCTACCTTGAAAACTCCGTGAGTGACGCAGTGCAAATGCGTCCAGATGACTTGCTGATAACCCAAAGCCATCAAGCCAAGACGAAGCCCGTCCCAACTTTCGAGTGCCATTGCCATCCCCCAAGGCTCTCGCACTCGCTCGCTCTCTCATTTTGCGAGAAAAGATCAGTTCCATCCTACTCCACCTGGCAATTCCGAACGGAGCGAGGGCAGTCCGGTCCAGAAAGCTTTCGGGGGTAGTTGGTGTAAATGCCTGCGGCTGATGAAAAACTCACACTCTAGAAATTCGCCGAAATTTCATCGCGCTAGGATGCCCTACAAACGACGTTCTCGATTTTGGTGGACATTTTCTATCCCTTCGC
>Ga0207693_10002923_pt1 | contig 14784 bp, 13 predicted proteins | sample LARL81metaG_FD_184347 | JGI IMG/M metagenome (GOLD analysis project Ga0207693, IMG submission 184347) | Corn, switchgrass and miscanthus rhizosphere microbial communities from Kellogg Biological Station, Michigan, USA - LAR L8-1 metaG... | ecosystem: Host-associated > Plants > Roots >...
GGCCGTGAAACGGCCGCTCACCCGGTCCTCCCCGAGCGGCAACAGATCGGCGAGGTGCTCGATCTGTCCGGCACCCTGGAGCTGCACGGCGACCCGGCCATCGGGCGGCACCGAAATACCGAGTGGCGAGCGGTTCAGCAGCAGCGGCGCCGAGCCGCTGAAACCGATTTGATCACCCTTGAGGCCGGTGACCTGACCTTTCACGTCGATGTTTCGTCCATTCCAGTTACCGTCGACGCCAAGCCCCAGGCTTGGCAGCGTCGAATTTTTCGACGAGGCGAGGGAGAGCTCGCGTGCGTTCAGAGAAATATGGCCCTGCGGCGCGCGCAAAGTTCCGCTGATCGTCGTGTTAACGGTCAGCGTTCCGCGTGCTTTCCCGTAGCCCATCAGGCGAGCGCCGGACGCGATCGGCAGATTCGCCGCATTCAGCGCCAGCGATAACGACTCACCGCGCACCCCGCCATTGCCGGTGATCCGACCCGTCCCGAAATCCAAAGCAAGGCCCGAAAAGGCGAGATCGGCGCCACGTTTTGACAGCGTAAGCGGCTGTTCGAGGAGTATGCGGTCGGTCCCGAGCGACCCGGTGAGTCGGGTCAGACGCAGCTCCGCCCGGCCGGGTTCGACCCCGCCCTCGCCCGCGAGCGCCAGCGTCAACGGCTGACCTTTGGCATCGCCTTGGAACGTGAAACGGCCTGGTCGCGGTGCATCGAGCGCCAGTGTTGCGGATGCGAGCTCGCTCGCGCCAAAGCTCGCCGAGGTCAGTGAAAGGCGCCCCGTCCCCGACGGCATTCGCAAGATATCGCCGAACCGGCCTGTCAGGGCGAGGCGGCCAACCCCGATGTGCGAGGATCCGGCGCCGGCAGTGAGCCGCGTTCCGGTGAGCGAGAGATCGAGCAGCTGACCGCCATGCGCGTCGAGCCCTGCGGCAAGATCGAGAGTACCGCCAAGCGGGGTGCCTGCGAGTCTCGACCAACGCGCCAGATCGGGTGCGCGTCCACTGATCGAGCCCCGAATCAGGCCAGTGTCGAGGGCGATCCGCAAGCTACCCTCCACGGCGCTATCCGCTGCCGCCATGCGGAGACGCGGGATCACCAGCTCGGAATTCTCTTTCAGCTCCGCCGCTAGCACCAGTGTCCCATCGAGCCCGTAAGCGCGAAGACTACCGTCGAGTGCCGCCTTTCGCTCGGAGAGATCCGCAATATTCGCGGCGAGCCGCAGGCGGTCGATCTTTGCCCCACCCGCGGCGATATCGCCACCCTCGATCTCGCTCGTTAGCCGCAGTCGGTCGAGTGTTCCCTCCGATGTAAGTCGAGCAGAAATCGCGCCCGCCATCTCGGTCCCGAGCGCGGCGCCGAGCGGCTTCAACCGCGGCAGACCGAGGGCGAACGCCGCGGCGAGCCGGTTCGAAGCCGGATCAAACCGCGCGTCCCCGGACAGGTTTGCGGCCGAGCCGGCAATCGCGAGCCGGTCTAAGATCAGCGTGCCTGCCGGGTCGCGTTCCACTGAGCCGCTCATTGTCGCCGAACCGCCGAGCAGCGCATCGGCGGCCGCGATCCCGGTTCGCAGTGCCTTTGCCGAGCCGTCTAGCGTGGCCTTAAAGCCCGCTGCGCCTTCGCGCACGGCATTCGCCTCGAGCTCGATCGTCCCCGCGAGCGGGTTTCCGACAAGGCCGGAGAACGGGCGGAGATCGGAGATCGCCAAATGCAACCGGCCCTCGATCGCACCTCCTTCCATAAGTTGCCCGGAGCCGGCGATAACGAGGCCCGCGCCCTCAGCGGACAGGCGGGTCAGATCGACGGTGCTGCCGTTGCGGGCAGCGGTGGCGGCGAGCGACCACTCGATGTCGCGGCCGATCTCGGGCGGCACTTCGATCCCCACAGGCGTGGCAATCCCTTCGATCCGGCCCTTTGCAGCCAATTCGACGCGCGTCTCGGGGTTGTCGAGGATCCCGATCGGTGTTGCCGAAATATCCGCCTCGATACGCTCCACTCCGGAGGAGCCGACGCGGATCCCGGCTCCCGACAAATTCAGCGCGAGCGTAGGGTGGGTCTCGGTGCCGGTGACCGCCGCAGTAAGGGTTGCCGAGCCGTTGAGGGGGTTGCCGAGCAGGCCCACCAGCGGTGAGAGCTCCGGAACGTTGGCGCGAAGATGCGCCGCGACAGCGTTTTCCGGGCCGCCAAAAGCGGCATCCCCCGTCAATGTGCCCGCGGCGATTTCGATGGACAGCGGATCGACCACGATCCGGTCGCCGAATCTCGCGCGCAGTGAGAAGGCAACCCGGTCGCCGACGAGCGAGGTGAATTCCGCCGGAAGCAGCGGCGCTAATGCCGCCGTGCCGGACAGCCCTAGACCGGTCTCGGACGCTACGGCGAGCGTTACATCCGCGTCGAAACGAGCGAGTGCCCCTGCCGACGCACTCGCCCGGCCATGCCAATCCGCAAGCGGTCCGGCGCCGTTCACAGACAATGCGATCGGCGCGCGGTCCGTGCGGCCGAGCAGGCGGTCGAGCAGGATGCCGGTCGGCTCGGCCGCCTCGAGCCGAAGGCTGAGGACCGGCGTGGCTCCGGCGAGCTCCAGTGCCAATAGGACGTTGCCGGCAGAGCCGTCAATCCGGTGCAGGTCCAATGTAACGTGCGCCGCCTCGCCCACCAACTCGGCGCTCCCCTCTGCTGTTGCGACGAGGCTCTCGCCCAGAACGGGGGGTGCGAGTGCCAGCCGGGCTATCGAGAGCCGGTCGAGTACGACGCCGACGGGAAGATGCGGAACCTTGAGATAGTCGGTGAGCGGCGTCGTCGATGGCGCGGTAGACGATCGCGTCATCTCGATCTCAGCGAAAGTCAGCGACCGGATATGCGCGCGCTTCGCCAGCAAGGCGGTTGCCGAGATATCGAGGCCAACACCGTGCAGAGTGAGATATGTGCCGTCGCGGTCGCCGATCTCGATCCGGCCGACCGTCATGCGGAACGGCACAATCCCGTCGAGACCTTCGATCGACACGGTGAAATCGGGGTCGCTCAGTGACTGCGCAATCTCCCTTTCCAGCCAGCCCTTGCCGATTTGTGTCTGAAGCAGGCCGAAAACGGCGACGAGGAGAAAGAGCACGGCAGCGAGCGTGATGCCGAGCCAGCGAAGGACCTTTCCCGCATACTGCATCAGAAGGCCTGCCCGAGGCTGATGTAGATCTGGATCGGCGAGTCGGCGGTGCGCTTGTGCATCGGCGTTGCCAAATCGACCCGCAAGGGCCCGAAGGCCGTGTAGTAGCGAAAACCGAGACCGACACCGTAGAGAAGTGTGCGGCCGAGCTGCGGCACGGGGCTCTCGTAATAGCTGCCGGCATCGACAAACGGGACGATACCGATGTTTTCGGTGATTTTAATCCGTGCTTCGAGATTGAGCACCAGGCTTGATCTACCGCCGATCGGCTTGTTGCCGATATCGAGCGGTCCGGCGAGTTGATAGCCATAAGGCCTGATTGATCCGCCCCCGCCGGCATAGATCCGCTGATCGGACGGCAGTGGGAATAACGCCGCGCCGTCGATCGACGCAAGTGCCAGTTTGCCGGCGAGGATCGCTCGCTGGTCCGGGCCAAGGCCCCAATACGTGCTGCCGGAGACGAGATTCGATACGAAGGTCAGGTTCGGGCCGGACACAGTATGCGCGGGTGTCACCGAGAGCTGCGCGCGATATCCGCGCGTCGGGTTCAGCAGATTGTCGGTCTCGTCAAGCTTCAGGTAGGCCGGTATCCCGATCAACGAATAATGCTGGGTGGGGGCGGCCGCAGTCGTCGGATTGGGATTGGCCTGTGGGACGACATTCGCTTTGGTGCCCTGAAGGCCGATCCCCGCGGTCAGGTCAGGGCTGAAACGCCGCTCGAGCCCGACTAAAGCAACCCCGCGACGGCTGTGGTAGGCAATCGGCGTGTCATTGACGATCTCTGCGCTCGCCAGGAGATCCTGGTCGATGATCAGGAAATCGGGCTTGCGAAAGTTGGCCCTGAACCCGGCGACTTGCTGGCCGGCCTCGGCGGCTACCCGGAGCGATTCGGCGTTGCCGAACAGGTTGCGGTTTTCCCAGAAGGCGCGGGCCCCCGCCCCTTGGCTGGTGTTGTAGGCGAGCCCGACGCCAATCGTGCGATGCAGGCGCTCGGTCGTATCGATTGTCATCCGCACGTCCTCGGGATTGTCGGGATCGGCCACGGGTGTGATCCGAACCGTGCTGAACAGCCCGCTTTCGATCAACGCCCGGCGGGTCTCCTCGACCTTGGCCGCGTCATAGACCGCACCGCTCTGCCACCGAATGCGCCCCTCTACATAACCGGGATCGAGCCGCTCGAGACCCGTGATAGCCAGTGGGCCGAAGCGTTGCACCGGGCCCGGATCGAGCGTGTAGGTGACCTCCATCGTGTGCTCGTCCCTGTCGATCGCGACCCGGCGATCCTCGACCTTGGCAAAAGGGTGACCGCTATTGCCGAGCGCCGCCAGCAGCGCCGTTTCGATTGCGACCACCGGAGCGGTACGCGCCGGGTCGCCGGATTTGAGAGGCAGTTTCCCTTCGTTTGGGATCACCAGGGGCTGATGGTCGGGTCCTTGGACATTGACTGTGGCGACATGATAAAGCGGGCCAGGCTCGACCTTTACCGTAACCTTTGCCGGTTCCGTCTCGGTATCGAGCTCGTAAGAGAATTTTGCGTCCCAGTAGCCGAGACTGTGAGCGGCGTCCGCAAGGCGGTCGAGGTCGCGGTCTGCACGCCGGCGCAACGCTTCTTCGGAGGCCGGCGGCTTGTCCTCGAGCGTCTTCAGCTCGGAAACCTTGTCCAGCAGATCGGTGAGGTCGCTATCCTCGGCGCCGGTAATCTCGGCGCGGTAATTTAGATCGGCACGGGCAGCAGAACCGGAGACCAGCGGCGTGGTCAGCGCAACTATCAGGAAAAACCATCTAACCAGCATGCCGCCCCCCAGCAGCAACGGCACACTGAAACACCTTATTCCGAGGCCTATCGCGCTTACCCTCATCTTAATCTTAGCATCAGGCAGACCGCGAGGCACTTCCCACATCGCGTCGATGCACAACGTGCCACCGGGCGCCCGTGCGCCTCAGGATTCCACAGTGCCCTTCCCGCCGCTAACAGTGCCGATCATGGGCGCTTATTCGAACAAACCTCATATCTTCTGCGGGTAAGGCCGCCAATGGGTCAGCTAGCCCCTTTTCATCCGAGTAGCGGCTTTCGTAAAACGGGATTTATCCTCGCGGCGCAGCGCTAATTATTCACTGTAGGAGAATCCAATCGGTCTGTGTCGGCGTAAAGCGGGGCCGTGCGACCGTAGCGAGTTTGTCCGCCTCCACGGTAGCACGACCCTCGCAATGCGATTCTTAAATCTCAACGGCGGCGGCCCGGTCGACTGATTGGACCATTTCTGATCCCTGTGACGGCTCGCTGATGCGTGCTTTAACTATCCCACCGTCGACTGGCAGAGTAATTATATCTCCCTGGTGGGGTGTCGGCTTACCATAAAGTCGAAAATTTCTTACCGAGCCGTCCTTACGCGTCAGTAGAACATCGCAATCATAGTTCATGGTCTATTTCCTAGCCGTTAGCCGAACTCCATCGTTCTGCGACAAAGCTCTCGGAGGAGATAACAATCAACGAGTGAGAAATGTTCCGGGGTGCCGATGAGCCCTAGCTAACAGCCTGGGTTGTTTGCCGCGATTCACGGAGCGCCCGCCTCTGATCGCTATAAGCTTTCGAGAATTCGGCGCCGAGCAAGAGGATCTGGGCCGAGTAATAGACCCATACCAAAACGATGATGAGCGCGCCCGCAGCGCCGTAGGCCGACGCCATATTGCTGCTTCCAATGTATAGGCTAATCAGATTCTTGCCGACCGTAAACAGCAGGGCCGCTATAGCCGCGCCAAGCCAAACCTCCTCCCATTCCACGGCGTGATCCGGGAGTATTTTGAACATCATAGCGAAGAGCACGGTTGTGAAACCAAACGAGAGTGTCAGGTGTACGATGTGCAGAATCGTTGCCAGCCCAGGCAGGATCCAATCAAGGTAATCGCTGAACGCCGCCAACGCCGTGCTAATCACGAGCGACACCAGCAGCAAGAAGCCGATCACGAGGATGACTGAGAGGCTGAGGAGGCGCGACTTTACGAGATGCCAGAGACCGAGGCCGCCGCTCGGCGGAGCCTTCCAGATCAGGTTTAGAGCCGACTGCAACTCACCGAGTACGGCAGTGGCTGCGATGATCAGGGTCCCGATCCCGACTGCTGTTGCAAAGATTCCGGACCAGGTGCCGCTCGCGCTTCTCAGCATAGCTTGCACGGCTGCCGCGCTTTCCGGACCGACCAGGTCTGCGAGTTCCCCGAACAGAGCCCCTTCCGCCGCTTGCTGACCAAAGGCGAGACCCGCAACTGCGATCACCATAACGAGCATCGGCGCAAGGGAGAATACCGTGTAGTACGCGATTGCCGCACCCATTGTCGGGGCGCGATCGTCGAGCCAGGCGTAGATGGCTTTCGTGCACAAGCTAACCCATCGTTGAAGCCAGATCGGATAAATCCGCAACCAGCTTTCCCGGGGGATCAGCGTTTCCGCCATTTCGCCCGCCCTTCCATCCAGACGCTCCAGATGGCGGAGGGATGCAGCCCGAACTCCGCCATCCAACCCGGGCTAGTGTTGTCGGCGATGACACCGGCCTAGCCAGTGTCATCGCCAGCCGCCTCTTCAGCGCTGATCGTAGCGATAATCTCGTTGATCGGGATAGTTGCGCCGATAGCCGCTGTCGCTGGAATAGCCCTCGTCGCGCTGGTAGCGGTAGTCGCCGCGCCCGCGATAGTCTGGTCCATAATCGCGGCGGTTCCGGTCAGGGGAATCCAGGCCGGCGCGATAGTCGCGCCAGTAGCGCTCCTCCTGCGGTCGACCGTTCCGGCGTGCTTGATCCTCCAGCCGTTGAGTATCGCCGGGATTCACGATGTTGTTCAGAGTGCGAACCATGTCATTCACGTTCTGGGCGGAGCCCGTACGTGCACCGGGTGCCATCGTCAGCAAACCAACTAGCCCAACGCTGCAAACCAGCTTCATTGATATTGAGTGTTGCGACATTTTTCGGCCCTCCCATTCAATGAACAGTCGATGAGTGCCCGCGTTCCGAGTGGCGAACCCCGAATTGGCGAACCGGCATTGGCTTTCGGCTAAGCTTTGGGAGTTGGACGCACGGGGCATCGGCGCAAACGTCCTAAAAATGACACAGGAGAAAATGGCAAATCTGGCTGTCGCACTCGAAAGTTGTGGCACGAACTCTCCACTCGGAATGTTCAGCTAAAGGGGGAGCATCTGATGGGAGCTTCCCATGCGTTCAATTCTGGCCATCACAATACCGGTTCTTTGGCTCATGAGCGCCGGCCTGGCCAAGGCGGCCGATCCGACGCTGCTTGCTGAAACCGGTGGCTTCCTTCTCGGCAATGCCCATCGCTGCGGCGTTTCAGTTGAGCGCGTCGAGCGCGCCGGAAAAGTGATCCATGACTTCATCGCCGCCGCCGCTAAGGATTCGAGCGAGGCGAAGGCTGCGGATTCGCGCTTTTCTGAGATTTTTCTGGCGAGCGCTCTCCCAAACCAAGACCCGGACGCTTTCCCGTCCTGCACGTTGGTGATCCAGCAATTCGACAGGCTGGAGCGACACCATGAGCAGACCGGAAGAAACGGCGGAACCCGGGCGGCGATCTCGGGCTTCTGATCGCAACTTGTTCCACGTAACAAGGTGGAGTAGCTGATAATTTTCAGCGGGTGTCAATTTGTGCTGTACTACACGATTTATTTAAATCGACCATCAATAAAATTTTAGCTAATCGCACGAAGTTCCTATTGTAACACTCGAGGGAGCAAAGGAACCAGATTTCTTCTCGGGTGTTGCCGTAGATGACGACGTATTTGGGGAGGTTGCTGCTGGGGAGGAAGGGAGAATGGGAAATGGGACACTACGACGGGCTGACTCCGGAAGAACGTGCAAGAATAACCGAGATCCAAGACTCGCTCATCGACCGATTTGTGGAGCAAAGAGAAGCACTCGAAAAAGGCGATAACGCCCGCGCGAAAACGATTGGGCAAGAAATAAAAGCGCTCCAGCGCGAGAAGACGGAAATCCAAGAGTGGGCGACTACATAGCCGACCAGGTTAGATTAGAAGGTCGACTCCGAGGACGTAAACGGCGTGCTGATGGCGATGGGGGGACATGTTCTCGTACAGAACCCAACCGAGGGAGGGGCTGATGCGGAAACTATCGGGCTTTGGCGTGTTTGTCGCCGTTATGGGATCCGCTCTCCTGATTGGTGGGAACGTCGGGAAAGGGCAAACCGGGGGAGCATTGCAATACCCGCCCGCCTCGGTCGGAGAGGATGCCCAGCCCCCGCCGCCCGCGAGAATGGCTCCTCAGAGCATGTCGCCGCGACGGATCGAACTCGGCGGTAGCGGATCAAGCGGGCCGCCCGGCAACTCTGTCAGTAGCGCGCGCCCGCGCGCCTACATCGACGCGCGTCCCCCACTGGCGGCTCCCCTGCCCGGTCCATCACCCACACCGCCGTCCTCAGCAGGCGGGAATTAGCCTGAGACCTGAAGCAGGACGATCCTAGCCGCTGCTCCGCGCGGCCGCCCGTTCCACCCTGCGCTTCAGCCGGCGAATCTCCGGCGACAGTTTACGTTCGGGGGTGTTACGCAGATACGCGTCGATACCGCCCTTGTGCTCGATGGTGCGGACTGCCGCCGCGGTAATTCGTAATCTAACGGATCCCACAGTGTCCGAAAGGAGCGAAATCCGCTGCAGATTCGGAAGAAACCGCCGTTTCGTCTTGACATTGGAATGGCTGACATTGTGCCCGACCTGGACGCCTTTGCCGGTGATCACACATTTACGCGCCATAACTGCACCTCAAACCAACATCACCACACACAGACGCCACGCGCGGCCCCTTCCAGGGCCGCGCGCAAGTGGTCTTTTACGCTTTTGAGCCGCGTTCGGTCAAGCTCGGACGTGCGCGGAGATTTGGGGAAGAGGCCGAGTTCGCGCAAGTTTCGTGAAAAAACGACGCCAACAGTTCGCGGGCAGTTGCGCTCGGGGTGCGCGTGCCGGCCATGACCTCCCTCTCGACGTCGCTGAGGCGTCCGGCGATGCTGGGCCCCGCACGGAAATGATCGAGGAGGCTGTCGCCGATCTCGGACCACAGAGCGGAGCATGCCTGCTCCGCGCGTCGATGGGACCAGGCGCCGGTGGGTTCGAGTGCAGCCCGGAAGCGATCCACATCGCCCCAAACCTCGCGGACGCCGGTTCCCTCTAGTGCAGAGATGGCGCGGACCGGGACCTGCCATTCGGGACAGCGCGGCCGGATCAGCCCCATCGCGGTCGCATAATCGGCGGCGGTGCGGTGCGCCACGGCGGCGAGTTCGCCGTCGGCCTTGTTGACAAGCACCAGATCGGCCAGCTCGACGATGCCGCGCTTGATCCCTTGCAGCTCGTCGCCGGCCGCTGGCGGCAGGATCAAGACGAACATATCGACAATCTCGGCAACCGCCGTCTCGGCTTGGCCGACCCCGACCGTCTCGACCAATACAGCGTCGAATCCCGCCGCCTCGCACAGTAGAATTGCCTCGCGCGTCCGGCGAGCAATGCCTCCCCGACTCCCGCCGGCGGAGGACGGCCGGATGAAAGCTCGCGGCGAGCGCGCTAGTTCGGCCATGCGGGTCTTGTCGCCGAGGATTGCGCCGCCGCCGCGCTTTGAGGCCGGATCAACGGCAAGCACCGCAATTCGTCGTCCGAGCGCGATCCCTTCGAGGCCAAAGCGCTCGATAAAGGTGGATTTGCCAGCTCCCGGCGGCCCGGAAATGCCAACGCGCACGGCTTTCCCAGTTTCGGGCAGCAGCACCTCGACCAGCCTCTCGGCTTGTTCTCGATGATCGGGCCGAGACGACTCGACCAGGGTGATGGCCCGCGCCAGAGCTCGCCGGTCACCCTGCCGTAAAGTCCGGAGCAGCGCCGCGCCTGTCACCCCGTCCGGACGGGGAAGAAGGACCCGTCACCGCGCTTGCGCCGTACGCATCGAGCAGCCGTCTCCACCAGGATCTTGTCGACGATCTCGACCAGCTGCTGCACGCGAAAGGGCTTCAGCAGATAATGCTGTCCGCTGTCCGCGAGGCGCTCGATATGGCGATGGTCGCCGGTGACCAGGATGACCCCGCAGCCCTGCTCGCGCGCAATCTGGGCCAGTGTAAAACCGTCCTCGTGTCCCGGCTGGGTCACGTCGATGACCACGATATCGTAATCATCCTGGTCGAGCGCCTCGCGCATTTCTGCACCGGTCTTCACCATCGAGAAGCGAAAGCCTTCGTCGTTGAAAATGTCGCCCAGCAGATCGCGCACATCGTCATCGTTTTCGACAATCAATACTTTGCAGATCCGCGCCATCGGTCTCCCTCTCAATTTTCCTATCTCTGTCCGTTCAATCCGCTGCGAGCGCAGCTTCGCGCCGAACCACCTGCTGCTGGCGGGCCCACATCGTCGCATAGACGCCGCGGCGGAGCAGCAGTTCCGTGTGATGGCCGCGCTCGACGATATGCCCGCGGTCGAGCACGAGGATCTCGTCGGCATCGACGATTGTCGACAGCCGGTGCGCGATGACAAGGGTGGTGCGGCCGACGGACACTTCGGCGAGGCTCGCCTGAATTTCGCGCTCGGTCTTGGTATCGAGCGCCGAGGTCGCCTCGTCGAAAATCAGGATCCGTGGCGCCTTCAGGATCACGCGGGCGATTGCGACGCGCTGCTTCTCGCCGCCGGAGAGCTTAAGGCCACGTTCTCCGACCATCGTCTCGTAACCGTCCGGCAGCGCCTTTATGAAATCGTGGATGCGAGCCAGGCTGGCGGCTTCTTCTATCTGTTCCCGGGTCGCTCCAGGGCGGCCGTAGGATATGTTGTAGTAGATCGTGTCGTTGAACAGCACCGTATCCTGCGGCACTACACCGATCGCTCGACGCAGGCTGTCCTGCGTCACATCGCGAATGTCTTGACCATCAATCTCGATCGCGCCGGCGTTAACGTCGTAAAAACGGAACAGGAGCCGCGCGATGGTAGACTTGCCGCCGCCGCTCGGGCCGACGAGTGCGACCGTCGCGCCGGGCGCGACTCTGAAATCGACATCGGACAGTATCGGCCGTCGGGGATCGTAGCGGAAATCGACGGCTCGGAGGGCTACCGCACCCTCGCGGACCCTCAGCGCAGTCGCCCCTGGCCTGTCGACGACCTCAGGTTTGACCGCCAGGAGCGCGGTCATCTGCTCGAGGTCAGTCAATGACTGCTTGATGTTGCGATAGACCATGCCGAGAAAGTTGAGCGGCGTGTAAAGCTGGATCAAATACGCATTGACCAATACGAAGTCGCCGACGGTCATTTCAGCTGCAGCCACGCCTCGCCCAGCCAAAATCATCACAGCCGCGAGCCCGGTCGAGATGATCGTGCCCTGACCGAGGTTGAGGAGAGTCAATGTGGTCTCGCTCTTGACCGCGGCGCGTTCGTAGGCCCGCAACGCCGCATCGTAACGGTTCGCCTCGTGCTCCTCGTTGGCGAAATACTTGACAGTCTCGAAATTGAGCAAACTGTCGACCGCTTTGGTATTGGATTCGGTGTTGCGCTCGTTCATCTCACGCCGGAACCGCACCCGCCAATCGGTGATCGAGAAAGTAAAGCCGATATAGACGACGATCGTGGTGAAGGTGACGGCGGCAAAGGCCCAATCGAATAGCCGCCAAAGGATCCCACAAACGAGCAGGATCTCGAACAAGGTCGGCACGACATTGAACAGCATAAAGGAGAGCAGGAAGTCGATCCCCGCCGTGCCGCGTTCGACGGCGCGGGACAACCCACCGGTACGGCGTTCGAGGTGAAAGCGTAGCGACAAGGCGTGGATATGCCGGAAGGTCGACAGTGCCAGCCGACGGATCGCACGCTGGCTGACCTTGGCGAAGACGGCGTTGCGCAGCTCGTTGAAAGCCTGCGACATCACGCGGGCGACCCCGTAGGCGACGATCAATCCAACCGGGACGGCGATCGCGAGATTGGCAGGCGAAAGGGCATCGACGGCGTTCTTGTAGAACAGCGGCACGGAGATGTTGATCAGCTTGCCGGCTACCAGGAACGCTAGCGCCAGCAGCACCCGCGCACGCAGCTCGAGCGAATCTCGCGGCCAAAGATAGGGGGCCAACGATCTCAGCGCGCGCAGCTCGTGCTTGAGCCGGCCCTTCCGCCGCGGCGGGCCGAGCAGAGGAACGGAGCGACCACGCGGGCTCATCGTGTAGGTTCCGCTGGTTCAGGCTCCGCGACCCGTGCCGCGCCGAGACCGCGGATCAGTTTCAAGCCCGCAAACAGGGCGGCGCCAACCAGCGCTGCTCCCCAGAAATACGGGGCGTTGCGGCCGAATTCGCCAAAAAAGAGTCCGGCCGCGGCCGGGCCAAGGACGCGCGAAAGGCTGCCGACCGACTGCGAGACGCCCAACACCTCTCCCTGCTCCTCGCGCCCTGCCCGGCGCGAGATCAGACTGTTGAGCGAGGGTTGCGTCAGGCCCATGCCGAGGGCGAGCGCGGTGACGGCAGCGCCGAGGGTTACGAGGATATGGGCGAATGGCAGGGTGCAGAGCCCCGCGCCGATCACGGCGAGCCCGCAAAGCAGGAGGCGCTCCTCGCCGAACAAGCGTGTCAGCGATCCGATAAGCCCACCCTGCAGAATTGCGGAGATGATGCCGACATAGGAGAAGACGTAGCCGACCTGGCGCGGCCCCCACCCGAACTGCCCGACGGCCCACAACGCAAAGGTGCTCTCCATCCCGGCAAAGGCCAGGATCACGAGAAAGAAGATCAGGATCAGTCGCGACAGCACCGGGCGGTGCAGCACGTCAAGGATCGCAGCGAAGCGGCTTCGCGACGGGGCGCGGCCGCGCCGGTCGGCCGGAAGGCTCTCGGGCAGGAGCAGGGCGACCCCGCAAAGAGCCAAAAGCGACAGCCCGGCGGCAACCCATGCCGGGGTCGCTACATCCGCGGTCGCCGGATCATTTCCGGAGAGGAGCCCGCCCAGGGCCGGACCGATGATGAAGCCGAGCCCGAACGCCGCGCCGATCAAGCCCATTCCTCTGGCCCGCTCCTCCGGTTTGGTAACATCGGCGATATAGGCCTGGGCGGCTGCGATGTTGCCAGCGCAGGCGCCGGCGAGAGCGCGCGCGGCGAACAGCATCCACAGTGCCGTCGCGCTGCCGATCCAGAGATAGGCGAGCACCGAGGCGGTCATGCTGACCATCAGCACCGGGCGCCGCCCGACGCGATCGCTGAGCCTCCCCCAGAGAGGCGCGGTGAACAGTTGCATCAACGAATAGACCGCGAGCAGCACCGTCACCTGTTGCGGCGAGGCGGCAAAGCGCAGCGCATAAAAGGGCAACAGCGGGATGACGAGGCCAAACCCGACGAGATCGACGAAGACGATGAGGAACAGGGTCGGCATGTCTGCGGCCCTGATATCGCCTACCGGTCGCGGCGGAGCAAGAGGCTCGCGGCGCAGACCAGGGTATTCGGCGAGGGCGAAGTCACCGGCGCCGGGTGAGAGAATTATTTATTTGTGTTCCAGATGTCGGTCGCGAGCTTCCACTCGCCGGCGGTCTTGCGCCAGATGACGACATATTTCCCGACGACTTCTTGCGGCGGCTGGGTCTTGGTCTTCAGGATCACCGTCCCGATTTCGCGCGCCGCTTCGGGGCCCAACGGCAGCACGTCGGCGGTCGTCAGCTTGGCGTCTCCCATCTGCTGCGCCGCCTGCCGCCAGAACGCCTCGATCGCGGCACGACCCCTGACGATCTCCGAGCCCGGCGGGAGCACATAGGCGTCCTCGGTGTAGAGCGCCGCGACTGCGGCGGCGTCGCCCTTGTTGAAGGCTGCCGTCCAGACGTCATTCAGCTTTTTCGATCGTCGTCCTGTCCTGGGCGAGCGCCGGCACGGCGCCGATACTCAACCAGCCGATAATGATCGCAATCCGCCACATCGCGCTCCTCCCTGCCAAGCAATGATCTTCCCGCGGGCCCGGCGCGGGCGCAACTGTCACAGGGCTATTGTCGTGCCACCGTCGACGATGGTCGTCTTCGCGGATCTCGATCCGGTCGACGGCATCTTCGGGCTGGGCACGTTCTAACGACGCCGCCGCGATTTTCCCTGCCAATAGGGAAATAGCAGGGAAGCTTTTTGTTTCTGCCCCGAAATCGGCCCCATTGGAGCGACAACCTCCAGTGATATCAAGCCGTTGCGCCAAATTCCCTGACCGTTCTGGCAGGGAAAATATTTTCCCTGCTACGGGTTCCAGCAGGGAAGCAGCAGGGAATTGCGACGGTCGCGCCGCGACGGCCCCGACAACGCAAGCAACCAACCCGACGGCAAGATCGAAAATCAACGCGAGCATGACGTACCGATAACATGCGGTTGCGGCAATTTTGGGGATGGCGAAATACTCGGCAGGCAGACGAGGCTGGGGGAGATCGGTGTTGCGCTTGCAAAGCCACGCAATACCCCCTCGCCCCGCTTGCGGGGAGAGGGTCGGGGTGAGGGGCTTGTGCGACGATCTGAGCACCGGCAGGTGCGGGAGATCGTTTTTCCCCTGGCGGAGCGGCTCGGCCGGCAGCGTGCTAGGTAAAGAATGACCCCGAGCCGGCTGCACGTCCGTGCCGCCCGCCGACCTGCCGCGCGGTTTTGACCAACGCTACCGTGCGCTG
>Ga0207693_10002925_pt1 | contig 14779 bp, 14 predicted proteins | sample LARL81metaG_FD_184347 | JGI IMG/M metagenome (GOLD analysis project Ga0207693, IMG submission 184347) | Corn, switchgrass and miscanthus rhizosphere microbial communities from Kellogg Biological Station, Michigan, USA - LAR L8-1 metaG... | ecosystem: Host-associated > Plants > Roots >...
ATCGATTTTACGGCCGTAATTTTGTTTTCGCCTTCGAAGCCGATGACCCGGTCAACCATCAGGAATGGGTAACGATGCGGCAGTATCTTCATGACTTCGTCCGTGTCCAACCCGCCATCGCCTATCGGGACCGCGCGCGGTGCACTCATTGCGCTTCTTCGCGCCTGCTCCCGAGCGAGCGCGCGAGCAAGCTCCGCGTTCGCCGCGTGGCCGGGCTTCACCGCCAGGACGTGACCGCGAATCCGCCGGCCGACCAGCGCAAGGTCGCCGATTATATCGAGGATTTTGTGGCGAACGAATTCATCGGCGAAGCGCAATGGCTCTTTGCTTAAAACCGCCTCTCCACGCACGACGATTGCATTTTCGAGGCTGCCGCCCTTGATCAAATTTTTCTCCATGAGCGGCTGAACATCTTCGTAGTAAACGAATGTCCGCGCGGACGCGATTTCCCGCTCGAAAATTGCCGGCGTGATTTCTGTCGATAGAAACTGGGCGAAGCGATTGTTCGGTCCCGCTTGTGTGCAGGAGATGCGAAACGTGTCGTCGGGCAACAAAACAAGCAGCGCGCCCGTTTTCGATTCCACGTGCATCGGTTCGCGCACATCGAAGAAGTTTCGCGGCTGTTCCTGCGCGGTGACGCCGGCTTTTCTGATAAGATCGACATAGAGCTGTGCACTGCCGTCGCCAATTGGCGGCTCGTTCGCATCCATCTCAACGATGGCATTGTCCACGCCCATCGCGGAAAGCGCTGAGAGCACATGCTCGACCGTGTGCACGCGCACAGCTCCCTCGCCGAGCGTTGTCGCGCGCTCGACCGTTTTTAGATTGTCGATCTTCGCGTCGATGGTTGGTTCGTCCTGCAAATCCTTTCGCTTAAACTTGATTCCGTGATCCGCCGGCGCGGGATGCAACTTGAGCGAGACCTTTTCTCCGGTATGCAGCGACGTGCCGCTAAAGCTGGCGGTTTTTCCGACCGTATGTTGAAGCTCAGGGGTAATAGCCACAGCTAGTCGCTTGCGTCGTAGCGGCGCTTGTGTCAAGCGCCGTTCGTTAATTTCAGCGGCACACCCGTTCGACAAGCTCAGAAGAGGCTCCGACGCCGCTACTCTTCATTTCAATTCAAAATCGCCGCAATCAAATGCCATCGTTTTATCGATGTTGGAGACGCGAAACTGCTCCACGACGGCGCCATCATCCTGCCAGACATCGACCGATTTCTCGCCATTCTTTTTGATGGATGCGCGAATCAGATTCGGCGTTTCACTAACCGTGCACAGCGGCAATCCATCGGTGGTTTTGAGAAAGCTGCCATCGTCGTCAAATCCAACGCCAAGATCGACAATCGGCCTTTCGTCACTGGCCAACGGATTCGGCATCAGTTTCACTTTCACATTACCGCTTTCATTGTCTTTGACTGGCGAAGCCGCGGCTTGACCGAGATCTTCTATTTTGGAATGACCAACGAGATAGCCGCGCGCGTGATATTTTCCAGCCGGTAGATCTTCGCCATCGTCGTTCTTCCCGTCCCATTTTGTCACCAGCGCATCGGCGCCGATCGTGAACTCGTTCAGGTCGGCTTCCTGATGCAAAATGCGCACGAGCTTTCCATTTCCATCGTAAACGCCGAGGCTGATCGTTCCTTCAAGCGGCGGTGGAACAAAACTGATACGCACACTGCGAGTCGGTGAAGGCGGCGTCGGAGGTGGCGAAGCGGCTGGCGTCAGCGTCAACGTCGGCGAAGGCGACTCCTGCGCAGCCAACGAATAGATCGACGCGAAGGCAAACAAAATCGCGAGGGTGAGCTTTTTTGTCATGTCGAGCGGAGTCGAGACGTCTCTTACTTTCAAAGGAGAAAGAAAATTATAGTGAGAGATTCCTCGACTTGGGCCGGAATGACAAGTGGGGGGTTAGATGTAATAGCGCCAGTTTACGTTCGGGAAAAGGTTATCGCGCCACTCGCAATCGCGCAGAAATTTTTCATTGACGTCATTCACGCTAAGCTGGCCGTGCAGTCGATTGAAACGAAGGAGGTGATCCATCGTTCGTTTCGTGGCGTACTCTTTTGCGGTTCCGGTTTTTATCAGGAATGCCCAATCGCTCGATTGCGCGAGTAAAAGTTCGCGCGCCATTTGTTTCAGCACGCGATCTGCGGAGAGGCTTGAGTTCTCTGCATGTCTGCGTGCGGTGTCGCTCATGCGCTGACTAGCAGTGCGCAGGTGCGGATAAATCCAGGCGTTGCTCGGATCGAGCCAGACCCCAAGGTAGCCGTTTTCACCCCATGTCGATGTCGCCGCCTCAATCGTTTGTTGCGTGGGATGAGTTTCGAGGAATTCGCTGGGCGTGGTCAGGTTGAAATCTTGTTGCTCTTGAGCGGTCTTGCGAATGAAGAGCTCAAGGAACCGTGGTCCTTCGAACCACCAGTGGCCAAACAATTCGGCGTCGAATGGGACGACAACTACTGGATCAAAACCAGATTCGCTGATTTGGAGAATTTGCTGGCGCCGTTGCTCAAGAAAGTGCGCAGCATGCGTTTCTACCGTTTTTTCCGCTGCCTCGCGATCATACAATTCTTTTTCCTCGCCGCATCCGGTGATGCGATAATATTTCACGCCGGAAAATGTTGGTCGGCCATGGGCGATTGAGCCCAAATGCTCCATCGGAAGATCGAAGCGGGCATCGCGATAAAATTCACGGTAGGCCGGATCACCGGGATAACCTTCGTGCGCACTCCAGACCTGCCGGCTCGACTCGCGGTCGCGCGCGAAAACGGCCGGTCCGTGTGGTGTGTAATACGGCGCGTAAATCGACCGGCGCGGCGGCGGTCTTCCAAACATGACACCGTGTGCATCCAGAACGAACCAGCGAATGTTTGCCTCTTGTAAAAATGATTCCAAGCCGGGCGCGTAGGCGCATTCCGGTAACCAAAAACCGGTTGGCTCGCCACCGAAAAGATCAACATATACATCTCGCCCGATTAAAATCTGAGCCCGCGCAGCTTCACGCGACTGTTGCTGAATCAGAGGTAGCAATCCGTGTGTGGCGGCGCAGCCAATGATTTTAAGGACGCCCGTTTTCCGCAGCTCGCGAAAGGCAGCGAGCAGATCGCATTTCCATTGCTCAAGGAAGAAATGTCGAGTCTCGGAAAATAGATCGAAATAAACTTCAGCGAGGTCGCGCAGTTTTGGGTGCCTACGATTTCGCTTTCGCTCGCGCTGCGTGAGATCGATTAAACGCTCGAGATGTCGGACGTAGCGCTCGCGCAGTAATTCGTCTTGCAGCATGGCGCACAGCGTAGGCGTGATCGACATCGTGAGCTTGAACGGCACCCCATCGTTCACTAAGCGCTGCATCATCCGCAGCAGGGGAACGTACGCCTCGGTGATTGCCTCAAACAGCCAATCTTCTTCAAGAAAGTGCTCGTGTTCGGGATGCCGAACGAAGGGCAAGTGAGCGTGGAGAATTAGCGCGAGAAAGCCAGAAGGCATTGGCGATTTCGGATTTCGGACTGCTAAAAATACAACGGCGCGGATTACTCTATTGGCAATCCGCAATCGCTTAGAGCGTCCGGCAAAAGTCCTGGAAACGGTCGAGACCTTTTTTGATGACGTCGATGCTCGTGGCGTAACTAAGCCGGACAGTGCGGTCGTCCCCAAAAGCAGCGCCCGGCACAACGGCGACGTTCGCCTTGCTCAGCAAACGGTCGGCGAAATTTTGCGAGTTTAAGCCGAGCTGGCTGATGTTCACCAATACATAGAATGCCCCCTGCGGCTTGACCGCAGTTACGTTTGGAATTTTCGAGATGCGATCAAACATGTAGTTGCGCCGCATATCGAACTCTTCGCGCATATCGGCAAGCGGTTGTTGATCACCCTTTAACGCGGCGAGCGCGCCGTGCTGCGAGAAAGAAGATGGGTTGGATGTGGTATGACTTTGGATTGAATCCACCGCCTTAGCCACTGCTTCCGGGGCAGCGAGATACCCGAGGCGCCAACCGGTCATCGCATATGATTTGCTGAAACCGTTGATCGTAATCGTGAGATCGTACGCTTCCTTGGAAAGAGACGCGATGCTTACGTGTTTGGCATCGTCGTAAACGAGCTTCTCGTAGATTTCGTCGGATAAAATGTAAATGTCTTCCTCGGCGGCAACATCGACAATCGCCTGCAGTTCCTCGCGCGTGTAAACCGAGCCAGTCGGATTGCCTGGTGTATTCAGGATCAACATCTTCGTGCGTGGCGTCATCGCGTTCTCAAAATCTGCAGCGCGCATCTTCCAGCCGTTGCGCTCGCTTGTCGGCACAATTACCGAGTCGGCGCCCGCCAGCCTGACCATGTCGGGATAGCTGACCCAATATGGCGCCGGGATGATTACCTCATCGCCAGGCTGGCATGTCGCGAGAATGGCATTGTAGCATGCGTGCTTGGCGCCATTGCTCACGATGATCTGGGCTGCGCGATAGCTAAGCTCGTTATCAGCCGCCAATTTCTCCGAGATTGCCTGGCGCAACTCGGGCATGCCAGCGCTCGGCGTGTATTTCGTGAAGCCGGCTTCGAGCGCTGCGATCGCGGCCGCTTTGATGTGCTCGGGTGTATCGAAATCCGGTTCACCTGCGCCGAAGCCACAAACATCGATGCCCTCTGCTTTCATCGCTTTGGCCTTGCTATCAATTGAAAGGGTAAGCGAAGGGGTGAGTTGAGCGGCGCGTTCGGAAATTTCCATGGCGATAGAGTTAGTTGTGAGGTGGTTCAAAGTGGGAGCGCAAATTATTGGCGACGGTAGAAGTTTTCAATCAGAGGTTTGAAATTGTTCTCATTAATTTGCACGATCGCCATCTCGCGTTTCGCGTTCTCGGCGGAATCTGAAGCATGCGCGGCGTTGATCATGATGGTCTGTCCAAACTCTCTCCGGATTGAACCAGGCGGCGCTTTCGCCGGATCGGTTGGACCGAGCACGTCCCGGATTTTGCTGACTGCGTCAACACCTTGGTAAACGATGGCGATCGACTTTTCCGTACCCCCCGCGTTGCGTTTTTCCGGCGGACATTCGCTTGGCTTACGCCCCGCCATAAATTCGACGATGCTCTCCCAATTTCCGCGGCCGTTCGCCGGTCCCAATTTTTGTTCCAAGACCGGCAGCACGGGACCATAGAACTCCTCAGCTTGCCCGACACTCATCCGATGAACCTTAAAGCCAATGATGTGCAGACCCGAACGAGAAAAGACTTCAATGACGCCGCCTGGCCGCAAATTTGGAAATTTGAAATTGTCCGGCTTAATCAGCACAAGGGTCATCTCAGTCTTTGCATCAGCGGGGTAGGTGATGACCTGGTCCAGGACCCCACCATCGCGATCGGAAAATTCCGACCATAATTTCAAGTCGCGCTCGACCGCTCGTGGTTCAAAAGCCGTCAACACCCCAGGTTCAAAGTAGGTCACCTTTCCGGAATCATCCGTGATGTAATCACCGAACGTGTCGCGGATTGTCTCGCCACTGGTGCGCTCGTGCACGATATGACCAACCGTGCGATGCATTTTTTCCACCGCGTTGGCACCCCGAAACACCAGCAACAGAACCCGCGGCCGTTGACCGTGGACATTGCCAGTGAAATTTTTCAGCGCATACTCGCGAAGCAATTCCTGCGTCGCGCGATGACGGGAATCCGTTTCCGTTACGATTGTCTCCGAATAGCGCTTTGCCAATTCTGGGCTCGGCGCAAACATGCGTCCGCCCACCAAGTCGAGCCCTGTCCGCGAAATTAATCGCCCGACGATCCCGCCGGTGCGCGATTTGCGCATCGAGTAGGGAGTAATGATGGCGTAGGAAAGTTCTTCGGTCTGCATATCGATCTTGCGCGGCTTAAGATTAAACCGCGTTTTATGCAGAGAAACCGAAGCCGCCAAAGGCTTCGGGAACGTAGCCGCCGCCCTTCGTTCGCGTCAAATACGTTTTCTATTCCTTTCGTCTGCTGCTCCTCAAGCGAAGGCTGGAGCGGGTGACGAGGCTCGAACTCGCGACGTCCTCCTTGGCAAGGAGGTGCTCTACCACTGAGCTACACCCGCGTTTTCCGGGGAAATAATAATGTCGTGCGGTTGCCGCGACGCAACCTTTAATTGCCTGGTCGAGCGCAAGTATCGCCAAATTCTTGAATCCAAATGGGACTCGGACTTCATCTCATCTTCAAGCATAATTATGTTTATGAAAACCCTCTTTATTGTTTGTACCTGCTCGGTTGCGCTCGCGGTCTGCGCTCTCGCCCAAGTCTCAGCCGTTTCTCCCGCAGTTAGCCCCGCACAATCTGCGCCGGCCGTTTCGGTCGCACCAAGCGCTACCAAGTCGGCCTCAGGCGATCTGGAAGACCGGATTCGGCGACGGTTCGACAAAAAGTTCAAAACAGGCGGGCATATCCGCGTCGAAAGGGACAACGACGCCCTCGAGGACAAAGACATTCCATCCCAGGTAATCCCGATTGTCGTAGTTTCGATGCTGGCTGTGTTTGGCGCTCCGGTATTGATTGTCGCGGTCATCATGTACTTTGGCTTTTCCAAGACACGAGCTTTGCACCGCACAGTTCGCCTAATGGTGGAAAAGGGCCAGGAGGTGCCTGCGGCCTTGTTGAATCCGCCGCCCGCGCAGCGCCAACGGTCGGACATGCGCCGAGGGGTTTTGCTTTTAATGGTCGGGCTCGGTCTAGTGATCTTTTTCGGCGTGGTTGCTGACTGGGACAGCGGCGTGTGGACTCTTGGGATGATTCCAGCCCTGATTGGTGCGGGTTACCTGTTGGTATGGAAACTGGAGGGAAGGAAGGACAATCCGCCACCCGTACCCTAACCTGCGGACGTGGAGCTAACAGATGCAGATCTCGTTGCACGAGTTCTTGTTGACGACGATCAGCACGCTTTCGGGGAATTGGTTCGGCGGCATCAATCAACTGTGCGCGGCTTGCTACGCCAACTCACGCGAACCGATCTCGCCCTGGCCGATGATCTCGCCCAGGAAACCTTTTTGCGGGCTTACAAGAATATCCGCGGTTTTCGAGGGGAGGCGCGTTTTTCCACGTGGCTTTATCGGATCGCATATAATTGCTTTCGCGAGGACGCACGGCGGCGCAAAGAGTTTGTCGGCGTCGATGAGGAGCAGCTTCAAGCCGAGCACGATCCTCAGGTTGTCGATTCCGCTTTAAGGCATGATCTTATGCACGCACTCAGTTTGCTTCCGCTGCATGAACGCTCGGCGGTTTTACTTTGTTGTCAGAATGGTTTATCGCACGACGAAGCTTCGCGCGTTCTCGGCATTCCGCTTGGCACGGTGAAAACGAATGTTTTGCGGGGCCGGGAGAAATTAAAACGCACGCTGGCTGAATGGGGACCCAATTAAATGGATGAAATAAGCGAGGAAGATCAGTTGGATCGACAATTGCGTGAGGCAGCGCCATACATCGATGACAACGGCTTTACTGCCTGCGTGTTGCAGCAATTACCCGCTCCTCGTCGCACGCGCCGGTCTTTTCGCGGCGCGATCCTCTTGGCGACCGCCTTGCTCGCGAGTGCGCTGGCTTACATTGCTTCGGATGGAGGACGTTTTCTCATCGTCGCGATGGAACGTTTGGTCGCTCTGCCAACCGTATGGCTGTTTGCTTTCGCGCTTGGTAGCGGTCTGTTGGTTATGACTGCCGGAGCTATCGCTGCCATCGCGAAGGTAAGTGAATGGCACCCTTAACTCAGCGGATCACCTTGCCGCGCACAGTTCGCGTGCCCGCCGCACATCGAGCTCGATTTGTTGCGCCAGCGCCTCCATGCTGTCGAACTTTCGTTCCGGTCTGAGATACCGCACGAATCGCACTTCGACGTCTTCGCCATAAATGTCGCGATCAAAGTCGAGCAGATAAATTTCCAGCACGCGTTCAGATTTCCCGCTTCTAACGGTTGGTCGATAACCAAGATTGATGACGCCGTGATATGAAACTCCGTTGAACCATGCTTCGGCAAGATAAACGCCATTCGGCGGGAACTGTTCGCTATGCGCGCTCAAATTCGCAGTTGGGAATCCAATTTTCTTTCCGAGGTTGTCACCCCGCGTAACTGTGCCGAGAATGGTGTACTCCCGGCCAAGCATTTCCGCTGCTCTTGCGAAATCGCCGCGCTCTACAGCCTGCCGAATAGCGGTGCTGCTGACCACTTCACCGTTTACTGTTACAGGCGGAACGCCGATCACGCTGAAATCAAATTGCGCACCAAGTTTCTTCAGAAGATCGAGATTTCCGCGTCGATCTTTTCCGAACGACCATTCGTGGCCGACACAGATTTCGCGTAGGGGTCTCGAATGGATAACGAGCTCCTCAACAAATTCCTCTGGCGAAGTGGCTGCGAACTTCTTGTCAAAGCTGATCACGAGGAGATGCTCGACCTCTAGGTCGCGGATCAAAGCGATTTTGTGTTGCGTCGCAGTGAGCAGATGAGGCGCGTTCTGCGGACGCAACACTTTGAGCGGGTGCGGATCAAAAGTCATTACAACCGGCGTACCCTCTACCGCATGGGCATGACTCGTGGCAGCGGAAATCACGGCTTGATGACCAAGATGAACGCCGTCGAAAACTCCGATGGCCAGAAAAAGCGGTCCACGCAGGCGCTCCAGTTCGGGGATTGAACGAAGAATTTCCATTATTGGTCTACGCCCCGCGCATTCGCGAAACTTCTGGCAGGCTGAGGATGCAGCTCAGAATCTCGTCACGCGAAACGGTTTTGATCTGCGAGATGCTAATCGCTTGTTCGACATCGAAGCGTCCGGACTTCAAGCGCCGGAGAGATTTTAGGTGAGCGCCGCAACCGAGTTCCTCGCCGATATCATGGACATACGTGCGCACGTAAAAACCCTTGCTGCAAAGCACCCTGAAGTCGATTTCCGGAAGCGCGATCCGATTGAGAGCGTAACGATACACGTGGACGAGCCGTGGCTCCCGCTCAACCACTTGCCCTTGCCGCGCCAGTTTATAAAGGGGAACACCTCCGTGCTTTTTCGCTGAAACCATCGGTGGCAGTTGATAGAAATCGCCCCGAAATTTTTCAAACGCTGCGCGGATCGCGCTTTCATCGAGCAGCGGCACTTCGCGCTGGTTGACGATTTCACCTTGTCGATCCTGCGTGCTCGTCGTGATGCCAAGGGTGAGCGTGCCAGCATATTCCTTGTCTTCGCTCATGAGCAAATCCTGGACTTTTGTTCCGCGCCCGATTGTCAAAAGAAGCAAACCAGTTGCGATCGGGTCGAGTGTCCCACAGTGGCCTACTTTTTTGATCTCGATCTTTCGCCGTACGAGCGCCACGACATCATGCGACGTCATCCCCTCCGCTTTGTCCACGAGCAGGACGCCGTCAAGAATGGGACTTAACGACGTCACAAATTTCCTCCAGAACTTTCTGTTCGACTTCGGCGAGTGTTCCGCGCACGCGCGCCCCCGCTGCGAGAGTATGTCCGCCGCCACCAAACTTCTGACAGATGACACAGACATCAATGGCTTCAGTTTTCGAACGCATGCTGACACGCACCTTGCCATCGGACAGTTCTTCGAAAAACACGGCGACAATAACACCACGAATCGCTCGGAGATGATCGATTAGACCTTCGTTGTCTTCCGGTAGAGCCTGCAGCGCTGCCGCCGTTTTTAAACTGAGGCCAAAGCTTGCGACACGACCGTCACTTTCAAAGCGCATTGTACGCAATAGTTCTCGCAGCAGTTCTATCCGGCGGCGTGGATAATTTTCGTAAAGTTGCTGGTTTAAGCGACCGACGTTGATGCCGGTGCAGATCAGCTGTGCCGCGATTTCGAACGTCCGCGCGCTGGTTTTTGGATACTGAAATGATCCGGTATCGGTCGAGATGGCGGCGAAAAGGTTTTCGGCAATTTCGCGATTGAATGGGAAACCCTGACTTTTGATCAGGTCGAAAATAATTTGTCCTGTCGCCGGTGCGGTCGGATCGACATAAACAAGATCGCCGTAACCTGGGTTACTCAAGTGGTGGTCGATGTTGATCCACATTTTGGCTGAGCGAACGGCTCCAAACGCTGTTCCGAGGCGATTTTGAATTGCTGTGTCGAGCGCAATTGCAACATCGACATCTTCTGGAGCGGCAGGTGGTTTGGTGAGCAACTCCGCACGCGGCAGGAATGAATATTTCTCAAGCATGCCATCTTCATTCCATACGCGGACCTCTTTGCCGAGCCGCTGAAGCGAAAGTGCCAGCGCGATCTGACAGCCCAGCGCGTCGCCATCGGGGCGAACGTGGCTCAGAATCGCGAACCGGTTATGCTCCCGCAGTACCCGGCTGATTTCGTCGAATTTGGATCGAACCGCGCTCACTCGGGATCGCTGCGAGGCGTTTCGATCTCTTGCAGAATCTCGATGACGCGAGCTCCGCGTTTAATGGAATCGTCGAGATGAAAAGTGAGATGCGGCGTGTATTTCATAGTAACGCGACGGGCCAACTCGGCTTGCAATGTGGATCGCTCCGATTCGAGCTTATTAATCACGCTCGCGCCGTTTTCCGATCCAAGAACACTGACAAAGACGTGTGCATTTTTCAAATCAGCGGTCACGTCGACTTGATTAATCGTGACGAGAGCGCCTTCGAATGCAATCTCGCGCGCCACGATGCCGCTCAGCTCGCGTTTTAAGAGCTCGTTCACTCGTAACATTCGATGTTTCATGGCAACTGGAGGTTAAAAGAGTTCCAAAGTTAAAAAGAGGTTACAAGGCTGCTGCGGCCAATCCTTTTTAGCCTTGTAACCTTTGTAACATTTAACTCTTTGGTCACAGTTTCTGCGCGATCGCTTCAAGCTGGTAGCACTCAATGATGTCACTCACTTGATATTCGCTGAAGTCGCCGAGCTTGATGCCGCATTCAAGACCTGAACGCACTTCTTTCACGTCATCCTGGAAGCGGCGCAGCGTCGAAATCCCGCCGTCGTACACTGGTTGCCGTTTGCGGAGGACACGGGCGCGTCCAGCGCGAGCTATGCGACCATCGGTGACAAGACAGCCGGCGACGATGCCTTTGCTCAGTTCGAAAACCTGTTTCACTTCGGCATGTCCTATGACAGTTTCTCGATGTTCCGGTTCGAGCAAGCCCGCCATCGCCTCTTTGATTTGATCGAGCAGTTCGTAAATAATGCTGTAAAGCTTGACCTGCACACCCTCGCGTTTCGCAGCGGAAACGGCCATGTTCTCAACCTTCACATTGAAGCCTACTACGACGGCGTTTGAAGCGCTTGCCAACAAAATATCCGATTCCGAGATCGGCCCGACTGCTGAGTGAATGATCTCCAAGTCGATCTTTTTGCTTTCGATCTGTTCGAGCGCACCAACCAGCGCTTCGAGCGAACCTTGAGCGTCGCATTTCAAGACAATCCGTAAAACTTTTTTCCCGTCGGCGGCTTCCAGCAGACTCTCGAGCGTGGCGCGCTGCGGCACGGTTAATTTATCCGTGCGTTTTGCCAGCAAACGTTCTTCACTTAACGTTTTCGCGGAACGTTCTGCATCCATTACGAGAAGTTCGTCGCCCGCGTTCGGCAGCCCCGTGAAACCAAGCACTTTAACCGGCGTGGACGGACCAGCTTTCTTGATCGGTTGACCGCGATCATCCAACAGCGATTTCACTTTGCCGCTGTAATCCCCACAAATAAAAGGATCACCGATTTTTAAGGTTCCCATTTGCACGATAACAGTGGCCGTGGGACCGCGTCCGGCTTCGACTTGCGCTTCAATCACGGTGCCGCGTGGCGTAGCGGTCGGCGATGCTTTCAGTTCCATCACTTCCGCCTGCAGAGTCATCATTTCGAGGAGGTGATCGATGCCTGTGCCTTTTGTGGCAGACACAGGACAGACAATCGTCTCGCCACCCCAGTCCTCCGGCGCGAGCTCGCGTTCTTGCAATTGTTTCTTGACCTTGTCGATGTTGGCTGAGGGCAGATCAATTTTGTTGATTGCCACCATGATTTTCACATGGGGCGCGGCCTTGGCGTGATTAATCGCTTCGATAGTTTGCGGCATGATGCCGTCGTCCGCTGCAATGACCAGCACGACGATGTCGGTCACGTTAGCGCCGCGCGCACGCATCGCGGTGAAAGCCGCATGACCGGGTGTATCGATAAACGTGATCTTTGCTCCATTGTGCTCAACACTGTAAGCGCCAATGTGCTGCGTGATTCCGCCAGCTTCACCGGCTGCGACCCGCGTCTTACGAATCGCATCCATAAGCGAGGTTTTGCCATGATCGACATGCCCCATAAACGTAATGATGGGAGCGCGCGGCTTGAGTTCTTCTTCCTTTTCAATGACGGGCGGAGGGGGCGCCACAACAACCTGTTCGACTTTGTGAACGCCGCCGCCTTTCTCACGACGTTCTTTTTCCAGAACGAATCCGTGGTTCTCGGCAATTTTCGACGCGATATCCGGCTCGATTGTTTGGTTGATATTCGCGAAGATGTTGAATGTCATCAGCTCCGCGATGAGCTGATGCGGTTTTAATCCGAGCTCGATTGCCAATTGTTTGACGATGATAGGCGGCTTGATATGGATTACTTTCTGCGGCTCGGTTTCCGTCTCACGCGGGGGCGGTAGGGCTGTCGTTGGGGCAGTTGCAGTATCGGTACGCATACTCGGCGGTTCGGCCGAGGGCGCCGGTGTCTCCTGTGGCTTTGCTGGCGCGGCGGCCTTTTCGGCAGCAACTGGTTTTTCCAACGATGCTCGAATTCGCGAAATTGGAGGCAGAACCTCGCGCTTCGGTTTTACTTCGCCTTCGTCCGCCGGTTTGCGGGGCTTTTTCTTGTCGATCAGCGACAAGCTCTCCACTTCATGTCGCGGTGCGGCCGCAGGTGGCGGCGCGGTTTTTGCGAGTGCTAGCTGAGTGCGCGCTTTTGCCGGCGTAGCTACATTCCTATCCGTCGCCTCGGCGTCAGCCTCTGGTTTTTTCTTCGAAATCCTGACCTTCGGGGCAACTGGCTTATGGGCAGCAGTAGTTCTGCGCGCGGCTGGTTTGCGCACGGCGGCCTTGCTGCTCGTCTTCGTTGCCATTGTTGTTCCTCTAAAATTTCGCTCATGGCTCGAGCGGTTAAACCAGAGCCATATTACTGCGCGACCTCTTGTTGATGGACCGCCTCGTGAATCTCGCGCGCTTTCGCCTCGTCCACCGCGAGTATGTCAACAAAATCCTGCACATCCGCGTCGCGCAATCCTTCCAAATTGGTGAAGCCTGACTTCACAAGCGTCAGCGCCTGTTCTTCGGTGATTGGCAGCGCACCCGCAAGCGTCTGCGCCGCCTGCGCCACTTTTTGTTCAACTGCGGTCGTGGCTGAGATGTCCTTGCCAATGTTAATTTCCCAGCCGGTGAGCCGCGAAGTTAAACGCGCATTTTGCCCTTTTTTTCCGATCGCGAGCGAAAGTTGATCTTCATCCACTGAAATCTGCACGCTTTTTTTCTCGGTATCGAAGACAAGGTTCTTTACTTTGGCAGGTTTAAGCGCTTCGAGCACAAATTCCTTTGGGTCGGAGCTCCAGCGGATGATGTCGACTTTTTCGTTATTCAATTCACGAACAATATTTTGACGCGTGAACCCCGCATTCCGACGCAAGCGCCCACCGGGTCAACTTTCTCATTCGCGCTCCAGACGGCGATTTTCGTCCGGTAACCCGCTTCGCGCGCGATACCGCGAATTTCAACTGTGCCATCGGCGATTTCGCTCACTTCCAGTTCAAAAAGCCGGCGCACGAAATTCGGATGGCTGCGTGAAACAATAATCTCGGGGCCGCGGATGCCGTTTTCCACCGCGACCACATAGGCGCGGAGCCGGTCGCCGACATTGTAATCTTCGACAACTACGCGCTCGCGCTGGGGCATGATCGCTTCAAATTTCCCAAGATCGAGAATCACATCCGAACGATCGAAACGCCGCACCGTGCCGCTGACAATTTCGCCGGCACGATCTTTAAATTCCTCGTAAATCATTTCCTTTTCGACCTGTCGAATTCGCTGCATCATCGCTTGTTTGGCGGTCTGCGCGGCAATGCGGCCAAAATTTCGCGGCGTCACTTCCACCTCGACGGTGTCACCGATGTTCGCGTCCGGTTTGATTTTGCGTGCTCTCGAAAGCTCGATCTCATCCTGTGGGTTGCTGACATAATCGGCCACGAGCAAATTCGCGAGCGCGCGGATTTCGCCCGTCTTAGGATTGATGTCGATATGCAAATCGCGCGACGCGCCAACGCTCTTTTTAGAGGCCGAGAGCAACGCGTTCGAGACCGCTTCGAGGAGGATCTCGCGTTTAATTCCGCGCTCCCGCTCAAGGTAGTCGAGCATGGCAATAAATTCTGCGTTCATAAAAACACGTAGCCCGCAGACTAAAAAGAGTGGGACACCAGTTCCCACTCCGATCAGCGCGCGGACTAGAAAAACAAGTTATCCTTATCAGGTGCGCCGTCAAGCTGGGGTTGGGTTTGAGTTGACGTTGAAAACTCAAGATCGAACATCCAACGTCTAATGATTTCGCGGAACAGAAGTTTATTAATCGTCCTGCTGGTTTGGGCGGCGATTTATCTTCCAGCACTTGGCTCTCTCGCGATCAAAGGAGAAGAAGGGCGGCGCATTTTGCCGGCGGTCCGGATGATCGAGACCGGCGATTACATCGTTCCGCGAGTGGGAAACACTACGTATTTCCGCAAGCCACCTCTGGTGAACTGGCTCGTGGCGGTGTCGTTCAAAGTGTTTGGCGTTCGTAACGAATGGGCAGCGC
>Ga0207693_10002927_pt1 | contig 14777 bp, 12 predicted proteins | sample LARL81metaG_FD_184347 | JGI IMG/M metagenome (GOLD analysis project Ga0207693, IMG submission 184347) | Corn, switchgrass and miscanthus rhizosphere microbial communities from Kellogg Biological Station, Michigan, USA - LAR L8-1 metaG... | ecosystem: Host-associated > Plants > Roots >...
AGCCCCGCGAATAGCCCGGAGAGCATGACTGCAACAATCTTGTAGCGCTCGATCGGATAACCGATGGCTCTCGTCCGTCCCTCGTTCTCCCGGATCGACTGCAGCACCATGCCGAACGGCGACTGGGTGATGCGGCGCAGCAGAAGATAGGACAGCGCCACCACTCCGAGTACAAACCAGTGGAGTGTGTCGGGGGTGAACCGAATTGAGAAGATCCCCGGAATCGCCAACGGCGGCCGGCTGAAGGTCAGCCCATTCTCGCCTCCGGTCACTTCGGTCCATGTGAAGATGATGACGTAAAAGATTTGCGAGAAGATCAGCGTCGTGATCGCGAAGTAGATGTCGCGCAGCCGCGTCGAAAAATAGGCGACGAAGGCCGCCGCCGCAGCGGCGGCTACTAGCCCGCACAGCAACGCCAGAAGAAGACTGGGCGGACTGACCAATAACAGGGCGGCTGCGGCGCCGTAGATCCCGAGTCCGAAAAAGGCCGAATGGCCGAACGACACCATGCCCGTGTAGCCGATCAGGATGTCGGACGACATCGCCAACAAGCCCCAGATCAGAATTTCGGTCAGGAAGCGCCGCCAAAATTCAGGCAGCACCAATGGAGCAATGATCAAAAGCCCCAGAACGACGCAGAACCCCGTCCAATAGACGGTAGTTCGGCGCCTGGTCATCTCGGGGTCGGCGCGAAGAGCCCAGTGGGCCGGAACAGCAGCGTCAGGATCAGCACGATAAACGAAACGATGACCGCTTGAGCAGGGCTCACCCAAAGCGACGCATACGCCTCCAATAGGCTGATGAAAATGGCGGCGGCGATCGAGCCTGCGAGGTTCCCCATCCCCCCGACCACCACCACAATAAAAGCCTTAAGAACCCAATCGACGCCCATGGCGTGATTGACGCCGACCAATGGACCAAACAACACCCCGCTGGCCGCCGCCATGCCGGCGCCGATCGCGAAAACGGCAGTCAGCACCCACGGCACCGGAATGCCCATGGCCTGAGCCATGACCCGGTCCTGCATGGTCGCGCGAATCCAGATGCCCCAGGTGCCGAATTTGAGGAACAGCCAAAGGGCCCCGATGATGGCGGCGGAAAGCAGCGCAATCACGACCCGGTACCACGGATAGGCCAGATAAAAGAGCGTGAACTGGCCGGTGAACGGCTCTTCGATCTTGCGCGCCACCGGGCCGAACTGCCAGAGCGCGTAATTCTGCAGGACGAGGGAGATCCCGAATGTGGCGAGGATTGTGTATAGCGGATCGCGGCCGAGGAGCGGGCGCAGTGTCGTCAGATAAATCGCTGCGCCAAGCAGCGCTATGACGAGCGTAGCCGCTACCAGCGCAATCCAGAAGTCTCCGGTGGCCGCCAATATGATGACGCCGACATAGGCGCCCAGCATGAAGAGTTCGCCATGGGCAAAGTTCACCACGTCCATGATGCCGAAGATCAGGGTCAGCCCCGAGGCCACCAGCGCCAGGATCATGCCCGTGACGACGCCGTTGACCGTCTGGATCAGGATCTGCTCAATGGGAATGCCCACGCTACACTCCCAGATATTGATGAATGACGGCGTCGTTGACCCGCAGCTCGGACGCCATGCCGTGGTGTCGGACGACGCCCTTTTCGACGATGTAGATCCGCTGGCTGGTCTCCAGGGTCAGCGGAACATTCTGTTCCACCAGCAAGACGGCGACCTCTTCGCGGTGGAGCACGTCGATTATCCGCTGGATTTCGGCCACCATCCGGGGCATCAGGCCCTCCGTCGGCTCATCCAGCAGGATGATTTTCGGCTCGAGCATCATCGCGCGCCCGATGGCGAGCATTTGCTGCTCACCGCCCGAGAGCGTGCCGCCGGCCTGGTTGCGGCGCTCGGCCAGTACCGGGAAATAGCCGTAGACCTTATCCAGCAGCTCCGTTTTCCTAGCCTTGCTCACACCGTGGCGATCGAGCCCCGTGCGGAGATTTTCCGTAACCGACAACAGGCGGAAGATGCGTCGATCTTCGGGCACATAGCCGATCCCCAGCCTAGCCAGCCGGTGTGCCGGCAAGTGGGTGATCGATTGGCCCTCGAAGAGCACCTTGCCTTGGCTCGGATGGATGAGCCCCATGATCGCCTTCAAGGTCGTGCTCTTGCCGACCCCGTTGCGGCCGAGAAGGCCCACCACCTCCCCCTTTCCGACTTCGAGCGAGACCCCGTGCAGGATGTGACTCTTGCCGTAATAGGTGTGGATGTCGTCGACCTTGACCAGCGGCTGGACCGCGGCATCGCCCGGGCTCATGTCTTCAGGTAAACCTCGAGCACTCGGGGGTTCTGCTGGATTTCCGACGGTGTCCCCTCGGCCAGGATCTCGCCGTAGTGGAGCACCGTGATGCGATGCGCCAATTCCATGACCACCTGCATGTCGTGCTCGACGATCAAGATCGTCAGGTCCTTGGCAATGCGCCGCACTAACTCCATCGTGTCGTGCGTCTCGGCCGCGCTCATCCCCGCCGTCGGCTCGTCGAGGCACAGCAGCTGGGGTTCAGTCGCAAGTGCTATGCCAATCTCGAGGTTGCGCTGCTCACCATGCGAAAGGTTGGCGGCCAACTCGTCCGCCTTGGTCCCCAGGCCGACCGCCTCCAGGATCGCCTCAGCCCTCTCGATGATGTCGCGATAGGCCCGATAGTGGGTCAACAAGCTCCAGCTGTGCCGCCGCGACTGGACGGCGATGCGGGCGTTTTCGAGGGTGGTCGCGTTGGGAAGGATGTTGGTGATCTGGTACGAGCGAGCGATGCCCTTTTGGGAAATCCGGTCGGGCGGCAGCCCCATAATATCGCCGCCGTTGAGCAAGATATCACCCGATGAGGGTCGCAAGACCCCCGTCAGGCAGTTGAAGAAGGTGCTCTTGCCCGCGCCGTTGGGCCCGATGATGGCGCGGATCTCGCCACGCTCCACCGCGAAATTGATCCGATTCAGGGCGGTCAGCCCGCCAAAGCGGACGGTCAGATCCTCGGTGCGAAGTATCGGGCCCGACGGGGCGGTATCGGTTGGGACAGGTTTTTCGAAGGAAGGCTCTACGGTCACTAAAAGTCCGACCGGTGAGGAATCCGCGCATCAGCTCGATGCGAATTTGCAGGCCGGCGGAAAGACGGTCTTTTCCTTTGGCACTACCTCTAGGATTCGATACTTGCCGTCGTGGACGTCGTAGATGAACTCGCGAATGAAGGCCTGATGGTCTTCCTTGCGGAGGGTCTTGTCGCCCTGCGGGAAATCGTCGCCTTCCTTCATCTCCAACCCTTCGAGCGCGGCGATCAATTTTGGCGTGTCGTCGCGTCCCTGAAAGCCGGACTTCTCGATCCCGAGCTTGAGGGCGTTCATCGCCTCGAAATTGGATTGGACATAGCGGTCGGGGACCGAAGCGGTCGGGTCGACCGCCTTGAGCCGGGGAACGGCTTCCTCGAAGAACTTCTTGTTCCACGGCGTGTCGAGCGGCGGCTCGAGCAACGGCACGTAGCGATTGATGCCGACGAACCCTTCGATTTTGCTGCCGAGCGCCGGCAGGTTTGTCGATTCCGCCACCGCGCCGTCGCCGACAAATTTGTATTTCTTGGTCAGACCCAGATCATAGGCCTGGTTGCCGATCGTCACGCCGTCCTTGCCAAAGAAGATGGCGAAGAGCCCGTCGAAATCGCCGCTGATCTTTGACAGAAACGGCGTCATGTCGGCAGTGCCGATCGGAATGCCGGTGGTGCCGACGACCTCGCCGCCCAATTTCTTGATCTGCTCGGCATAGGCGTCGCGGGTCGACTGGCCCCAGGCGTAATCGGCATAGGCGATATGCCATTTCTTGCCCAGCTTGTTGACCAGGTACGGGGCGAACGCCACCGCCTGGGCCGGGGCGTAGTCGAATGGCCGGAAGGTGTAGCGGCTGCACTTGGTAGTGGTCATCGTTGTGTCGAGACAGACGCCGACCATGTTGACGATCTTGTGCTCTTCCCAGACCGGCATGCAGGCGAGGCAGACGTTGGAGAGGACCCCACCGACATGGGCGTCGATATTGTCCTCGACGACCAACTTTTCCGCCTTGCGGCGGCCCACATCCGGCTTGGATTCGTAGTCCGCGACGATCAGCTCGACGGGGCGGCCGTTGATGCCGCCAGCCTTGTTGATGCGGTCGACCGACATTTGAACACCCACCAGCGCCGTCTTGCCTATGATCGCGGCGGCCCCGGACAGCGGCTGCATCGTGCCGATCTTGTAAGGCTTGGCCTCGCTGAAGGCGGTGCGCCAGGGCGCCGGCGCCAGGATGGCCCCCGCGCCGACCGCGCTCCATTCGAGTAGACGCCGGCGCGTCAGAATTTCGCTACCAAACATCCTAGGTCCTTCCCTGTTCTGTCCCGACGGATTTCTCCGCCTTTGCTTGCCAGCCTTCTCTGGTCAATAACTACCCTTAGTTGCGGGTTATCAGCAAGAACTAGGCCGTCCGCCGGAATCCGGTCCCGCCAGCCTCAGCCGAGCTTCAAGCGGCGCGCCGCCTCGACGGCGGCGTAGGTCAGGACGCCGTCGGCGCCCGCGCGCTTGAAGCCGATCAGACTCTCCATGACGGCGCGCTCGCCGTCGAGCCAGCCATTGTCTGCCGCGGCGTGCAGCATCGCGTATTCGCCGCTCACCTGGTAAGCATAGGTTGGCACCCGGAACGTCTCTTTGACTCGCCGGACGACGTCGAGATAGGGCATGCCGGGCTTGACCATGACCATGTCGGCGCCCTCCTGCAGGTCGAGCGCTACCTCGCGCAAGGCCTCGTCGCCGTTGGCCGGGTCCATTTGATAGGTGCGCTTGTCGGCGCTGCCGAGTGCCGTCTTCGAGCCGATCGCATCGCGAAACGGGCCGTAAAAGGCCGAGGCGTATTTGGCTGCATAGGACATGATGCGGACATGCGCAAAACCGGTGTCGTCGAGCGCATGGCGAACGGCGCCGACGCGACCGTCCATCATGTCGGAGGGCGCGATGATGTCGCAACCGGCGCGGGCCTGGACGACCGCCTGCCGTTGCAGGATCTCGACGGTTTCGTCGTTTTCCACATAGCCGTTGCGGATGACCCCGTCATGCCCGTGCGAGGTGAACGGGTCGAGCGCCACGTCGCACAGGACGCCGAGCTCGGGCAGCGCTTCTTTCAGCGCCGCCACCGCACGGCAGACGAGATTGCCCGGGTCGACCGCGTTGCTGCCTTCCGCATCCTTCAGGGCGTCCGGGATCGCCGGGAACACGGCGACGGTCGGAATGCCAAGCTCGGCTGCCTCCCCGGCGGCATCGACCAGCGCGGGGATCGGCAAGCGGAAGACGTCCGGCATCGACGGGACCGGCGCCTTGCGGCCCTCGTCGTGCACGAAAACCGGCCAGATCAAGTCGCCCGCCGTCAGCACAGTCTCAGCAACCAGTTTGCGCGACCAGGCATCGCGTCGGTTGCGCCGCAGACGGGTCTGCGGATAGGGGGCAAGAGGGGGCAAAAACGACGTCACGGGATCACTTCCGAAAGAAAGACAGTGAAAACCACAGGTTTTTGGAGAATAGGTGCAAGCGGCATAACTGACAACGCCGCGTTTGGCCGATCGGCGAGATCGTTTCGATGGAAAAAATTGCGATGACATCGCGCCGCGCCGTAATAATCGCCGCGCTTGCGTCTGGCTTCGTCACCGCCGCGCGGGCGCAGATTCCCCCCGCGGGTGTCCCGGACGCCAACTCGGCGCGGCCGACAATTCTCGAACTTGGCCCCCGCGGCATCGAGGTCAGCGGCAAGGCGGCTTCAGTGCTCGCGATCCGTCAGCCCGACGGCACCTTCGGGATCAGCACGAAGGTCGGCAAGCCGTTCCGCGTGCGTGTGGAGAACAAGATCGACGAGCCGTGACTGCATCTGAACGCTGGCGCGAAGCACAGGAGTGTCGGTCATTCCAGTGTGAAGTCGTAGCGAATGAAGCCGTTGAAGCGGGCGATCCGGTCGTAGAGCGATCGCGCGTTGCCGTTGTCTTCCTTTGTCGTCCAGTAGAGCCGGTGGCAGCCGCGGTCGCGGGCCGCCGCGGCGACCGCCTCGATCAGGCGGCGGCCGACCCCGCTGCGCCTGGCGGTGGCGTCGACGAAGAGGTCCTGCAGGTAACAGACCTCCTGCGGCGTCCAGGCATGCGCGTGAAAGAGGTAATGGGCGATGCCGATGAGAGGGGCGGTCGTGCTGCCAACCCGCGCTCCGAGACCGTGGATTGGGCCTTTGTCGGCGATGAGCCGCTGCCAGGTGTGCTCGTAAGTCTCCGGCGGCAGGGCTGTTTCGTAAAATTCGAGATAACCGCGCCACAGTTCGGCCCAGTGACCGCGGTCTTGCGGGGTGATCGGGTTAATTACGATATCGACCAAGACGCCCTCCGCTTTGCCTGCGGGCGATAGTACCATAGGGCGCGATACACGATCGGAGCTTCGCGATGTTGGTTTTCCGGCAACTGTTCGATCCGCCGTCCTCCACCTATACCTACCTCCTCGCCGATAGCGGCAGCGGAGCGGCGGTCATCATCGACCCGGTGTTCGAGCAGGTGCGCCGCGACGCGGCCCTGATCGAAGAACTCGGGTTGCGACTCGTTTACGCCCTCGAAACCCACGTCCATGCCGACCATGTAACCGGCTCTTGGCTCCTGAAGCAGCGGACGGGTTGTCGGATCGCGCTTGCGGCCAACAGCGGCGCCGAGGGTGCGGACCGCTACCTGGTGCAGGACGACGTCGTCGCCTTTGGCGATCGCAATCTCCAGGTGCGCCAGACGCCGGGCCATACCAATGGCTGTCTTACTTACGTCCTTGATGATCGCAGTATGGCATTCACCGGGGATTGTCTGTTCGTCAGAGGGACCGGGCGGACCGATTTCCAGCAGGGCGACCCGCACGCGATGTACCGCTCGATCCACCAACAGATCTTCACCTTGCCGGATTCGTGCCTGCTTTATCCTGCGCACGATTACCGCGGACTGACGGTGACCAGCGTCCGCGAAGAGAGACGGTTCAACCCGCGGCTGGGCGGCGAGATCGGGGAGGGCGATTTTACCGGCTACATGACAAACCTGCGCCTCGCCCATCCGAAGAAACTCGATGTCGCGGTGCCCGCCAATCTGCAATGCGGACGGCCCGAAAGCGGCCTCGGGATCACGACAGAGCCGAATTGGGCGACGCTTAGATACTCGTTCGCGGGGATCTGGGAAATCGAGCCACATGGGCTCGAGGAACACGCTCCGTCGGTTCAAATCGTCGACGTGCGCGAACCCGAAGAGTTCACCGGCCCGCTCGGGCACATTCGCGGCGCCGTCCTGATCCCGTTGGGCGATCTTGCCGAGCGCGCTGGGGAGCTGGCGCGCGATCGCCCGATCGTCGCCGTCTGCCGCGCCGGCAGCCGCTCCGCGCAAGCCACCGTGATCCTGCGCGAAGCGGGATTCTCCGACGTAGCCAATCTTGCTGGCGGCATGCTGCGCTGGCGGGCCGAAGGCCATGTCGTCGAAGGCGGCAGCGCGTAACTCGACTGGAAGTTAATAGGCCCCGCACACGATGCATTTGTTCCCCTCGTGACCGACGACAATTCGCTGAGCGGGCGGGTGCGGCGGTACGCCCAGGTGTCGAGCGCGATGGGCGGGCTCGCGGCGCGGCTCGCCGGCGAGCGCTATCTGGGCCTCAACCTCGACCGCGGCCGGCACGCGGCCGAGCTGAAGGCGGTGCTCGGCGGCATCAAGGGCCCGCTGATGAAGGTGGCCCAGCTGCTCGCGACGATACCCGATGCGCTGCCCAAGGAGTATGTTCAGGAACTGGTTCAGCTGCAGGCGAACGCGCCGGCCATGGGCTGGCCGTTTGTCAGACGGCGCATGGCCGGCGAGCTCGGCGCCGACTGGCGCAGCCGGTTTCGCGAGTTCGACCGAACCGCGGCGCGCGCCGCCTCGCTGGGGCAGGTGCATCGGGCGACCGCGCTCGACGGCACCCCTCTCGCCTGCAAATTGCAATACCCCGATATGGCTTCCGCGGTGGAGGCCGATCTGCGTCAGCTGAAGCTCGCGATGAGCCTCTACGAGCGGTACGACCGCGCGGTCACGACCGCCGAGATCCACGCCGAGATCGCCGACCGGCTGCGCGAAGAACTCGATTACGAGCGCGAAGCCGCGCATATGCGGCTCTATGGCGAGATCCTGGGCGGTGAGACGGCGGTCGCCGTGCCCGTGCCGGTCGCCGAACTCTCGACCGGTCGGCTCCTGACGATGACTTGGCTCGAAGGGGCGCCGATCCTCGATGTCGCCGACGCCCCGCTCGAAGAGCGCAACGCAATCGCCTTGCGCATGTTTCGGGTCTGGTACGTGCCGTTCTACTACTACGGCGTGATCCACGGCGACCCACATCTCGGCAATTACACGGTCGCGCCGGACCACACCGTCAATCTTCTGGATTTCGGTTGTATTCGCGTCTTTCGTGCCTCTTTCGTCCGCGGCGTCATCGATCTCTACCACGCGCTGCAGCGCGGCGACCGCGACCTCGCCGTGCATGCCTATCAGAGCTGGGGCTTCGGCAATTTGTCGCGCGAGATCATCGACGTGCTGAACCGCTGGGCATTGTTCGTTTACGGGCCGCTGCTCGAGGACCGCGCGCGGCTGATCCAGGAAAGAGCGAGCGGCGTCTACGGCGCTACGGTGGCCGAGAGCGTGCATCGCGACATCCGTCGCCTCGGCGGCGTGCGGCCACCGCGCGAATTCGTCTTCATGGACCGCGCCGCGATCGGGCTCGGCTCGGTATTCCTGCACCTGAAAGCCGAGATCAACTGGTACCGGCTGTTTCACGAGCTGATCGATGATTTCGACGAGGCGACGCTGGCTGCCCGGCAGGAGGCCGCCCTAAGGACAGCCGGCGTACCGCGTCGAACGCGTCCCCCAGGCAAGCGGCGGCCTGCAATCCGGTAGCCGAGCGCGCACTACCCGACCTTGCGCTGGAGACGTTCCGCGGGCACAATCTGCAATTCCAACCAGCGGTCGATCTGGCATGCGGCGATATTTCTTTCTGGTGCTCCCGGCGGTGCTGCTAGGTGCCTGCACCCCCTTCATCCCGATCAAGGACGACTTCGGCACCAGCACGGTCAAGCCGACCGGCAATATCCCGCCGGAATTTGCCGAGTTCAACCGCTACGATCCGCAGGTCAACGCGGTGGTCAGCGATCAGATGTGCGCGACCCCGTACATCCTGAAGACCGAGAAATCGCTGCGCGCCACGCCCGGCGAGTTCATTGCTTGGAACGGGCGCTGCGAGCAGTACGAAATCCGGCTCGACAATTTGGCTGAACATTTCAGTCCATAAGCCCGCCGCCCGGCACGTCGCCGAAGAAAAAAGCCGCTAAACGTCCCCCGTCTCCCCTTTCAAACCCGACACCGACGCAGCGCAAAACGGGTGCTGCGCCGAGGCATTCCGGCAATGCTCTTGCGGGCCTGCCGACGCGGCGCAGCAAATGCCATTCCAGGAAGAAAAGCAGGGCGTGCTACGTTGTGCCTTCACAAACGGGTCGGCGAAGCAGCTCCAAGAATGTCAGAGGCAGTTCTGGTCACGGGTGGGGCCGGGTATATCGGCAGCCACGCCTGCAAGGCGTTGGCGCGGGCTGGATACCGGCCGGTGGTTTTCGACAATCTTTCGCGCGGTCATCGAGCGGCGGTACGATGGGGCCCACTCGTCGAGGGTAACCTGACCGAACGCGACAAACTGGCGGCGGCTCTCGACCAGTACCGCGTCTCCGCCGTAATGCACTTTGCCGCCTACGCCTATGTCGGCGAGTCGGTCGCCGATCCGGCGTTGTATTACGCCAACAACTTCGGCGGGTCGATGGCATTGCTCGAAGCGATGCGCGAAGCCGGAGTTGACAAGATCGTCTTCTCCTCTACCTGCGCGACCTACGGCACACCCGCCGAGGTGCCGATCCGCGAGACTGCACCCCAGTTGCCGGTCAACCCTTACGGCGAGACCAAGCTGGCGATCGAGCGGGCGCTCCACTGGTACGGCGAGGCCTACGGCTTGCGGTCGATGTCGCTGCGTTATTTCAATGCCGCCGGCGCCGATCCCGAGGGCGAGATCGGCGAGCGGCACGAGCCAGAAACGCATCTCGTCCCGCTCGTTCTGGAGGCGGCGCTCGGAGAACGTGAGCAAATCGACATCTACGGAACCGACTACCCGACACCAGACGGGACGGCGATTCGCGATTACATCCATGTCCAGGATCTCGCCGAGGCGCATTTGCGTGCGCTCGAACATCTCGGTGCCGGGCGGCAGAGCGTGGCGCTCAACCTCGGCACCGGCCGCGGTTGTTCGGTGCGCGAGGTGATCCGGGCGGCCGAAGCGGTCATCGGCAAACCTATTCCTTCCCGCGTAACCGCGCGAAGGCCAGGTGATCCGCCGGTATTGGTTGCCGATCCGGGGCTCGCCGCTAAGTCGCTCGGCTGGCGCGCGCAAGTCTCGGATCTCGCCACGATCGTTCGCACCGCGCTGGCGTGGCATGTGAGCCGCTCCGCGCCATCTCGCCGCCCGGAATGAATTTAATAGTCGCTTGTTATGCGAGCGCCGCCCCGCCCCCGGGTTGGCCGCCGCTGCACGCGTCCCCGGAGCATCCCTAATGACAATGCTCGATACCGAAGAGGTTGCGGAGCGGCCTCTTCCGGCGTCTTCAACGAAAGTCGATTTTTCCGCGCCGGTGCGGGTGCAGGGTAAGTTCTTTTTCGTCGGCGACAGAAAGCACTTTGTCAAAGGCGTTACTTACGGCCCTTTCCCAAAGGGCAGTCACGGAACGCAGTTCCCTGAATGCGCGGTGGTCGAGGTCGATTTCGCGCTAATGGCGGAAGCCGGGATCAACACCCTCCGTGTCTTCACGATACCGCCACTCTGGCTGCTCGATGCCGCACAGCAAGAAGGTTTAAAGGTTCTCGTCGGACTTCCGTGGTCGCAGCACGTCGCTTTTCTGGACAACCCGAAAATACAGAGGCAGATCCGTGAGGCTGTTACGGCCGGGGTGCGCGCTTGCAGTCGCCATCCGGCGATCTTCGCCTATCTGATCGGCAATGAGATCCCGCCCGATATGGTGCGCTGGCACGGCGCCGAAGCGGTGCGCGGTTTTCTCAAAAGGCTCGTCGCCTGCGCCAAGGCCGAGCATCCGGAGGCGCTCGTCAGCTACGCCAATTACCCGTCGACCGAGTACCTGACCGTCGATTTCACCGATTTCGTCTGCTTCAATGTCTATCTGCACAACCAGCCGGCCTTTCGCCGATATATCGCGAGGCTGCACAATGTCGCCCTCGACCAGCCGTTGGTCCTGACCGAATTCGGTGTCGATTCGTTCGGGGAGGGGGAGGAGGGCCAGCGGCAAGTCCTGTCCTGGCAGGTGCACACCGCCTTCGAGGCGGGTGTCGCCGGCACCTTCATTTTCGCCTGGACCGACGAGTGGTTCACCGGCGGCCATTTGGTCGAGAATTGGGCCTTTGGTCTGGTCGATCGGGACCGCCTGCCGAAACCGTCATTAGACGAGGTGGTACGGCAATACACCGGCATTTTGCCGCCGCCGTTAGGGCGCTACCCGCGGGTCTCGGTCGTCGTCTGCGCTTACAATGCCGAACGGACGATGGATCAGTGCCTGGCGTCGCTGGCCGTGCTCGAGTACCCGGACTACGAGGTCATCGTCGTCAATGACGGCTCGTGCGACCGAACCCTCGAGATCGCCGAAAGCCATGAATATTGCCGCATTATTAGTCAGCCCAATAAAGGATTGAGTGCTGCCCGCAATGTCGGGGCGGAGGCGGCAACGGGCGAGATCGTGGCTTACACCGACAGCGACTGTGTCGCCGACCCCGACTGGCTAACGTACCTCGTCGCCAAGATGGAAGTGGGCAATCTCGCCGCCTGCGGGGGACCGAATTTCCCGCCCCCCGAGGACAATCTGGTCCCGGCTGCCGTCGCGGTCGCTCCCGGCGGTCCGACCCATGTGCTGATCAGCGATGAGGTCGCCGAGCACATCGCGGGCTGCAACATGGCGTTCCGGCGCGGTGCGCTGCAACAGCTCGGCGGGTTCGACCCGGTCTATCGTGCCGCCGGCGACGATGTCGACATCTGCTGGCGCTTCCAGGATGCGGGATACACGATCGGGTTCAGCCCCGCTGCAGTCGTCTGGCATTTCCGCCGGAATACCGTGGCCGCTTATTGCGCGCAGCAGCGCGGTTACGGCAAAGCCGAGGCGCTCGTTTATTCGAAGCACCCGTTCCGCTTCAACTTGTTCGGACAGGCCAAGTGGCTCGGCCGGATCTATGGCGACCTCTCCACTTCGCTGCTGCTGTCGCGTCGCCCCGTCATCTATTCGGGGGTTTTCGGACGCGGTCTGTTTCAGACGTTGTACGAACCTCCCTCGTCTCTGACGGCGTTCCTGCCGCTGAGCTTCGAATGGAGCGCCGCTTCATTGCCGCTCGCCCTCGGTGGGATCATCGGCGGCGGCTGGTGGTGGCTGCTGACGGTTCCCCTTCTCGTCACTTGGGTCATGTGCATCAACGGCGCCCGCAAGGCGCCGATCGACGAGCGATTTACCGGCCTCAAAGCCCGAGCCTTGGTCGCTCTGTTGATCTACCTCGGCCCTCTGCTGCGCGGGTGGGAGCGCCTCAAATGGCGGCTAAAGGAGATGCGGACGCATGACCATATCGGTCTGGTCGCGACCGAGCAGCGCGCCCGGATCCACTGGGCTGCCCGCGCATTTCATCTCTCCTACTGGAGCGAGGCCGGAGCCGAGAAGGAGGCGCTGATCGGCGGCTTGATGAATTTCCTCGTGCCGCAGAAATACTTCGTTGTGCCCGATACCGGTTGGAGCAATTGGGACCTCGATATCGCGCGCGGCCTGTGCAGCCGGGCACTGGTCCTCGTCTGCGCCGAGAATCACGGCGGCGCAAAGCGCTTGCTGCGGGTGCGCTGCGCTATACGCCTTTCCCGCTTCGCATCGTTTCTGCTGCGCAGCTCCGCCGCGCTGACGGCCTTCGCGCTGATCCTCGACTGGCCGCTGACGGCGGCCGCAATCGGCGCCGCCGGCCTGATCTGCTCGGTGGCGATGGTCTGCCAACTCGTTGGTTTTGGAAGACTGATGCACCGCATCGTCGAGGCCGTCGCCAAACAAGCCCGGCTCATTCCGGTCGAGCCGGTCGCAAGATCTCCGCTGCCGATTCGCGCCGCTCGCACGATCTGATTTTGCTGACGAAACTTCTGCCTTATCTGCGGCCCCACTGGTGGCGCGTCGCCTGGGCGCTGTCGCAGGTCTTCCTGATCGCCGGCTTCGAGCTGCTGAAGCCGTGGCCGTTGCAGGTGGTCATCGACAATGTGCTCGGCGGTAAGCCGGTCCCGATTGCCGCATTGGCATCGAAGCCGCCGGGTGTGCTGCTGCTCCTCGCCTGTCTCGGCATCGTTGTCGTGCATCTCGGCGCTGGAGCGCTGACACTGCTGCACAATTACACGACGATCGGCGTCGGGCAGAGGATGGTCAACGACCTGCGCGGTGCGCTTTACGCTCACTTGCAACGTCTGTCGCTCGCCTTCCACAGCAGGCAGCGCGTCGGCGATCTGCTGTACCGCATCACCGCAGACAGCTTTGCCGTCCAAACCATGATCATGAACGGCGCCCTGCCGATCCTGTCGGCTGCCGTGCTGCTCGGAGGGATGCTGATCGTCCTGCTGCCGCTCGACGCGACGCTGACCTTGCTGTCGCTGACTGTCGTCCCGCTGCTCTTTGCCCTGATTTTCGTCTTCAACCAAAAGATCGTCGACGTCGCAACCGAGGTGCGCGACACCGAGAGCCGCGTCTATTCCGTCGTGCAATGGGCGATGTCGTCCATCAAGCTGGTCCAGGCCTTTACCAAGGAGGACGAGGAGCATCGGCGCTTCATGGGCGCGAGCCGGGAGAGCTTGCGAGCGACCCTGCGGCTCTACAGTTGGCAGACGCTCTATTCGGGGGCGGTCAACCTGGTCATCGCCGGCGGCACGGCACTGGTTGTCTACGCCGGTGCACGCGCCGTGATTTCCGGGAGGCTGTCGGTCGGTCAGCTAATCGTTTTCATCTCCTACCTTGCCCAGCTTTACGCGCCGATCAATCAGATTACCCAGAGCTGGGGGTTGATCGCTGGCGCTCGCGTCGGGGCACGCCGGGTCTTCGACGTGCTCGACACCGAAGCCGATCTCAAGGACGGGATCCGCAGCTTCCCGCCGGAAGGCGCGCGCGGCGATGTCGTTTGGCGCAGCGTGTCGTTTCGCTACCGGCCGGAGACACCGGTCTTGAACGGGATCGAGCTCCGCGTGCCGGCCGGTGCCAAGATCGCCGTAATCGGCCCGACCGGCGCGGGCAAATCGACGCTTCTCGGAATGCTGCCGCGGTTTTTCGACCCGTCCGCCGGGAGGGTAGAGATCGACGGGGTCGATCTGCGCGAATATCGGCTCAACTCGCTGCGCAGCCAGATCTCGATGGTCTTGCAGCCGCCCCTGATCTTTCCGCTTTCGGTGCGCGACAATATCGCCTACGGGCGGCCCGGGGCGGCCGATGGCGAGATCGCGAAGGCGGCTCGGCTGGCGCGAATACACGATTTCATCGCCTCGCTTCCGGACGGATACGACACGGTGATCGGCGAATCCGGGGTGCTGTTTTCGGAAGGCGAAAAGCAGCGAATCACGATTGCCCGCGCGCTGTTGCGCAATGCGCCGATTTTGATTTTGGACGAGCCGACCTCGGCGCTCGATG
>Ga0207693_10002928_pt1 | contig 14776 bp, 22 predicted proteins | sample LARL81metaG_FD_184347 | JGI IMG/M metagenome (GOLD analysis project Ga0207693, IMG submission 184347) | Corn, switchgrass and miscanthus rhizosphere microbial communities from Kellogg Biological Station, Michigan, USA - LAR L8-1 metaG... | ecosystem: Host-associated > Plants > Roots >...
CGCCCGGGACCGCGCTGCGGCTCGTCGTCGTCAACCGACATGGGAGCGTGCTCGCCGGCGTGCCCCTGGGGCTTCGCGCAGGGCAGGCCGTGCTCGCCGTACTGGCCCGTGTGGCACCGCTGCGCGTGATCGCCCTCATGCCCGGCCGCCAGGACGCACGGCTCGCCGTGGGTGTACTGCTTGCACATCTGGTCATGGCTGTGCATGGCCCGCTGGCCCTCAGCCGGGTCGTCCGCGGCTTCCTGCGCGGTGCCTTCCCCCGGGTCGCCTTCAGCGGCCTCTGACTCGTCCGCAGGGTCCGTGACGTACTTCCAGTTCCGCAGCGCGACCGCCGGGTCGTCCAGCATGACGCGCTCCTCCGCGGCAGAGGGGGCGTCAGGGACCGGGACGGGCGCGGCCGACGGCCGGTCGGTGCGCTTGAAGAACCGGATCGCCTGGCCCGCCTCCAGCATCGACCGGACTTCCGCGGGCTCGGCGTCGACCCACATGGCCAGCGACTCCACGGCGCCGGTCATGTTACGGGCCATGGCCGAGGTGTCCCGGTAAGCCGGGTCGGTAACGGGCGCGACGTCAAGTCCCTCGACCTTGTGCAGCGACCGCATCGGGAAGCCGTAGTCGGTGACGCCCCAGCTGTCGTCCTCGCCCGGGTTGAGGCAGCGGAACGCGAAGGAGGAGTAGCGGACGTCCCCGCGCTGCACCAGCTCGACCACGTCGGAGCGGTGGCGCGGCGGGATGACGTCGTAGAACAGGCCGCGCTCGTCCACCGACAGCTTCAGGGTGCCCGCCTGCGTGGTACCGAGCAGCATGTCGTCCTTGTGGTTGAACCGGCAGACCATGTTGACGTTCTGGTCGCCTGCCTCGATGGCGCGCAGCGTCTCGTCGAAGGCCCCGGGCATCACCCGCTCGACGAACCCGCCCAGGCGGCGCGAGAGCTTGTTGAACGCCGCCGCGTACCCGGTGATGTGCGGCGGCTGGTCCTCGCCGATGCTGCGGATCTCCGGGACGTCAGCGAGGAAGCGCACCTCGGGGTAGAGCGAGTCGAAGGACCGCCCGGTGTCAGTTCCCTCGTCGTGCTGGATGCCGTGGCGCTTGGCGGCGGCGAGGATTCCCGGCCTGGCCTCCTTGGCGAACCGGGTGCCCTGGGCGATCCGGGACAGCGCGTCCCGCGCGTGGCTGGCGTCGTGCACGGGGTAGTGCCGCCACTTGTCCGGGGTCCTGCCGTTTACCTTCGGGTGGCCGGGCTCGATGTAGGCGAATGCGCTGTCGGGAAGGGCGGCCCGCGCGGCGCTGCTCAGTACTGCCATATCAGGGCTTTCCCTTCGGGTTCAGCGCAGGGTGCGCCGTTTCTACTGACAAGGGTAGGTATGTGCTACCGCAGGTGCAATGAGTCACTTCTTGTGCCCGTTCGAGGAAAGGACAACCTCACGGAGGTCGCTGCGGCCGGGAACCCACGGGGCGAGCATGTCCGTGACGGGCACGTGCTCCTGCGGCTCGTCACGCTCGATACGCGCGGCGCGCTCGACGATGCGCCGGTACATGTCGCCGGCCAGCTCCCGTAGCTCGTAGTCCGCGGTCATGTCCCGCTGCACGCTGATCAGCGAGGCGAGGAACGTCGCCGGGTCCATCGCGACCGGGAGCGGCGCGTTCGGCTTCCCGATCGGCAGCTTTCCCTTAGGCGGCTGCGGGCCGGTTACCGGGACGGGCCCGCCGGCCGCGCCGGGCGAGCTGCCTGCCCCGCTGTTTGACCCGGGGCCGGCGCCCGCTCCGCTGCCGTGCCCGTACTCGCCGTTGACCGTGCGGTTCGGGCCGCCCGCCGCGCCTCCCGGGACCGGCGCAGGCGGCGCGACCTGGGGGAGCTTGCCCTGGGAGATGTAGTACTTCTCCAGGGCGATCAGCCGGTCGGCGGCGACGTCCATCTCCAGCACGACGGACTTGAGGAAGCTCTTGGGGATGGCGCCGGCCCTGGTCGCCATGGCGTTCATGGTGGTGAGCGGCATCTCCTCGGCGCCGATGCCGTTGGCGAGCGGGGGCAGGTCCTCCAGCTCGCGGATCTCGTCGGCGGTGCGCATGCCCATGTTGCGCTGCACCAGGTACATGTTCATGCGGGCTTCGAGGTCGGTCTTGAGCAGCGCGTCGGTCCAGAACTTGGTGAACCGCTGGCGCGGCAGCAGGTCGAAGAACGCCTGCTCGAACCGGACCAGCCACGGGCGCAGCGCCTCGATGATCGCGAGGGTGTCCTGCGCCTGCGAGCTGTAGTGCAGGTTGTCGCCGGACAGGCCGCCGAGCTTGTTCGGCGGCAGGCTGAGGATCGCGGCGATCTGCGTGGCGTTCAGCTGCATCGCCTCGATGAACTGCGCCTCGCTCGCGGGCACGGTGACCGGCTTGTAGTCCCAGTCCCTGCCGTAGACCAGGGGCTCGCGCCGCCGGAGGCTCTGCACCAGCTGGTGCCGGATCTGCGCTGCCTGCTCGGCGTTTACTTCCATCTCGGCGTTCTGGAAGGTGCCCGGCGGGAACCCGCCTGCCGCGTACCAGTCGGTACCGAACCGCTGCGCCTCACGGCCGGCCAGCCAGGTCAGCGCGAACGCGCGCAGCGGCGAGATGCCCTCGATGCGTCCCGGGAGCGTCACGCCGCGGACGTGGAACACCTCGGCGTCGGGGCCGTGCCAGGTGACCTCGCGGCCGTACACGTACACCCGGGCGCGCAGCGGGTTGGCCGTGTGCATGTCCTGCGGCTCCTGGACGTAGACGTCCTCCGGCGGGATCCACTCGATGCCCGTCGGGAAGCCGTAGCCGTCCTTGCCGGTGATGTAGCCCCAGCAGTTGCCCTGGAGGAGGACCGACACCATCGCCTGGGCCATCCAGTCGAACCAGGTGCCGATAACGGACGGGCGGTCGAATATGGTCGGGCCGCCGTACAGCCGGTGCTTGGCGTACCCGCCGCCGTCGGTGAAGCTCTGGTACACGCGCAGCGGCAGCGACGCCGCGTTATCGGCCAGGAGCTTGACGCCGGCGTAGAGCGCGGGCAGCCCCATGACCTCCTGCGGGCCGTAGTACTGCCGCGACGGGTGAACGGGACCGCCGGAGTTGAAGTAACCACCGGAGCTGAAGTAGTCCCAGGGGCGCCAGGGCACGCCTCCTATGACTCTCTGCTCGACAGCAGAAGCCCGGATATTCTCGATCAGCCCCACGGACGGCACGCCTTCCGGTATGCCTAGCTCCGCGTAACGGCCGTAGGTTCCTTACCAGAAGGGTACGGGAACGCGCTACAGCGCGGCTACCTCGGGGTTTTAACGTGGCGCAGGGGCGGGGTCGAACCGCCGTCCTCCCGCTTTTCAGGCGGGCGCTCGTTCCGGCTGAGCTACCTGGCCCTGGCGGGCCTGACCGGACTCGAACCGGCGATCTCCGCCGTGACAGGGCGGTGAGGACTCCAGCTCCTCTACAGGACCTTGCAGTTACACAGCTGGCGCAGGCCGCGGCTCGACCGGGACCTTCATGCCCTGCCGGTAACCGTACCGGACGGCCAGCGCGCAGAAGATGACGCCCTTGGAGACGAAGAACCAGGTGCGGCCGGTAACCCAGCCGATAGCGGTGAACACGGCGAGGACTATGACCGCGAGCACCCGGCCCGGGGGGTTGGCCGCAGCGATCCGGCCGGCTTCCTCACGGAGGTAGTCGACGGGCGCGGGCTCCATCACCATGGTCATGCGGCCAGGCTACACCGTAGCTGAGGCGGCGGGGAGTCCCGATTCTCCACCCCGCGTACCAGGTTCAGCCGGTTACCGCGCCGCGGATGCTAACCCGCGGCTCCCGCTCGTAGCCCTGGCGTCCTGTGCTTAGTTGATCGTCTGTTAAACGACGCCTCAGCAGTAGTCACATTACACGCGAAATAGCCCCTCCGGACCTACCCGGAAGGGCTATTCTCGGGCGATTCATTGGCAAGGAGCGAGACCTGGCTGTTATCGTCGGCGTTACCTGTCCGCTGAGCGGGGCGAAGTACCGGCAAGTCCTTCCCCGCCTGCGGACCAATCAACGAGGCAAGGATACACATGCTGAGCAGGCACGGAAGCAGGTTCCGGGTCTTCCCGCGCAAGTCACTGACGGCGCTGTCAGCCCTCCTGGTAACGACCGGGATCGCGGCCTTCGCGGTAGTCCCCGGGACAAGCGCGGCGCCCCTCGCGGACACCGCCCTGGCGGCCCCTCCCGTTACCGTCGCCGCTCCCGTCGTCACCCGGTCTTCCCCCGCTGCTGACCCGCGTCATGCCTGGCACGCCCGTCACCTCGCGCACATGGCGTACCTGAAGCGGCTCGCCCGGGAGAAGGCCGCGAGGGAGGCAGCGGCTGCCTACGCCGCCGCGCACCCGCTGAAGGTGTCACGTGACACCTTCAGCGCTCCGGCTGTGACGTCCGGCCCGCTGACCACGGCCGCGGTCGAGTCCCTGTGGGACCAGGCGGGAGGCCCGTCGTGGGCAGCCCCGAAGGCAGCAGAGATCGCTTACTGCGAGTCCGGGTACAACCCGCGCGCCTACAACCCGTCGGGCGCGTCCGGCATCTGGCAGATCCTCGGCCAGGTGGTCAGCGGGAACATCTTCGACCCGTACGTCAACGCGGAGAACGCCGTCGCCAAGTTCAGGGCCGCCGGGGACACGTTCTCCGCCTGGGTCTGCCAGTAAAGGAGATCACGATGACGCTGACCCACTTCATAGGCTTCTGCCTGATCACCGCCGGGGTACTGGCCGGCGCCGTCGTCCTGCTGGAGCGGCTGGAGCGGCGGGTCATCCGGCGGGAGGAGCGGCGGCAGCAGGACGCGTTCCTGCCGGACACGCAGCTGCTGGCCGCGCAGCCGTGGGACGGGGCGACGTTCGCCTACCCGCAGAGCTGGGAATGGCCGCAGGACCAGACGATCGCCCAGTTCCTCGACGGCGCGGCCGTGACGGCGGAGCAGCCGGTCATCGGGATCCGGACCTCCGGCCCGTTCCCGGTGCTGGACGCCATCGAGGACACCGAGGCGTGGATCGCGAAGATGCGCCGGGACAGCGACGCGGTGATCGCGCGGCTGTGCGCTCCGCTCGCCGAGACGGCCTGGCGCTAGGCGACTGAGTCCAGCAGGTTGTAGTTCCGCCGGTCCCGGTTAAGGACGTACGCGGCGATGGTGGCGCTGGTCACCGGGGTGATGTCGGACTCGCTGTCACGCCGGGACCACGCCTTCCCGCCGTCGCCGACCACCCGGGTAGCGGCGGTGGAAACGGCGTGCCACAGGGTGGGGGCGCCCTCGCGGCCGAAGTGCCACAGGTTCTCGCCGCGTACCTGCTGGAGCAGCCAGGCGAAGGCCGCTGCCTCCTCGGAGGTGCCTACCTCGACGAGCCGGTGCGCCCAGTTCTTCTTCTTCGCCTCGGCGATCAGCGCAGCGCCGGGACCGTTCTTGGAAACGGCGATTGCCAGCGGGCTGCGCCGTGCGTACAGGTAGTCCAGCTTGTCCATCACCCAGCCGCTGCCCTGCCGGGAGCAACCCTTGGGGATCTCCAGCACGATGCGCTTCTCCTTGTGGTCCCAGGCGGCGCTGATCGTCGCGGAGCGGCCGTCCTCGTCGATGTCCCAGGCGAACACGATCGGCTGCGCGGGGAACCCGGCGTGCTCCTGGGTGACGGCGGTCTTCTGCCAGGCGACCTCGCTGATGACGGCCCACGGCGCTTCCGGCTGCGGCCACTTGCCGACGCCGAGCCGCTCACGGTCGAACTTGAGCGGCGGCATGTTCGCCATTTCCGTGTTACGGGTGAACCTTTCCGAGATCCGGTAACCGTAGCCGGGGTTTGCCTTCGCCCAGGAACGCGGGACGTCACGGTCGTCGTGCTTACCGCACGTGATGAAGTAGTTGGTTTCCCGGCCGTTCAGCTCGTCGCGCGGGCAGGCCTCGTTGTGCTCCTCGATCGACCACTCGGCGCCGCACAGGTCCCGGGTGTTCTTCACGATGCGGGAGCGGACGGAGCCGAACTGGGCGCTGTCCTCGTCGCCGGCTGACCCGGTGTACCAGATCTGCGGGTTAGGCCGGGCGGACATGGTCGGCAGGGAGGCGGCTACCTGGTCCTCGGACAGGATCATCGCCTCGTCGTATACCAGGCAGTCGCAGCTGAAGCCACGGCCTGATCCCTTGGACCGGGCCAGGAACCGCAGCCGGCCTGCGACACGGCGGGTGACCTGCTTCCGGCCGGGCCCGAAGATCAGGGTCGGCTGCGGGAACAGCTCGATCGCTTCCTCGCCGTGGCTGCCGGCGACCTTCTTGACCCGCTTGCGCAGAGCCGGGTGATCGTCGAAGACCGCCTTTACCCTGCGGAAATGCTCCGCTGCGGTCTTGAACTCGTGGGCGGTGTGAATGATCAGTTCCTCACCGAGGACGAACAGCCCGCCCAGCTCCCGCACTTCCAGGATCGTGCCCTTGCCGTTCTGGCGGGACACGATCAGGCCGACGTCAGAGGCAGCCCAGGTCGCGTCGGGAAGCACGCCGAGAGCCTGCGTCAGGAACCAGGACTGCCACTCGTCCAGGTCGTACCCGGCAGCGTCCTGCGCCCACGCGATGACGTCGAGCGCTTGCGCGTCCCCGCAGCCGGTCCCGGCCGGGTAGCCCTCTTCCCTGGTGCCCGCGCACGCGCGGCAGCCCGCGGTGACGTGCTCATGCCGCGCCGGGCACGTGAAGAGCCTCGGCCGCTGGTCACCGAAGAGGACACCTTGGGTAGCACCTTCCACAGCATGATGCTACAGACACGGGAAAGGGCGCCCTGTCGTCCGCAATGACGGGGCGCCCTTCCCCCGGGAGTCTGAGCCTCAACAGGCCGCGCTACCAGCCTCCACTGAGTCGCCCCTTATCCCGGCCCTTGTGCTACTTGCCTACAGCAGCCGCTTCCGTCGGGACGCTGCCCGGGTTGCCAACGATGAACGTGCACGTCTTGCACTGCTGGGTCAGGTCCTGCATCATCAGCGCGTACCGAGCGTACGGCCCGTACAGCGCCTCTGCCGCCGCTACCCTCGCCGCGTTGGCCGCCGCTGCCTGCTCCGCCGCGACCTGCTTGTCGTAGTTGGCGACGACCGCCGGGTCCGCCGGGGTGACGTTGCTGACGATGACGGTCATCCCGGTGCAGGTGCCGTGAGGGCCTGCGGTGCTGCCTGACCCGCAGAAGAACGGGACCGTCGTCTCCGTTTCCTTGTCCAGCTGCGCGTTCATGCCCGCGGCGATGTCGTTGCCGAGCTTGTCCCACTCGCCCTGGTTCACCCACAGGTCCGGGCCGTAGTTCTGGACCGCGACCTGGGAGGCCCGGTCGACGGCCGGCCCCATGTTCTCGATCAGCATGTTCTCCCAGCCAGGGCTGGAAGCGTGCGCCAGCGTGTCGGTCGGGGACTGCGGGTCCCGCGTCGCGCAGGTGTACTTGAAGCAGAACGCGAGGAACTTCCTCATGGAGCTGTCGTTCTGCGTCGGGGTGAAGTAGACGCTGGTCCAGACGTAGACCGGCATGCCCGGGGTATTTCCCTCTGCCCGGGTCCGGACTGCGTACTCGGGCGCCTTGCGGTCGGCCCCGGGTATCGCCGCGGACGTGACGAAGTTACGGTCGTTGCACGGCCAGTACCAGGCGGTGTCGCCGCCGTTTACCTGGAACTGAGAGCCGGGGTGCACGACCGAGGTAATGCCCTGGCCTGACGAGCCGAAGCCGCCGTTGGTGGTCGCCGCGCACTCGCCGATACCTGGCACCGCCGTGGTACAGCTGGCAATGCCGAGAGCGGCACCCGTGCCGAGTACGCAGCCTGTTACCAGGGCCGCGACCCGGCGCCATCCTGTTCTTGTCATCTAGTTACTGCTCTCTTTCCTGAGGGCGTCCGTTACGGACTCGTAAGCGGACAGCGCCTGGTCACGGGCTTCTCCTCCGAAGAACACCCCGCTGGAGATAACCGTGGCCAGGACGTCTTTCGCCTGGCGCAGTGCCAGGGCAGGGCGCTCGATCTTGTGCCGCTGCGCGTTCCACAGCCGGACCCTGACGGTAACCGCCCAGCCGGCCAGGCCAGACAGGGCAGCCACCAGGAACCACCAGGGCAGCGTCGGCATGAACACGTTGAGGAAGCTGTTACTCATGCCTGATTCCTTTCAGTCCCGGTTCAGCCAGGCGATGAAGCCGAAAAACACAAGAAAAGCCATGGCTAGCACGACATATGGCCACGGGCTTCCGTCGCTCGCAGCCTGAGCTGCCGCCAGTACCGTGCTCATGCCCGTTCCCTTACCCTCTTCACCGGCGCCGGAGCGAGCGCGTGCGCGTAATCGCTGAAGCGGGCCTTGGCGATCGCCTTGCGGTCCCTGCTGCGCAGCACGATTCCCTCCGGCTGGCGCCCCGCTGTACCGTCCAGGGCAGCTTCCGTCCCGTCGGGAAGGTGCGCCCTCAGGAACTCCTGCATCCCGGTAAGGCTCGTCGGCAGGTCCGCTGCGTCCACGGTACCCAGGCGCGGGACCAGCGGCAGGCCGGCGTGAGCAGCGCTGACCGACTCCAGCTGGCCCTCGTCAGCAAACAGCTGCCCGCCGTGCTCCCGCCACGCGGCGATCTCCGACCGAACGGTGCCCAGCACGCCCGGGTCGGCCTGCGCGACGTCGAACAGCCGGTACCCGACGGCCTGCGCGTCGCGGGTGTACTGCTTAGCAGCCGGCCCGATCCGGTACCCGTAGACCTCCAGGTAGTACACCCGGATCATGTGCCCGGACGGGGCCAGGGACGGCGCGAGCGGAAGGAGGGCGGGCACGATGCCCAGGTTCGGGTTCTCAACCCGGTCGCCGCGGGCGTACAGCAGCTCCTCACGCGAGCCGATGAACCAGTCGCCGTCCGGCAGCACCACGACGCGGCCGTTGGTACCGTCGATCTTCTCCGTCAGCGTCACCGGCCCCTCGAACAGCTGGCACACCTCGTCGATGAGCTTGCCGTCTGCCCGGTTCAGCTCGTGGTACGTCGGGATGGACGGGTACTTGGTGGCGCTGTTCAGGCGCCCGAGCATGTCGTCGCTCACGCTGTCTCCTCTTCTTCCCAGTACTGCGGGCAGAACGGGCACGGCACGGCATCGCACCGGGCGTCGTGCATCACCAGGAGATCGCGCGGGTCGCCGGCGCCGCAGGTGCACTCGTCCTCGCGGCCGAATGCCCAGGCCGCCTCAGTGAACCCGAGGCCACCGCACCAGCACGTCGTCACGTCATAGTTCATGCGTCCTTTCCTTTCACGTCCACGTGTGCCCGCAGTCCCAGGAGTGGTGCTCCTTAACAGGGTGCCCGGCTCCCCAGGAGCAGGTCCCGCGCTGGCAGACGGTGCACTTCGCGCCGCACTTCGGGCGCTTCAGCTGGCCCATGCCTTGTCCTTCTTCATAAACGCCTGTAACCAGAAGAGTACACCTGTTATTCCGTGTGCTAGTAACCGCCTGCCTCGCGTGCCCGGCGCTCGCGCTTCTTGCGCGCTTCCCCGGTCTCGTCGTCCTCGTCAGCCGGCGGGTACGCGTCCTGGAGCGTCAGCCAGTTGAGCCGCAGCTCCTTGGTGTAGTTGGTCACCTCGCGCGGCGCGACGTCGCCCTCGTCCAGCTGCCGGGCCATGCCGATCATGTTCTGCACGATCAGCGTGTTCACCGCCTCGGCGGGCAGCCTCGACAGGTCCTCCATCAGCGCGGTCTCCCGCGGCCCGGCGATCACCGGCTCGTTCTCCGCCACGTGGCCGCAGCCGCAGTCCTGCCCGAGGTACACCCCGGCGTTCTTCGCGTACACGTCGTCGCCTGCCTTGAACGGCTTCTTGCAGTGCGCGCACTTCCCGTCGCGGCCGGCCTGGAACCAGTGACCCATGCTGCCCATCGTAAGCTTGCCCTGACGTCCCGACGAGGAGGTTCCATGCCCGCTCCCGGTAAGTACGGCCGCCGCGAACCGAAGCGCGCCCCGTCCCTGAAGCTCGCCCGGTACCTGACCGGCACGGTTCCCGCCGTCCCTGCCGCCGCTGACTACCTCGCCGCGATGCACGGCGGCTGGCAGATGCTCGGCAACGACCAGTACGGGGACTGCGTCGCGGTCACCTGGGCCAACGTCCGGCGCCTGGTCACCGGCACGCTCACGCCGCCCGGGTACTACCCGTCGACAGACGACGTGATCACGGTCTACAAGACGCAGAACCCGGGCTTCCCGTCCGAGGACAACGGGATGGACATCCAGACCCTGCTCGAATGGCTGGTCGAGCAGGGCGGCCCCGACGGTGTGAAGGCCCTGGCGTTCGCGTCGGTGAACGTGAAGGACCCGGCCGAGGTGAAGGCCGCGATCGCGCTGTTCGGCTACGTGTGGACGGGCGTCAACGTGCTGGAGGTCAACCAGCAGGAGTTCAGCGCCGGCCAGCCGTGGCAGTACAGCGCCTCCAGCCGGGTTGACGGCGGGCACAGCGTCGTCACGGGCGGCTACGGGCCTCCCGGCGGCGGCGCGCTGAACGGGGACGAGCGGTTCATCACCTGGGCGCAGGAAACCTCGTTCACCGACGCGTTCTGGCAGCACTGCGCCGAGGAGGCGTGGGTCGTTATCTGGCCGGAGCAGCTCGGCAGCGCGGAATTCCTCGCCGGCGTCGACATGGCGCAGCTCGCCGCGGATTACACGGCAATTACCGGCAAGCCGTTTCCTTACGTGCCGCCTGCGCCCCCCGGGCCCCCGCCGGCGCCTCCGGCCCCGCCCGTGCACGGCCTTCAGCTGATCGTTCAGGACCTGGAGAAGCTCGTCGCGATGATCCGCGGCTGGCTGTAGCCCCGGCCTGGCGGGCGCCGCTCTTCCGCGCAGAAGGCCCTGTCCCGGACCTGGGACAGGGCCTTCACGCTGCCCGGGCGCTAACCCCCCGGAACCGCCGCAGACTCCCGAAAACTACCAGGAACCACGGCAGGCCGCAGGGAACTCCCTGAAACCCGGGCGGCCTTCACTGCTTGTCCCAGACCCCTGTCCGGCCGAGGCACGTGCCGTCCGCGTCGTAGGCGTAACCCTGGTTCGGGCAGCCGCCGCCGTGGCCGCCGCCGCGGATCGCGCCGCACCGGGGGCAGCCGCGCCCGTCACCCGGCGGCCAGCTGCCGTCACCGTTACGGCCGGCGCCCCCGCGGTCAAGGCTGCCGTCGTAATCCCCGGTGTAATCCGGCGTGAATTCACGGAAAAACCAGTCAGTCTCCGGAATTACCCGCGGTTTCCCCAAGGTCGTCACCTGATTCCCCGAGCGCGCGCTCCTCCGGTGTCAGGTCCGTGAAAATGCCCTGGCCAGCTGCGGCAGCCGCGTACGGCACCCGGCTCAGGTAACCGGCAGACATCTTCCAGGAGTTCCGTGACCCGGCATCAGACGCTACCGAGTTGACGGTCAGGCCGCCGCGGGCCCCGACGCGCTCGCCCTCGTCGAAGGCGGCCTGCCCGAAGCCCATGTACAGCACCCGCCACTGGTACGTGCCCTGCTGGTGCTCCAGCAGCGCCTTCACCCCGGCACCTGTCAGCCGGCACGAGCTGTTCTCCTCGCCGTCACTGGACACGATGACGACGACGTCCTCGGGACGCTGGTCCTCCGGCAGCGCGGCAAGCGCCTCGCCCTCGGTGCTCACCGCCGCGCCGACCGCGTCGTACAGCGCCGTACCGCCGCGGGGCTCGATCTGGTAGCCCTGCACGTCGTCCAGCGGGGCGAGCGCGTGCACGCGGCGGACCTCCGTGTCGAAGTCCCACAGCGAGTACGTCGCCTTCCCCGGCACGGACGCCTCGCTCTTGAAGAACTCGCGCAGGCCGTCCTGCTGCCCCTGGAGGATGCCCAGGATGCTGCCGCTCCTGTCGATGACCAGGATGCGGTGCCGGTAACCCTGAAGTGTCATGTCATTTCCCTTCTCTTCCGCTGGCCGCGCCGCCGCGCGATACTCGGCTTCACCGCGACGCGCACCGCGACGTACTCGTCCTTTTCCAGGTCCCAGCGGCCGGGCTGCCGCATTCCCTCGTGCCGGACCCAGCGCGGCATCTCGTTCTTCTTGTGCGGGCACGCGATCGGCCCCCAGCCTGCTAGCTCGCCACCGCAGTCCGGGCAGCGGAATTCCACGCAGTACCCGTAACGGCAACAGCCCTCCGTGCCCCGGCGATTCCGGTCGGCGCAGATGCAGTTGCCCCAGTTACGGCGTACTGCTTTCGGCGTGCTAGACACTCTTACGCCAGGTCCTGCGCAGGCTCCGGACGTCCAGCGCCACGGTGCCGGCCGGCGTCCCGTTACTGTCCAGCAGCGCGTACTTCCACCCGCCCTCGGCCAGGACCTCCGCCAGCGCGGAAGCCGGCATCCCCGTGACCAGGACACAGGAGTTGCCGCGCTCGTTGATCCCCCGCGCCCTGGTCACCTCCGGTGGCACCGGCACTCGCAGCTACGGCCCGGGCAGCCCAGGCAGTCGCTGTGCGCGCACGCCCACGAGAGCCCGCGCAGCACTGTACAGATCATCTTGCTCATACCCTACTCCTTCTCCCTCTTCGACTTCCGGTAACCCTGCGGGCCAGTGACCACGGGGCGAATCCGTCGTCGCGTTGCCGCGAGCAGCCGTGCCCGCTCGGCGTAGTCCGCCTGGATTTCCGCTATCTCTGTTTCCGTGATCTCGTGGAAGTACGGGCATTCCCGCGGGCTGACGCTGGTGCGCAGGACCTTGCCGCAGCCGGCGCAGTGCTCCTCGTGCGAGCAGTTCCAGACAGGCCTGCCATTATCAAGGTACGACGTGCCCCAGCCGCACAGTTGCGACTTCCGCCAGTAATGCTCGCGGACGCGAAGTTCCGGGGCGTGCGGTCCCTTCCAGTGCGCGGCCTTGCACAGCACCGGGTCCTTCCGGCCAGGCGGGCGCTTAGCCGGGGCCAGGTCCTCGGCCGCGGCAGCAGCGCGCGCCTGGCTACGCGGCGGGACCGGGCCCCACGCGTCCCAGCCGCCGGCGCGGGCATGCCGCTCGTACGGGTCAGGCATGCGTGTCCTGCCAGTGCTCGCGGGCATCGCAGACAAGCTCCCACAACGGCATTTCCCCGATCGTGTACTCCCACGGGCAGTTGTCGCAGCAGAGGTTAACCCGCCCGTCCTTCACCCGGACTGTGAACGCACCGCCGATCGCCGTGTCCGCGAGATCAATCCGGTCATCGACAGAAAGCTTGTCAGGCATCCTTGTCCTTCTCCCTTTCCGTCACCCAGACGGCGAAGACGAACGCGCCGATGACCAGGAGCACGGCCACTGCGCCCAGCAGGTCCGACGCCCAGACGGGCAGGACACCGGGACCGGGGTGGTAGCAGCCGGGGTGCCGGTCAAGGAAGCCGTGGCACCTGCCAATGGCGTCAGTCACCTGCGTCTCCGCCCTCCTGCTTCGCCTCCGCCATCCTGACCTTCACCACTGCCGGGACCTGCCAGCCGAGCGCGCTCAGCCGCGCCAGCGTGGCGCGCACCGCCCCGGACCCCTGGCCTGTCGCCGCGAAGCTGCCGAGGATCTCCGCGACTTCCGCGGCGTAATCGTCGTACGTGCTCATGTAAGGCGCGAGGTTAAGCAGCACGACCGCCGCCGCGATACCGGTAACCGACCAGCGCGTCACCGTCGGCATGTTCCACGGGTACGCGTCCTCGCCGATGTGCACGTGCGGCTCCGGGCAGTGCTCCGTGCAGCCGCGCCGGATGAACCCGTCCGCCCTGGGCGCCGCGTGCGGCTCCGGAGACGTACCGGTCAGCGCCGACAGCCGCTGGGCGATCCGCTCGTCCTTCGAGGAAAACGTCAGGACGACCTGCGGCGTCCGGCGCATCCGGTTCTTCTTCCGGACCACCAGGCCCTTCAGGTCGATTACCGCCGCCATCCACGCCAGGTCCGACGCGGTCACCTGGGCGGCTTCCGTCATGTCGCTTACGCGCTCCGGTGCCTTCGTTGTCATGCTCCTGCTTCCTTACCGCGCAGGTGCTCCGCGATGTGCTGCGCCAGCGCTGGCCCGACATCCAGGCTCTCGTCGCTGACCAGCTCGTCCATCTCGTCGCAGCCGTAATTGCTGAACGAGAACGACCGGATAGCCGCCAGGACACCCTCTTCAGCCGCGGTCAGTGCCCTCTTCTTTGTCATGCGCACAGCATAACATGCGTTAACACCTTCACCCCGACGAGGTGTCACGTGACACCTTCCGCGCCGCCCTAAAATCCCCTTATGAACGCCTGCCTTTGCTGCGGAGCACCGATCGGCAGGAAAAACTCCTACGGCTACTGCTCCCGGACACCTGAGTGCAAGTCCCGGTACCAGGCGGCATGGCAAGACGCACGGCGTCCGCCGACAGTAAAGGCCGCGGAGCCCTGCAAGAGCTGCGGGCTGCCCACCACGTCGAAGTCCGGCTACTGCAAGCGCACCAAGACCTGTGACGCAGCCCGGCACCGGGCCGAGTACACGCCCGAAAAAAGCTTCGCTAAGTACAGGCCAGATGCGGAGCGCCGCCGTTGCTTTGACTGCGGAGAGTACCTGGACCTGCGCACTAACCCGGCAATTGCCCTCTGCCCGGGCTGCGCTGGCCATCCCCGCCTGCTGAGCCGCCGCGTAGCGAAAGCCGAGGCAATGCTGGCCTACGGGAACGGGAGCTGCGCCTGCTGCGGCGAGGACAATCTCGACTTCCTGACCATCGACCACGTCAACGGAGACGGTGCCGACGAGCGGCGCAAGGAAAACCGCACAGGGGGCGGCGGCACGCTATACAGCTGGCTGCGCGCTCACGGATTCCCCGGAAAAGACCGCTACCAGGTGCTCTGCTTC
>Ga0207693_10002929_pt1 | contig 14771 bp, 13 predicted proteins | sample LARL81metaG_FD_184347 | JGI IMG/M metagenome (GOLD analysis project Ga0207693, IMG submission 184347) | Corn, switchgrass and miscanthus rhizosphere microbial communities from Kellogg Biological Station, Michigan, USA - LAR L8-1 metaG... | ecosystem: Host-associated > Plants > Roots >...
GCGAAGACGAAGTGACGAAGTCATTACCGGGCCGGCGCCAACGGGTCCGCGCGAAGCGCGGCCCGATGCTAAACTCCGCGCGGTGACCCGGTGATCCCGCTGAGCGGGGCGATGACCTGCCGCTAGAATCGAGATGGCCGGGACAAGCCCGGCCATGACAATTTTGAGCGTGCGTCGACGCCGCCTAAACGCTCTCCGCTCCGAACGCCGCTTTCAAGAGCCCAAGCTGACGCTCGACCGGATTGAGCGGCGGCGATTCCACGGTGCGGTTGTGGATAGTGGCGTCGAGCCGGCGCACCTTTAATTGCAGCGCCTGCGAGCGATCGATCAGCGCGCGCAGCGTCTCCGGCAGCAACTCGATGTTGGTTGGGTCGTGCGTGTCGGGCGACGACAGCTTGACCTTGGCCTTTTCCTTGCTCGCCTGCGCGAGCGACATCTCGCCTTCCTTGACCGCGCGATGCAGCAGCAGCCAGGACGCAAGCTGCATCAGCCGCGTGGTCAGCCGCATGCTTTCGGTGGCATAAGCGAGCGCGGCGGCGCGCACCAGCTTCTTTGATTCCTGCCGCCCGGGACCGTCGAGATAGGTCGCGGTCTCCTCGACCAGCGCCATGCCGTCGCGGAACAGATCGGCAAAGACTTGCGAATTGGCGAGCTTGGCGCCGAACGACACCGGTTCGGCTCTATTCAAAAACTTGTCCATGACGCTGTACGCCTTACCCACACGGCCGGGCTTTGCCCTTGTTGGATTGGTAGCAAGCATCGCCGTCGGCCCCCCGCCTGTCCAGACAACAGAGCGCGACCGGGGCCTTTAATTGTTTTTCAAGCTTAAGACGCCCCGCATTGACCCAAAATGGGACAAAAAAGAGCCGCCGTCGCCGGCGGCTCGAAGTTGATAACAGGGAGGCGTCAAACAGAGTGGACAGGAGCCACTCAATGTCCATGAAGATGGACGGTGCCAGTAATGATCGAGAAAGCTTAACGACAGTTTAAGGAAAGCGTTCGAACGCGTAATTTTTCGTGCACCATCATGGTACCGCCGCGGCCGCTTAGCGCTTGAAAAACTGGTCGGCGGCCGAGCGCGAGGCACGCTTGTTAACCATGTCGGCTTGCAGGCGCTCGATCTCGTCATTGAGCAGCTGCACGCGCGCGGCGAGTTCCTCGACTGACAGTAGTGTGAGATCCTGTCCGATCTCGTGGCTGATCTTCTTCTTCGGCCGGTCGTCTTCGTCGATGGCCGCCATGGTGCGCTCCTTTCCGCCGATTGCGCTCGGGTTGTCACACGCGCCCGGCCCGCCTAAACAGGCTCTGGTCTGTTTACCATATCGAGGACCCGATGGCCGCTCTCCCCGCCCAAATGACCGCAATCGGCATCAAGGCGCCCGGCGCCCCCGACATGCTGGTGGCCGAACAGCGCGCCGTTCCCAAGCCGGGCGACGGCGAAATCCTCGTGAAGGTGGAAGCCGCCGGCGTCAACCGGCCCGACGTCATGCAGCGCCAGGGCAGCTACCCGCCGCCGCCCGGCGCGCCGGACATTCCGGGCCTGGAAATCGCCGGCGAGATCGTCGCGCTCGGGCCCGGAGTCAAGCGCTGGAAAAGCGGCGACCGCGTGATGGCGCTGGTGGTCGGCGGCGGCTACGCGGAATATTGCCTCGCGCATGAGAGCCACGCGCTGCCGCTCTCCGGCCTTACGATGATCGAGGCCGCCGCCGTGCCGGAAACCTTCTTCACGGTCTGGCACAACACCTTCGAGCGCGGCCGCTTGAAAAAGGGCGAAACGCTGCTCGTGCACGGCGGCTCCTCCGGCATCGGCACCACCGCAATCCAACTCGCCAAAGCGTTTGGCGCGCGCGTCATCGCCACCGCCGGCTCAGCCGAGAAATGCGAAGCCTGCCGCAAGCTCGGCGCCGACGTCGCGGTTAACTATAAGACCGAGGACTTCGTCGCCGCCGCCAAAGCCGCCACCGGCGACAAGGGCGTCGATGTTATCCTCGACATGGTCGGCGGCGACTACGTCGCCCGCAATTACGAGGCCGCGTGTGTCGAGGGCCGCATCGTGCAGATCGCATTCCAGGGCGGCTACAAGGCAACGCTCGATTTCCGCCGCTTGATGCTCAAGCGCCTGCACCACACCGGTTCGACGCTGCGCGGACGCTCGGTCCCCGACAAAGGCGCGATCGCGCGCGCGGTCGAAGAGAATGCTCTGCCGTTGATCGTCGCCGGCAAAGTGAAACCGCTGATCTACAAGACCTTCCCGCTGCGCGAGGCGGCCGCCGCCCATATGCTGATGGAATCGAGCCAGCACATCGGCAAGATCGTTCTAACCCTTTAAGCCGATGACCAGACTTCGCCCCGTCAGCGGTGCTCTAAACGGCGAGGTTTGGTCGCCAGGCCGCGAAATGGGCGCAATGTCAGGCAAAAAACCAGCGGGGGGCTGCCTGGCCGCGATTTTACGGCCGCCGATGGGGGACTTGGATTGACCGTGCGATTGCGCGCGATTGCCGCCACGATGACGCTCGCCGCCTTGGTTGTAGCGGCGCCGGCCGCGCGCGCGGTCGAAGCCGTCAATGTGCGCATCGAGGGCAGGGCGATCGATCTGACCGCCGCCACCGAACTGCAAAAAACCGCCACCGACCGTATTCAGGTGTCGACGGCCCCCGGCGCCGACAATATCGCCCGCCGCATCGAGGTGCGCGCACGCGACGGCGGCACCAATTGGGCGGTGTTTGCGCTCACCAACACCAGCGACCAGCAGCTCGATCGGCTGATCGTCGTGCCGCACTACCGCATGGTCGGCTCCGGGCTATTCTGGCCAGACCTCGGCCTGTCGCGCATCGTCACCATCACGCCCTCGACCGGCGACCGGCCGGTGAAGGAAGCCAACAACACCTCCGACGTTTTCCGCGTCACGCTCGATCCCGGCGCCGTCATCACCTTCGTCGCCGAATTGCGCAGCGACCGGCTGCCGCAGATCTATCTTTGGGAGCCGGACGCCTACAAGGACAAGGTCAACTCCTTCACGCTCTATTACGGCATCGTCATCGGAATCGCCGGACTGCTGGCGCTGTTCCTCACGATTCTGTTCGTGGTCAAGGGCTCGATCATGTTTCCGGCCGCCGCCGCGCTCGGCTGGGCCGTGCTGATCTACATCGGCAACGACTTCGGCTTCTGGGGCAAGGTATTCGACATGTCGACCGGCGCCGAGCGCATCTGGCGCGCCTGCGGCGAAGCGATCCTGTCGGCGACGCTCCTGGTGTTCCTGTTCGCCTACCTCAATCTATCGCGCTGGCACGTGCGCTACGCGCACATCACCATCGGCTGGCTGGCTGCGCTCATCATGCTGATCGGCGTCGCCGTGTTCAATCCAGAGATCGCTTCCGGCATCGCACGCATCTCGCTCACCGGCATCGCGCTGCTCGGGTTGGCGCTGGTGCTCTATCTCTCCACCCATGGCTTCGACCGCGCGGTGCTGCTGATCCCGACCTGGCTGCTGCTGGTGGTGTGGACTTTCGCCGCCGGCCTTGCGGTCACCGGCATCGTGACCAACGACATCATCGGACCGGCACTGCTCGGCGGCCTGGTGCTAATCGTGATGTTGATCGGTTTCACCGTCATGCAGCACGCTTTCGCGGGCGGCATCACGCACGGCATCGTCTCCGACGTCGAAAGACGCGCTCTCGCGCTCACGGGCGCCGGCGACTTGATCTGGGACTGGGACGTCTCCGCCGACAAGGTCTACACCAGCCCGGAAACCGAACACGCGCTCGGCCTCAAGCGCGGCGCGCTGGAAGGGCCGGCGGCCAGCTGGCTCGACGTCCTGCATCCGCTCGACCGCGACCGCTTCCGTGCCGCGCTCGACAGCGCGGTCGAGCAGCGGCGCGGGCGGCTGACGCAGAGCTTCCGCCTGCGCGCCGGCGACGGGCATTATCTCTGGTTCACGCTCAAGGCGCGGCCGGTAGTCGGCTCCGATGGCGAGGTGGTACGCCTGGTCGGCACGCTCTCCGACGTGACCGAAAGCAAAAACGCCGAGGAGCGCCTGCTGTTCGACGCGGTGCACGACAATCTCACCGGGCTGCCCAACCGCGAACTGTTCATCGACCGCATGGAGGCGGCCTTCGCCTTCGCCCGCTCCGACTCGAAGCTCAAGCCCTCGGTGCTGGTGATCGACATCGACCGTTTCAAGCAAGTCAACGACTCCGTCGGCATCGCGGTCGGCGATTCGATCCTGCTCACCACCGCGCGCCGCCTCGCCCGCCTGCTCAAGCCGCAGGACACGCTGTCGCGCATTTCCGGCGACCAATTCGCGCTCATTTTGCTGTCGGAAAAGGAGCCGGCGCGCATCGTCGCCTTCGCCGAATCGCTGCGGCGGACGCTGCGCGCGCCGATCGCTTTCAACGACCGTGAAATCTTCCTCACCGCCTCGATCGGCCTGGCGCTGGCCGACAACGAGCCGCACCGCACCGAGGAGGTGCTCAAAGACGCCGAGCTTGCGATGTATCACGCCAAGCGCATTGGCGGCGACCGCATCGAGATTTTCAAACCGGCCATGCGTTCGCGCAAAACCGACCGGCTGTCTCTCGAATCCGAATTGCGCCGCGCCATCGAGCGGCAGGAGATCAAGGTGCTCTACCAGCCGATCGTGCGGCTGGAAGACCGCGCCATCGCCGGTTTCGAGGCGTTGGCGCGTTGGGACCATCCCAAGCTGGGGCGGCTGTCGCCGGCGGAATTCATCTCTATCGCGGAAGAAATCGGCCTGATCGTCGACCTCGGCCTGTTCGTGCTCGAGCGCACCGCGCGACAACTGGCAACCTGGCAGGCGGCGAGCCGCGGCCGCGAGCCGATCTTCGCCAGCGTCAACGTGTCGTCGCGGCAATTGCTGCGGCACGACCTGATCCAGGACCTGCGTAGCGTGATGGCGCGCACCGCGCTCGCGCGCGGCACGCTCAAGCTTGAGGTCACGGAATCGCTGGTGATGGAGAATCCCGAACACGCCGCGCAGATGCTCACCCGCATCAAGGAGCTCGGCGCCGGCCTGTCGCTCGACGATTTCGGCACCGGCCATTCCTCGCTCGCCTATTTGCAGCGTTTCCCCTTCGACACCATCAAGATCGACCAGTCTTTCGTGCGCACCACCGCGAGCGGCAAACGGCCGGTAATTCTGCGCTCGATCATCGCGCTCGCGCACGATCTCGGCATGGACGTGGTGGCGGAAGGCGCCGAAACCGACAGCGACGCGGTCGAGCTTTACCAGCTCGGCTGCGAATACGCGCAGGGCTTCGCTTTCGGAGAGCCGATGAGCCCGGAGGAAGCGCGCGCCTTGCTCGCCGGCGACCGCTTCGAGATCGCACGCTGATTGAACTAGAGTGCGAACCGTTTAGATTGGATGATCTGCGCTGCAAACATTTCCTGCGCATGATCTTTTACGAAAAACCGTGCCCACTTTTCGGGATCATGCGCTAAGCGTGCCCGGCTTGGCTCGACAACATGCCGAGATCGATGCCGATCTTGCGCAGCGCGCGCTCGTATTTGCCCTCGATATCGCCGCCGAAAATGAGGTCGGGATCGGCCGGGCAATGCAGCCAACCGTTCTGCTGGATTTCCTGCTCGAGCTGGCCGGGCGCCCAGCCGGCATAGCCGAGCGCCAGCACCGCGCTCGCCGGCCCGCTGCCGCGCGCGATCGCTTTCAAGATATCGAGCGTGGCGGTGAGGCAGATGCCCTCGTCGATCGGCAGCGTCGAGTTCTCGATGAAGAAGTCGGCCGAATGCAACACGAAGCCGCGCCCGGTTTCCACCGGCCCGCCCTTGAGCACCTTGACCGCGTCGGCGCGCACCGGCAGTTCGATGCGCTCCTTCGCGGGAATAACCTCGAGCTGCACCAGCAGGTCGGGAAAGCGGATGTTCTGCGCCGGCTGATTGACCACGATGCCCATGGCGCCTTCGCTGGAATGCGCGCAGACATAGATCACGCTGCGGGTGAAGCGCTCGTCGCTCATCGCCGGCATGGCGATCAGCATCTGCCCGTCGAGATAGCCGCGGGCGGAGAGTTTGTCGGCCTTCTTGCGGGCAAGCTTCATGACAGAAAGGTATCCGATCGACCGGCCTTTGCAAACGAACACGGCGGCGGAAAGTTCAACTCTCCTATTCGAATCAAGAATTGTGGCAAAATCGCCGTCGCGCTATTTACCGGCCGCTCACGATGAATTCAGTGGCATCTCATGCAGCGACCGACTAGATCGCTGATTATGGCAAATCAACGCACACCGCCTTTGCTCGCCGTCGGCGTGCTTGCTCTGATGCTGGCGGCACTGCCGGCGCCGGCGCGTGCCGCCGACGCCTCGCCGTGGGTGACCGACCTGCATTCGGCCTTCCGCCTAATCGCCGGCTCCGCCAAGAAGGACGCAGCAGCCTTGCGCGCCGGCATCGAACTCAAGGTGGCGCCGGGCTGGCATACTTATTGGCGCTATCCGGGCGATTCGGGCGTGCCGCCGCGCTTCGATTTCTCCGGTTCGAGCAACCTGGCCAGCGCGCAGGTGCGCTTTCCGGCACCGCAGCTGATCGTCGACGAGACCGGCAATACGCTCGGCTACAAAGGCGGCATCATCTTCCCGGTCGAGGTGGTGCCGAAAGACGCCGGCGCGCCGCTGACGTTGCACCTTAAGATCGAATACGCGGTGTGCGAAAAGCAGTGCGTGCCGGTGGAGGCTACCGGCGAGATTACGCTCACGCGCGGCAACAGCACGGAAGACACCGCGCTCGCCGCCGCCGAGGCGCGCGTGCCGCGACCAGTCTCCGCAGCCACGCTCGCGCTCTCGGTCACGCGCGTCAACGACGCGGCCAAACCGCTGGTCGCGGTCGACCTTAAGTCGCCAAGCGGCAAGCCGGTCCAGGTTTTCGCCGAAGGGCCGACGCCGGAATGGGCCTTGCCCATCCCCAAGCCCGAGCCGGGCGCGGCCGACGGCCGCCAGCGTTTCACGTTCGAGCTTGACGGCTTGCCGCCGGGCATCAGCGCCAAAAACCCGGTCGAGCTGACCTTCACCGTGGTCGACGGCGAGCGCGCCTACGAGGTCAAGACCCGGCTCGACTAACCGCGCGCAAGGGCGTAATTACCGCGGAACCAGAAAACTCCCAAACAGCACGAGGAACAGGCCATGCCCATCAAGGTCGGCGACAAATTGCCCAATGTGAATTTCCGCGTCATGACGGCCGAGGGGCCGAAGCCGAAATCCACCGACGACATCTTCAAAGGCAAGAAGGTCGCGCTGTTCGCCGTGCCGGGCGCCTTCACGCCGACCTGCAACAACCTGCATATGCCCAGCTTCCTCAACAATGCCGACGCCATCAAGGCCAAAGGCGTCGACACCATCGCGGTCACCGGCGTGAACGACGTATTCGTCATGGAGGCGTGGAAGAAGGCCAACAACGCCGGCGGCAAGATCGAGTTTCTGGCGGATGGCAACGGCGACTTCGCCAAGGCGATCGACATGGCGTTCGACGGCTCCGGCAACGGGCTCGGCACGCGTTCGAAGCGCTATTCCATGCTGGTCGAAGACGGCGTGGTGAAGAAGCTCAACATCGAGGACGCGCCCGGCAAGTGCGACATCTCCGGCGGGCAGACGCTGCTCGGCCAGCTCTAGCCTTTGGTCATCGCGCCTTTGGCGCCGGCGCGCGCGGCGATCAATCCGTCGCGCGCGAGCTGGTCGGCGCGCTCATTCATGGCGTGACCGGCATGGCCCTTGATCCAATGCCACTGGATCTTGTGGTGTTGCAGCGCGCTATCGAGCCGTTGCCATAGATCGACGTTTTTCACCGGCTTCTTGTCGGCGGTGCGCCAGCCGTTCTTCTTCCAGCCGTGAATCCACTTCGAAATACCCTCTCGCAGGTATTGGCTGTCGGTGTGCAGATCGACCGTGCAGGGCCGCTTGAGCCCTTCCAGCGCCGCGATCGCCGCCATCAATTCCATGCGGTTATTGGTGGTATGCGCCTCACCGCCCATCAGTTCCTTCTCGTGATCGCCGAACGACAGGATCGCGCCCCAGCCGCCCGGCCCCGGATTGCCGGAGCAGGCGCCGTCGGTGTGGATGGTGACGCGTGGCACGCTCATCAATCGATGCCGTAATCGCTCACGGATTTCACCGACTGGTGAAAACGCAGCTTGCGGTAATATTCGAGCGGGTCCTTCGGCTTGACCAGGGCGCCGTCCGGCACCGCCAGCCAGTCCACCAGCCGCGTGAGCAGGAAGCGCATGGCCGCACCGCGCGCCAGAACCGGCAACGCGTCGCGCTCGGGCTCGGTGAGCGCGCGTACCTTTTCATAGGCCTTCAGTAGCGCGCGGCCCTTGGTGACGTTGTAGGAGTGATCGGGCTCGAAACACCAGGCGTTGAGGCAGATGGCGACGTCGTAAGCGAGCGTATCGGTGCAGGCGAAATAGAAGTCGATCAGGCCCGACAGTCTGTCGCCGAGAAAGAACACGTTGTCGGGGAACAGATCGGCGTGGATGACGCCCTCGGGCAGGCCGCGCGGCCAATTGTTCTCCAGCGCGGTGAGTTCGCGCGCGATCTCGTCGCCCAGCCCCGGCCGCACGCTGTCGCCGCGCTCTTTGGCATGCTCATACAGCGGCCGCCAGCTGGCCAGCGCCAGCGCGTTGGCGCGACGCATCGGAAAATCCCGGCCGGCGCGATGGAGCTGCGCGAGCGCTTCGCCGAGGGCAGCGCAATGGCCGGGGCTCGGACGCCTGATCCACACCCCGTCGAGGAAGGTGACGACCGCCGCCGGCCGGCCGGCGACGCGGCCGAGCATGCCGCCTTGCCGGTTCTTCACCGGCTGCGGACAAGTGATGCCGCGCGCGGCGAGATGCTCCATAAGCGCCAGAAAAAACGGCAGGTCCTGCTCGGCGACACGCTTTTCGTACAGCGTGAGGATGAAGTTGCCGGCGCTGGCGTGCAGCAGGAAGTTTGAATTCTCCACGCCTTCGGCAATGCCCTTGTAGGCGAGCAAATCGCCGATCGCGTAGCCGGCGAGGAATTGCGAGAGGTCCTCGGCGGTGACGTCAGTATAGACGGCCATGCGTCACTCCGCCGCCTGCGGCTCCCGCAGCGGGCGAGGCAACGGGAAGAACATCTCCTCCTCGGTGGCCGAGACGGTTTCGACGCTGAGCGTGTAGCGCTCGGCAAATGCGTCGAGGATTTCCTCGACCAGAACCTCCGGCGCCGAAGCGCCGGCGGTGACGCCGAGCCGCGCGATGTTCCCGAACATGGTCCAGTCGATGTCGGCGGCGCGCTGCAGCAGCGCGGCGCGCGGACAGCCGGCGCGTTCCGCGACTTCCTTCAACCGTTGCGAATTGGACGAGTTGGGCGCGCCCACCACCACCATGGCGTCGACCACCGGCGCCACCAGCTTGACCGCTTCCTGCCGGTTGGTGGTTGCGTAGCAAATGTCTTCCTTGTGCGGGCCGACGATCGCCGGGAAGCGCTGCTTGAGCCGCTCGACGATGGTGGCGGTGTCCTGAACCGACAGCGTGGTCTGCGTCACGTAAGCGAGAGTGTTGACGTCGCGCGGCGTGAAAGCATCGGCCTCGGCGAGCGTCTGCACCAGGCTGATCGCGCCCGCCGGCAATTGACCCATGGTGCCGATCACCTCCGGATGACCAGCGTGGCCGATCAGCACGATCTCGCGCCCACGCCGGTGATGGATCTCGGCCTCGCGATGAACTTTCGTGACCAGCGGACAAGTGGCGTCGAGCGTGAACAGCTTGCGCTGCACCGCCTCCTCGGGAACTGCGCGCGGCACGCCATGGGCGGAAAACACCACCGGCGCGTCGCCTTCGGGAACCTCGCTCAATTCTTCAACAAAAATCGCGCCCTTAGCGCGCAGTTCGTCCACCACGTAGCGATTATGGACGATTTCGTGACGCACATAGACCGGCTTGCCGTAAATCGCCAGCGCGCGCTCCACCGATTCGATGGCGCGCACCACGCCGGCGCAGAACCCGCGCGGCGAGCAAAGCAGCACCTTCAAAGCGGGTTTTTCGGCCATGACGTTCTCGGCAGCGCGCGGATTTTGCGGGCTTTTCCCGCTCGTTGATGGGCCGCGCCGGCCCGGCCTGTCAAGCCGGAACGGTTGCACCGTAAAGGACCAGCCCCTATATTCCGGCCACTTTCCGATCATCACCGATGATCTGGTGCTTCGCCCGACAGGCGGGCGAAGCGGTGAGGAGATTTTGCCATGGCCACAGCCGCACCCTTGATGCCGAAGGCGACCGCCGTCTGGCTCTTGGACAATACCGCGCTGAGCTTCGACCAGGTGGCCGACTTCTGCAAGCTTCACCCGCTCGAGATCAAAGCCATCGCCGACGGGGACGCCGCGCAGGGCATCAAGGGCCTCGACCCGATCCAGACCGGCCAGCTCACCCGCGAGCAGATTGCGGAGGCCGAGAAAAATCCAGACATCCGCCTGAAGCTGACCTCGCCCAAGGTCGCGGTTCCCGCCGCCGAACGCAAGAAAGGCCCGCGCTATACGCCGGTGTCGCGCCGGCAGGACCGGCCGAATGCGATCCTCTGGCTGGTGCGCAACCATCCCGAACTCAAGGACAGTGCCATCATGCGCCTGGTCGGCACCACCAAGTCGACCATCGCGGCCATCCGCGAGCGCACGCATTGGAACGCGGCCGCGTTGCAGCCCATGGACCCCGTGACTTTGGGCCTTGCCACGCAGACCGATCTCGATTTCGAGGTCAACCGTGCCAACAAGGAAAAGCCGGCGCCCGCCGATACCGGCGCGACGCTGCTGCCGGCGGCCGAAACCACCGCGCGCAAGGAAGCCGAAGAGGCCGCGCCGGCCGCTACGTCGGAAAACAAGCCGGGTGGCGATCTCGACGTCAGTGCGGTGTTCGCCAAGCTCAAGCAGCTCGGCGGCAAATCCGACAAAGACGACGAATAATCCGGTTTCCGCGCAAGGCCCCGGCCGCGGTCGGCGTCTTCAATAACCCCGCTTGCCTTCGATCGCCGCGACGTAGCGCTCGACCGAGCGCGCCAGCAGCGCCTTGCCGTCTTGGGCGATGACGCGGTCGAAATAGTGGCCGTAGATCGCATCGAAGGAAAACGGCCCCAGCGCCTTGCCGATGTGCTCGACCGCGCGTTGCGAGAGCGGGATGAAGTTCGGATAGCTGCGCATGAAGCTCAGCCATTTGCGGTCGGTGGTGACGGTCAGGATGTCGCCGCCGCAGACCGCGCCGCGGCCACCCGCGCCGCCCGCCCAATGCAGCACGGTGCCGCCTTCGAAATGGCCGCCGCAGCGGACGAGCGTGACGCCGTCCCAAAGTTCGCGCGTTTCACCCTCCCATAGCCGGATCGCCGCATCCGGCCGCATGATCCAGTCTTTGTCGGCAGCGTGCAGATGAACCGGTGCGTCGAAGGCGTGCGCCCATTCCACCATCGTGGTGTAGAAATGCGGGTGCGAAATCGCGATCGCCTGTATGCCGCCAAGGCCCTTGATCAACGCGACGGTTGCCTCGTCTAAAAGCGCAATGCAGTCCCACAGCACGTTGCCGCCGGGCGTACGTACCAACAAAGCGCGCTGGCCGATGGCGAAGGTCGGCTGCGTGCCGATGCCGAGAATGTGCGGCTCGTAGGCACGAAAACCGTTGACGTGGCTTTGCCGGAGCGCGGCAAGCGTCGTCCAGCTTTGCCCGCGCGGCGGGACATATTGCCGCTCCTCTTCGCAGATCGTGCAATGTGCAGGAGGATTAAGGCCGGGCGCGTTTTGCGTGCCGCAGGCAGTGCAGATGAAGGCCGGCATTCTCGTTTTTCCTCATTGTAGGAGGCCAGCAGGCTAGCAAGTGAGGCCGTCCCTCAAAAGCTCCGGAACGGCGAAAAGCCAGACCGCGGCAGCGTCCCGATTTTGGCGCACAACTTTCGAGGCCCGGGCAAGTCGCTAAAATCGCAGCTGAGGCGAGATCGGAGGGCCTCGGCGTTTCAGCGGCGCCGGAGAATGGTGTCGCCCATCACCAGCATCGGCATGCCGGTACGCAGGAAACAGTCGAGCGCTTCCGCCGGCGTGCAGACCACCGGCTCATTCTCGTTGAACGAGGTGTTGAGCAGCATGGGCACCCCGGTCAGCTTGCGGAATGTCTCGATCAGGCGATGATAAAGCGGATTGGCGGAGCGCGTGACCGTCTGCGGGCGGGCGGAGCCGTCGGCATGGGTGACGGCGGGCACCAGCGCGCGCTTGTCGGTGCGCACCGGCACAACCTCGCTCATGAAAGGAACGTCGCCGGCGTCCTCGAACCAGTCGGCGGCGAAATCCGCCAGTACCGACGGCGCGAAAGGCCGGAATGATTCCCGGCGCTTGATGGCGCGGTTGAGAATCTCCTTCATGTCGGCGCGGCGTGGATCGCCGAGGATCGAGCGGTTGCCGAGCGCGCGCGGGCCCCATTCCATCCGGCCCTGGAACCAACCGACCACCTCGCCGGCGGCAATTGCGGCAGCCACGCGCGCACACAGCGCGCCCTCGTCCGCGGCTCTCTCCATCATGCAGCCGGCGGCGGCGATCTCCGCGCTACGGTCGGCGATCGCGGCGGCGATCGCGTCGGGACCGTAATGCGGACCCCAATAAGCGTGGTCCATTGCGAAGCTGCGCTTGCCGCCGTGCCGATGCCAGACCGCGAAGGCGGCGCCGATCGCGCCGCCGGCGTCGCCGGCCGCCGCCGACACGTAGACCTGGCGAAAAGGCGTCACGCGACGGATCTTGCCGTTGGCGACCGAGTTCATGGCGCAGCCGCCGGCCAGCGCGAGGTTCGATGAATTGAAGCGCGGATGGAGCGCATTGAGCAAATGGAAAAAGGCCTCTTCGTACATCGCCTGCGCGGCGTACGCGACGTCGCGATGGCGTTGCTCGATCGCCGCCTCGGGCGGCCGCCGCGGGCCGAGCAGGCCTTCCAGCGCCGGTGTGAACAGGTCGCCGAATGCGGGCGCCCCGCCGTCCCATTGGAAGCCGATCGGTTCGCGGTGGTGGCGGAAATAGCCCAGATCGAGCGCGAAGCTGCCGTCGGCTTTCAGCTGCACGATCTTGCGCATGTCGTCGAGGCGCGAGGGCACCCCGTAGGGCGCGAGCCCCATCACCTTGTATTCGTCGCCATAAAGCGGAAACCCGAGATATTGCGTCAGCGTCTGGTAGAAAATGCCAAGTGAATGCGGAAAGGAGACGCGGCCGGCAAGATCGATCCGCCCACCCGCGCCCGGGCCCCAAGCGGCACTGGCAAAATCGCCAAAGCCGTCGACCGAGACGGCTACCGCCTCGTCGAACGGCGAGACATGGAAGGCCGAGGACAGGTGCGCGAGATGATGTTCAACGCGCTCGATCGTGCCGGCAAAGGCATCGGCAGGAAAAGAGCGGGCGATCAGCTCGGGGAAGCTGGTGCGGGCGCGGCGGTTGCGCAGACGGCTGGCGATCAGGCCGAGCGGAGGGCGCGAGTTCAAGAGAAAGCCGAGCTTGCCGGCGAAATTGGCCTGGCTGTCCTGGTTGACCGCGATGCTGTCGACGTCGCTCAGCCGGATGCCGGCTTCAGCCAGGCAGTACGCCATCGCCTGCGCCGGAAAGCCGGCCCAATGCTTGATGCGGCGGAAGCGCTCTTCCTCGGCGGCGGCGACCAGCACGCCGTCGCGCAGCAGCGCAGCCGAGGAATCGGCGTGGAACGTATTGAGGCCGAGGACGATCATCGATCGAGGGCCTGCCGGCGCCCGCCGGCGCCGGTCACGGCCGCACGGCGTCCGGGATCGGCGCGCCGAGCAGCGGCTCGCGCGCGCGCGGCGCCGACAGCCAGGGCGCGAAGAACGGATAGCCAAAGCGCAGCAACAGCGCCAAGCCGATGAAGCTGACGATGGCTCCGCCCAAGGCCTTGTTGATATTTGTCTCGAAGGAAAATTGCGCAAACAGCATCGCGATGCAAACACCTTGCCGCACCGTGAACGGCACCGGCCGCGTCATGAAATACATGGCGAACCAACCCAGCATTGCGCCGATCAAGCCGATCGGCACCAGCATCAGCGGAAACCCGAAATCGACATGCGCCTCGGTCACAAAGCCGACGCCGATCGAGGTCTGCTCGCTGATCCGCATGCCGGTCAGCAAGCTTGTCAGCGTCGAATCATTGAGCGAGGCCTTGCCCGGAAACAAAAGCCGTGGCTGCAACACGTGGCCGATCGCGTTCTCATAAAGATCGAGACCGGGCACCACGCCGCCATCAGAACGCGCCAATATTTGCGCAAACAGCGACGTGTAGCCGACGCGCTCCAGCAGGTTTTGAGCCGCCTTGTGATAATCGATGCCCTCATTGTACACGCGGTTGTAGAGCCACCCCATGCTGGCCGCGAAGTCGCGCGGGCCGACGCGCTCGCGGTAATCCACCTTGATGCTGGCCCAGATCAGCGACAGCCAGATGACGCTGATCGCGGCCAGCCCGCCGAATATCAATGCCATGGCATTGGTGCGGCGGCGGCTGATTACGACCGCCAACAGGATGATAAATAGCGCTTCTTTGTAGTTGGAAAAAAACGACATCAGGCCCATCGCAATTTCCAATAGCATCATCAGCAGCAGCCAAAGATAGCCGCGGTTGCGCTCAAAGATCTGGAGCGCGATCAGGAAGCAGAACGCATAGCGCACGTAGCCGACGGTGAGGATGATCTGCTCAAGCCCCGTGACACTGTTGCCAATGACGGTCAAAGGCGTCATCGCCGCCCAAGAGATAAGGTAAAAAACCATCAGGCGGTGAAGGCGCA
>Ga0207693_10002931_pt1 | contig 14766 bp, 13 predicted proteins | sample LARL81metaG_FD_184347 | JGI IMG/M metagenome (GOLD analysis project Ga0207693, IMG submission 184347) | Corn, switchgrass and miscanthus rhizosphere microbial communities from Kellogg Biological Station, Michigan, USA - LAR L8-1 metaG... | ecosystem: Host-associated > Plants > Roots >...
CGGCAGGTTGATCTGCGTCTCCTGGGTGGTGGAGAGCTCGATCTTCGCCTTCTCCGCGGCCTCGTAGAGGCGCTGGAGCGAGTTCTTGTCAGCGGACAGGTCGATGCCCTGGTCGCGCTTGTACTCGGCGACCATCCACTCGACGATCGCCTTGTCCCAGTTGTCGCCACCGAGGTGGTTGTCGCCGGAGGTCGACTTGACCTCGAACACGCCGTCGCCGATCTCGAGGACCGAGACGTCGAACGTCCCGCCGCCGAGGTCGAACACGAGGATCGTCTGGTCGGCCTCCCGGTCGAGCCCGTACGCGAGCGACGCGGCGGTCGGCTCGTTGATGATCCGCTTGACCTCGAGTCCGGCGATCTTGCCGGCGTCCTTGGTGGCCTGGCGCTGATCGTCGTTGAAGTACGCGGGGACCGTGATCACCGCGGAGTCGACGGTCTCGCCGAGCTTCGCCTCGGCGTCAGCCTTCAGCTTCTGGAGGATCATCGCGGAGATCTCCGGCGGCGAGTACTGCTTGCCGCGGGCCTCGACGCGAACGTCGCCATTCGGGCCGGCGACGACCTTGTAGGGGACGATCGTCTCCTCCTCCTTGACCTCGGCCTCCTTGCGGCCCATGAAGCGCTTGATCGAGAAGATCGTGTTCTCGGGGTTCATGACGGCCTGGCGCTTCGCGACCGTGCCCACCAGGCGATCGTCGGAGTCGGTGAAGGCCACCACCGACGGGGTGGTCCGCCCGCCCTCGGCGTTCTCCAGGACCGTCGGGTCGCCTCCCTCGAGGATGGCCACGCAAGAGTTCGTGGTGCCCAGGTCGATTCCAATCGTTCTTGCCATGCGTTTCTCCTTCTGTTTCCTGGCCTAAAAAATCTGAGTGTGAGAGTAGCAGATCAATGCGTGAATTGTCCAGGCGCCGAAACGGCATGCCGAGGCCAAACGGGTATCACCCATGGGTGCTCGGTTTGGCCGCCCGCTAGGGAGTGGAGGACGACGAGGACGGTGAGGCCGACGTCGTGGCTGTTCCCGAAGTCGGGACGTAGGAGACGTTGTTGGCCACGAAATGGGCGACCGCCTTGGCCTGGTCGCCCTGGACGAGCTCCTTCGGCATCCGTCCGCCGATGCCACCCTGGACCGCCGCCAGGACGCGGTCGTAGTTCCCCGCGACGACGTCGGGGCTCTTCTGGCCGGTCCCGAGGAGCTGGTCCAGGTTCGGGCCGATCTCGCCGTCGGTGCCCGCCGCGGCCAGCGTGTGGCAGGCGCCGCAGTTGATCTGGAAGACCTGCAGCCCCTGCTGGTTGTCGGCCGGCACGGTCGATCCCGGCGAGGCGTCCGCGCCGCCCTTCGATTGAAGCGCCCAGAACGGGATCAGGACCAGGCAGATGGCCGCGAACACGATGAAAATGGCGATGGGCCGCTTCATGCGCTTGGGCGACACCGCTCCGGACGGCGTCGGCGCCGAGATACTAACCAGCCGCCGGCGCGGACCGGCCGGCGGACCGGCCGGGCTCCGCGCCGAGGCACCGAGGCTGGAGGAGGCAAGTCATCAACCTCAGCGGCACTCGGCGCGCAGCCCGCGCCGGCCGCCGCGCCTAGTGGAACAGGAGCGTGCTGAACAACCCCGCGTGGTCGGAGTCCCAGAAGCCGTTGATCGGCTGCCGCCCGGTGACGGCCGAGTTGACCAGGCCCACGTGCTGCGGGTCGTTGGTCATGATGTGGTCGACCTTGTGGTCGAAGTCGCTGACCTGGCCGCCGCCGGGAGCCTTCAGCACCGCGGTGTTCAGGCAGCAGCTCAGTGGATCGCTCGTGCTTCGCTCGCGGAATCCGGTCTGCAGCAGCGCCTGGTTCGCCTTGCCGTCGCCCGGCTTGATTGCGGTCTTCACGTCCGAGTTGAGGTCGCCGACGAGCACCACGGGCAGCTGACTACGGGCCGGCCCACCGGGGGCAACGAGCTCCTGGGCCTGCGCGAGCCGCACCTGGCCATTCCCGACGTCCGTGTTCTGGTTGGTGTGGTTCGACGTTTGGTTGTCGAACGCCTCGAGGTGGGTGTCGACGAACCGGAACCAGCCGCTGCCACCGACCTTGGCGTCGACCTTCGTCCAGCCCCTGGTGACGTCCACCGGGACGCCCGAAACCGGCTCCTGCAGCAGGGTGTCGAAGTGACCGGCCCCCGGATTACGCGTGGCCACGTCCGAGCCGTCGCGCGCCAGGATCGCATCTTGCATGGTCAGCCGCGCGTTGATGTCGCAGCTGTGATCGGGGCTGTGATCGGTATTGGCCGGCGACTCGAAGTCGAATTCCGGCTGGCTGACCACGAGCCGGTAGTTGGGCCTGGTTCGGTTGAGCTGGTTCAGCAGGAGCTGGATGTAGTCGTAACGCACCGTGGTGGCCTGCGGCGGGATGAACGGGGATCCGCATGGCGCGGTCCGCCACAGGGCGGCCTCCTGCAGGCCAACGAGCGCCGGACGCTTCTGGAGGATCTCTTTGGCCAGGCCCTTTGCCCGGACCGGAAAGTTGTTCTGGTCGACCTGGTTGAGGATGGTCCCGGCCGCATCCTTCAACTCGTTGAAGTTCTGGGCCGCGATGCCGGGGGACAGGTCCGCGCCGAGGTACACGTTGCGGGTCATCACGCTCACCTTCGAATTCCCGGCGGCCTGCGACCGGGCCGGGGCGGCGAGCATCGCGACCGCCACCATCGCGAGCAGGACGAGTAATCCGATCGCCAACAGGAATCGACGATCGACAGGACGGGCGAAGCTGGAGTTCAAGAGGCCTCCCTCGATTTGAGTATCCGTGCGAGCGAGCCCTTCCCTAGGCAAGCGAGGGCACACACACCCACATCCTACATCGGTTGCCTGGCCTTAAACCTTTAGCTGCCCGGGCCAGTTACTAGCCGGGGGTGATCGCCTTGAGGCGGCGCCAGTAGGGACACATCCGACGCAGCCCGCACTCGTCGCAGCGCGGCCGCGGCCGGCAGACCTCTCGGCCGTGCCGGATCAGGTTGATGTGGAACTCGTAGGCGTCCTCGGGATCGACGATCCGCAGCATCTCGTCGTGCGCCTCCTCGAACGAGGCGTTCTCGCGGAACAGCCCCAGCCGGCCGCCCACGCGGTACACGTGAGTGTCCACCGGGATCTCCGGCCGGTCGAACGCGAAGATGAGAACGCAGGCGGCCGTCTTGCGCCCGACACCGGGGAGCGCCGTCAGGAACTCGACCGCCTCGTCGCGGGGAGCGTCCTCGATCCAGTCGAGATCCGGGTGGTCCTGGAGCTCGCGGAGGATCTGCTGGATGCGGGGCCCCTTGGTGTTGGCGAGGCCTCCGGGGCGGATTGCCTCGATGACCTCGTTGGTCGGCGCGTCGCGCACCTCCTCCCAGGTGGGAAACCGCTCCCGAAGCCGGTCGTAGGCGACATCCCTGTTCGTGTCGTTTGTGTTCTGGGAGAGGACGGTCCGGACGAGCTCCGCGATCGGATGGCCGTGTGGGTCGTTCACGGGGCGCCCGTAGAGGTCGCGCAACCGGTCTCGGATCGCCCTCACGCGGCGCTTCGAAGGCCGCTTCCAGCCGCTCTCGCTCATGGGCCGAGCATATGGTCCGGCGCCTTACGTCGATTGCAGGGTCCGGGCTGAGCCGGTCGAAGCACCACGGTTACAATCCCGCGGAATCCGCCCGTGCCCCAAGTCGTCCACAGCGTAGGCAGAAGGCTGCCAAACGGTTGGACCGATCTGTTTCGCCAGATCGTCCTGTTCGTGGCTGCCTACCAGGGCTACCAGGTGGTGCGGGGGATCGCCGATTCGCACCCCTCGACCGCGCTCGCGAACGGCACCCACATCATTCACCTGGAGCAGTCGCTCGGCGCGTTCTTCGAGCCCGCGTTCCAGCAGGCGTTCCTAAACCACCAGTGGATCATCGACCTCGCCAACTGGTCGTACTTCAACAGCCACTTCGTGGTCACGACCGCGTTCCTGGTGTGGCTCTACCTCTATCGGAACGACCACTTCAACTTCGTCCGCAACATGTTCCTGGTGGCGATGGGCCTGGCGCTGATCGGCTACGTGCTGTACCCGACGGCGCCGCCGCGGATGTTCCCCGGGGACGGCTTCACCGACACGATCGCCGCCTTCACCAGCACGAACCAGGACTCGTCGTTCACGAGCCTCCTGGTCAACCCGTACGCGGCGGTGCCGAGCATGCACATCGCCTTCTCGCTGATGGTCGCGGTCGCGGCGATCAACCTGGTCCGCAGCGCCTGGGCGCGGATCCTCTGGTCGATCTATCCGCTGTCGGTCTTCTTCGTCATCGTTGTGACTGCGAACCACTTCTGGTTCGACGCGGCGTGCGGCGCGATGGTGGCCTGCCTGGCCGCGGTCACCGCGCACCAGCTTGCGCGGCTCCGCCCGGACGCCTGGTCGTGGCGCGACGAGGGCGTCGACGAAGCGCCGGCCTGATCGAGACAGATACCGTCTGACCCGTGGCAGCGGAGGTTCCGGGTGGCCAGCTTCGCGATGTGCGCACGAGCCAGGAGTTCCGGGCGTATGCGCGCGGGCGGCTGATCGAATCGCGGCTGACGCCGAACGCCATCTCGCTCACGGGCTTCGTGCTGAACGTCGTCGCCGCCGTGCTCGTGACGCAGCGCCTGTGGGTGCTCGCAGGCCTTGCGTTCATCGTCGGCTCGGTGATGGACACGCTCGACGGCCGCTACTCGCGGATGTCGGGCAAGGGCACCATGTTCGGAGCCTTCCTCGACTCAACCCTCGACCGGATCGAGGAGGGGGTCGTGCTCACGGCCGTCGCGTGGTACTTCGCGGACACCGGGCACGCGATCCCGGCGGCAGCATGCGTGCTCGCGGTGCTCGGCTCGCTGATCGTCTCGTACACGCGCGCCCGCGCCGAGGCGCTGGGCGTCGAGTGCAAGGTCGGGATTGCCACGCGACCCGTGCGGGTAGTCATCCTCTCGATCGGCCTCGTATTCGCGAAGGGTGCTGGGATTTTTGATGTTGAGCTGTTGGCCCCGGCCATCTACGCTATGACGGCGCTCACCGCGATTACGGTGGTCCAACGCGTTTGGCACGTACGCGGTGAGCTGCGGGCGCTGGACGAGCCCGAGGTGTAACCGGCACACGAGTGCGGCGTAGTAGGAGGCTCCCACCCGCCGCGAGGAGGACTTCCGACGCAATGAGCACCGAGGACGGATCGCACAACGGCGCAGCCGGTAACGGCCACTTGATCGACGACGGCAAGGTCCGCGTCGCGATCGTGGGTGTCGGCAACTGCGCGAACTCCCTTATTCAGGGCGTCACCTATTACAAAGACGCCAATCCCGCCGAGGAGGTCCCGGGCCTCATGCACGTGGACCTCGGCGGCTACCACGTGCGCGACGTGGAGTTCGTCGCCGCCTTCGACATCGACTCCGAGAAGGTCGGCAAGGACCTCGGCGAGGCGATCTGGGCGGGCCAGAACAACACGATCAAGTTCGCCGACGTCCCCGAGCTCGGGGTGCCGGTCCATCGCGGCATGACCCATGACGGCCTCGGCAAGTATCTGAAGGAGAAGATCACCAAGGCTCCGGGGTCGACCGACGACGTGGTCGGGATCCTCAAGGAGACCAGGGCCGACGTCCTGGTTTGCTACCTGCCGGTCGGCTCCGAGGATGCGACCAAGTGGTACGTCGAGCAGGCGCTCCAGGCCGGGGTCGGGTTCGTCAACTGCCTGCCTGTCTTCATCGCCCGCGAGGACTACTGGGACCGCCGCTTCGAGGAGCACGGGCTGCCGATCATCGGCGACGACATCAAGTCGCAGGTGGGCGCGACCATCGTCCACCGCCAGCTCGCGCGGCTGTTCCACGACCGCGGCGTGCGGCTCGAGCGCACCTCGCAGCTCAACGTCGGGGGCAACATGGACTTCTACAACATGCTCGAGCGCGAGCGGCTCGCCTCGAAGAAGGAGTCGAAGACAAACGCCGTCACCTCGATCATGGGCCACGATTTGCCGGCTGACAGCGTTCACGTGGGTCCGTCCGACTACGTGCCCTGGCTCACCGATCGCAAGTGGGCCCACATCAGGCTCGAGGGCAACGCCTTCGGCGACGTCCCGCTGACCGCCGAGGTCAAGCTCGAGGTTTGGGACTCCCCGAACTCGGCCGGGATCGTCATCGACGCCGTGCGCATCGCGAAGCTCGCGCTGAACGACGGCGTCGCCGGACAGCTCGACGGGCCGTCGAGCTACCTGATGAAGTCGCCGCACACCCAGCGGCCTGACGACGAGGCGCGGGAGCTCACCGACGACTTCATCGCCGAGCACGCGCGCAAGGCGCCGGGCCAGCGGGCCAAGGAACTCGCGACCGAGCCCGCCGCGACCGAGTAGCCCTAGCCCAAGCAGCGCCTCCGCTTCTATGCTCCGGGCGTGGCCCGGGAGCCGATGTCGATCGTCCAGGTGAGCCCGCAGCCTTGGGGCGTCACACACGAGATCAACGAGTTCGTCGATCGCGTGTCGGCAGGACTGTCGGATCGAGGGCATCAGGTTGTCGTGGCAGCGCCGTCCGGCTCGCGGGCGGCCGTGCGCGAGTCACGCCGGGCGATCGACAGCGCGCGCCGGCGGCCGGCGGCGCTGTTCAACGGCGCCTGGAAGGGTGATCGCGCCGGTGGGGACGGAGGCCCTCCAGTCCTCGCGGTCGGCTCCAGCATCTCGATGCCCCGTGGTCCCGGACCGCGGGCGGCTCCGGTCCCGATCGACCTCAGCCGGCCGCTCGAGGACCTGCTCGGCGGCGTGGACTTCGACGTGGTCCACGTCCATGATCCGTTCGCGCCGAGCGCGACAGCGGTCGCCCTTCGGCACTCGCGCTCGCTGAACGTAGGCACCTTCCACGAGCCCACGGAGCGGATCCTGTCGACGCAGGTAGCCCGGCCCCTGGTGGAGATCTTCTTCGGGCGGCTCGATGCCCGCACGGTCACCTCCCGCGCCACGTCGGAGCTGATCGAGCGGTTCTTCCCCGGTTCTTACGAGTTGATGGAGCCCGGTGCGGATACCGGGGTCGAGGGCTTCTGGCCGGGCGACGGCGAACCGGGGGACGACAGGCCCGTGCGGATCGCGTTCTGCCTTGAGGAGGAGCGCGGGGCGCTTCGCCTCTTCCTACGCGCATTGCGGCGCCTGCCCCTCGAGATGAGCTGGGAGGCGGCGGTGTGGACCCCGGGCGCCACCGAGGTGCGGCTCGCGAGGCGGCTGCGCGACCGGGTCCATGTCCTGGGGCCGAGGCAGGCGACGCCGGAGGAGCTGATCGCCGGCGCCGACGTCCTGTGCGCGGCCTCCGGCGGGCCGCGCCCCGCGCCCGGCCTCCTGCGGAAGGCGCTCGCGTCGCGGGCCGTGCCTGTGGCTTCGCAGCTCCCGCTTTACAGGGAGCTGGTGGGCGACGGCGAGCGCGGCCTGCTGTTCCCGCCCGGGGATGCGTTCACCCTCGCGGGCCAGGTGCAGCGCCTGATCGCCGAGCCCGGCCTGAGGGTGGATCTCCTGAAGGGCGCCAAGGGCGCCGTTCGCGACTGGGACGTGGTGGTCGACCAGGTCGAGGAGACGTACCGGCGCGTCTGCGCGCGGCGCCGCGACCCCGCCGGCAAGCCGGCCGTCAGGCGCCGGCTCGCGAATCGGTCGTCGATCCACGTCGACCTCCACATGCACACCGACCACTCGCCCGACTGCGCGACCCCGGTTGACGTGCTCCTGGATACCGCGAAGGAGCGCGGGCTCGGGGCGATCGCGATCACCGACCACAACGAGGTCTCCGGTGCGCTGGCGGCGCGCGAGCTGGCGGAGGAGAGGGGCGACGTGAGGGTGATCGTGGCGGAGGAGGTGAAGACGGCCGAGCAGGGCGAGGTGATCGGGCTGTTCCTGGAGGAGAAGATCCCGCGGGGGATGACGATGGCAGAGACGATCGCCGAGATCCGCCGCCAGGGCGGGCTGGTCTACGTCCCGCACCCCTTCGACCGCCTCCACTCGGTCCCCGACTACGAGCACCTGCTCGACATGGTCGAGGAGATCGACATCCTCGAGGTGTTCAACCCGAGGGTCGCGCTCACCGCGTTCAACGAGGAGGCCGAGCGCTTCGCCGCCAAGTACCGGATCGTCCCGGGCGCCGGCTCCGACAGCCACGTCGCTCAGGGACTCGGGAGCGTGATGATCCGCGTCCACGACTTCGACGGGCCCGACGAGTTCCTGGAGGCGATGCGCGACGCCGACATCGTCCGCAAGCACAAGAACCTCATCTATGTCCAGGCGCTCAAGCTGCTGCAGACGACCGGTCGATCCGGGGCGGGCGCCAGGCGGCCCGCGCGGCGCACGCAGTGATGCACGCGGGAGGAGCGGCGTCCGGGCCGTCAAAGAAACCCCACATCGCTGCCAGAGACGGAGTCAACTTGCCGGCCACGGACGACGAGATCCAGGAGAAGTACCTAGAGCGGGCAATCCGCGAGCTGAACGAGCTCACGCACCGGCTCCAGGAGTGCTCGCACTGTCCGCGCGGCAACCTGATGCCGGTCCTCGGCTCGGGCCACCCGCAGGCGGACATCATGCTCCTGAAGTTCGCGCCGACCGCCGCCGAGATCGAGGAGGGGGTCGCGTTCTACGGCCGCGCCGGGAACGCTCTGCGGAAGAGCTTCCGGCGGCTGAACATCGACCCGCTCGTCGTCTACGGGACGCTCTGCGTCAAATGCCCGGTCTCCGACCCGTCGCTGGCCGGGGGGGAGTGCATCGAGCGGATCGTCGAGGAGATCGCGATCGTCCAGCCCAAGATCGTCGTCGTCATGGGCGAGCGCGCGCTCGAGGTGCTCAACGACGTGGATGTCCCGCTGTCGCGAGAGCTCGGGGCCGACACCGGGAGGATCCAGGAGCTGACCCCGACGATCGACGCGCTCTTCGTGCCGGACATCGACGAGTCGCTCGACTCCGAGGAGTCCAAGCGCGAGTTCTGGTCCGCGTTCCGCATGCTCGGCGAGTGGTACGCCGATCTGCCGCCCTACTGAGCCGCGGCGCGATCTACACTGCTGCCGGATGGCGCTCGAGGAACGGACCATCGAGGATCTTCCGGAGCGTTGCGAGAACTGCGGCGCCACACTGACGGACTCCGAGAAGCAGCGCATCCTCGACGACGATGCCGGCGCCGCGCTCTGCACGATCTGCGCGACCGAGATGGACGCGGTCTCCGAAGATGACGAGGAGGAGTTGTGAGCTGCGGCGACTTTGTCGCCGCAGCAGCACGTGCCGTCAGGCGGCGAACCCGCCGCAGTTATTCGCCCGACGGGCTGACGGTCAGCTTCACGCTCGAGACGCCGTCCCGCCGCTTCAGCACGAGGTACTGGGAGCCGGGCTTCGAGACCACAGCGGCGCCCTTTGCCTGCGCGTCGTATCCGTTGGGGTAGTGGCGTCGCGGGACGTAGACCGTCGTCTTCGAGCGCCGCGGTAGCACCTTGCCGTCTGGGGTCTTCGTCGAGTATCTGAAGCTGAAGGCGCCGCTGTCGGAGTCGTAGCCGATCGACGTCGGCGTGCCGGCGGTGACCTGCGGGTAGGGCCGCTCCAGCAGGGCGAGCTTCTTGCGAATGACGTTCGAGCCCTTCGGCGGCTTCCTCGGGTTCTTCACGATCGCCTGGACGTCTCCGGGGCCGCTGGTCGTCGGGTCGTCGCAGCCGCAGTAGGCCCACCACATCCAGGAGACGAGGTGCTGGTCGGCGAGGTCGACGATGTGCTGGATCCGCGGGTGCTGGTTGGTGGCCCCGAACTCGGTGAGCATCAGGGCGCGGTCGGTCTTGACCGCCTCCTGGTCCGCGTTGTCGAAGGTGAGCCCCTCCGTCGTCGGGCAACTCGGGGCGCTGTTGTCGAGGCAGTAGTCGTGGAAGCTGAAGCCCGAGTTCGACCCGATCTTCGGTAGGTGGGTCTGAGGCCCGAAGTTGAAGAGGACGTTCGGCTCCTGCCAGACGAGGTGGCGGCGATCGACCTTGCGGATCGCATCGGTGGTCTTGCGCATCATCGAAGCGAGCGGGCCGGTGTCGAAGGCCGGGCAGCCTGCCGGGTTGATGCATGGCTGCCAGTTCGAGCCGGGCCACGGCTCGTTCAGGAGGTCGTAGCCGAGGACCCCGGCGGTGTCGCGGAACCGGCCGGCGACGTGACGCCATGCGGCGGCGTAGCGGTCGACGAGGCCCACCCCGCCGGGCCCCGGGTCGTTTGCCCAGAAGTGATCGAAGGCGTGCTGGAGCGCCGGGTTGGTCAGGTAGTTGGTGGGAAAGCCGTTGCGAGGGTTGGAGAGGCCGTCGTCCTGGACCGCCCAGTCGGGCCAGCCCTCGCCCTGGAACTTCTCGTTGTAGAGGTCCTGGTGGAAGTCGAGCAGCGAGAAGACGCCGTTCTTGTCGAGGGTGCGCTCGGTGGCCGCGATGTGGTCGAGGTAGGCGTTGTCGTACTTTCCCGGCTTCGGCTCCACGCCGGCATAGATCACGCCGAGCCGCACGCCGTTGAAGCCGTGGCGGTGGAGGAACTGGGCGTCGTCCTTTCCAAAGCCGATCGCCTTCGGGTAGTACGGCGGGCGCTTGTAGACCATGTTCACGGCGTGGATGAGCACGACGCGGCCGTGGTCGTCGGTGATCCAACGTCCCTCGTGGCCGAGCGGCTGCGCCGGGACCCCGGCGAACGCTTGGGCCGTCACTCCCAGGAACGCGGCGGCGACGGCCGCCAGCGCCGCGCGCCTCACGCGGACGCCGATCCCGCAGCCACCGCGCCCATGTCCTCGAGCGTCGCGCTCGCCAGGCCGCGGACCACGATCACGTCGAGCGCCTCGTAGCGCTCCAGCTCCGCCTGCGCCCCGTCCCGGTCCGCCGCAGCGACCCCGACCGTCCCCTCGGGCGCTCCGAGCCGGTCGAACTGGCGCCGGTAGCCGTCGTGGAGGTCGCGGTAGAACGATTCCTCCTTCGCGAGCCGTTCGGCCGCGTCCTCGCCGATGGCGGTGCGCACGTAGCCGAGCACCTGTGGCGGCTCGCGGCCGGCGTTCGCGGCGCCGCCGTGGACGTTCTCCCGCGACGTGGCGGCCGACTCGGGGGTCATCCAGTTGAGGAAGGCGCCGTCGAAGCCCGACCCGGCCAGCGCTGACATCTTCGGCCCCATCGCCGCGAGCACGAGCCGCACGCCCGGGATCGCTTCGCGCAGCGCGGGGAGAGCCTCGCGCATCGTGGTGAGCGGGCGCTCAGAGAATCCCGCGCCGACGCCGATCCGCAGGCGACCGCGGTCGAGCCCGAGGCTCTCGATGCGCTCGTTGATCTCTGCGGGGTCGTGGCGGTCGAGGGCCATCACGGCGACTCCGAGGTCGAGGGAGGTCGTGCCCTGCGCGAAGGCGGCCAGCGTCTCGAGCCCATTGGCGCCCGGGTGGTCGTTTGACCACATCGAGGAATAGCCGAGCTCCTCGCAGCGGGCCGCCAGCGGGGTCGCGACCTCCGGGTCGAGCCCCGCCGCGACCCCGAATCCGCGGTCGCTCATCGCTCCAAGACCGCGACGCACTCGACGTGCGGCGTGTGCGGGAACATGTCCACCGGCGTCACCTGGCGGAGCCTATAGCCGGCCTCGGTGAGCTGAGCTGCGTTCGGCGCCAGCGTTGTCGGGTTGCAGGAGACGTAAACGATTCGCGGCGCGCCGCACTCGATCACGCGGCGCACGATCTTCTTCGAGAGCCCCGCGCGCGGGGGGTCGACGATCACCACGTCGGGCTTGCCGGCCTGCTCGAGCAGCGGCCGCACGCCGAGTCGCACGTTCTCGGCGATGAAGCGCGCGTTGCCGATCCCGTTCGCCTTCGCGTTGTGCTCGGCGTCGGAGATCGCCTCTGGGACGGTCTCCACGCCCCACACCTCGCCGGCCCGCTTGGCGAGGGAGATGCCGATGGTCCCGATGCCGCAGTAGAGGTCGAAGACTCGCTCCGTGCCGCGGAGGCCGGCCGCATCGCCCGCGAGCTCGCAGAGCCGCTCCGCCATCTCGGTGTTGGTCTGGAAGAAGGCAGCGGGGGAGATGCGGAAGCTGTGCCCGCCGAGCTCCTCGGTGAGGAACTCTCGGCCCAGGACCCCCGTGGGGCCGGCGGTGCCGCCGCTCGGTCCCTCGACGACCGTGTGCAGGTCGACCGGCGGCTTGGTGAAGCTGGCCGGGGAGGTGACCAGACGGGTCTGGACCTGGCCGGTCCGCCGCCCCTCCCTGACCACCAGGTTGCGAAGGACGCCGCTCTGGTCGCGGCCGTCATGGGCGGGGATTCCCTCGCCGCGCGCCCAGTCGCGGATCTCGTTGCGAGCCTCGTTGTTGGCGACCGACGCGAGCTGGCAGTCCTCGGCGTCGATCACGTCCCGCCAGCTGCCGCGGCGATGGAAGCCGAGGACGAGCTTTCCGTCGTGCTCGCCGAACGAGTACTCGAGCTTGTTCCGGTATCGCCACTGTTCGACGGCCGGGACGATCGGCTCGAGCTCGAACCCGTCCAGCCCGCCAAGCCGGCGCAGCGCCTCGTCGACCTGGCTCGCCTTCTCCTGCAGCTGTCGCTCATAGGGCAGGCCCTGCCACGGCGCGCCCGGGCACGGCTCGCCCTCGTGTGTACAGCGATCGGGGACCCGGTCCGGGCTCGGGTTGATGAGCTCGACGGCGGTCGCCTCCGCGAACCCGCGCTTGGCCTTGGTGAGCCGGGCGCGAACGCGGTCTCCGGGCAACCCGCCCGACACGAACACCACGTAGCCGTCGGCGCGCGCGACGCCGCGGCCGCCCTGCGCGAGCGAGTCGATCTCCAGCACCAGCTCGTCTCCCGCGCGGGGGCGCGGGCCGCGCTCTGTCTGGGCCGTGGCCATCGTCCTATCGTTGCAGCACGGTGTCCTTCGACCTCGAGTCCTACCGCGAGCGAGCCGAGCGCTTCGGCGAGGAGCTCTCGCGCGAGTACTACCGGCACCTCGCGGGCCACAAGCCCGAGCTGGAGATCGAGGGGATCTACGACTCCTACGGCGATCTGTTCGCGCGCGACTCGGTCACGGCGCTTCGCGACCTCGCCGGCTCGGCCGACGGAGGCGACGAGGAGCGACGGCTCTCCTACCTGCTTCATTTCGCCTTCGACGGGCTCGTGGGGATGGAGACCCGCGGCGAGGCGGCGGAGCTGGCCGGCCTGGAGGCGTCGCTGGATGTGGATGCGGGCGACGGCCCGATGCCGTACCGGGCGGTGGTCATCGCGCAGGCGAACGAGGTGGACGGCGAGCGGCGCGAGGCCCTGGAGGTGGCGCGGAACGCGGTACTGGAGGAGCGCCTCAATCCCATCTACGGCAGGGCGCTTCAGCGGGCGCACGAGATCTGCCGGGACTTCGGCTGGCCGAGCTACACGGACGCCTACGCCGAGCTGCGGGGGATCGACCTGGAGCGGCTGCGCGAGCAGACCGGGCGCTTCCTCGAGGCGACCGAGGAGCGCTACGGGCCGGTGCTCGACGACCAGCTCGAGCGTGCCGCGCTCCCCGGCCTGGGGGAGCTCCGCCGGTCGGACCTGCCGCGGTTCTTCCGCGCGGCCGAGCTCGACGAGCTGTTCCCGGCGGAGCGCCTCATCCCGTCGTTCGAGGAGACGCTCGCCGGGCTCGGGATCGACCTGCGGGCCCAGCCAAACGTCCATCTGGATACCGACTCCCGTCCGACCAAGTCGCCGCGCGCCTTCTGCAGCACGCCGCGGGTTCCCGGCGAGATCTACCTCGTGATCGCGCCGACCGGCGGGCGAGACGACTACGGGTCGCTCTTCCACGAGGGTGGCCACACGGAGCACTACGCGAACACCGTGGAGGAGCTCGCGTTTGAATTCCGCCAACTCGGGGACAACTCGGTCACCGAGTCGTTCGCGTTCCTCCTGGAAAACGTGGGCTCCGACCCTCTGTGGCTCTCCGAGCGGCTCGGGATCGAGGACTCGGAGGCGGCGGTCGAGCACGCGCGGGCGTTTCGCCTCGTGATCATCCGCCGGTACGCGGCGAAGCTCGCCTACGAGCTCGAGCTGCACGGCCCGGCGGCGGATCTCGGCAGGATGCCCGCGCGGTATTCGGAGCTGCTCGGCGGGGCGGTTCGGGTGCCATGGCCGCAGGTGAGTTGGATGGCCGACGTCGACGACGGCTTCTACGCCGCCTGCTACCTGCGGGCGTGGGCGCTCGAGACTCACTGGCGGTCCGCGCTCCGGGACCGGTTCGGAGAGCGGTGGTTCTCGAGCCCGGAGGCCGGGGAGTGGCTGCGAGGCCTGTGGAGTAACGGGCAGCGGCTTAACGCGGACGAGCTTCTGGCCGAGACGCTCGGCGAGGAGCTTGATTTCGGGCGCCTGGCACGGTCCATCTGAGGCCTCCGGCGCGTATTCGAGCCTGGGTAAGCTCACACAAATGAACGGCACCAGCCAGTTTCGGAGCTGAAGCTCCTCACTAGAACAAATTGCCCGTCATCGGACATGTGCACCTCAAGGTCTCCAACCTCGATCGCTCCGAGGAGTTCTACCGGGACGCCCTCGGGCTCGAGGTGACCGAACGAGTCGGCGGGAGCTTCGTCTTCATGTCGTTCGGCTCCTCGCACCACCATCTGGCGCTCCAGGGACACCCGGACGCGCCGCCGGCGGATCCGGAGGCGCTGGGGCTCTACCACTTCGCGGTCGAGGTCGACGACGAGGAGGAGCTGGGCAGCGCAATCGATCGGATCAGGGAGGCCGAGATCGAGTTCGCCGCCGTGGACCACGGGATCTCGAAGTCGGTGTACTTCAGCGACCCCGACGGGCACGGCGTCGA
>Ga0207693_10002932_pt1 | contig 14765 bp, 6 predicted proteins | sample LARL81metaG_FD_184347 | JGI IMG/M metagenome (GOLD analysis project Ga0207693, IMG submission 184347) | Corn, switchgrass and miscanthus rhizosphere microbial communities from Kellogg Biological Station, Michigan, USA - LAR L8-1 metaG... | ecosystem: Host-associated > Plants > Roots >...
CTAGCATAGCGCTGATCTTTGATCGTCTTGGGAGCTTTTCGAGAGATGCCAGCTCTCCAGCATGAACCGTCAGCCTCACGGCGACGCAACACATCACGTCCATCGAACCTATCGCAGCTCCTCATCGTAGCCGCGCTCGTCGCATCGAGCGGGGCGCTAATGGTGGCGCCTGCGTGCGCAGAACCCGGATATCCGCGAAGGCCGGTGACGATCTACGTTCCCTATGGAGCGGGCGGCCTTGGCGACGTCACCTTGCGCTTGTATTCGCAAAAGCTCGCGCCGCGGCTGGGCCAGCAGCTCGTGCTCGAGAACCGCCCCGGCGCCGGCGGTGGCGTCGCCGCCAAGGCTGCACTGGCCAACCCGCGCGACGGCTATTCGCTGTTCTTCTGCGGTAGCGGCATGGCCATCAGCATGTCGCTGTTCAAAACCAAGCCGTTCGATATCCTGAATGACTTCACCCAGATTTCGACCATTTCCAGTCTGGACGAGCTCTTGTTCGCAACCGGGGCGAGCTCGCCGTTCAACAGCGTGCAGGACGTAGTGGCGATGGCGCACAAGGATCCGGGGAAACTCACGTTCGGCTCGATCAATCCGGGCAGCACGCAGAACCTGACTGCGCACCTTTTCAAGCAGACGACCGGGATCGACGCGGTCATCGTTCCTTATAAGGCGGTGCCCGACCTGATCACCGCCTTGATCCGCGGTGATGTCGACGTCGGCGTCGACTATTTTGCCGGCTTTCAGCCGGTTGCCGGGGACACCAGGATCAAGATCATCGCCACAACCGGGGTAAGGCGAAGCCCTCTCCTGCCATTTGTTCCAACCATCAAGGAAAGCGGCTACCCCGACTTCGTGGTCAAAACCTGGCAAGCCCTGGCTGCGCCAAGAGGCATTCCGGACGATGTGCTGAAACTACTCAACCACGCGATGGTCGAAGCGGCCACCGACCCCGAGTTTCGCGAATGGCTGGTGAAATACGGAATGTCGCCCGGCGGAAGCACAGTGGAAGCTCAGAACATCGCAATGACGCAAGAGGTCAAGAAATGGGCCGAGGTGATTCAGAAAGCGGGGCTGGCGCAGGTTGGAACCGACGGGGTCAGGTGAGCCCCTTTAGAAATGCTTGCCCAGAAGATCGCAGTCGACACGAACGAGAGGGCGGTGTTGAAGATTGCAAATCGGCTCACCCGCCGTTGGCAAGCAGGCGCGTGAGCTCCGCGCGCACCGCGGGCGCGATGTCGTCACGCGCGAGCGCGTAGGCGATGTTGGCGGCAAGAAACCCAACCTTCGAGCCGCAATCGAAGCTGCGACCCGCGAACTCGAGCCCGTAGAACGGCTGGGTTCGGGCAAGCTCGATCATCGCATCGGTGAGCTGAATCTCGTCGCCCGCGCCGCGCTTCTCCGCAGCGAGAATATCGAAGATTTCCGGCTGCAGGATGTAGCGGCCGGTGATGATGAGGTTGGAAGGCGCGCTCTCGCGTGACGGCTTTTCCACCATCTTGGTGAGAGCAAAAAGATTGCCTCTTCTTTCGCCGATACCGACCACGCCGTACATGTGGACGCGCTCCGGCGGCACCTGCTCGAGGGCGATGATGTTGGCGCGCTCGACTTTGCTTGCCGCGGCGATCATCTGCGCGAGACAGCCTGGATTGTGCTGCACCAGCACATCCGGCAGGAGAAGCGCGAAGGGCTCATGCCCGACGAGCTCGCGCGCGCACCACACCGCATGCCCCAGCCCGAGCGGCAGCTGCTGGCGGGTAAAGCTCGCCGTGCCCGGTCCCGGCAGATCCCGCGCCAGGAGGTCGAGATCGTGATGACGCTGGCGTTCGGTGAGCGTGTGCTCCAGCTCGAACTGGCGGTCGAAATGATCCTCGATGACCGCCTTGTTGCGGCCGGTGACGAAGATGAAATGCTCGATGCCCGCCTCTCTGGCCTCGTCCACGACGTGCTGAATCAGCGGCCGATCGACGACCGGCAGCATCTCCTTGGGCATGGCCTTGGTTGCGGGCAGAAATCTCGTTCCCAGGCCCGCAACCGGGAAGACGGCTTTTCTGATGGCTTTCATGATTCCCTTGGAAGGCAGGTCAGAACCGGCGGCATTCTGCCATCTCGGTCCCGCCGAAGTCTGATGGTAAGAAACCCGGACCGTTTGGATGAAATAGCATATTACCGGATCGCTGCCGAGAATTGGACCTGACGGGATAATGTTGCCAGCTTAACGTTCCTGCAACCATATTGGTTTCCCCATACCGATAACGATCGGGTGCGCAAAGCAGCAAGACTATGGGAAGAGCGAGCCGTTTCATTTGCATTCTGAGCACGGGGGCCGCGCTCGCCGCCGCGGTGAGCGCGCCGGCTTTCTCCCAGGGCTTCGATTTGCGCGCGCTGTTCAACCCCATCCTTCCTAAACAGGACAGCGTCTCTCTCGCTTCAGATCCGCAGTGGAGCGGCGAGTCCGGTGCTTCGGGGCATCCGCTCATGACAGCGCAGGCTATTCGCGCTGCTGCCGCAAATTTTCGGAACTGTGTCGCTGGCCTGTGGCCGCTGGCAGCGCGCCGCGGCGTGGCTCGTGCCCTCTTCGACACCCATGTCGCGGGCCTCACGCCTGAGCTGCACATCATGGATCTCCTCGACTCGCAGCCCGAATTCAGCAAACCGGTGTGGGACTATCTCGATCTCCTCGTGAGCGACGAACGCATCCAGAAGGGTCGCGCCATTCTGGCGCGGCACCGCGCGGTCTTCGATGAGGTGGAAAAGGCCTACGGGGTCGACCGGCATTTCATCGTCGCCATCTGGGGAATCGAGTCCGATTATGGCACGCAGATCGGCGAGCGCTCGGTGCTGCGCTCGACCGCGACCCTCGCCTGCATCGGCCGCCGTCAGGATTATTTCCGCGACGAATTTCTCTCTGCATTGGAGATCCTTGCGCGCGGGGACGTGCGCCCCGAGCATCTCAAAGGATCATGGGCGGGAGCTTTCGGCCCAACGCAGTTCATGCCGACCTCGTTCAAGCGTTTTGCCGTCGATTTCGACGGCGATGGCCGGCGCGATGTGGTCGATTCCGTACCTGACCTCATCGCCTCCACCGCCAACAACCTGAAGAAAGACGGATGGGTAAGCGGGCAGACCTGGGGCTACGAAGTCGTGCTGCCGCGCGGCTTCGATTTCCTGCTGGTTGATCGGGCCCGGGCCATGACCATACGCGAGTGGCAAAGGCGCGGGATTGCGCGCGCGACCGGCAAGCCGTTTCCGCGCGGCGAGGACAAGGCCTATTTGCTGCTGCCAGCCGGGGCGCAGGGTCCGGCATTTCTCATGCTGCAGAACTTCCGCGTCATCATGAAGTACAATCCGGCCGAGGCCTACGCACTCGCGATCGGCTATCTGGCCGACCGCATGCGCGGGGGCGAGCCGCTCGTTCAGCCATGGCCCCGGCAGGAACGCGTTCTCTCGCGCGCGGAGCGCTATGAACTGCAGCAGCTGCTCGCACAGCGCGGCTATGACATCGGCGAACCGGATGGGCATCTCGGCGGCAAGACCCGCAATGCGCTGCGCCAGTTCCAGGTTTCGGCCGGCTACGCGCCGGACGGTTTTGCTTCCGCCAGCCTGCTGGAACGGCTGCGCGCCCGATGATGCCGGGAGGGGCGCAACGGTCTCTTTAGGGCGGGTTAGCGGCCAAGATCATCTTGACGAGATTGGCCGCGTAACCCGCCGTCGTGGCGGATTACCGTTTACTCTAATTCGCCCTACGTAGTTTGTAGGGGCCGGATTTCAAACCGCCCCTACAAGTGGCGCAATCGCCACATATACGATCGCCACATATAGAAGTGTGCCCCGCAAGCCGCAGGGTGGCGGCGCAGTCAACCAGTCGAGCATCTTCAACTTGACATTTTCGTGGTGATGCTGGCCGTCTGTGGCGGGCAGGCCTGAGGTGCAGATCAATCGGCGGCAGTAATGAGATTTTGGCGCAATTACAAAGCCTTGGCGGCTCTGGCGGGCATCGGCCTCAGTTTGGTGCTGGTGGCGCCGGTGCAGGCACAGTTCTGGGACTGGGGCCGCCCGCAGCGCTACCGCTCCGATCCGTTCCGGGACTTTTTCGGCGGTTTTTCCCGCGACCGCGGCGGAGGAGGAGGAGGCTTTGACCGCGGCGAGGGTGGGGCCGATTTTTCGCATGCGCCCGGACCCGCCCAGAAGAAGCCCGAGGCGACAACCCCGATCGTCGTGTTGGGAGACGCCAATGCGGATTGGCTGGCCTACGGACTCGAAGATGCGTTTTCGGAGAAGCCCGAGATCGCGGTCGTGCGCAAGCACCGCACCGACTCCGGTCTCATTCGCTATGATCCTCGCCGGGATAGCGAGTGGCCGCCGGCTGCGCGCGAGATCATCGCGGCGGAGAAGCCGAAATTCATCGTGATGATGATCGGCAACAATGATCGGGTGCTCATCCGCGAGAAAGCGCCCCCGGTGGTGCGCCCGCCCGCGGGGAGCAAGCCGACCGCTGCTGGCGCGCCCGCGCCGGACCCTGCCCAGCCCGCCCAACCCGCCGCGCCTCCCGCAGCACCGGTCGACCCCGAGCAACAACCGCCGGAGCAGCCGCCCGAGCATCCGGCCGCCAATGCGAGCCCCGAACAGGCGCGGCAGGCATCCTACGGGCCGTGGGAATTCCACACGGAAAAGTGGGAGATTGCCTACATCAAGCGCGTGGACGCGACCATTTCCGCCCTCAAAGGTGCGGGCGTGCCGGTCTTCTGGGTCGGCTTGCCGTCGCAGCGGGGAGCGAAGGCCAGCACCGATTCCGCCTATCTCAATGAGATCTACCGCAGTCGTGCGGACAAGGCCGGCATCACCTATGTCGATATCTGGGACGGCTTCGTGGACGAGAGCGGGCGCTTCTCGCCGCAGGGGCCGGATTATGAAGGCCAGATCCGTCGGCTGCGATCAGCGGATGGCGTGTATTTCACCAGATTCGGCGCGCGCAAGCTCGCCCATTACGTGGAGCGGGAAATCGAGCGCCAGATGGTCAACCGCGCGGCTCCGGTCGCGCTGCCGCTGCCCAGCGATACGGGCGTGCAGGCACCGACGCCCAAACCCGGCGCCCCGTCGCAACGCCCGGCGGTCGGCCCGGTGCTGCCGCTCACAGCGCTCAACGCCGGATCGGACGAGCTTCTCGGCGGGGGCAAGCAGAACCGGGCGGCGCCCGCGACCGATGCTTCGGCCAACCGCGTTTTGACCCGAGGCGAGCCGATTCCGGCTCCGACCGGGCGGGCGGATGATTTCAGCTGGCCGCGCTCGAGCGGGGTTCACATCGATACCAACCTGCCCCCCACCCCGCCCTCCCCTGCGCCGGCAACCGCGGCCACGGACAAGACTGGAACCGATGCCGGCGGCCAGCCGCCAGGGGCGCAGGCCAACCGACCGGCGCCGATGCAGCAGCGGCGAGCCCGCGCGCCCGAGCCGTTCCGGATGCCGTTCTTCCTGCCGTTTTTCCGCTGAAAAAAAATTCGTGCGTCAGACCAATGGGCTGCACGAAAAATACTCGTTTTTACTCTTTTAGGGACTACATCTTTAAGTAGAATAGTACTTAATACGCTAATATAAGTAGCTGATTGGCTAGCGCGGCAGGGTGCTCGCTCCCATGAGGAACGCGTCGACCGCGCGGGCGCATTGGCGCCCCTCGCGGATCGCCCAGACCACCAGCGACTGGCCGCGCCGCATGTCGCCCGCCGCGAACACCTTGCGCCGGGAGCTCTGGTACTCGAGCGTGTCCGCCTTCACGTTGCCGCGGGGATCGAGGTCGAGCCCGAGCGAGGCGATCATGCCCTCGTGCACGGGATGCACGAAGCCCATGGCGAGGAGGACGAGATCGGCGGGGATCTCGAACTCGCTCCCCGGGATCGCGTTGATCTTCCCATCCACCCGCACGCAGTGGAGGGTACGCACCTGGCCGTCGCCGCCTGAAAGCTTGGTGGTCATCACCGCGAAATCGCGCTCGGCGCCTTCCTCGTGGCTTGACGAGGTACGCAGCTTGAGCGGCCACTCCGGCCAAGTGAGGAGCTTGTTCTCGCGCGCGGGCGGCTGCGGCATGATCTCGAAATTCGTTACCGAGCGCGCGCCCTGGCGGATCGCAGTGCCGATGCAGTCCGAGCCGGTATCGCCGCCGCCAATGACGACCACGTGCTTGCCGCCGGCGAGGATCGGCTCCTCCTCTGCTTGCGCTTCCCCGCTCACCCGCCGGTTCTGCTGCGGCAGGAAATCCATGGCAAAAAGGATGCCCTTGAGCTCGCGCCCGGGGATCGGCAGATCGCGCGCCTTCTCCGCGCCACCGGCAAGCACCAGCGCATCGTAGTCCTCGAGCAGCCGCTCGGCGGGCACGTTCACGCCGACATGGGCGCCGCAATGGAAGGTGACCCCTTCCGCCTGCATCTGCTCCATGCGCCGGTCAATGTAATGCTTCTCCATCTTGAAATCGGGAATGCCGTAGCGCAGGAGCCCGCCGGTCTTAACTTGCTTCTCGAACACGTGCACATCGTGCCCGACGCGCGCGAGCTGCTGCGCGCAGGCAAGCCCCGCCGGCCCTGAGCCGACGATGGCGACGTTCTTGCCCGTGCGCACCGCGGGCGGCTCGGGCCGCAGCCATCCCTCCGCGTAGGCGCGGTCGGCGATCATGCATTCGATGGTCTTGATGGTCACCGGATTGTCGTCGAGATTGAGCGTGCAGGAGGCCTCGCACGGCGCCGGGCAGACGCGCCCGGTGACCTCGGGGAAATTGTTGGTGCTGTGAAGATTGCGCGCGGCTTCTTCCCAGTCGCCGCGATAGACGAGGTCGTTCCAGTCCGGGATCTGATTGTTCACCGGACAGCCGGTGTGGCAGTAGGGGATGCCGCAGTCCATGCAGCGCGCGGCCTGCGTGCGCGTCTCGCTCTCCGGGAGCGGGAGCACGAACTCGTGCCAATGCTTGATGCGGCTCTCGACCGGTTCGTAGCGGCGGTCCGAGCGCTCGTACTCGAGAAAGCCGGTGATCTTGCCCATTCGTTATTCGGCGGCCTGCATCGTGCGCGCCTTCTCCATCTCAGCGAGCGCACGCCGGTATTCGAGCGGCATCACCTTGCGGAATTTCGGACAATAGGTCTCCCAAGCCTCGAGAATCTGCGCGGCGCGCGCCGAGCCCGTGAAGCGGGCATGGCGCGCGATGAAATAATGCAGCCGCTCGGCATCAAATCGGCTCATGTCGTCGAGGATCTCGACCCGCCCATGCGACTCGAGATCATGGACGTGATGATAGATGCGCGCGCTCGCCTCCTCCTCGGACACCACCGGCTCGAGCTCCACCATGGCGAGGTTGCAGCGGGTCGCAAAAGTGCCGTCCTCGTCGAGGACATAGGCGACGCCGCCGGACATCCCCGCGGCAAAATTCCGCCCGGTGCGCCCCAGCACGATCACGATGCCACCGGTCATGTACTCGCAGCAGTGATCGCCCGCGCCTTCGATCACCGCATGGGCGCCGGAGTTGCGCACCGCGAAGCGCTCGCCGGCGACGCCCCGGAAGTAGCACTCGCCCTCGATCGCGCCGTAGAGCACGGTATTCCCGACGATGATCGATTCCTCCGGCACGAAGCCCGCGTCGGCGGTCGGGCGCACGATGATGCGCCCGCCGGAGAGCCGCTTGCCGACGTAGTCATTGGCGTCCCCTTCGAGCTCGAAGGTCACGCCACGGGCGAGCCAGGCGCCGAAGCTCTGGCCGGCGGTGCCGGTGAGCTTCACGTGTATGGTGTCGTGCGGAAGGCCCTCGTGGCCGTAGCGCTTGGCGACTTCGCCCGAGAGCATCGCTCCCGCCGTGCGATCGGTGTTCCTGATCGACGTGACGATGCGCACAGGCGCGCCGTGATCGAGCGCGGGACGCGCCTCCTCGATCAGCTTGCGGTCGAGGATGGTGTGGATCTTGTGATCCTGCGGCTCGCAATGGTGGATGGCAACGCCCTTCGCCGCCTGCGGCTTGAAGAACAGCTTGGAGAAGTCCAGCCCCTTGGCTTTCCAGTGCTCGATCACTTGCTGCTTGTCGAGCATCTGCATCTGCCCGACCATCTCCGCGAAGGTGCGAAAGCCCATGACCGCCATCAGCTCGCGCACTTCCTCCGCGACGAAGAAGAAGAAGTTGATGACATGCTCGGGCTTGCCGACAAAGCGCTTGCGCAGCACCGGGTCTTGCGTTGCGACCCCGACCGGGCAGGTGTTGAGGTGGCACTTGCGCATCATGATACAGCCCGCCGCAATGAGCGGCGCGGTGGAGAAGCCGAACTCATCGGCGCCGAGAAGCGCGCCCACGACAACGTCACGCCCGGTGCGGACGCCGCCGTCGACCTGCACGGCGATGCGCCCGCGCAGGCGGTTCACCACCAGCGTCTGGTGCGTCTCGGCGAGCCCGATCTCCCAGGGCGAGCCGGCATGTTTGATCGAGGTGAGCGGGGAGGCGCCGGTGCCGCCTTCGAAACCGGCGATGGTGACGTGGTCGGCGCGTGCCTTCGACACGCCGGCGGCGACGGTGCCGACGCCCACTTCGGAGACGAGCTTCACCGACACGAGCCCTTCCGGGTTGACGTTCTTGAGGTCGAAGATGAGCTGCGCCAAATCCTCGATGGAATAGATGTCGTGATGCGGGGGCGGCGAGATGAGCCCCACGCCAGGGGTGGAGTGGCGCACCTTGGCGATGATGTGATCGACCTTGTGCCCGGGGAGTTGGCCGCCCTCCCCCGGCTTGGCGCCTTGCGCCATCTTGATCTGCATCATGTCGGAATTGACCAGATATTCCGTCGTGACACCGAAGCGGCCGGAGGCGACCTGCTTGATCGCCGAGCGCATGGAGTCGCCATTGGCCAACGGCTTGAAGCGATCCGCTTCCTCCCCGCCCTCGCCCGTGTTCGACTTGCCGCCGATGCGGTTCATGGCGATGGCGAGCGTGGTGTGCGCCTCGCGCGAGATCGAGCCGAACGACATGGCGCCGGTGGCAAAGCGGCGCACGATGTTCTTTGCGGGCTCGACCTCCTCGAGCGGAACCGGCTTGCGGCCATCCTCTTGCGCCGACTTGAGCCGGAAGAGGCCGCGGATGGTGAGGAGGCGCTCGGACTGATCGTTGCTCGCCTTGGCAAAGGTGCGATACTCTTCCGGCAGATTGCCGCGCACGGCATGCTGAAGCGCGCTCACGGTTGGCGCGGTCCACACATGGTCCTCGCCGCGCACGCGGAACTGATATTCGCCGCCCACGTCGAGGGCCGTGCGATAGATCGGGACATCGCCGAAGGCATCGCGATGCCGGTGCACCGTCTCCTCGGCGATCTCGGTTAAGCCCACGCCTTCGATGCGCGTAGCTGTACCGGTGAAATATTCCGCGACGAAATCCGATTTGAGCCCGACCGCGTCGAAGATCTGCGCGCCGCAATAGGACTGATAGGTGGAGATGCCCATCTTGGACATCACCTTGAGGATCCCCTTGTCGATCGATTTGATGTAGCGCTTGACGATCTCCTTTTCGTCGAGCTTCTGCGGAAGATCATCCTTCATCGCCACCAGGGTCTCGAACGCGAGATAGGGATTGATCGCCTCGGCGCCGTAGCCCGCGAGACAGCAGAAGTGATGCACCTCGCGCGGCTCGCCGGATTCGACCACGAGGCCCACTGACGTGCGCAGCCCCTGGCGGATGAGATGATGATGCACGGCCGCGCAGGCGAGCAGCGACGGCATGGGAATGTTCTCCACGCCCGCGCGCCGATCCGAGAGGATGACGATGTTGACGCCTTCGCGCACCGCGGCCTCGGCGCGCGCGCAGAGGGTTTCGAGCGCGTCCTTGAGCCCCGCGGCGCCCTGCTCGGTCGGCCAGGTGGTATCGAGAATGCGCGAGCGGAAATGGCCGCCGCCGACCTCGGACATCGCGCGGATCTTCTCCAGATCCGCATTGGTGAGGATGGGCTGGCGCACTTCCAGCCGCTTGAGACGGGAGGCGCCTTCGACGTCGAACAGATTGGGCCGCGGCCCGATCATGGACACGAGGCTCATGACCAGCTCCTCGCGGATCGGGTCGATCGGCGGGTTAGTCACCTGGGCGAAGTTCTGCTTGAAATAGGTGAACAGAAGCTTCGGCTTGCTCGACAGCGCCGAGATGGGCGTATCGTTGCCCATGGAGCCGACCGCTTCCTCACCCGCCACCGCCATGGGCGACATGAGCAGGCGGAGGTCCTCCTGGGTGTAGCCGAAGGCCTGCTGGCGATCGAGCAGCGCGAAATTCGAGAGCGGCGCCTGCTCCGGCGCGCCTGGCAAATCTTCCAATACGATCTGGGTGCGATCGAGCCACTCTTTATATGGATGGCTCTTGGCGAGCGTGGCCTTGAGCTCCTCGTCGGGAATGAGGCGGCCCTGATCGAGATCGACGAGGAGCATCTTGCCCGGCTGCAGCCGCCATTTCTGCACGATATCTTTTTCCGCGATGGGCAGGACGCCCATCTCCGAAGCCATGATGATGCGCTCGTCGCGGGTGACGAAATAGCGCGCGGGGCGCAGCCCGTTGCGGTCGAGGGTGGCGCCGATCTGGCGGCCATTAGTGAAGGCAATAGCGGCGGGGCCGTCCCACGGCTCCATCAGGGCGGCGTTGTATTCGTAGAAGGCGCGGCGCTCCTCATCCATGAGCGGATTGCCAGCCCAGGCTTCCGGGATCATCATCATCATGGCGTGGGCGAGCGGGTAGCCGCCCTGCACCAGGAACTCTAGCGCGTTGTCGAAACATGCGGTGTCGGACTGACCCTCATAAGAAATGGGCCAGAGCTTGTTGATGTCGTCGCCGAAGAGGTGCGACGACACCGAGGCCTGGCGCGCCGCCATCCAGTTGACGTTGCCGCGCAGCGTGTTGATCTCGCCGTTGTGCGCGATCATGCGATAGGGATGCGCCAGCGACCAGGTGGGGAAGGTATTGGTGGAGAAGCGCTGGTGGACGAGCGCAAGCGCGCTGGCAAAATCAGGGTCGTGCAGGTCGGGGTAATAGGTGCCGAGCTGGTCGGCAAGGAACATGCCCTTGTAGACGACGGTGCGGCACGAGATCGACACCGGGTAATAGCCGGAGAGCCGCCGCTCCTTGCGGGCGTAGATCGCGTTGGAGATCGACTTGCGCAGCACATAGAGGCGCCGCTCGAACTCGTCCTCGCTCCTGATCTTGCGGGGCCGACCGATGAAGACCTGCAGATGCACGGGCTCGGTCGGCTTGACCGATTCGCCGAGCGTGGAGTTGTCGGTCGGCACTTCGCGCCAGCCCAAGAGCCCCATGCCCTCGCGCCTGATCATCTGCGCATAGATGTCGCGGATGATCTGCCGCCAGTCGGGATCGCGCGGCATGAACAGCGCGCCGACTGCGTATTCGCCGGGCCGGGGCAGGGTGAAGCCGAGGCGATCGGCTTTCTTGGCGAAGAAGCGATGCGGGATCTGCACCAGGATCCCAGCGCCGTCGCCGGCGCGCGGGTCGGCGCCGACGGCGCCGCGGTGCTCGAGATTGCACAGAATGGCGAGCGCGTCCTCGATCAGCTTATGCGACGCGCGGCCCTTGATGTCGGCGATGAAGCCCACACCGCAGGAGTCCTTCTCCAGCGCGGGATCGTAGAGGCCCTGCGCTTCGGGCGCGGCCCATGGGTCGGCAATACCTCCCCCTGCAAGGGGGAGGTCGACAGCGTTTGCTTCGCTTCGAAGCAAATGCTGTCGGCTGGGGGGCAAGCCACGCGCCGCAACGTCCCGCGATGGGGCCTGATCCCCCACCCGGCTCGCTTTGCTCGCCGACCTCCCCCTTCGGGGGAGGTATGGTCCCGCGCTCATGCCAGTTCTCGTACCATTCCCGGCGCGAAAGCGCCGCTGAAGCCGTCCCTCTGGATTTTTGACGCTGCTGGCGCAGGCTTTCCGCAGCGTGTCGGCACGCGCGGGCCAGCGCCGTTTGCATTCTTCGACGGTCCATCGCCCACGGCTTACGAAAGCGCGTGACCGCACCTATTGGCGATGTGGCGATGCCGCGGCACCGTTCATCACCGCATTCGGATCCGCCGTACAAGGAACAAGACCGGCGACCCTAACTGGGACAGCAATGCTGTCCTAGTTCACCCTGCCAAATCCTAGCCGAAATGACAAGGGTTCGCCTATGTGAATCCGCGTTTCCGGGCGAATTTCTTCAAATTGTCGGCGCCGCGCGCCGGCGTGCTGTTACCGAAGCGCTGCCGGCGCGAAAGTCTGGTCAGCTCGATGCTCAGATGATCCGGTATGGAGGGTCCAGTATGAGACATGTGGAGGATTACGTGCCATCTCACTGGACAGGATAGTAGAACGGGTCAGGGTATCGGGTCGGCAGCGGGACGCGTTTTTTGGGAACTCGTTTTGATCACCCAATGAAACTTTGGAACGTCTCTAGGGTCCGCAGCAGCGCGTCCCGACTAGAGGGCTGGATGCTTGGCATCAGTGGATTTCTCTAGGCGAAAGAGAAATTGCTTGGGCTTAGGCTCGACGGCGCCACGTTCTCTAGCGTCACGGTTTGATTGACATCGTGATTGACGGTGAAGCTCGTATTATGCCCGTCAAAGCTCTCAGACACCATGGCGGCTGCGTAGTTTGCAAACAGCGCGTGGTTGAACTGGATGACGTCGTTTTTGGAGTCGAAATCAGTAATGACGTCCTTGCCAATTTGCGGGCCAAACACAAACGTGTCGGGACCCTTTCCGCCGGTAAGCGTGTCATTGCCGCGTCCTGCCAGCAGCCAATCGGGACCATCGCCCCCGATCAGGGTGTGACTGAAGTCGCCGCCGTCCAGCGCACTCTGGCCATTGCCAGCGTTCAATATGGAAGCACTAGCCTGTAAATAGGCACTGCCGGGCCCGTAGACCGTGACGGTGAGATTAGCCACGGTGGTGCCGCCATGGCCGTCGTTCACGGTGTAAGTAAAGATATCCTGCGGCACCATTTGCGCCGGCAGCGCTCCGGGGCTGGTGTTCGCCACATAGCCATAGCTGCCGTCGGCGTTCATTGTAAGCTTGCCGTAGGTGCCTTGTACGACAGCTGGATGCCCGACCGACACGGCTGCTGACGTACTCGCCCCCAACAGCTTCACAGCGCTCACCGTGAGTACGTCAGTGAGGTCAGGGTCACTGGTGTGTGCCAGCACGCCATCGGCAGCATCCGCGCTGATTGATGAATTCTTCTGGCATCCGGCGTAATTCCAGCCCGCCACCGGCGCGTCGTTCACCGGGTTCACCGTTAGCTGGACTGCGGCGATGTTGCTGTAGAGGCTGCCGTCGTAAGCCTTGTAGCTGAAGCTGTCCGAGCCGTTGAAGTTGGCGTTCGGCGAGTAGGTGAACGAGCCCTGACTGTTGAGCGTCAGCGTGCCATGGCCCGGGCCGGAGACCACGCTGTAGCTGAGCTGATCGGCGCTGTTGTCGACGTCGGTGGCGACGACCTGTCCGCTGATGGGCATGTCCTCGTCGCCCCTTGCGCTGCCGTTTTGCGCCACCGGCGCATCGTTCACCGGGTTAACCGTTAGCTGGACTGCGGCGATGTTGCTGTAGAGGCTGCCGTCGTAGGCCTTGTAGCTGAAGCTGTCCGAGCCATTGAAATTGGCGTTCGGCGTGTAGGTGAACGAGCCGTGAGCGTTGAGCGCCAGGGTGCCGTGGGTCGGGCCCGAGACCACGTTGTAGCTGAGTTGATCGGCGCTGTTGTCGACATCCGTGGCAACGATCTGCCCGCTGATCGGCGTGTCCTCGTTGCCGCTGGCGCTGCCGCCCTGCGCGACCGGGGCATCGTTCATCGGATCGACCGTAATGGACACGGTCGCGACGTTGCTGTCGAGAAATCCGTCATTCGCCTTGTAAGTGAAAGAGTCCGGTCCGAAATAGTCGGCGGCCGGATGATAGGTGAAGCCGCCGTGGCCATCGAAGGCCAGCGTGCCGTGAAACGGGTCGCGCACGAGGATCGCCAACAGGCTATCGCCATTTGGATCGATGTCGTTGCCGAGCAGGCCGCCCGGGGGCGTAATGACGGAAACGCTATACGTTCCATCCTCCTGCACGGAGAAGGAATCATCGCGTGCTACGGGGGGCTGGTCCTGCACGGAGAGCGTGACGGTGACCGGTGCCGACGCGAGTGCGCCGTCCGTGTCTCGGTATGTAAAGGAGTCCGACCCGATGTAGCCGGCGTTGGGGGTGTAGTCGAACGAGCCGTCCGCGTTGAGGGCGAGGCTCCCGTGCAGAGGATCGGACGCCTTCACCGCGGTGATCGGATCGCTGTCCGGATCACTGTCGTTGCCGAGCACGCCGGGCGCCGCCACGTGCAACACGCGATCATGCGCTACCGCGTATGAATCAGGCCCACCGACCGGGGGCACATCGCGCACGTCGATGAGGACTTGCACAGGGCGGCCACACAGTGCGCCGTCGTTGTCGTGGTAAGTGAAACAGTCCGTCCCAATGAAACCGGATGCCGGCATGTAGTCGAAAGAGCCGTCCGGTCGCAGATCGAGACTCCCGTGCTGGGGACCGCGTGCGAGCATAGCGGTGATCGCGTCCCCGTCCGGGTCACCATCATTCGAGAGGATACCCGGCGCACTAACGTGGAGCATTTGATTGTGCGGCGTAAAATAGGAGTCGGCTATGCCTTGCGGGGCGTGTGCGGCGCCGGCAAAGACCTGCGCGCTCGCCGTGGCGCTGGCGCCGCCGTCGTCGTCTGCGAGCGTCACGGCGAGGGCATATTCGCCCGAGTTGGCATAG
>Ga0207693_10002934_pt1 | contig 14759 bp, 16 predicted proteins | sample LARL81metaG_FD_184347 | JGI IMG/M metagenome (GOLD analysis project Ga0207693, IMG submission 184347) | Corn, switchgrass and miscanthus rhizosphere microbial communities from Kellogg Biological Station, Michigan, USA - LAR L8-1 metaG... | ecosystem: Host-associated > Plants > Roots >...
GGTCAAGGTCTTTGGCTGGTACGACAACGAGTGGGGGTACAGCTGCCGGCTCGTCGATCTCGTCGCGAAGATGGGGGCCTCGCTGCCCAAGGCCGAGGCCGCGGCGACCGTCTAGCGCCCCATCCAGTAATGCCGCGGAGTTTTTGGGTCGCGAGCACCAAGCCAGGGGCCGCACTCGCTCGCGGCCAAGGCTGGCAGGCTTGGCAAGAGCGAGGGTGGACTCTGGCGCCGCGTGATCGCGGCCCAGAAGCCGGCATGTACTGCTGGACGGGGCACTAGGTCACTTGAACCTTGACCATCCCGTCCTCGACGTGGACCGGGAAGGTCTCGACCGGGAAGACGGCCGGCAAGGTCAGAGGCACGCCGCTGCGGATGTCGACGTGCGCGCCGTGTCGCGGACAGATCGCGTACCCCTCCTCGGGGTCGAAATCGCCCTCGCAGAGTGGCCCGTCATCGTGCGAGCAGCGGTCCTCAATCGCATAGAACTCCCCGCTCAGGTTGTAGACACCGATCGAGATCGACCCGGCGATGACGATCTTCACCGACCCCGGCGGCAGCTCCTCGACCGGGCCGACGTCCAGTTCAGCCAACCTACTTCAGCTCGAGTTCGTCCAGGCCCGCCCACTCCTCCGGGAGGGGTGTGCCCTTCGCACGATGCAAGGCGACCTTCAGCACCCCGAGCCCGAGCAACGCGCACTTGAGCCGGATGGGCGACAGCGGGATCGCGATCTCCTCCAGCAGCTCGTCCTTTGGCATCTCGGCGAGCTCCTTGGCCCGGCGCCCCTTCACCATGTCGACGAGCATCGACGTCGCCGCCTGGCTGATCGCGCAGCCGCGGCCGGAGAACTTGACGTCCTCGATCGTCTCGCCGTCCTCGGCGAACGAGACGTAGATCGAGATCTCGTCGCCGCAGAGCGGGTTGAACCCTTCCGCCTCCGCGTCGGCGTCCTCGATCACCCCGTGCCCGCGCGGGTTCTTGTAGTGATCCAGGATCACCTCTCTGTACATCTGGTCGCTCATCGGCTCTAAGAAAGGATCTTACGGACCTTGTGCAGCCCGTCGACGAGTCGGTCTATTTCCTCGCGCACTGTGTAGAGGTAGAAGCTGGCCCGGTTCGTCGCAGCCACGCCCAGCTTGGCCATCAGCGGCTGGCAGCAGTGATGTCCGGCGCGGATCGCGACGCCTTCGCCGTCCAGGATCTGAGCCACGTCGTGCGGGTGGATGTTCTCGACGTTGAAGGAGATGATTCCGGCGCGCCGGTCGGCCGGTGGGCCGTACGTCTTGACCCACGGCAGCTCAGCGAGCCGCTCGAGTCCGTACGCGGCCAGCTCGTGCTCGTGCTGCTCGATCGCGTCGAGCCCGATCTCCGTGATGTAGTCGACCGCGGCCCCGAAACCCACGGCCTCGGCGATCGCCTGCGTCCCGGCCTCAAACTTGGCGGGCACCTCGCCCCAGCTCGTGTCCTCGAGCCGGACGCGGCTGATCATGTGGCCGCCCAGGTTGAAAGGCTCCATTTCCTGGAGCAGCTCCAGCCTGCCCCACAGGGCGCCAACGCCGCTCGGGCCGCAGAGCTTGTGCGCGGTAATCGCCACGAAGTCCGCGCCGAGCGCCTGAACGTCCACGACCCTGTGCGGCGCTCCCTGGGCCGCGTCGCAAACCATGATCGCGCCACGCTCGTGCGCCCAGGCAGAGAGCTTCTCGACCGGATTCACCGTTCCGAGCGAATTGGAGACCATGCCCGCGGCGACGACTCGGACTCGGCCGTCGCCGGCGAGCTCGTCGAGCGCCTCGAGCTGCAGCTCGCCCTGGTCGTCCAGGGGAAGCATTCTGAAATCGGCGCCGGTCCTGTGCGCTACGTACTGCCACGGGACGAAGTTCGAGTGATGCTCGAGCTCCGTCACCAGCACGACATCTCCCGGCCCGAGGTTGTTCAACCCCCAGGCGTAGGCGACGAGGTTGATTCCCTCCGTCGCGTTTCTGGTGAACACCACCTCGCGCGAGGAGGGCGCGTTCAAAAAACGTCCAACGGTCTCGCGCGCTCCCTCGTAACCGGCGGTCGCCCGCTCCGCCAGCTCGTAGACGCCGCGATGGACGTTCGCGTACGAGGTCTCGTAGAAGTGGGTCATCGCCTCGAGGACCTGCCGCGGCTTCTGCGAGCTGGCCGCCGAGTCGAGGAACGAGAGCGGCTTGCCGTGAATGAGCTGCTCGAAGATCGGGAAGTCCGCGCGTAGCTTCTGCGCGTCAAGCTTCGGATGAGCCGTCACGGCCACGCGGCCATCCTAGCCCCGGTGGACAGCCTTACGGCACGCGGAACGACGTGCCGACGTACCCCGGCTTCGCCACGCTCACCCGGGCGTGAGGCGTGAAGCCCTTCAGCGAGGCGACGCCTTTTGCATTCGTGTGCGCGACCTTGCCACCGCCGCGAAGCGTCGCTCCCTTGACCGGCGCGACATCGTCCCGAACCTTGACCGTCGGCTTGGGCTTCTTGGAAGCATGGGCCGCGAGGCCCGGGATCAGCTCGTTACGCCAAAGCGCGTCTCCGGAGCTACCGCTGACGTTGACGATCGCCTGAACCCTGCCGGCGAGGCCGACCGCTTCGAGCGCGTACGCCGTCCTGCCGGCCGGTAGCGGCGTACGCACGATGACTGGGGCGGATCCGTGCGCGGCGTCGCGCAAGCGCGTCGCCCAGAGGTACTTCCCCTGCGTCCAGACGATCCAGAGCTTCCCGCCGTCGGGCTCCACGGCGAGCGCGAGCTGGCTCGGCGCTCCGGCGGTGCGAATCGCGAACTTGCGGCGAACCTTGCCGGCGCCGAGCGCCGCAATCGTCACGTGCTTCGCGCCTGGCCAAGCCATGAAGGTGTTGCCGCCCCCGTCCGCGACGAGCGGCACACGGTTCGTGCCCGGCAGAGGTTGCGCGTCGGTACCGGCGGAGAGGGTGACAGGAGCGCCCGTCGGTGCGCCTGTGGCATCGAGAGTCTCGTACAGGTAGCCCGACTTGCCCGTTGCGTTCGACCAGAACGCGAGCTGCGCGAGCCCCGATGTGTCGACGGCGAGCGACTCGTCGTAGCCGCAGCAAAGGTTGAAGGCGTTGCGCAGGGTGCCGCCGTTGTCTCCTTGATAGACGTTGATGAAGCCGGTGCCGTCCTGGGTGAAGAGCGGCGTGCCGTCTCGCCGCAGCGCCGAGGCTTGGGCGTCCCCGATCGTCGACGCAGCATTGGTCTTCACCGGGCCGCTCCAGCTAGCTCCGCCGTCGATCGAGGCAAAGCGAAGCGCGCCCTGGGTCTTCAAATCCGTGGTCGAGCCCCCGAAGTAGAGGAAGATCGTCCCGTCCGGCTTGCGGACGAGCTGCGGATCAGAGACCCCAGCCCAACCCTTCACGACCGTGTGGGTAGTCGCGCCCGTGTCGATGACGTTGATCGATCCGGTCGATTCGACGTCGTAGGCAACCAGGACGCCGCCGTTGACCCGTAGCAGCGAGGGATCGGCGTGATTCGAGAGCTGGTTCAGGGTCAGAAACGCGCCGCCCCCGGCTCCGGCAGCCGGGATCAAAACAACAGCTGCGAAGGCGAGCACGAGCAGTCGCACGCGCGAGAAGCTAGCAACGCCGTCGGATCACCAGCCGGCAAGCTGAGCCTGCGCCGGATCCGGGATGTCGCGAGCTTCGTGGGCCGCGATCGTCGGGACTCTTACCGCGCCGCTCGAGCCTGAGCGGCTCGGCGAACGACCTTTTCGCAATCGGTGCTGACGATGTCCCGCAGGTCGGCCTCGACCCGGTCGATTCCGCTGCCGCAGTAGACGTGCTCGGTTAGTCCGTCGCGCGAATCGATGAGATCGTTGCCGTAACCGCCGAAGAAGCGGTCGACGCCGGGACCACCCTTCAGGTAATCGCCGCCGGAGTCGCCCCAGAGGCTGTCGTTGCCGGCGCCGCCGAGCAGGACGTCATTGCCGTTGTTGCCGTGGATGCGGTCGCGGCCCGAGTCACCGTGAACGATGTCGGTGGCGCCGCCGCCCTGGACCTCGTCGTCACCCGCGCCGCCGTGAATGACGTTGTGGCCGTCGCCGCCGAAGACCCGGTCGTTTCCGGCGCCGGCGAAGATCAGGTCAGGCCCGACCGTGCCGCAGATCAGGTCGTCGTCGCTGCCCGCGCGGAGGGTGCTGCCATTCTGGGTCGAGATCTCGCAGAACGGGAAGACGCGAGAACGCTCGTCGACGTTGTCGGAGAGGTCACCGTCCGGGGTCGCGCCATTCGCGTCGACCTCGCCCTCGATCGGGAAAGTCCCAGGAGGAAAGACGTTGAACCGGAGCGTGATGTCGACGGTGCCTTCGGCCGCGAGAGCCGGCAACGTGCACGATGCTCGCGCCCCGATCGTGCAAGTACCTGACGACGCGACCGCCGAGACGTACGAGAACGGGCTCTCGTCGGCCGTCACGAACCGGAGCGGGTCTGAAGTGACGTTGCCGTTGTTGGCAATGGTTGCGCGATAGATGTAGATCCGGCTGTCATCGAGCGCCGGGTGGTCGGTCTCCACGTCCAGTGAGCCGGCGATCGACAGGGCAGCGCATTTGAGCGGCTCGGAGGCCGGGGTCGCCGCCAGCGCTTGCCATGTCGGCTGGAGGACGTCGGCGGTGTTCGCCGTCAGCTGTGTCTCGCACGTGCCATCGGCGTTCATGAGGAAGAGCTGGCGGTAGGGGTTCTCGTAGCCGCGCCTGCTCAGGAAAGCGATCCGGCGCCCGTCCGGCGCCCAGATCGGCGAGGAGCCGGCGTCCAGGGACGAGCTGTCGGTGAGACGGCGTTCGCCGACGCCGTCCGCTCCGACCACGTAAACGTCGTTGCGGTAGTACGGGCCAAAGCGGGCGTAGCCAACGGTCTGAGTGCCCCCGAACAGGAGATGCATGCCGTCCGGCGACCAGACAGGGGGAACGCTCGTGTCCGCCGGCGTCTGGCTCAGTTGATGCAAGCCGCTTCCATCCGGGCGGATCACGTAGAGGAAGAACTGGCCGAAGTTGCCCCGGAAGAACGCAATTTGCGATCCGTCAGGCGACCACGCGGGAGCCACGTCCCTCGTCGCGTCTTGGATCAGGAGCGTCCTGCCGCTGCCGTCGGCTCTGGCAACCGCGATGTCGGAGTCATTCGTCGTGGTGAACGCGAGCTTGGTGCCGTCCGGAGACCATGACGGCGGCGCGTCGGGAGCGGCATCGAGGGCGAGCGTCGCCGCGGCGCTTCCGTCGGCCTGGAGGACGACGATCGAAAAGCCCGACTGGGCCGTTCCCGAGTCGAACGCCACTCGCGTGCCGTCAGGCGACCAGGCGAAGGGGTGTGGGTATTCAGTTCTCCCGATCTGGACGGGATTCGAGCCGTCCCCGGCGCTGACCCAGATCTGATACGGGCCGGCGTCCAGGGAATACTTCGCGAAGACGAGCCGTGTCCCGTCCGGCGAGAACGACGGCAAGAGACCGTCCTGCACTGGCTTCGGTGCCCCGCCGGTCGGATCGACCGTGTAGATGGAACCGCCCGACATGTAGGCGATCCGCCCGTTTCCCTGGGCTGCGGCGGCCGGCGCCGCCATCACCAGAATCGTCACTGCCAGAAGCCAGGTCGTGCGCTTGAGGCTCATGTCACGACCCTAAGACGGCGTTGTAAGGCCGCTTGCAGCGAGTTGTGAAGCTTTGTTGGTGCGGAGTAAGGGTTCTAGGCTTGCGGAATCCGGGCCTCGAGGGCCTCGGTGACGGCCTCGCGAACCGGCTCCAGCTCGATCCGGTTCAGAACGTCGGTGAAGAAGCCGCGGACGATCAGGCGCTCGGCCTCTCCACGCGAGATCCCGCGGGCCATCGCGTAGAACAACTCGTCCCGGTTGACCGGGCTGATCGTGGCACCGTGCGTGCAGCGGACGTCGTTGGCCTCGATCTCGAGACCTGGGATCGAATCGGCGTGCGCCTCCTCGGAGAGGATCAGATTCCTGTTCTCCTGGTAGGCGTTCGTCTTCTGCGCGTCCTTCTCGACCTTGATCATTCCGCGCCAGACCGCAGTCGCGTGATCGCGCAGGGCGCCCTTGAAGGCGAAATCCGAAGTCGTGTTCGGTGCGATGTGCTCCTGGAACGTGTCGTAATCGAGGTGCTGGTCGCCGTCGGCGAAGTAGGCGCCGGTGACCCGCGAGGTCGCGCCCGCCCCGGCGAGGTCGTTCTGGATCCTGGTCTTTCCCTTCTTGGAGCCGAAGCCGCCGGCGACCCAGTCGAGCTCGGCGTCGCGGTCGACTCGGGCGCGGTGCGAGGCGAAGTGCCAGGTCTCGGCAGACAGGTTCTGGAGCGAGACGTACTCCACCTTTGCGCCCTGGCCGACGAAGAGCTCTGAGACGGCGTTCGAGTAGCCGGAGAGCTCCGGCGAAGCGGATGTGTACTCCTCGACGACGCTGAACCGGCTCTCCGGCTCGGCGACGACGAGCAAGCGCCAGAAGAGCGCGCCGCCCTCGCGCGTGTTGGTGACGCGGACGTAGAGCGGCTGCTCGAGCACGACCCCCTTGGGCACCTGGACGAGCAGGCCGTGCTCCCACAGCGCGGCGTTGTGCGCGGCGAACTTCTCGTCAGCGCTTACGAGCGTGCCGAGCAGCTCGTGGTCGCGCAGCGGCTCGAAAGTGATGCCTTCGGGCGCCCGCTCGATCTGAATCCCGTCCTCCGTGACCGTGGCCAAAGCGGCCACGTCAAGGTCGAGCATGCTCGATGCGGCCCCGGCCGGGGTCTGACCCCCGACATGGCCGTTCGAGACAAAGGTGTCCGGATCGAAGCCCTTCAGGTCGGTGAAGCGCCACGCCTCGTCCGTCGTCGACGGGAGCGGCAGCGCACGGTAGCGCTCGAGCAGCTTCGGCCGACTCACGGTGCGTACCTCCGGTGCAGGATCAGCGAGTTGCCGTCCGGGTCCTCGAAGAAGGCCATGTTGCACACGCCGGAGTCCCGCTCGCCCACGAATTCGACGCCTTTCGCCTCGAGCTCGGCGCGAGCGCTTGCGACATCGGCGACGCGAAGAGCGATCCCGTGGCTCGCCGTGCTGACGAATTCGACGCCGTGATCCTCAGGTTTCCAGACGGCGAGAGTGACGTTCCCCGCTTCGAACTCGGTCGGCTCACGCGGGTTCTGCGGGAGCCCGATCACGTCGCGGTAGAAGGCGACCGCCCGCTCGATGTCTCTCGAAGGGACGTCGACGAAATCGACCCGCTCGACCTGCATCAGGGCAGAGAGCCGTCACGGTACGGCGCGTAGCGACGGTGCAGTTGCAGCGTGTTGCCGTCCGGATCGGAGAAGTTCGCGATGTGACAGACCCCTGAATCGATCGTCTCGTGGTGGAACTCGACTCCCTCGGCCTCGAGCTTGGCGCGCGCTGCGGCGACATCGGCAACACGCAGTGCGATCGGCATCTGGTGCCCTTTGGCCTGAAATTCCGGGCCCATCGCCTCGGGCGAGACGAGCGCCACCGTCACATTGCCGAGCTCGTACTCGACCCACCGGTCGCTTGAGTTCGGGTTGCGGTCCAGTCCGAGCGTCTTGCCGTAGAACTCGTCGGCCCGCTTCAGGTCTTGAACTGGAATGGCAACGAAATCGGCTCGTTCCACGCCGAGCTCAGCCAACCGACTCCAGCATGGGGGAAACCACGTTTCCCCCATGAGCCCCCTTCTTCACGGCACTGCTGCTGTCGCGTTGGGCTCCCGCCGGGCAAAGCCCGGCTCCGCCCGCGATGCGCCGCTTACCCAACAGACCCCTCCATCTGAAGTTGAATGAGCCTGTTCATTTCAACCGCGTACTCGAGCGGGAGCTCCTTCGTGATCGGCTCGACGAAGCCCGAGACGATCATCGCCGCTGCCTCGGACTCGGAGAGGCCGCGCGACATCAAGTAGAAGAGCTGCTCCTCGCCGATCTTCGAGACCGTCGCCTCGTGGCCGATGTCGACGTTGTTCTCGTCGATGCTGATGTACGGATAGGTGTCGGTGCGGGAGTCCTCGTCGAGGATCAGCGCGTCGCAGACCACCTTGGACTTCGCGCCCTCTGCGCCCTTCGCCACCTCGAGCAGCCCGCGGTAGGACGCGCGGCCACCGTTCTTCGAGATCGACTTCGACGTGATCGTCGACGTCGTCTTCGGCGCCACGTGCACCGCCTTGCCGCCCGCGTCCTGATGCTGACCCTGGTTGGCGAAGGCGATCGAGAGCACCTCGCCGTGCGCACGCTCGCCGAGCAGCCAGATCGCCGGGTACTTCATCGTCAGCTTGGAGCCGAGGTTCCCGTCGACCCATTCCATCGTCGCGTCCTTGTAGGCAACGGCTCGCTTGGTGACCAGGTTGTAGACGTTGGTCGACCAGTTCTGAATCGTCGTGTAGCGACAACGGCCGCCTTCCTTGACGATGATCTCGACGACCGCCGAGTGGAGCGAGTCGGTGGTGTAGATCGGCGCCGTGCAGCCCTCGACGTAATGCACGTAAGCACCCTCGTCGACGATGATCAGGGTGCGCTCGAACTGGCCCATGTTCTCGGCGTTGATCCGGAAGTAGGCCTGGAGCGGCATCTCGATCGAAACGCCCGGCGGCACGTAGATGAAGGATCCGCCCGACCAGACGGCCGAGTTCAGAGCGGCAAACTTGTTGTCGTTCTGCGGGATGATCGTCCCGAAGTACTGCTTGACCAGCTCCTCGTGGTCGCGCAGGCCGGAATCCATGTCCTTGAAGAGCACGCCCTGGGACTCCAGCTTTTCCTGGAGCTTGTGGTAGACGACCTCGGACTCGTACTGAGCGCCCACGCCGGCCAGGAAGTTCCGTTCGGCCTCCGGGATGCCGAGCCGGTCCCAGGTGTTCTTGATGTCAGCGGGCAGGTCCTCCCAGGTGTTGGCCTGCTCCTCGGTCGGCTTGATGTAGTAGTAGATGTTGTCGAAGTCGATCTGGCTCAGATCGCCGCCCCACTCGGGTAGCGGGCGCGCCATGAAGTACTCAAGCGACTTGAGGCGGAACTTCCGCATCCAGTCCGGCTCGTCCTTGCGCTCCGAGATCGCGGCGACGACCTCGGCCGACAGGCCTCGCTCGGACTTGAAGACGTAGTTCTCTTCGTCGTGGAAGCCGTACTTGTAGTCGTTGCCGATCCCGGCAACGACCTCGGACTCTGGCGTAACCGCCATTAGCTCACCACCTCAGGTATGAACGCTTCGTAACCCTCAGCCTCCAGCTTGTGCGCGAGCTCAGGGCCGCCTTCTTCGACGATACGCCCGTCGACGAAGACGTGGACGTAGTCCGGCTTGATGTAGTTGAGGATCCGCTGGTAATGGGTGATCACCACTGCGCCCATGTTAGGCCCGACGAGCTCCTTGACGCCGCCGGCGACGATCTTCAGCGCGTCGATGTCGAGCCCCGAGTCGGTCTCGTCGAGCACGGCGATCCGCGGCTTCAGCATCGCCATCTGGAGGATCTCCACCCGCTTCTTCTCGCCGCCCGAGAAACCCTCGTTCAGGTAGCGGCTGGCCATCTCGCGCGGCACCTTCAGACGCTCCATCGCAGCCATCAGCTCTTCGCGGAACTCGGGAATCGGAACCGGGTCGTCCTCGCCGGCCTTCGCCTTGCGGATCGCGTTGATCGCAGAGCGCAGGAAGCTCGTCACGGTCACCCCGGGAACCGCGTGCGGATACTGGAAGGCGAGAAAGAGGCCCTTCTGAGCCCGCTCGTCAGCCTCCATCTCGGTCACGTTCTCGCCGTCGAGCAGGATCTCGCCCTCTGTGATCACGTAAGCCGGGTGACCCATCAGCGCGTAGGCGAGCGTCGACTTACCCGATCCGTTCGGGCCCATGATCGCGTGCGTCTCGTCCGTGTTCACGGTGAGATCGACGCCCTTGACGATCTCGGTGCCGTCCTCGAGGGCGACATGCAGATTTTTGAGTTCGAGTAGTGCCATTTGATCAGGGTGCAAGCGCCGGTCGGCGTGCTCGCACCGACCATGCTAGCGGGTATCCCGCAGCACCCGAACGAGGGATGCGGAGGCCACGTAAAGCGGCCGAATCTTGACTCGAAACCTCGAAATGGCGGGCGGTCACGCTGCAAGGAGCACCAATTGGTCGACGCCCGACAGCCAGGCTTCGGAACCGCACTCCTAGCGGTCGTTGCAGGCGGCGCGCTCAGCTCCTGGATCGCAAGCTTCATCGTGGAAGCCAACCCGACCGCGAACATCGAGGCCTTGGCCATCCTGACCAGCCTGTGCGGCGCAGTTGCCATCAAGGGGGTTCTCAAGCTCCTGAAGTTCGAGATCGCGTTCCCCTTCGCCGCGGGGGCGCTTCTCGCTGGGCGCGTCGTCAGCCTCGCCGTCGTGCAGTTGATGCCCGATCTGGGAGGTCACGCGATTCCTGGATTTCCGGCCTACGGGCTCTTTTCGACCTTTCCCAGCCTCGTGCTCTCCGCCTGGCTCGTCCAGATCTGCGCCGCTCGCAGGCGGACGGTGACGTACTAGCTCAGAGCCGGAAACGCTCGAGGTCGGTTGCCGCGTGGCGCGAAAGCCCCGCGCGAGCTACGCTTGTTGCTGATGCCGAACGTCGGCCCTCTCGAGATCGCCGGACTGCTCTTGCTCGCGCTGCTTCTCTTTGGCGCGAAGCGTCTGCCGGAGATCGGGAAGTCGCTCGGCAAAGGGATGCGTGAGTTCAAGGACTCAATCAGCGGCAAGGACGACGACGACGATCACCAGCCGGAGCTGACACAGTCCTCGACGTCCACCGAGACGCCGGCGCCGCCGCCCTCGCAGCCGCGCGAGCACGACACAGTCCCGTAGCAATGAAGCTCGTGTAGCCATGAAGCGGCTGCCCCGCCGCCTTGGCCATACCGAGGAGGCGACCCTCGTCGAGCACCTCGACGAGCTTCGGTCACGAATCATCGTTTGCCTGCTCGCGGTCGGCGCCGCCTTCGTCGTCGCCTACGTCTTCCACGCCGACCTCATCCACTGGCTCGAGCGGGCACTCCCGGAAAAGCACCGGCACCTGCTCACGCTTGGTGTCGCCGAGCCGTTCCTGACCTCGATCTGGGTCTCGATCTGGGCAGGGTTCCTGATTGCGCTGCCGGTCGTGCTCTGGCAGCTCTGGAGCTTCCTGGCACCCGCCTTCGAGGCGCATACGCAGCGGCTCGTTGCCTACTTCGTCCTGCTCTCGACCGTCCTGCTTGCCTTCGGACTGGTCTTCGGCTACTTCGTGGCTCTCCCGGCCGCCGTCCACTTCCTGACGAACTACGACAACAACCTCTTCAACGTCCAGATTCGCGCCCGCGACTACATCACGTTCTCGATGACGGTGCTGCTGGCGGTCGCGCTCGTCTTCGAGCTGCCGATCTTCGTGCTCGCGCTCGTGCGGCTCGGGGTGCTGACGACTGGGCAGCTCCGCAGCAACCGCCGCCTCGGCTATTTCATCGTCGCAGTCATCGGGGTCCTGCTCCCAGGAATCGACCCAGTGACCACGGCTGTCGAGACGATCCCCCTGTGGATCCTGTACGAGCTCTCGATCTGGCTCTCGGTGTTCGTCGAACGGCGGGCCCGCAGCCGGGAGCTCGCGCCGAGCGAGGCATCCTGAGCTACCCGAAGATCGAGCTCCACGTCCACCTCGAGGGGACGGTTCGGCCGGAGACGCTGCTCGAGATCGCGCGACGCAACGGCTACGCGTTGCCGGTGGACTCCATCGAAGGGCTGCAGGCGCTGTACGAGTACCGCGACTTCGCGCACTTCATCGAGGTCTTCATGCTTACTTCGAGCGCCCTCGAGCGCGCCGAGGACTTCAGGCAGATCGTGGTCGAGTACGCAGAGGAGGCGGCCGCGCACGGAGCCGTCTACCTGGAGGCGATCTTCTCCCTCGGCCTCTGGCGAGGGCTCGACAGCGACGAAGTCTTCAGCGGCGCCTGCGACGGAGCGGCCGAGGCCCGGGAGCGCTTCGGGATCGAGATCCACCTGACACCCGACATCGCGCGGGTCTACTCGCTCGACGAGGCGTTCGAAGTCGTGCGATACGCGATCAAGTACCGCGACCGCGGCGTCGTCGGCGTCGGGCTGGGCGGACCCGAGGCCGAGCATCCACCCGAGCCGTACGCGCCGGCCTTCGAGCTGGCCCGCTCCGAGGGGCTGGCGTCGGTTCCCCATGCCGGCGAGCATGCGGGGCCGAGCTCGATCCGCGGCGCACTCGACGCTCTCGGAGCGCGGCGAATTCGTCATGGGATCAAAGCTGTCGAGGATCCGGCACTGCTGCAGGAGCTGGCAGACAGACGCGTCGTCCTGGACGTCTGCCCGATCTCGAACGTTCGGACGCGCGCCGTTCCCTCTCTCTCGGAGCACCCGTTGCCGCAGCTCGTCGCGGCCGGTGCGATCTGCTCGATCTCGACCGACGACCCGGCGATGTTCGGCACCGATCTGTCGAGGGATTACGCCGCCGCGTACCAGCTCGGGGTCGAGCCGCGGAGCTCGTACGAGGCCGGTCTGGAAGGCGCGCTCTGCAATGAGCCGACGCGCGCTCGGCTCCGCGAGGTCGGCGAGGCCTTCGACTGGGAAGCCGTCTATCCGGCCGGCGTCGAGGTACCCTAGGCCCCGCATGGCGAGAGGAGCAGCACAGACACGGCGCAAAGGCGCGAAGGCTCAGACAGGAGGGCGCAAACAAGCTTCGGCGCGACGCCCGCCCACCGTCGAGCAGACCATGTTCTTCCCCCGCTTGCGACGGCAGGCGAAATGGGTGTTCGTCTTTCTCGCCTTCGTCTTCGCCCTCAGCTTCGTCTTCTTCGGCGTCGGCTCGGGCTCCGGCATCGGCGACCTCTTGCGTGGGAACTTCAACATCTTCGGCAACAACGGCAGCTCGACCAGCAGCTCGGCCGTGAAAAGCGCGCTCAAGAAGACGCAGGCGCACCCGAAGGATCCGAATGCCTGGAGCGACCTCGCGACCGCTTATCAGACCGACGGCAAGCTCACCGACGCGAACACGGCCTACGAGCACGTTCTGAAGCTGCGCCCGAATGACCTTACGGCCCTCCAGAGCGTGGCGAACCACTCCGAGATCCGGTACCAGCAAAAGGTTGCCGAAGGGCAGAGCCTCCAGGGTCAGGCGCCGCTGACCCTCGCCGGGGTGCTCGGCGTCTCGAGCGCGACCCCGGTCGGCCAGATCCTCAGCCAGGACACGTCAAGCCAGCAGCTGGTGCAGAAAGCCAACGTCGCGTTCACTGACGCGAACACGGCCTTGCAGAAGGACGCCCAGCTCTACAAGCGGATCGCAAAGCTCCAGCCGACGGACGTCAACACCCAGTTCCACTACGCTCAGCTCGCGGACCTGACGGGCGACACGCCGGCCGCGGTTGCCGCCTACAGGAAGGTGATCCGGCTGGCCCCGACCGACCCGAGCGCCCAGCAGGCCAGGCAGCGGATCGCTGTGCTCGCTCCCGCGACGCACGGTTAGACTCAGGCGTCCACTACCGGGGGAGCGGATGAACTTCGACATCAAGACGGAGCAAATCGACGGGGCGTATGTGATCGCGCTCGCGGGTGAGGTCGATCTCTACACCGCACCTGAGTTCAAGCAGCAGTTGCTGGACGTGATCGCCAAGGGCGGCAAGGACGTCATCGTCGACTTCTCCGACACGACGTTCATCGACTCGACGACGCTGGGGGTCCTGGTCGGCGGCGTCAAGCGCCTGCGGACGAACGACGGCCAGCTCTCGCTGGTCTGCAGCGACCGGAACATCACCAAGATCTTCGAGATCACGGGCCTCGATCGCGTCTTCGAGATCTACCCGACACGCGACGAGGCACTCTCGCAGGTCGGAACTCCGAGCCAGCCTCCAGCCTAGAGACTTTGCGCCTCCTTTCCGCGGCACTGCTCATGGTGGGGGTCGCGGTGCTCTCTGCCGCCTGCGGTGGCACCCAGACGGGAATCGCCAAGGGCGGCGACGTCGGGCAGGGAAAGAAGCTCTTCATCGCGAACTGCGGCGGCTGCCACCGGCTCGCCGACGCCGGCACGCAGGGCACGACGGGGCCGGATCTGGACGGCGCCTTCGCCGGGCCGAGGGAGCAGCACTTCAAACTGAGCACGATCAAGCAGGTCGTCTACGACCAGATCTACCACCCCGCTCCGGCCGGTCTGATGCCGGCCAAGATCGTGACCGGAGCGAACGCAGCGTCCGTCGCAGCCTACGTCGCCTCGGTGGCCGGGACCGGGACCGGCAGCGAGGGCGAGGCGCCGACGCTGACCGCCACGACGCCCTCGGGCGGCGGAGGCGGCCTCGCCGCAACCGGCGGCAAGCTCTACGCCAGCCTCGGCTGCTCTGGCTGCCATTCCCTGACCGGCGCGAAGGGAGTGGGACCGACCTTCAAGGGCCTCTACGGCTCACAGGTCCAGCTCTCGAACGGCCAGACCGTGACCGCCAACGAGGCCTACCTGCTGGAGTCGATCCTCAACCCGGACAAGCAGATCGTGAAGGGCTTCCCAAAGGGCGTGATGAGCGCAACGATCCCACCAGGCTCGGTGCCGACCGCGAAGGCGAAAGCCCTGATCGCCTTCATCAAGAGCAAGAAGTAGCCGGCGCAGGCAACGCCGTCGCTGACGGGCGAGCTCTCCGTCTTCCAAGACTTAGTAACAGACTGTTACTTGGCGACGGAGTCACGGGCCCCTTGGAAGCGTGACCTCAAGCGAAATATCCTTGTAACAGTCTGTTACTTGGATCTTGGCGGAGCGACGGGCTCTGCCCGTCGCGACAGGAACGCTCGAGAAGAGAGGCGCCTTTCCCCGCGATGGT
>Ga0207693_10002935_pt1 | contig 14759 bp, 14 predicted proteins | sample LARL81metaG_FD_184347 | JGI IMG/M metagenome (GOLD analysis project Ga0207693, IMG submission 184347) | Corn, switchgrass and miscanthus rhizosphere microbial communities from Kellogg Biological Station, Michigan, USA - LAR L8-1 metaG... | ecosystem: Host-associated > Plants > Roots >...
TCATCGAGTCGTACCACCAGCTTGTGCCGCAGCGCTGGGCGCCGATCCCGACGTAGTCCGGGGTCCCGGTGACCCAGCCGGCCGGGCACTCGGGGACCACGAGAGGGGCGTTCCACGGCTTGCGCATCGGCTTGTCTTCGGGCTTGACCAAGGCGGTCACAGGGTAGTGGGCGGGCTCGTGACGATCGGATGCACTGTGGCGAAGCGGATCGCGAGGCTGCCAGAATAGGCGCCGCCATGCGACTCCCATCGCCAAGACGCGCCCTTGCCCACCGCCGGGCGGCAGCCGACCACCAGCCGGCTCCGTTCGTCGTGGGGGTGTCGCGCTCGGGCACCACGCTCCTGCGGCTGATGCTCGACGCCCATCCGGATCTGACGATTCCGGCCGAGACCCATTTCGTCCCGATGGTGGCCAACGCGGTCGACCGGGCGATCGAGGAGGGCGAGCCAACCGAGGTGGTTCGCGAGCGCGCGATGGAGACCATGACCGGCCACCCCCGCTGGGGCGACTTCCGGCTCGACGAGGCGGACGTTCGGGCGCGCATGGAGCGCCACGACCCGCTGTCGGCCGGCGACGCGATCCGGTCCTTCTACGAAGCATGCGCGGCCCTCGAGGGCAAGCCGCGCTGGGGCGACAAGTCGCCTCCCTACACGTACAAGGCGGGCCGCATCCAGCAGGCGCTCCCGGAGGCGGTGTTCATCCACATCATCCGCGACGGCCGCGATGTGGCGCTGTCGCTCAGCGAGGTGAGCTGGGGCCCGGACGACATCACGGTCGCGGCCGAGAAGTGGGCCTCCGAGCTGCGCAAGGCCCGCAAGCGGGCAAAGAACCTCGTGGGCGGCACCTACATGGAGATCCACTACGAGGACCTCGTCACCGACCCGGAGCCCGTGCTCCGGAAGGTCGCCGATTTCGCCGGCCTGCCCTGGAGCGACGAGATGCTGAACTACCCGGAGCGCGCCGCGGAGCGCATGCGGGGAGAGATGGAGCGGACGCTCAAGCCCCTGGGCGGCGGGACCATCACCGCCGAGGAGCGCACCCGCCAGCACCAGCTCGTGCTCGAGAAGCCGAGCGCGAGCCGGGCCGGTCGCTGGAAGACCGAGATGTCACCCGAGAACCGTAAGGCGTTCGAGGAGGTCGCGGGCGGCCTCCTCAAGAAGCTCGGATACGAGGTCGACTGACACAGGAACCACCAACGGCACCGGCCAGTTTCGGGGCTAAAGCCCCTCACCAACAGACTCCGCCGACGCGGGCGCTTCGCTTCGCGTCGGCGGGTCAGCTGAGGGCCGAGCCGGTGATCCGCTCGTAGGCCTCGACGTACTTCGCGCGGGTGTTCTCGACGACCTCGTCGGGAAGCTCCGGCGCCGGCGGGGAGTGGTCCCAGCCGATCTCGTCGAGCCAGTCGCGCAGGTACTGCTTGTCGAACGAGTGCTGCGCCCGCCCGGGCTCGTACTCGTCGGCGGGCCAGTACCGCGAGGAGTCCGGCGTGAACACCTCGTCCGCGAGCACGACCTCGGCCCCCGGTGAGGCGCCGAACTCGAATTTGGTGTCGGCGAGGATGATGCCCCGCTCCTGGGCGTGCGCCGCAGCATGTGAGTAGAGCTCGACGGAGACCCGTCGCAGCTCCTCCATGAGGGGGCGATCGCCGATGATCTCGGCCGCTCGCTCGAAGTCGACGTTCTCGTCGTGGTCACCGATCTCCGCCTTTGTCGCCGGTGTGAAGATCGGCTCGGGAAGGCGATCGGACTCCTGGAGGCCTCCTGGGAGCGTGATCCCGCAGACCGCCCCGGACTCTCGGTACTCCTTCCAGCCCGAGCCTGCGAGGTAGCCGCGGACCACGCACTCGACCGGGTACATGTCGAGTCGGCGAACGCGGATCGCCCGGCCGGCGACCTCCTCGGGGACGTCCTCCGAGACGAAGTGGTTGGGGCAGATGTCCCGCGTCGAATCGAACCAGAACAGCGACATCTGGGTCAGCACCCGCCCCTTGTCGGGTATGAGCGTCGGCATGATCACGTCGTACGCGGAGATCCGATCGGACGCGACCATCAGCAGGTCGTCGTCCACCTCGTACATCTCGCGGACCTTGCCGCTGGAGTGGAGTGTGAGGTCGGTGAGCGCTGTCGGAGCCACGAGGCGCGATGCTAACAACCGCATCAGTCACGGCACCAGCCAGTTTCGGGGCTTAAGCCCCTCAGCGACAGACTGCGACGAAGGGAGACGACCTTGAACGAGATTGGCCCCGGCATCCACCACTGGAAGGCGGTGCATCCCAACATCCGGACCGAGGTCAGCTCCTACTACGTCGAGCCGGCCGCGACCCTGGTCGATCCGCTGCTGCCGCCTGAGGGAATCGAGTGGTTCCGCTCGCGCCGGCAACCCGAGCGGATCGTGCTCACGAACCGTCACCATTACCGGCACAGCGACCGCTTCCAAGCGGAGTTCGGCTGCCCCGTCCTCGCCAGCGAGCCGGGGCTCCACGAGTTCGCCGACGGCCGCGAGGTCGATGGCTTCGCCTTCGGCGACCAGCTCGCCGAGGGAATCACGGCGCACGAGGTCGACGCGATCTGCCCCGACGAGACGGCCCTCCACATCGAGGTCGGCGAGGGCTTCCTGTCGGTCGCCGACGGCCTCATCAACTACGACGGGCTCGGCTTCGTCTCCGACGGCCTGATCGGCGACGACCCGGAGGCGGTCAAGGATGGGTTGCGCACCTCCTACCGCCGGTTGCTCTCACTCGACTTCGATGGCGTGATGTGCGCGCACGGCGACCCGATGTCCAGCGGTGCCAAGAAAGCGCTGCGAGAGTTCGTGGGGTAGCCGGCGCCGCCGCATACCCCTGGTGGGTATAGTTAAAACATGACCGAGGCAAAGGCTCCCGGCTACATCGACGACAAGGACGCACTGGCCAAGCGCCTCGCACGAATCGAGGGACAGGTGCGGGGGCTACGCCGCATGGTCGATGAGGAGGCCTACTGTGTTGACGTGCTCACGCAGATCTCAGCGGTCGAGCGTGCCCTTGACGGGGTGGCGCTGAAGCTGCTTTCCGATCACACCGACCACTGCGTTCGCGAGGCGGTCGCTCAGGGCGGCGCCGAGGCCGACGAGAAGGTGGACGAGCTGATGGCGGCCGTCGAGCGCTTCGCTCGGACGCGCTGACGTGGCCGGGACCACGACAGCCGAGCCCACGACGGCGTTGCCGCACCCCGCCCGCGCGGTGCGAGCCGGCCTTCCGCCCGGGCCGCGACTTCCCGCCCCGATCCAGACCTTCGGGCTCGTCGCGCGGCCGGTGCCGTTCTTCGAGCGGCTCCGGAGCCGGTACGGCGACACCTTCACGCTCCGGATCCTGCGGGCGGGCCAGATGGTCTTCATCTCCGACCCACCGTCGCTCAAGCGCCTGTTCGGCGCGGATCGGCGCAACACGATCGCTCCCGGCCGCAACGTAATCCTCCGGCCGATCCTCGGCGACCAGTCGCTACTGCTCCAGGAGGGCGACGAGCACCTGCGCAGGCGCAAGCTGATGCTGCCCCCGTTCCACGGCGAGCGGATGCGCGCCTACGAGACCGTGATGGCGCAGGCCACCGATCGCGAGATCGACTCGTGGCCCGTCGGCACGGAGTTCCGGCTACATCCGAGCATGCAGTCGATCACGCTCGAGGTAATCCTCAGCGCCGTCTTCGGGGTGGAGGAAGGGACACGCCGGAATGCCCTGCGAACGAACCTGATCGGGATCCTCGCGACGACCCGCTCACCGGCGGCGATCGGCTTGAGCATCGACCGGATGCGCCGCCTGCCCCGCTACCGCCGCGTCACCGAGATGCTTGCGCAGGCCGACCGGATCCTGTTCGACGAGATCGAGGCCCGGCGCGCCGACCCGAATCTCGAGGAGCGCGGGGACATCCTCTCGATGCTCGTCGCGGCCCGCTTCGAGGACGGCTCAGAGATGTCCGATGCAGAGCTTCGCGACCAGCTGATGACCCTCCTGATGGCGGGCCACGAGACCACCGCGACGGGGCTCGCGTGGGCGTTCGACCTGCTGTTCCGCGCTCCGGAGAAGCTGGTGCGGCTGCGCGAGGAGGTCGTCGACGGAGTGGCCCACGGCTACCTCGACGCGGTGATCAAGGAGACTCTTCGCATCCGGCCCGTCGTCCCGTTCGTTGGGCGCGAGCTGCGCGAGGAGGCCGAGCTCGGCGGCTACGCGCTCCCTGCCGGAACGATCGTGATGCCGGCGATCTACCTTGCACACACGCGGTCCGACGTCTACGAGCGCCCCTATGAGTTCCGCCCCGAACGCTTCCTTGACGACACCCCGGAGACCTACGGCTGGATTCCCTTCGGTGGCGGTACCCGGCGCTGCATCGGCGCCGCGTTCGCCGAGCTCGAGATGCGGGTCGTGCTGTCGACAATCCTGCGCCGGGCAACCCTGCGACCCGCGAGCGACCGCCCAGAGAAGATGGTCCGGCGTAACGTCACCCTGTCACCGCGCGGCGGAACGCCCGCAGTTCTCGTCGAGCGTCGTTAGCCCGCGCGAATCGCTTCGAGCCGTTCGAAGAGCGTCGGCAGGTGCTCGAGGTACGCGCCCGGGTCAAAGATGGAATCCAGGTCCAGGTCCGGTGCCTGCTCCGCCAACAGGTCCCGGAAGTTCGTCTGCTCGTCCCACGCCTTCTGTGCCGTCTCCTGGACGATCCGGTACGCCGCGTCGCGCTCGCGGCCGGATGCGACGAGCGCGGTGAGCGCCCGCTGGCTGTAGAGCGCGCCGTAGGTGAGGTCCAGGTTCGCCTTCATCCGCTCCGTGTGGACGGTCATCCCGGAGGCGAGCCGGGTGCCGAGGTGCTGCATGTAGTCGATGAGAATCGTGGAGTCGGGGAGAACGACCCGCTCGGCGCCTGAGTGGGAGATGTCGCGCTCGTGCCAGAGGGCGACGTTCTCGTAGCCGGTCTGGGCGTAGCCCCGGAGCACGCGGGCGAGCCCAGTCAGCCGCTCGGCGAGGATCGGGTTGCGCTTGTGGGGCATCGCGGAAGAGCCCTTCTGCCCGGTGCCGAACGGCTCCTCAACCTCCCGGACCTCGGTGCGCTGGAGGTTCCGCACCTCGGTCGCGAACCGCTCCAGGCCCGCGCCGGCGAGCGCGATCGAGCCGAGGAGCTCCGCGTGGCGGTCCCGTGGGACCACCTGGGTGGAGATGTCCTCGGCCCTCAGGCCCAGCGCCTCCATCACCCGCGCCTCGATCGCGGGTGGTAGCGAGGCATAGGTCCCGACGGCGCCCGAGAGCTTCCCGACCCGCACCTCCTCGAAGGCACGCTCGAGGCGGCGCAGGTTGCGGTCCGCCTCGAAGGCGAACCCGGCGAGCCGCAGGCCGAACGTCGTCGGCTCGGCATGGACCCCGTGAGTGCGCCCGACGGTCAGCGTCTCGCGGTACTCGAAAGCGCGATCGATGAGCGCGTCGCGGTACTCGCGCGCGCGACCGACGACGATCTCACCGGCGTCGCGCAGCTGCAGCGCGAGCGCCGTGTCCAGAACGTCCGAGGAGGTGAGCCCGTAGTGGATCCACCTTCCTTCCTCGCCGATCGAGTCGGCCACGACGTCGACGAACGCGGCCACGTCATGGCCCGTGGTCCGCTCCCGCTCCTCGACCGCCTCGACAGTGAAGGCGGCGCGCTCGCGACCGGCCCGAGCGGCCTCCTCCGGGACGACCCCCTCCCCGGCCAGGGCCTCGGTCGCCGCCAGCTCGACCTCGAGCCAGCGCTGCATGCGGCGTTCGGCCGTCCAGACCGCGCCGATCTCCGGTCGGGTGTACCGAGGGATCACGTCAAACCTCCGCCCGCCGCCTCCTCTGCTTCGCGTCCGGGGGCGGCGGGGTACCAGCCAGGACCATGCATCAGCAGTTGATTATTCGTACTGCAAGAAGGCCGCCGTTCTTCGCGCCGTCGATCGCGACCGAGCCGACGGGCACGCCGGGCGGCATCTGAACCGCCGAGAGCAGTGCGTCCAGCCCTCCCAGGTTCTTTCCGGACAGCGGGACGCCCACGACCGGCAGGTCGGTGTGGGCCGCGGCGACGCCGGGCAGGGCCGCCGACATCCCGGCTCCGGCGATGATGACCTTGAGGCCGCGCATCCGTGCCGCCTGGCAGTACTCGCGCACCTTCTCCGGGTCGCGGTGGGCGCTCATCACCCGGACCTCGTAGCGGATGCCGTGCTGCTGGAGCGCCTCGCCGGCGGGCTGCATCTTCGGCTTGTCGTTCTTCGAGCCCATGATGATCCCGACGAGCGGCGCGTCGACGTCAATCTCCTCGAACGTCGCCTCCACATCGGGCATCGGCTCGGCCGTGGCCGTCTCGGCCTCTCTGCGCTGCGTGCCCTCGGGCTCCGCGATCTCCATCGACTCTCCTTCTCGGTTCTAGGGTGAGGCCACGCCGGCGGCGGCCCGCTCGGCGATGTCCGTGCGCATCTGCATCCCGTCGAACGAAATCATGTTCGCCGCCTCGTAGGCGCGGTCCCTGGCCTCCGCCGGTGACGCGCCGAGGGCGGTGACGTTGAGGACGCGCCCGCCAGCCGTGACGATGTCGCCGTCCCGCCGCGCGGTCCCGGCATGCGTTATCTCGACGTACGGCACCCGCGCCGCCTCCTCGAGCCCCGTGATCACGTCCCCCTTCGACGAGGACTCGGGGTAGCCCTTCGACGCGAGCACGACCGTGACCGCCCAGCGCTCGTCGAACTCGGCGGCCGCTCCCGCGAGGCCGCCGGGCTCGCGGGACGCGCGGCAGAGGTCGAGCAGGCTCGTGCGCAGGCGAGGGAGCACCGCCTGGGTCTCCGGGTCCCCGAAGCGGCAGTTGAACTCGAGGACCTTGGGCCCGGACTCCGTGATCATCAGCCCCGCGTACAGCACGCCCGCGAACGGGGTGCCGCGGCGGCGCATGAGGTCCACCACCGGCCGGTGGACGGAGTCGGCGATCTCCTCGGTGCGATCGCGGTCAAACCCGGGCACCGGCGAGTAGCTGCCCATGCCGCCGGTGTTGGGCCCCACGTCGCCGTCGAAGATGCGCTTGTAGTCCTGCGCCGGGGCCAGCGGCACGACGTTCTCGCCGTCGCAGAGAGCCAGGACCGAGAGCTCCTCCCCCTCCAGGTGCTCCTCGAGCACCACCTCCGTCGCTCCGAAGCGTTCCTCGACGAAGAAGACGTCCACCGCCTCTTGGGCCTCGGCCTCCGTAGCGGCGATGATCACGCCCTTCCCGGCAGCGAGCCCGTCGGCCTTGAGGACGGCCGGGTACGACGCGCGGGAGAGGCGCTCGCGCGCCTCCTCGTTCGAGCGCAGGACGGTGTGCGAGGCGGTCGGCACGCCGGCCGCGGCCATGAGCTCCTTGGCGTGGATCTTCGAGCCCTCGATCTGCGCCGCCTCCGCGCGCGGGCCAAAGGCGGCGACGCCTCGCGCCTCCAGCGTGTCGACCAAGCCGGCCACCAGCGGCGCCTCGGGCCCCACGACCACGAGGTCGACGCTCTCGGCGACGGCGGCGTCGACGATCCCGGGGACGTCCTCGGCTCCGATCTCGAGGCAGCGCGCATCAGCCTCGATGCCCGCGTTGCCCGGTGCGCAGAGGAGCTCGATCCCGTCCAGCGAGCGCCCCAGAGCACGGATGATCGCGTGCTCGCGCCCGCCGCCGCCGACGACCAGGACGCGCATTCGCTGCTCGCTGCTCCGACTCAGAGGGACTTGATGAAGTCCTCGGCGGGAATGGCCGCCATCGTCTCGTTGGAGGTCGTCCCCCGCGAGCCGAGCTCGACCGACACCTTGGCCATCGTGGTCTCGTCGGGCGCCTCGACGACGCTCACGAAGTCGTACTCCCCGAGCGTCGCCCACTGGTTGAGGACCTTGACACCCAGCTGCTCGACCTCGCGGTTCACCTCTTGGACCCGTCCGGGGTTGTCCTTGATCGTCCTCACCCCGTTGGAGGTCAGCTTGGTGAGCATGATGAATACGGCCATTTCTCCTCCTCGTGCTGGTTGGTGCCGCCCTCGCGCGTGGCTTGAGCCTATCCTCGTTTAGGTCTAAACCGCTGGGTAAGGGGACCTAGGTGAGGAGACTCGAGCCCGTCAGGCTCAAGCCCTGGCTTTTGCCGTTGATCGTGGTGGCCATCGCGCTGCCGATCGTCGCTGCATTCGAGTTCACGGGGCCCGGTGGCGGGCTCGCCGTCGGCGCGATCGCCGCGGCAACGATCCTCTTCCTGGCCGCCAGGGCCACGTTCGACGAGCCCATCGAGGTGGCCTCGGCCCCCGCGGACCGCTTCACGATGCTCGTCGTCGTCACCACTCCGCTGGAGGACCCCGCGCTCGCCGGTGCGATCGGCGAGATCGCCGCCGCCGGGACGAAATCGACGCGACCCGGAGCGGAGCAGAAGCCCGAGGTCCTGGTCCTGGCGCCGGCGACGAACTCGGCGTTCGCCCACTGGCTGTCGGACCTCCGGAAGGCGCGGTTCGACGCCCAGCGGCGCCTGACGCTCTCGCTGGCCGCGCTTGCAACGGTGGACGTCGACGCCCGCGGCACGGTAGGCGACTCCGACACGGTGCAGGCGGTCGAGGACACGCTCCGGGGCTTCCCCGCGCAGGAGGTCGTGTTCGTTACCCGGCGCGGCGCGCCGAGTGACGTCGGGGAGGTCCGTCGTCGCCTCGACCGCCCCGTTCGCGTGCTCGAGGTGCCCGCTCCGGCCGCTGCGCCTCAGCGGGCCGGTTAAGCGGCCGCGCCGACGGGCGCTGCGGCCTTCTCAAAGACGAGCTCGCCACCGGCGGCGTCCACCTTCACGGTGTCACCGTCCGCGAACTCGCCCTCCAGGAGCTGCCGCGCGAGCTTGTCGATCAGCTGCTTTTGGATCACCCGCTTGAGCGGTCGCGCGCCGTAGGTGGGGTCGTAGCCGAGGTTGCCGAGCAGCGTGCGGGCATCGTCGGTCAGCTCGATCACGATCCCCTTCTCGAGCAGGCGCCCGGCGAGGTGCTCGACCTGCAGGTCGACGATGCGCCCAAGGTCGGCGCGGCTGAGGCGGTGGAAGATGACCGTGTCGTCGATGCGATTGAGGAACTCCGGCTTGAAGGTCGTCGCCAGGGTCTCGTCGATCTCCTCGCGGATGCGCTCGTCGATCGTCTCGCCGGCAATCTCGGAAGAGCCCACGTTCGAGGTCATGATCAGGATCGTGTTGGTGAAGTTGACCGTGCGGCCCTGGCCGTCGGTCAACCGCCCCTCGTCCATGATCTGGAGCAGGACATTGAAGACGTCGGGGTTGGCCTTCTCGATCTCGTCGAGGAGCACGACCGCGTACGGGCGCCTGCGGACGGCCTCGGTGAGCTGGCCGCCCTCCTCGTAGCCGACGTATCCGGGTGGCGCGCCGATCAGGCGCGCCACCGTGTGCTTCTCCATGTATTCCGACATGTCGAGGCGGACGATCGCCTGCTCGGAATCGAACATGAACTCAGCTAGAGCCCGGGCGAGCTCGGTCTTGCCCACCCCGGTCGGGCCGACGAACAGGAAGACGCCAATCGGGCTGTTGGGGTCTCCCAGCCCGGCACGCGAGCGCCGCAGCGCGTTGGACACCGCATCGACTGCCTCGTCCTGGCCCACGACCCGCTCGTGCAGGCGCTCCTCCATGTGGATCAGCTTCTCGACCTCGCCCTCCATCATGCGCGAGACCGGGATCCCCGTCCACTTGGCCACGACCTGCGCGACGTCCTCCTCGGTGACCTCCTCGGTCAGCATGGTGGTGCCGTCGCGATGCAGCTCGGCAAGGCGCCCCTCCTGCTCGAGGACGGTCTTCTCGAGCTCCGGGATCTCGCCGTACCGAAGCTGCGCCGCGCGCTCGAGGTCGGCGTCGCGCTCGGCCCGCTCGGCCTCACGACTCGCCTCGTCCAGCCGTGCCTTCGCCCCCTTGATCGCCTCGATCGCGCCCTTCTCGTTCTGCCAGCGCGCCTTCATCTCGTTCGAGCGCTCGCGGAGCTCGGCCAGCTCCGCCTCGATGGCCTCGCGGCGGGCAACGGACGCATCGTCCTTCTCCTTCTTCAGCGCCTCGCGCTCGATCTCGAGCTGCTGTATGCGCCGCTCGACCTCGTCGATCTCGGTCGGCATCGAGTCGATCTCGATCTTCAGTCGGGAGGCCGCCTCGTCGATCAGATCGATCGCCTTGTCGGGGAGGAACCGGTCGGCGATGTAGCGCTCGGAGAGCGTCGCCGCAGCGACGATCGCGGAGTCGGTGATGCGGACGCCGTGGTGGACCTCGTAGCGCTCCTTCAGCCCGCGGAGGATCGCGATCGTGTCGGCAACGTCCGGCTCGTCGACGTAGACGGGTTGGAAGCGGCGCTCGAGCGCGGCGTCCTTCTCGATGTGCTTGCGGTACTCGTCGAGCGTCGTCGCGCCGACCGCGCGCAACTCGCCGCGAGCGAGCATCGGCTTCAGGAGGTTGGCGGCATCCACCGCGCCCTCCGCGGCGCCGGCCCCGACGATCGTGTGGAGCTCGTCCAGGAAGAGGACGATCTGTCCCTCGGCTGCCTGGACCTCGGTCAGCACGGCCTTGAGGCGCTCCTCGAACTCGCCCCGGTACTTGGACCCGGCAAGCAGGGCGCCGATGTCGAGCGCGATGACGCGCCGGTCGCGAAGGCTCTCGGGGACGTCGCCCGCGACGATCCGCTGCGCCAGCCCCTCGACGATCGCCGTCTTACCGACGCCCGGGTCGCCGATCAGGACCGGGTTGTTCTTCGTCCTGCGCGATAGCACCTGGATCACCCGCCGGATCTCCTCGTCGCGGCCGATGACCGGATCGAGCTTGCCCAGCTCGGCCTCCTCCGTGAGGTCGCGGCCGAACTTCTCGAGCGCCTCGACGGTGTCCTCCGGGTTCGGGCTCGTGATCGGGCTCGGGCGCACCTCCTTGATCGCAGCGGCCACCTCGCCGCGATCCGGCACGATGTCCGCGACCGGGGAGGACTTGTCGGTCAGGGCGAGCAGCAGGTGCTCGGACGAGATGTAGGAGTCGCCCATCGCCGAGGCTTCGCGCTCGGCCCGCTGGATCGCGCGGACGAACGACTGCGCCGGGCGAACGTCGGGCTCCTCGTCCCCGCCGAGCTCGGGCAGCCCGTCGACTGCCTCGAGCGTCCGGGCGCGGATCGACGCCACGTCGGCGCCAAGCTTCTGCAGCACGGGCACGACGAGGCCGTCCTCCTGGTCGAGCAGCGCCAGCAGCAGGTGCGCGGGTGCCACCTCGGGGTTGCGGCGCTCGGCGGCGAGTCGCTGTGCCGCGGCGACGGCCTCCTGGGATTTGACGGTAAATCGGTCCGGCTGCACGTCAGCCCCCCTTCCGGGTGCGCTTCACGGGGATCTTGATCGGTTGCGCCCGGTCCGCCCGGACGAGGTCGCTGGCGCCGTAGACGCCATATGGCACCAGTTCGGCCTTCAGCGATCGTCGCACGCGCTCGACCTCCTCGTTCATCTCGCGCTCCAGGTCCTTGGTCCGCCGGCGCATGCGCTCGAGCTCGGCCCGCATGCGAGCGACCTGATCCTCCATGTTCAGCACCGCTTCGACGCCCGCGAGGTTCAAGCCGTCCTCGCTCGTCATCCGCTGGATTCGGCGCAGCCGCTCGACGTCGCTGTGCGAATAGAGGCGGGTCTGCTTGGGGGATCGTTTGGGCGTGATCAGCCCTCGCGCTTCGTACATCCGGAGCGTCTGGGGGTGCATGTCGGCGAGCTCCGCGGCGACCGAGATCATGAACACGCCGCGCTCGCTATCAATCGCGGCTTTGACGCGTGTGTAGCGCTTTGCCATCGCCTAGCTCCTGACCTTGCCCGAGGAGGCGGACGCGTCATGCAGCACCCGTTCGCGCGGGTTGCGGTCGTTCATCGTCTTCGCGAATTCCCCCAGTGCCTGCTGCTGCTCGGAGCTCAGGTCCTTGGGCACCTCGAGCTCGATCCGGTAGAGGATGTCGCCGCGGCCCTTCCCGCCCGGGCGGGGCGGCCCCTCCCCGCGCAACCGTTGGACGGTTCCGTGCTGCGTCCCAGCGGGAAGGCGGATCTTCTTGGTGCCGTTCAGGGTCGGGACCTCGACCGTTGCGCCCTGGATGGCCTCGGAGATCGTGATCGGGATCGTGACCTCGAGATTGCCGTCATCCCGCTGCACAAAGACCGGCGACGGGGTAACGCGCGTGACCACGTACAGGTCCCCCGGCGGACCGCCCCGGGGCCCGTCCTCGCCCTTCCCGGCGACCCGGATCCTGCTTCCGTCCTTGACTCCCGGCGGGATCTTCACGCGGTAGCGCTTCTGCTGGAGAGTCAGGCCGGAGCCGCCACAGGTCTCGCAGGGATGCTCGATGATCTGGCCGCTGCCCCCGCACTGCGGGCACGGCCGGCTGATGGAGAAGAAGCCCTGGCTCTGGGAGTCCATACCGGTCCCGCCGCAGCGCGGGCAGGTGACCGGCGCGGTCCCGGGTTGGGCGCCCGAGCCGTGACACGTCTGGCAGGTGGACTGCTTCGGCACCACGACGGGAAGCTCGGCGCCGTGCACCGCCTGCTCGAACGAGAGCTGGACCTCGGTCTCGAGATCCCGCCCTCGAGCCTGCACCGGCTCGGGACCGCCCCGGCGCCCGAAGACGGTGGAGAAGATGTCGCCGAGGTCCGACGGGAAGCCGCCACCTCCGCCGCCAGGGCCGCCACCGCCGAAGCCGGAGAACATGCCGCCGGCGTCGTACTGCCGGCGCTTCTCCGGGTCGGAGAGCGTGTCGTAGGCGCCCTGCACCTCCTTGAACTTCTCCTCGGCCTGGTCGTCGCCGGGGTTACGGTCGGGGTGGTACTGGCGCGCCAGCTTGCGGTACGCCTTCTTGATCTCGTCGGCGCTCGCCTTCTTGCCGACGCCGAGGACGGAGTAGAGGTCGCGATCAGCCATCACGCCTCCTATGCGCTGACGACGACGCGGGCTGCCCTGAGCACCTGGCCGTCGAGGCGATAGCCGCGCTCGAGCGTCTCGATGACCACCCCGGGCTCCACGCGGTCCCCGGCGGGACGGGTCGCGAGAGCCTCGGACGTGTTCGGGTCGAACGGCTCACCGGTCGGGTCATACGTCTCCACCCCGGCGCGCTCGAGTGCCGAGCGGAGCTCGTTGTAGACGAGCGCGACCCCTCGGGCGAGGGCCTCCTGCGCAGACACCTCCTCGCTGGGGGTGTCGTAAACCTCCGCGTCCTCCTCCTCGGTGGTCGGCTCCGGAGCGCTGGACGCGCGTCCGGTCAACGGGTCGACGCCCGTGGACTTCAGTGCCCGCTCGAGGTTGTCGAGCGCCGGCAGGAGCTCCTTGGCGATCTGCGCCTTTCCCCGCCGCCCGGCCTCCTCGGCCTCGCGCGCGGCGCGCTTGCGGAAATTCTCGAAGTCCGCGCGGGCTCGCTGCGCGAGCGCGAGATACTCGTCGCGCTCGCGCTTCACATCGGCCAGGAGGGCGTCGAGGTCCTCGGCGACCTCCTCGGCGCCACCGTTCCCGGTGGCGCCGTCAGCCTCCCGTGCGGTCTCCGCCGGCTGGTCCCGTCTCTCGTCCGCCATCGACTAGGAGCGGTCCTCGTCGACGACCTCGGCGTCCACGACCTCCTCCTCGGAGTCCGAGCCGCCGCCGTTGGCGCCCGCGCCATCGGTGGGTCCGCCGCCCGCCGCCTGCTGCTGCTCGGCGGCCGACTGGTAGATCTGCTCGGAGACCTTGTGGAAGGCCTGCTGGAGGGCGTCTGTCTTCGCCTTGATCTCGTCGGCGTTCTCGGAGGTCAGCGACTCGCGAACGTCGGCGATCGCCTTGGTGATCTCCTCCTTCGCGGACGAGTCGACCTTGTCGCCCATCTCCTCGAGCTGCTTCTCGGCCTGGTACGCGGCGTTCTCGGCCACGTTCCTGGCCTCGGCCAGCTCACGCTGGCGCCGGTCCTCGTCGGCGTGCGCCTCGGCGTCGGAGACCATCTGCTCCACCTCGGAGTCGGACAGCCCGGATCCGCCCTTGATCTCGATCTTCTGCTCCTTGCTGGTCCCGAGGTCCTTTGCGGACACGTTCAGGATGCCGTCGGCATCGATGTCGAACGTGACCTCGATCTGCGGGACGCCGCGGGGCGCGGGCGGGATGCCGGTCAGCTGGAACTTGCCCAGCGACTTGTTGTAGGCGGCCATCTCGCGCTCGCCCTGGATCACGTGGACCTCGACCGACGGCTGGTTGTCGTCGGCGGTCGAGAAGATCTCCGACTTGCGGGTCGGGATCGTCGTGTTGCGCTCGATCAGCTTCGTGGATACGCCTCCCTTGGTCTCGATTCCGAGTGAGAGCGGAGTCACGTCCAGTAGGAGCACGTCCTTTACGTCGCCAGCAAGGACGCCGGCCTGGATGCCGGCTCCGATGGCTACGACCTCGTCCGGGTTCACGCCCTGGTGGGGGTCCTTGCCGGTCAGGTCCTTGACCTTCTCCTGGACCGCGGGCATGCGGGTCATGCCGCCGACGAGGACGACGTGGTCGACGCTCGTTCCGGCGTCGGCCAGCGCCTGCTTCACCGGGCCGACGACCCGGTCGAGCAGATCGGACGTGAGCTCGTTCAGCTTGGCCCGCGTCAGCTTCATTTCCAGGTGCTTCGGCCCGCTGGCGTCGGCGGTGATGAACGGCAAATTGATCTCCGTCTCCATCGTGGTCGAAAGCTCGATCTTGGCGCGCTCAGCCGCGTCCCGCAGACGCTGCAAGGCCATCTCGTTGCCCTTGCCGCGCAGGTCGAGGCCTTCGTCCTTCTTGAATTC
>Ga0207693_10002938_pt1 | contig 14749 bp, 10 predicted proteins | sample LARL81metaG_FD_184347 | JGI IMG/M metagenome (GOLD analysis project Ga0207693, IMG submission 184347) | Corn, switchgrass and miscanthus rhizosphere microbial communities from Kellogg Biological Station, Michigan, USA - LAR L8-1 metaG... | ecosystem: Host-associated > Plants > Roots >...
GCGCGCGGATCGTGTCGCGGCGGACGCCCGTCGCGGCGTCGAGCGTCGTCTGGGCGAAGTAGCCGCCCTCGTCGAGCGTCTCCGTGCCGGTCTCGTCCTTGAACAGGAAGTACTCGGCCTCGGGGCCGACGTTGAAGGTGTCGAAGCCCATCGCCTCCATACGATCGAGCGCCCGCCTCAGCGCGAAGCGCGGGTCGCCTGCGTACGGCTCGCCGTCGGGCGTGACGACGTCGCAGATCATCCGTCCGGTCTCGCCGTCGGGCAGCACCCGGAAGGTCTCGGGATCCGGGATCGCGACCATGTCCGACTCCTCGATCGCGTTGAAGCCGGTGATCGACGAGCCGTCGAAGCCCATCCCGTCGTCGAGCGCGCCCTCGAGCTCATTGCGCGTGATGGCGAAGCTCTTCAGGTGCCCCTCGAGGTCGGTGAACCAGAGGAGCACGTCCTCGATGCCGCGGGACTCGATCTCCGCGAGCACTTCTCTGCGCGTCTCCGGGTCGGATGTGGCCCGGTTCCTGCTCTCCACGTACGCCATTCTCCCTCCTTGAACGCAAAAAAGCCCCGGCCAGCACCTTGTGTGCCGCCGAGGCTTCGTCGCCTCGCAAATGTCGCCGGGGATTTTACACGCTGTCCGGACGGACCGGAAGCTACCCTCGAAGCCTGCTGGCCCGCTCGCTCGTCGCCCTGACTGCCTGTGTCGCCGCGGTTCTCGTCGCGTCGGCGTCGCACGCGGCGCCCTCGGCGGGCCCGCAATACGTCGCACCGGCGAAATCCGGTGCGCTCTTCCTCGTCAGCGGCCATGGCTACGGACACGGCGTCGGGATGGGGCAATGGGGAGCCCAGGGCTACGCACAGCAGGGCTACACGTACGACCAGATCCTCGATGCCTACTACCCCGGTACGACGCTCGGCGACACGGCCAAGACGTCGATCCGAGTGCTCCTCGCGAGCGGGAAGACGAAGCTGGCCATCTCGTCGAAGAAGCCGGTCACGGTCGAGGACGGAGACGGCATCGACCACACGCTGCCGGCAGGCACCACGACGCTCACGCCGGCACTGAAGCTCGCCGTCGACGATGGGCCGGCGCAGGCTCTCGATCCGCCGCTCACCTTCTCGCCGGCGGCCGGGACGTCGCTCACGCTCGGCCGGCAGTTCCGGGGCAAGATCGTCGTCGACGTGCCGAGCAACAAGCTCCGCGCGATCAACGTCCTCGGGCTCCAGCAATACCTCTACGGCGTGGTAACGGCGGAGATGCCCGCCGGCTGGCTTCCCGCCGCGCTCCAGGCGCAGGCCGTCGCGGCGCGCTCGTACGCGCTTGCGAGCCGGAAGGGCGGCGCTCCGTTCGACGTCTACGGGGACGGACGCAGCCAGGCGTATCTCGGCATCTCCGCCGAGACGCCGGCCGGTAAGCAGGCCGTGGACCTGACGGCCGGGCAGGTGCTGCTCTACAACGACGCGGTGGCGCTGACGCTGTTCTCCTCGAGCACCGGCGGCTGGACGCAGTCGGCCGCCGACGCGTTCGGCTCCCCGGGCCGCCCCTACCTCGTCTCGGTGCGCGATCCCTACGACTCGATCTCCCCGTACCACGACTGGGGGCCGGTGCCGGTGACGGCGAAGACGCTCGGGAGCGCGCTCGGCGTCGTGGGCCGTATCGTCGACGCGACGGCGACGCCCAACGCGTCGCGCCGCGTGAAGACGCTGAACGTCAAGTCGGTCTCGCGCGGCTCGCAGCTGACAGCCACCGCCGGCGGCGCGACCGTCGCTTCGGCGCTCGGTCTTCGCTCGAGCTGGTTCAGCGTCGGCGTTCTCTCGCTGCAGCCGCCGTCCCCGAATCCTGCGGTGAACCCCGGCACCAGGGTCACGCTGACCGGCGTCGTGCGGGGGGTTCGCGGCGCGGTCGTGCAGAGATCCACGGCCGGAGCGCCGTGGACGCGATTCCGGTCGGCGAAAACCGGCGCCTTCCACTTCTCCGTAAAGCCGAAGGTGACGACCCAGTACCGGCTGGCGACCCAGAGTGACGCAGCCGCGTCCGTGCGGATCCGCGTGCAGGCGCTACCGTGAGATAGTGAAGAAGCTGAGCCTCCCGCTGCTCGGCGCGTTGGTGGTTGCGCTCGTCGCAACCTCCTCGGCTGCGGCGTTCACGCCTACGAACGCGTACTACTCGAAGCAGTGGTATCTCGGCATGGACAGCGCGTTCGACGCGTGGTCGATCGCGCCCACGTTCAACCCCCCGGTGAAGGTCGCGATCGTCGACTCCGGCATCGACTGCTCGCTGCCGGATCTCGACACCCAGATCGCCAAGGTGAAGAGCTTCGTCGGCGGCAGCGCGTGCAACGACGTCCAGGGGCACGGCACGATCGTTGCCGGCGAGATCGCAGGCGCCCTGGACCAGGCCGGTGTCGTCGGCATCGCCTACTCGTCCCACCTGCTGGTGGCCAAGGTCGTCGCCGATGACGGCACGATCCCGCTCAAGGCCGAGGCGGCCGGAATCCGCTGGGCGGTCGACCAGGGCGCGCGGGTCGTCAACCTCAGCTTCGGCGCCGTCCGCGATCCGAAGCAGCGCAGCCTCGACTCGTACTCGAAGGTCGAGGCCCAGGCGGTCGCCTATGCCGTGAAGAAGAGAGCGGTCGTGGTCGCCGCGGTGGGGAACTCGGACGAGGCCTACTCGACCCCGTGGCCGTACGCGAGCTGGCCCGCGGCGCTGCCCCACGTTCTCGGAGTCGGCGCCCTCACCCGCGCGGGCAACGTTCCGGATTTCTCGGACCAGGACCCGTTCTTCGTCGACATCGCCGCGCCGGGGGTCGGGATCTTCTCCACCTACCCGAAGGATCTGACGAACGCGCAGCCGGACTGCTCGGAGCAGGGCTACACCGACTGCGCGATCGGCGACTACCGCCATCCCGAGGGGACGTCGTTCTCGGCACCGCAGGTGTCGGCGGCCGCAGCCGTGCTCTTCGGCCAGGACCCGCAGCTCACGAACAGCCAGGTCACGAGGATCCTCGAGCGGCACGCGGACGACGTCAACGCCTCGACCGGCTGTGACGAGTGCCCCGACGGGCGCGACAAGTACAGCGGCTGGGGCAGCCTCGACGTGACGAAAGCGGTGAACTTCCTCGAGTCGGAGAACACGCTGCCGCCGTCCGATCGCTACGAGCCGAACGACAGCCTGTCGCAGGCGCACAAGGTGTGGGGGACGCGGCCGGCCTTCGATGCGACTCTCGACTACTGGGACGATCCCGTCGACGTCTACCGCGTGAGGCTCGTCCGCGGGCAGCGCCTGGACGTGCGGGTCGCGGCGGGGTGGGCGAACGCCTCCGTCGCCTTGACGATCCTGTCGCCGCACGGGCAGCCGGGGAGCGTTGCCCGGACGGCGCATGCGGGCCGGACGCAGCAGCTCCCGTATCGCGCGCCGCACACCGGGTGGTACGCCGTCAAGCTGCGAATCGTGCGCCACGGCGGCGGCCGGTACGCGCTGCATCTGACGAAGAGCGGCTAGCCGATCTACCGGTTCTCGAGCAGCTCGTCCTCGAGCACGCCTCGCATCACTCGCGCAGGATTGCCGACGACGAGCATCCGCGGCTCGACGTCCTTCGTCACGACCGCGCCGGCGCCGACGTATGCCTCCTCGCCGATCTCGATTCCCGGCAGGAGGATCGCGCCGCCCCCGATGCGCGCGCCGCGGCGGATCGTCGGCCCCTTGATCAGCTCGTGGCGCCGCTCCGTTCGCCCCATGAAGTTGTCGTTCGTGGTCACGACGCACGGCGCGATGAACACGTGCTCCTCGAGCGTCGAGTAGGCGGTGATGTACGCCTCCGCCTGGATCTTCGTCATCGCCCCGATCGTGGTGTCGTTCTCGACGAGGGAGCCGCGGCCGATCACGACGTCGTCCCCCACCGAGACGCGCTCGCGCACGCACGACTGGTCGCCGAGGATCACGCGCGCGCCGACCTTCGCACCCGCGAAGACCACCGCGCCCGTGGAGACGATCGTCCCGTCGCCGATCTGAGTGGGCTCGAGCGGGTCTCGCTTTGCCGTCGAGCGCGGCGAGAGGGCCGGCTGCTTGCCGACGACCGCGTGCTCGAGCACCTTCACGCCCTCGCCGAGCTTCGTCCCGGGATAGACGATGGCGGTCGGGTGGATCTCGGGCTCAACCGACATGAAGACTCTCCGTCAGGAGCTCGAGCGCTCGCACGACCTCGAGGCCGTCGCGCATCTCACGCCCGTCCCAACCCTCCTGCACGAGCCGCACGAAGTGCGCGCACTCGAGCCGAAGGGGCTCGGCGTTCGAGAGCTTGGGGCTGAACGTGTCTCCGGTTCGGGTCCGCCACTCGCCGTACGTCTCGGAGGGCTGCTCGGGCGCCTTGTCGTAGACCGTGACCTTGTGCTCGAGCTCCATGTCGTCGAAGACGGCCATCTTGTTACGGCCGACGACCGTGAGGCGCCGCATCTTGTGCGGGTCGAGCCAGGAGAGGTGCATGTGCGCGATCTTCCCCGACGCGAAGCGCAGGTAACAGAAGACGACGTCCTCGACGCCCTCGTTGAGGAACGCGTGGCCGTGCGCCGCCGCTTCGACGATCTCCTCCTGGATCAGGTACTGGATCACCGAGAGGTCGTGGACACCGAGCGACCAGAGCGCGTTCTCGTCCTTGCGGATCTTGCCGAGGTTCTGGCGGTTGCCGTAGACGACGAGCACCTCGCCGAGCTCCCCGTCGTCGATCAGGTCCTTCAGCTTCTGCACGGCCGGGTGGTAGAGCAGGAGATGGCCCGGCATGAGGACGAGGCCGCCCGCCTCGGCGAGGCCGATCAGCTCCTCCATCTCCGCCGCTCGCATCGCCGGAGGCTTCTCGACGAAGACGTGCTTGCCGGCCTCGAGCGCCGCGCGCGCGAGCGGGTAGTGCGTCGGGACGGGGGTCGCGATGACGACGGCGTCGACGTCGTCCGCGGCGAGCAGCTCGTCGAAGTCGCCGGTCACTCGTGCGTGGGGGTAGCGCTCGGCGAACTCCGTGCGCCGTTCCTCGCTCGCGTCGCAGAGCCAGCCGAGGTCGGTGAGCTCGTCGAAGTTGCGCGCGAGGTTGCGGCCCCAGTAGCCCAGCCCCGCCTGTCCGACGCGCAACCGGCTCACAGCTTGAAGACGTGCTCCGCCGCGCTCCCCTTCGCGCCGGTCGCGTTGCGGAGGTCGACGATGAGCGGCGCCTCGTCCACGAGCGCCTCGTAGTCGAGCGAGGAGTGGTCGGTGACGATGACGACGCAGTCATACGCCTTCGGCTCATAGGCCACCGACGAGAGCTCGACGCCCTGCTCGCGGATCTTGGAGACGTGCGGGTCGTGGTACGAGACCTCGGCGCCGGCGTTCAGCAGCAGCGAGATGAGCTTCAGCGCCGGCGACTCGCGCAGGTCGCCGATGTCGGGCTTGTAGGCGACGCCGAGGACGAGGATCCGCGAGCCCTTCATGGCGCGCTGCGCGTGGTGGTTGAGCGCCTGCGAGACGAGCGAGCGGCAGAAGTACGGCATCTCCTCGTTGACCTTGCCGGCGAGCTCGATGAACTCCGTGTAGAAGCCGAACTCGCGCGCTTTCCAGCTGAGGTAGAACGGATCGATCGGGATGCAGTGGCCGCCGAGGCCCGGCCCGGGGCTGAAGCGCATGTAGCCGAAGGGCTTCGTCGCGGCCGCGTCGACGACCTCCCAGATGTCGATCCCCATCCGGTCGCAGAGGATGGCGAGCTCGTTGACGAGCGCGATGTTGACCGAGCGGAAGATGTTCTCGAGCAGCTTCGTGAGCTCGGCCGCCTCCGGGCTCGTGACCTCGTGCACGGTGTCGATCGCGCGCCGGTAGAGCGCGGCAGCGCGGCGGGTGCACTCCGGCGTGATCCCGCCGAGCACCTTCGGCGTCGTCTTCGTCGTCCAGTCCTCGCGGCCCGGGTCGACCCGCTCCGGCGACATCGCGAGGAAGAAGCCCTCGCCCGCTGTGAGCCCGCTGCCGTCCTGGAGGATCGGCTGGAGCATCTCGCGCGTCGTGCCCGGCCAGGTGGTCGACTCGAGCACGACGAGCTGGCCCTCGCGCAGTACCTCGGCAAGGCGACGGGTGGCGCCCTCCACGATCGAGAGGTCCGGCTCGCGCTGGCGCGAGAGCGGCGTCGGCAGCGCGATCAGGATCGCGTCGGGACCGCTCAGCTCCTCATAGCTCGTCGTCGCGTGGACGAGGCTCCTCTCGACGAGCGGCGCGAGCCGATCGCTCGGGACGTCCACGATGTGCGACTCGCCGCGGTTGAGCGCGGCGACGACGTCCTCGAGCACGTCGACGAGGAGGACGCGGCAACCGGCCTCGGCGAACGTGGCGGCAAGAGGCACGCCGACGTAACCGGCGCCGACGACCGCGACGTCGTAGTTGCCCTCAGCCACGGTCGGCAAGGCTAGCTGCGACCCGTTCCGCAGCGTGTCCGTTGCCGTACAGCGGGGGCAGATCTTCGGGCATCCGCGCCGACGCGACCGCAGCGGCAAGCTTCCCGGGGTCGTCGTCCACGAGCACGTTCGCCCCGAGCTCGACCGTGTCGATCCACTCGGTGGAAGGCCTCGCGGTCACGCACGGCACGCCGTACCAGTACGCCTCCTTCTGCAGGCCTCCGGAGTCCGTGACGAGGACGCGCGCCTGCGAGACGAGCGCGGCCATGTCGAGATAGCCGACCGGTGCGAGCACCTCGACGTTGGACGGGAGCGCGCCGAGCGTCGCCCGCGTGCGCGGGTGCGCGGGAAAGACCACGTGCTCAGCGATGCGGCCGAGGCCGTCCACGATCCGCGCGAGCCGCTCCGGCCGGACGTTTGCCTCACGGTGGATCGTCGCGACGACGTATGCGCCCGGCTCGAGCCCGTGCTCGGCGAGGATGCTCGAACGCTCGCGGGCGATCGGAGCGAGCGCGAAGCAGGCGTCGGCCATGACGTCGCCGACGACGTCGATGCGGCCGCCGACGCCCTCCGCGAGCAGCGTCTCGCGCGATCGCTCGTCGGGACAAAGGAGCAGCGCGGCGACGGCGTCCACCGCGATCCGGTTGTGCTCCTCCGGCATCGAGAGGTCGCCGCTGCGCAGGCCGGCCTCTACGTGCGCGACCGGGATGCCGGCGTCGCCCGCAGCCTCCGTGCCCGCGCGCGTCGAGTTCGTGTCGCCGAAGACGAGCGTCCAGTCGGGCCGCTCCTCCGCGAGCGCGCCCGCGATCGCCGGCCGCATCGTCTCGGCGTCGGCGGTGTGGAGGTCGAGGCGATAGCGCGGCTCGGGCAGCCCGAGCTCCGCGTAGAAGACGTCGGACAGGTCCGGATCCCAGTGCTGGCCGGTGTGCAGGCCGACCTCCTCGATGCCGGCCTCACGCAGCGCGGCGCTGACGGGACCGGACTTGATGAACTGCGGACGGTTCCCGACGACGGATAGGACCTTCATCTGGACGAGGCTACAATGGCCGCCGCTTCGGGCCGTTAGCTCAGCTGGTAGAGCAGGGGACTCTTAATCCCAAGGTCGCAGGTTCGATCCCTGCACGGCCCATGCCTCGAGCGATCGTTCGCAGGCCGGCAGGGCCGGCTCACCCCGGCACATTCAGGGGGGCCCAGTCCGCGCCTCCGTCGAGTGTGCGGTAGAGAGTCTCGTCTCGTGCACAGTGGGTTCCGGCGCCGGCCGCGCACGTCGAGACGGTCGCCCAGCCGGTGGTCGGCGAGGCGAACGAGACGTCCGCAAGCTCGAAGCCCGGAGCTGTGAGCGGGAGGCCGGCAGTCGCAGCGTCCCGAACGCGGTCGCCCTCCTCGAGGCTCACGACGCGGCTGCCGCCGTCGGTCAGCGCGAACCAATCGGTCGCGCCGGCGATCGCCGCCGGAACGCGACCTGCGCGTGAAGGTGCGCGCCGGCCGGCGACCGCTGCGGCCGTTCGCCAGGTATTGCCGCCGTTGGACGACGTCAGGAAGGACAGGGCCGTCCGCTTCCCGCGACGGAAGGTCACGCGAAGCACGGCGTGCGCCGAGTCGCTGAACACGGGGAGCTCCGCGAGCGGCAGCAACGAGTGGAACCCCGCCGGGGCCTGGATGGGCACGCGTCCCCACGTCCGCCCGCCGTTGCGCGTTCGGTAGAGCCTGCCGTCGACGGGCGCGAGCCAGCCCTGCGACGCGGACGTGAATGCGATCTCGCCGCTGCCCGGCAGGATCCGTCGCGACCATGTTCGGCCGCCGTTCGAGCTCGCGAGCAGGACGCCCGGCCCGGGTAACCCGAGGCCCTGCTGCAGCGTCAGGCCGACGAGCACATGCGATGCGTCGGGCGCCGCGAGGGAGATCGGGGCTCCGGCGTCGGCGCTCGCCGGCATGGGCAGCCGCGACGAGGTCCAGGTCAGACCGCCGTCGCTCGTTCGCCAGAGACTGAAGGATCGACGCTCCGTTCCCGAGAGCGCCACGACGAGCCCGTTCGCGGGGTCGACGAAGCGAACGGCGCGGATGTCGGTCGCTGTCAGGCCCGGCGGGGTCGCAGGCCGCCAGGTCGAGCCGGCGTCGCTCGTCACCGCGAGCCCGGAGTTCGTCGCGACGTATCCGAATCCGTCCTGTAACAGGCCGGATTCGAGCGGGTGCCCGACAGGCTCGGCCATGACTGCATCGGCGGCGATCCGCCCCGCGGCGCTCGAGTTGCGCGCGAAGCGGACGTCCCAGCCCTCCCCTGCGGGGAGCGTGAACGTCCCGAGGTAGACCCAGCGACCGCCAGCCGTACGCTCGTTCACGGTCAGCCAGTGCCAGCCCGTGACGGTGGCGATCGCGACCGGGACCGCCGGGTTCCGCGTCCGTTCGGCGGGCCACCAGCCATACATCGCGTAGTCGCCGGTTGCCGGAATGGCGAGGCGGAAGCTCGCGGGGGCGGCGGTGCCGCTGGGCCGTGCCAGGTAGTACGCAGGACCGAACAGCTGCGCCGAGTCGGGCCGGTGCCGCCGCCAGCCCGGCGCCTTGAGGCCCGTCGCCGCGTCCACGACCTGCAAAGGGGTCGGCTGCGCAGGCGCCTCACCGGCGGCGGCGCGGATGAGCCGCAAGTACTTCCCCCAGTTCCAGCACGGGCCCGGATCGATGTGGTGGGCGAAGCCTCCGAATCCGCCCAGGCGGAAAGGATCGGGAACCTGATAGTGGCCGATGATGTGCGTGCGGTCGATCGGGATCCCGTATTTCCGGGTCAGGAAGGCCACGAGCCGGGCGGACGACCGGTACATCGCATTCGTGTACCAGGAGCAGTTTCCGACGAACGCCTCGTGCTCGATGCCGATCGACGTGGCGTTGTACTGGCGGTTCCCCGAATGCCAGGCGATGTCCTGCTCGTGGACCATCTGCGTCATCGCGCCGTCGCTCGACCGGACGACGTAGGCGGCCGACGCCCGCGGGCCGGGGTGCGAGAACGAGCCGATCGCCGAGGCGTAGGGCCCCTCGGTGGTGTGGATCACGATCCGCGTGATCGGCGACGAGAACGGCCGGTCGGCGCGCTGGAAGTTCTTCGCGCTGGCCGCAACCCACCTCGCGCCGGGGTAGTCGGCGCCGCCCGTGGCCGGGCGCGCGGCTGCCGACGGCACCGAGAGGAGCGCGGCGACGAGAACGAGCACCGCGACCGACGAATAGCCCGCCCGGCGAGACCGACGCAGAGCCGACGGCACCCGCGAATGTTGGCAAAGACCGGACCGGCGCGCGGCTGGTCTTTACCACGCGCTTCGTGCAAACTGCGACGAACCAGCGACGATCGGACTGGGGGGCGAAGCAAACGAGCAGCGGAACCGAGCCGCTCGCGGCCACGGCTGAGACCGTCGACGACGCCGTCCGTCGGCTCGTCGTCGAACGCTCGCACGACCTCGTCACTCTCTGTGACCTGAACGGGGCGATCGTCTACGCCTCGCCGTCCTGGACGCACCTCGGGTGGGAGCCGACCGAGCTCGCCGGCGTCCAGATCGGCGAGCTCTTGCACCCCGACGACGTGGGGCTCGCCACCGAGGCCTGGAACGAGGTCGTCGCCGGGACCGACGTCGACGCCGTCACGATCAGGCTCCGGCGGGCCGCCGGCAGCTTCGCGTGGTTCGAAGTCAACGGATCCGCCGTTCGCGACGAGGCCGGCGAGCTGCGCTTCATGCTCGGGACGGCCCGAGACGTGAGCGAGCGTGAGGAGCTCCGCTCGCGGCTGCGCGATCTCGATGCCGTCTACCGCTTCGCCGACGCCGTCTCCGGCGCGCACGTGCTCGACGAGGTGCTCGAGGCCGCACTCGACGCGCTGCTCGAGGCGACCGGCGCCGACCGCGCCTCGGTCCTGCTGGCCGACGACGCAGGCGTGCTCCGCTTCCGCGCCTGGCGCGGGCTTTCCGACCGCTACCGCGCGTACACGGAGGGCCGCTCGCCCTGGCCGTCGGACGCCGAGGATCCGCAACCGGTGCTCATCGAGGACATTGCCGCCGCCGGCTACGAGCCCGCCCTCGAGCGCGCCATGCGCAAGGAGGGGATCGGAGCCCTCGCCTTTCTCCCGCTCGTCCGCGCCGGACACTTGTTCGGGAGGTTCGTGCTGTACCGCGACACGCCGCATCGCTGGAGCGACCGTGACGTGCTTCTCGCGCGGACGATCGCGAACCACCTCGCGTCGGTCATCGAGCGGGCCGGCGCAGAGCAGGCGCTGCATGCGTCGAGCGAGCGGCTGGCGCTCCTCCTCGAGGCCACGGAACACCTGACCCAGACGCTCGACTACGAGGAGCTGCTTCGGCGGGTGCCGCAGCTCGTCGTGCCGCGGATCGCCGACGGATGCCACGTGTACATCGCGCGCAACGAGACCGAGCTCGTCCGTGTCGCGCAAGCCCACGTGGAGCCGCGCATCGCGGCGCTTCTCGACAGGATCGACGCCGTCTACGACGTCAAGAGCCACAAGCGCATTCCGGTCGTGCAGGTCTTCCGCACAGGCAAGCCCATGCACCGGCCGGCGCTGTCCCGGCCGCTGAAGAAGGTCGCGCGGCCCGGCGAGGAGGAGCTCGTCCGGATGGAGGCGCGGTCGCTCGTCGTCGTCCCGCTCGAGACCGGCGGGAGGCGGCTCGGGGTGCTCGCAGTCACCTCTGCCGAGCCGGGGCGGCACGGGGACGAGGACTTCGAGCTCGTCTCCGAGCTCGCACGGCGCGTCTCCCTCGCGCTCGATCTCGTCGGGCTCCACCGGCAGGCACAGGACTCGCTCGCCCAGCTGCAGGCGGTGATCGCGCAGCTGCCGCTCGGGGTCGCGATCACCGACGCCAATCACCGAATCACCCTCCGGAACGACGAGCTCGAGCGCGTATGGGGTGCCCCGATCACCATCGGCTACGACCACCGCGCCAGCGATGTCGACACCTCGGGCTGGCCGCTCGAGCGTGCGATCGAGACCGGAGAGGTGACCGTCGGCGAGCGCCACACGATCGAACGGGACGCGGATGCGCGCACGCTGGAGGTCAGCGCCGCACCGGTGCGCGACGCCGACGGGACGATCGTGTCCGCGGTGGCGATCCTCGCCGACGTCACGCGTCGCAGCCGCGCAGAGGAGAACCTCCGCTTCCTCTCGCAGGCCAACGAGCTGCTCGTCGCGAGCCTCGACTGGGAGCAGACGCTGGCGGCGATCGCCGAGCTCGCGGTGCCCGCGCTCGCCGGCTACCTCGTGATCGACCTGCTCGACGAGGAGGACGAGCTCCACTGGGTCGTCGCCGTCCACGCCGATCCGGAGAAGACCAAGCTCGTACAGGAACTGCGGGGGCAGTATCCGCCGACCGTCTCGACGCACCCGATCCAGGTCGCCCTCCGCACGGGACAGCCGGTGCTCCTGCCGGACCTGCAGGCCGAGGCCGACGCCATGTCGCACGACGTGAAGCACGCCCGCGCGATCCGGCGGATCGCGAACACGTCAGGGCTCGTCGCCCCGCTCATCGCGCGCGGGCGGACGCTTGGCACGATCAGCCTCGGCACCATCGAGGGCCAGCCGCGCTTCGACGAGTCGGACCTCGCGATGGCGATGGAGCTCGCGCGCCGGATCTCGCTCGCGCTCGACAACGCGCGCCTCTTCTCGGAGGCGCAGGAGCGCGCCCATGCCGCCGAGGCGCTCGAGTACGTCGACGACGGCGTCATCCTCGTGGACGAGGCGGGCATCGTCCGGCTCTGGAACCCGACCGCCGCGATCAGCCTCCGCCAGCCCGCGGTCGAGGCGGTCGGTCGCCCGATCGCCGAGTTGCTCGGCGGAGACTGGCACTCGCTCGAGTCGCGCATCCCGGTCGCCTCCGAGCCGCAGGCGGGCGGCGCCTCACGCGTGCAGACGCTGCCGGTCGAGGTGCAGGGAGAAGAGCGGTGGCTGTCGATCTCTGCCGTCCGCTTCCCGGGCGGCACCGTGTACGCCTTCCGCGACGTCACCGACGAGCGGGCGGTGGAGCAGATGAAGACGGACTTCGTCTCGACCGTGTCGCACGAGCTCCGCACGCCGCTCGCCGCGATCTACGGCGCGGCGATGACCCTGCGGCGCCGGGACGTCGCCGTCGAGGAGTCGCAGCGCGAGCGGCTGCTCGAGGTGGTCTCCAGCGAGGCGGACCGGCTTGCTCGGATCGTGAACGACATCCTCTGGGCGAGTCGGCTGGAGTCCGGTCGCATGAGCATCGCGATCGAGCGGTGCGACGCGGCGGCGATCGCGAACGAGGTGGTGGACGTGCTGCGCTCGCGGGCCCCGGAAGGGATCGAGGTCGTCGTGAGCAAGTCGCGCGGCCTGCCGCAGGTCGCAGCGGATCCGGACAAGCTGCGCCAGATCCTCACCAACCTGATCGACAACGCGATCAAGTACTCCCCCGACGGCGGGCGTGTCGAGGTGGAGATCGGCCGCAGCGGCGGCCGCGTCCGGTTCCGCGTGGCCGACGAAGGGCTCGGCATCCCGCCCGCGGAGCAGGACCGGATCTTCGAGAAGTTCTTCCGGCTCGACCCGAACCTCACGCGCGGCGTCGGCGGCACCGGCCTCGGCCTCTACATCTCGCGAGAGCTCGTGCTGCGGATGAACGGCCGCATCTGGGTCGACTCCGACGGCCGCTCGGGGAGCTCGTTCTTCCTCGAGCTCCCGATCGCCTGATCGGGCGAATAGCTGTGCTCTTCGCCCGAGTGAAAGAACTGCGCGGGCCGGAAAGCGCGGTTTCCGGCCCGCGGCTAAGTCCGGCTACGCCGAGTCTTAGCCTCCGGCCTGGGGTGCTTCGTTGATTTGAGCGTTTGAACCCTCGCAGCCCAATGTGCCCTCAGCACGAAGCGCGCCCGAGATCGCAATCTCGGGCGCGCGGAGTTCCTTTGTAGTACCCGGGCGAAGAGCGCAGCTCTTCGCCCGGCCATCTAGTAAGGCGCGCCTCCGCCCGGTCCTGCGGGGCCCTCGTCGTAATACGTCCGGCGGCGGTTGAAGTAACCGGGGCCGGCCCACGAGGACCAGAAGATCAGTGACAGCAGGATTCCGACGATGCCCACGATCAAGAGGATCCAGCCGATCGTGTGAATGTCGACACCGTTGACGGTCGTGTTCACGGCGAAGGCGAGCACGGCGCCTACGGCCGCAAGAATCAGTCCTACTCCGAGACCCATACTCTCCTCCTTTTTCGGGGTCCGGGAGAGAAACGGACGAAGGCCGGTTCGAGATTCGGGGGGCCGCGAGTTCGTCTAGGCTCCGACCCGGATGCGCAAGGGCTCCATCGCCGCACTCTTGGGGCTTGCACTGATCGCGGGCGGGGTCGCCACTGCTGTGGCGCTCGTGCCGACCTGGCTCCCCGAGGACGCCTCGCAACAGGCGGGCCGGATCGCTTTCACCTTCTGGTTCGTGATCGCGATCTGCATCTTCATCTTCGCGATCGTCGCCGCGGTGATGGTCTACGCGGTCGTCAAGTTCCGGGTGCGCGAGGACGATTTCGAGGACGGGCCGCCCATCCACGGGCACACGGGCCTCGAGATCACGTGGACGATCATCCCGTTCGTCCTCGTCACCTCGATCGCGATCGTCAGCGCGATCGTCCTCTCGCGTAACGACGCTCAGGCGAAGGACACGTTGCGCGTCGACGTCACCGCGCAGCAGTTCGAGTTCACCTTCAGCTACCCCGACGCGGGAAACGTCACCAGCCCGGTGCTCATGCTGCCGAAGGGCCGCTCCGTCGAGCTCTACATGCGCGCGCTCGATGTCATCCACTCGGTCTTCGTGCCCGAGTTCTCGGTCAAGGAGGACATCGTCCCCGGGCTCGTCACGCAGCTGCACGTCACGCCCACCCGCCTCGGGACGTTCCCGCTCGAGTGCACGGAGCTCTGCGGGCTCGGCCACTCGCTCATGCGCAGCCAGGCGGTCGTGATGGAGCCCGCCGCGTTCAACTCCTGGCTCAAGAAGCAGGAGAAGGGTGCCGCGCCGTCGACCACTACCTCGACCACCTCCACCACCTCGAGCACCACGCCCATCTCGCCTGCGCAGGCGGGCCTCATGGTCTTCAACCAGAACGGCTGCTCGGCCTGCCACACCCTGAGCGCCGCGAACGCGACCGGGAAGGTTGGGCCGGACCTCGACAACCTCGTCTCGTATGCGCGAACGGCCAAGCAGCCGCTCGAGTCGTTCGTCCACCAGTCGATCGTCGACCCGGACGCATACATTCAGCCCGGCTATTCGAAGGGTGTCATGCCGACGAACTTCGGACAGGTGCTCACGAAGGAGCAGCTCGACCACCTCGTGACCTTCCTCGTCCAGTCGGCCCAGAAATCGGGTAACAAGTAG
>Ga0207693_10002941_pt1 | contig 14743 bp, 14 predicted proteins | sample LARL81metaG_FD_184347 | JGI IMG/M metagenome (GOLD analysis project Ga0207693, IMG submission 184347) | Corn, switchgrass and miscanthus rhizosphere microbial communities from Kellogg Biological Station, Michigan, USA - LAR L8-1 metaG... | ecosystem: Host-associated > Plants > Roots >...
GAACTCGGTCGGCCATTCAACTTTCCCGATTTCGATGTGGTGGGGCTCATTCTGCGTCCGGAAGGTGACGGACCCTTCACCATTCTGGGTGTGGCCGATCTTGAGGGAAAGCCGTCTGTCCCTACGGGAGATGGTGGCGTACAAGTTGGAGACCATCTTGTTGCGGTGAATGATTTGCCGGTGCAAGGTGTGACGATGGGGCAAGTGTGGTCGCTGCTCGGTGGGACGCCGGGCAAGGACAAGAAATTGAACATTGAGCGCGGGGGAAGGCAGTTCAGCGTCGCCGCCCGGGTCCAGCATTTTCTGGCGGAGGAAGCGCAAGCTGAGTCAGGGAAGAAGTAATGTGATCTTTGGCGCTCGCTGGACAAACCCGACTACTACGCTCAGGGCAGGCTAAGGCGGCTGTCCGAACATGTGCAGGTCTATTTAGGAGCTGACGGAGCGCTGAGTACTTCCTTCTCCAGGGCTGCTGTTGTGGCATCGTCGAGACTCTCGGTGATGAATACCATGTCTGCCTGCTCGTCGATTACCACAACTCCATCTTCAGTCGTCCAAGTGTGGCGCCCCTGAAGAGGTCCTGGAGCAGAATCGTCATCGGTCTTCTGAGCCGGGTGCGGGTCGTCTGATTTTTGTATTTCGGCGGCGTCGCGCACTGTCTTATAGCGCTGGTTCAAGGAGTGCGCGTAAATACCAGCAAACTGAGCGGCTGTGATCGGACTTGACCAGCGGGAAACGTACAGTAATGCAAGCGGGCCAGCAGGATTCGCCTTGGATTTCGCAGCATAATAGTAGCCGCCGCGCCACTCCGGATAGACCTGTTTCGAGATCCGCTTGCCGGCGTACTGATCAATCAGAACTGCCACGTCGAATTCGCCCATCGCCCCGATATCGAACTTCTGGTAATCCTTAAAGTCTTTCTTGAAGTCTGGCACAAACATAGGCTCGATCCGCTCACCAGCGAGGTAAGTCTCTGGCTGCATGATCTGCCGCGTGGTGTGTGGAGGATTGGCAAGAATCCCAGCGAACGCTTTGCTCTTCCCGCCCTTCTGCAGAACTTTGATCACGAAGTCCATGCCGTAGCTATAGGGGAAGGTCAAGGATTCCTTCAGGAAGATTGGGGCGTCGTTGAAGACCTTGGTGCTGGGGGTGCCGGTCAGGCTTTCCTCTTCCATGGCGCCGACCAACTCGGGTGAGTTCGCGATCGTGTGCCCGGTGGGCGCAATGGCGTACTGGAACATCATGGCTTGTGCCTGGCCTTCGAGAACGGCCTCGCGGGCGTTATCCATCTCGTCATTTTCGATGTCGGCGGGCGTTGGGTCCTTCTTGATTTCGGCGAGGTCTTTGTCGCCACGCTTCATCCACTTCTGCAGGTTTACGTTCTGATCCTGGAGCGCATGCGTAAGCTCATGCGCCATAACCGGCTCCTGCTCTTCCATGGGAACCCAGTCGAGCAGATTGACGGTCTTGGTCTTGGGATCGTAGTAGCCGGCGACTTCTTCACGCAGCAGGGCTACAAGAAAAGTCTCGAGATCGAATTCACGCGGCAGCAGTCCGAATTTCTTCAGTACAAGTTCGGAGCGGCGGAGGCGTTGCGTGTCCTCGTCATTCAGATGTTTGGTGAGATAAGAAACCACTTCGTCGCGGCTGGTCAGCTTGCGCTTCACTTCCCGCTTGATGGCCAGGCCGGTTTCTTTGCTATCGAACGCGATAATCTCGTCGACTGTGTGAAAGAGTTCTTCGGCCTGGCGCGCAGTGATTTTGACGTCGGGCTTGGTTTCTTCTTTTGCTGGTTCTATGGGCTCCTCGGGAGGAGGAATGGGTTTGGTCGGCTGCTGCTGCTTCGAATCCGGCTGTTCTTGGTCGGGCTGCTGTGAGGTTTGTGCGCCCGCCAGCGCGACTGCAAATACGACAGGGAAAATCAGCCGTCGAATCCATCGGTAGAGCACTTCAGCCTTATTCATTAAGATCGAGTGTACCGTTTCCCTATACTTTTCTCATGACTAATACTGGCCCCGTCAATCTGTGGACTTCGAGCGAGCACGTCAACTATTACCTGGAGCGTGCCGACAGCATCTCTCACCGCGCCGACGGCGAAGCGGCGCTGCTGGAATTCATTGCGCCGGGCACACGGCGGATTCTTGATTTGGGCACTGGGGACGGGCGATTGCTGGCGCTTGTTCGGCAGCGGCATCCCGATACGGAAGCCGTAGCTGTCGACTTCTCACCGGCAATGCTCGACGCCGCGCGAAAGCGGTTTGTCGGCGACACTGCCGTAGAAGTTGTTGAACACAACATGGACAATCCTCTGCCCGCACTGGGCAGCTTTGATGCGGTGATCTCGAGTTTCGCCATCCATCACCTGGTACATGAGCGGAAGCGGGCGCTCTCTGCGGAAGTATTTGGCCTGCTCAACGCTGGTGGGGTGTTTTGTAATCTGGAACATGTGGCGTCGCCAACTCAGAGGTTGCACGAGGAATTTCTGCACCGTATTGGTTTCACCGTGGAGACGGAAGATCCTTCGAACAAGCTGCTGGACGTGGAGACACAGCTTGGTTGGTTGCGCGAGATTGGATTCGCAGATGTAGATTGCCAATGGAAGTGGCGGGAACTGGCGTTGCTGACGGGCGTGCGCCCGTAAGAGGCCCCGTTCTTTCGCCCCTTTCGGGGTTGCTTTCAATTCCGTCCCGCGTACCCATCCCTTACGGCATGGGCTGCATTCTTTTACCCCTTCGCGGTTGCAGTAAGTTCGTGATGCGCGAACCTGAGTGATTTTCACCGTGTGCACTTGAGAAATATCTACGGCAACTTCCTTCGGCAGAAGAACTCGTCTGTTTCGCCAAGTCTCATCCCGCAGTTTCTCTTCGTTCAGGATATGGAATTCATCTGAACTCTTCTTTGTGATTGTCTGACGGAGTTCGCAATCCACTCCCAGCATGGTGAGCGGACCAGTGAAGACGATGGCGTCACCTTGCCACCCGTTGGATTGCAGTACACCAAACAGTCCTTCGGTGAAAGTCATCATCCACCGATTGCTGAAAGGATCAAAGGCGAGGTAGGGGCGTGCCTTCGCCCCGTGGCCGCTGACGGTGAAGCGAGTGCCGTCATCGCTGAGATTGTAGGCGTAGAAGTAAGTATCGGTGTACGCCGGACTAGTCGGTGTGGCGTGAACGCGGTTTTCGAAAGCCCATTCACCGATTAACCACTTGAACTCTTCCATCTTTTGCTGACGAATGGCCGGGAATTTCGCTAGTGCCGGGAGATTGAAGGCGAGGACTTTGCGGTTCGGGTCGAACGCCATGAGGCCGCGGGCGACGAGTTGTTCGAAGATCAGCATGGGTCGTTTCTTTGGGAATGTCATCCTGCGGAGTCGAAGGATCCCTACTCCTCGAAACAATGCCTGCCCTGTTCGGGACCTTCCGTCCGTGGTGTGTGCCTTACATCGTCCTGCAGTCGTCCAGAGGGTAGGATCCTTCGACTCCGCATGACGATTCACTGCGAGAATCGCCATGCTCCGCTCAGGATGACGTTCGGGAGGAGGGCGATTGCTGATCAGGATGACAGACTGTTCGCGATCCACTCCCCTGCTTCTTTTGTGCCCAGGTTGCCACCGATATCCTGCGTGGTTTTCTTCTGGCGCACGGCTTGCAGGACCGCAGCCTCGATCTTGTCGGCTTCTTTCGTGAACTCCAGATGTCGCAGCATCATTGCCGCGGTCAGGATCGCTCCGAAGGGATTCGCCTGATTCTTTCCGGCGATCGGAGGGGCTGAGCCATGAACTGGTTCGAACATCGAAGTGCGTCCGGGATGAATATTTCCGCTAGCGGCCATGCCCAGCCCGCCCTGTAGCGCGGCGGCCAGGTCTGTGATGATGTCGCCGAACATGTTGTTGGTGACGATGACGTCGAGCTGCCGCGGGTCGCGAACCATCTGCATGCAGAGGGCATCGACATAAATGTGCTGCGGGGTAATCCTCGGATATTCGGTGCCGACTTCTTTGAAGACCCGTTGCCAAAGTCCGCCGGCGTGCGTCATGGCGTTCGATTTGTCGCACATCAGGACTTTGCTGCGTGGAGAGCCATCGAGTTTCGTGTGCTTCTGGCAATACTCAAATGCATAGCGAATAATGCGCTCGACGCCTTTGCGCGTGTTGATGTCTTCCTGGGTCGCAATCTCGTCAGCCGTTCCCTGTTTGAACACGCCGCCCGCGTCGGTGTAGACGCCTTCGGTGTTCTCGCGCAGCACAACGAAATCGACATCTTTCGGCTCGACCCCCTTCAGCGGGCACAACACCGCGTCAAACAAACGAACCGGCCGGACATTGGCGAACAGGTCCATCTTGAAGCGCATGCCCAGCAGGATTTCTTTGGCATGGATGTTCGTCTTCACGCGCGGATCGCCGAATGCGCCAACGAGGATGGCGTCGAAGTCACGAGCCAGCATCGCAAACCCATCAGAGGGAACTGTTGTCTGGTCGCGAAGGTAACGGTCAGCGCCCCAATCGAACTCGGTCAAATCCACTGTCGCACCCGTCGCCTGAATTACTCGAACCGCCTGTGGAATCACTTCTTTACCGATGCCATCGCCGGGGATGACGGCAATGCGCTTGCTGCTTGTGTTTTTCGCGTCCACGGCTGGAACGTTAACACACTCGCTATAATCGAATACAGGTATGGGATTCACCGCATTACAGGTTCACGAAGAAGTGCTGAGCTCAGGCTTTGCGGGATATAAGTCTGGCGAATACCGCGGAGCGACATCCGCGGCGCGCTTTACGACTCCAGAGGCGGAGTTCACGAACGTGCGGTCTGAGTGTGGAGTTTATGACCTCGGGTATCGCGCGAAGATTTCGCTGACCGGCGGCGATCGTGTCCGCTGGCTCAACGGCATGGTTACGAACAATATTCGGGACCTTGCGCCCGGAAACGGCGTCTATGCGTTTCTGCTCAATCCCCAAGGCCGGATCCTTGGCGATTTGTACGCTTACAACCGCGGTGAGTCCATCGTTGTCGATACCGACCGCAGCCAGCTTGAGAAGATTCTCGCGACTTTCGACCACTACATCATCATGGACGACGTTGAGGTCAAGGACCTCAGCGAGCAAATCACCGGCCTTGGCATTGCCGGCCCGAAAGGGCTCGAGGTCCTGAGGAAGGCCGGAATCGAGTTTCCGGCTCTACCGCCTCTCCAGTTACACGAAATTCAGTGCGACTGTGAGTGTGGCTGTCTAAATTGCACAATCGTGCGCTGCGATTCGCAGATCGAAGCATATGAGATCTGGCTCAAGCCGGATTCTGTGAAGCCGCTCTGGAACTTGCTGGTCTCGAGTGGAGCGACTCCAGTTGGCTTCGAGGCGCTTGAACTAAACCGAATCGCGTCGGGCATGCCTCTGTATGGGGTCGACATCCGCGAACGCGACCTTCCGCAGGAAACGGAGCAGGCCCGTGCCTTGAATTTCAACAAGGGATGCTACATCGGGCAGGAGATTGTGGAGCGGATCCGGTCGCGCGGGGCAGTACATCGAAAATTTTCCGGTTTTGTAGCTGATCCGAGTCCGGCGATCGCAACTGGAACCAAGATTGTTGCGGGAGAGAAGGAAGTTGGGGAGATCACCAGTTCCGCTACTGTGCCTTTTACGAGCGGACCGAAGAACGTCATGTTGGGATATATTCGGCGAGAACTCGCAATTCCGGGGCGCGAGGTGAAGGCAGGTGGAGTTTCCGCCAGTGTTGTATCTCTGCCGCTCGCCGCTGAGAATGTTTCGGCGGAGCCGGTTGCGCCCGTAGGGCATCCGGCATAATAGAAGAAAAAGAGAGACGATTGGGGAAGATTTATGGCTGACAAGAAGAATGATTCGGGATTCACAGTAACGGATCGCCGCCTGTTCACATCCGAAGGCGATTTGCGCAGTGACGCGCCCGAGGAAGTGGAAAAGAAACCGGAAGCGGCAACCGCTCCGAAAGAACAGACGCCGAAGGCGCCACCATCTGCCGGTGGAGACGGCGCCGCCATCGAGCGCGATATGCCTACTCCGCCAACGAGCGCCGAGCAGGAGGCGCAGGCCGCAGCCTATCGGCAATCGTCGAAGGATTTGGACCAGGAAGTCGAACTCAGCGGCCACTCGGCGAAGGACTTTGAAATCACCTTCGAGCGTTTTATGGCGTCGCTCTATATGACGGCGATGCTGCAGCTTGGCCTGATGCGGCAGCAGAACGAGCAGCCGCGGGTCGACATCATTGGCGCGCGTCAGACCATCGATACACTCAGCCTGATTGCCGAGAAGACCAAGGGCAATCTGACGCCCGTCGAAGAACATTTCCTGCAGAATAGTCTGTACGAGTTACGCATGGCTTATGTGGAGGTAACGAACGCTATCGCGCGTCCGCCGCAACCCGGACCCGCGACGGGAACGACCGGAAGATGAAAGCGACTCTGACCGTGTTGGGCAGTGGGACGTCGATGGGCGTCCCAACTCTGGGCTGCGATTGCGCTGTTTGCCACTCCAACGATCCGCACGACCGCCGGACCCGCCCCTCTATCATGCTGGAGTTCGGGAATAAAGTCGTCTTGATCGATACCACTCCGGACTTTTATGCGCAGGCAGTCCGCGAAAATATTGCTCATATCGACGCCGTGTTTTATACCCACACGCACGCCGACCACATTCTGGGCATCGACGACCTGCGGCCGCTCAGTTATCACCATAAGCCCAATAAACTTCCACTCTATGCACGGCCCGACGCTGCTGCGTTTCTGCGCAAAATGTTCGCTTACATCTTTGACGCAGACTACAAGTTCGGCGGTTTGGCTCAGCTTGAGTTGCGCCCCATCGATGGGCCAGTGGATGTGTTTGGCGTGCGCTTCGAGCCGGTACTTCTGATACATGGCGAGGCACAGATTTACGGCTACCGCTTCGGATCAGGCGCTTACCTGACGGATCACAGCGAGATTCCAGAGTCGTCGATGGATCAGTTGCAGGGATTGGACATCCTGTTCCTGGATGCCTTGCGCCATAAACCGCATCCGACTCACTCCACGGTGAAGAATTCGCTGGCGATTGTGGACCGGCTCAAACCGAAGCGCGCGTTCTTCACCCACATCTGCCACGATCTGGGACACGAAGCGACCAATGCCAGCCTGCCCAGGCATGTACGGCTGGCACATGACGGAATGAAGCTGGAGTTCGAGCTGTAATTGTTGAGTTTCGAATTTTGATTGTTGAATAAAACCCTTGGGGGATAGGTTTCTAATTCAACAATCAAAAATCAACAATTCCCTGCGATGCTGATCTTCCACAAACTCGAGGATGTCCCTGCCAACTTCGGGCCTACCTTGGTCAGCGTAGGTAATTTTGACGGGGTCCATCGCGCACATGCGCACGTGCTGGGAGAAATTGTCGCGCGTGCGCGAGCAACCGGAGCCCAGGGGGTTGCGGTTACGTTCGAGCCGCATCCTACGCGGATTCTGAAACCCGAAGTCGGCCTGAAGCTGCTGACGCCGACCCCGGAAAAATTGCGCTGGCTCGAAAGCACTGGCGTCGATGCAGTTCTCATCCTTCCCTTTAATCGCGACTTGTCTCTCATGACGCCGCGGCAGTTCGTTGAACGTATTCTGAAAAAGAAGTTGCACGCGCGCGAAGTGCATGAGGGCTTCAATTTCCGCTTCGGCCACAAAGCTGCCGGTGACGTGAATATGCTGGCCGAGTTCGGCAAAGAGCTGGGATTTGAAGTGAAGGTTTATCCCGAGATGAAGTTGCGCGGAGAGAAGGTGTCCAGCAGCCATATCCGGAGATTGACGGGCGAAGGCCGCGTAAGTCGCGCGCGGCATCTGCTGGGGCGGCCGTTTTGCATTCTCGGAAATCCGGGCCGGGGACGCGGTTACGGATCGAAGTACACTGTGCCCACGATCAACATGGCGAAATACGAAGAACTGGTGCCGAAGGATGGGGTTTATATCACCGGGACGCGCGTGGGCGCAGAACGATTCGATTCGGTGACGAATGTTGGGAATCGTCCGACATTCGGGGCCGAGTTATTTGCGATTGAGACACACTTGCTGAATTTCCACCCTCTCGAACTGACGCCTGATACCGAAGTCGAAATCTGCTTTCTTGAACGGCTGCGGGATGAGATCAAGTTTCCTTCCGTTGACGCCCTGCGCGAGCAGATTGCCCGCGATGTAAAGAAGGCGCGGAGATATTTCCATCTACTCGCGCTGCGCCGCCAGCGAAAGTAGAAAATCATTCACCACAGAGGACACAGGGTCTCACAGGGAAATCCCTCTGTGAAACCCTGTGTTCCCTGTGATGCATGTGTTTCTTCTAGTGGGGCAAATATCCTGCTTCGAGTGGCAGTCTCCCGTCGATACGAACGACGTTCACGCTGCTGCCGAGGGAATGGACTTCGATCAACCCCACGGCGCCGGGTTCAGATTGCACGGCTTTGAGTACCTCGGCATCGGTATCGACGAAGATGATGGTCTCCCGATGCGCGGCAACAAATGTTCTCCATTCGGATGCAGTCATCTTGTTCAGGTGCTCGAGAGCTTCGCGCTCTCCGGCCGAGTCCTTGTGCAAGACGAGGATGATGTTCTTTCCATCGGACCACTTCTTCACTTCGCCACGAATGATCTTGGTGAGTTGGGCGGAAGTGATCTTTTCGATGACATTGCCCTTATTCACAATGACGGCAGTATGATGCGCGAAGCTGGGCGCGATGGCGGCACACACAAGAGCCACCGCGTACAAGACAGAGCGAGTCTTCATGGCTCGGACCTCAGGATTTTTTCGGGGGTAGGAAAAGCCTAACGAATCGCAGGGGCCAAGGTTGTCACGAAATTGTCATGGGCCGCACGGAAGTAACAGGGGAGTAATCTCATTGTTGAATTTTCATTGTTGAATTTTGATTGTTGAATTTTGAACAAAACCCTCGCTGGTCCGTCGATTCGGGCGACTTTCATTCAATAATCATCAATCAATATTCAACATTAAATTCGGGTACAATCGCCGCGCTCGATCCCTCCATGCCTATAGGCCCAATCGAACTGATTCGCCAGGCCACTCCCGGCCAACGCCGTACCCTGCTCGCTGCGGCCATGGGATGGGCGCTTGATGCGTTTGACGCAATGCTGTATTCGCTTGTGCTCGCGATGCTGATGCGCGATCTGGGAATGAGCAAAACCACCGCCGGTTCCCTGGGTACGCTGACTCTGCTGGCGTCGGGTATTGGAGGCGTGTTGTTCGGATTCCTCGCCGACCGGATCGGCCGCAAGCATGCGCTGATGGCAAGTATCCTGACGTATTCGATGTGCTCGTTTGCTTCCGGACTGGCCACCAGCATCACGATGCTCGCCATTGCGCGCTTTGTGCTGGGACTCGGGATGGGTGGCGAATGGAACACCGGGGCGACGCTGGTCGCCGAAACGTGGCCGACGGAGTTCCGGGCGAAAGCTATTGCGATTGTGCAGAGTTCGTGGGCGTTGGGATTCGCGGCGGCGGCGCTGATTGCGGGACCGGTGTCTCGCTACTACGGATGGAGAGCGGTGTTCTTCGTCGGAATTCTACCGGCACTGGTCACGTTGTGGATTCAGCGTAAGGTGCCGGAATCGGAGATGTGGAAAGAACAAGGCAAACAACAGGCGGACGAACTTCTAGAAGGAAAATCCCCACTTCTGGCAACGGCGGCCAGAAGTGGGGCACCCGATGCTTCAGCTGTCGGAAATGACTCTGCTTCGATCAGCGTTATTTTCTCGCGTAGGTATTTCAAGTCTACGATCGCGCTGCTGCTCTTCAACTTCTTCGGCATGTTTGCGTGGTGGGGATTGTTCACCTGGCTTCCGCCGTATCTGTCTCTTCCGATCGAACAAGGCGGACGAGGATTTGGCGTGCTGGGAATGACCACTCTGATGGTTGTTCTGAACATTTGCGGAATGTTTCCCGGCTATGCCAGCTTTGGATGGGTCGCCGACCATCTTGGCCGACGGACTGCATTTCTCTATTACTCGTTGATCGCAGCGCTGCTGATCCCATTGTATGCGATGGCACGATCCCAGTCGTTGCTGCTGGTGCTGGGAACGCTGGTCGCATTTTTTGGTACGGGGATCTTCTCAGGTTCGGGAATCATGGGCAGCGAGATCTTCCCGACTGCTGTGCGCGCACGGGCGCTTGGCTTCACTTACAACGGAGCGCGCACCATGAGTTCGCTGGCACCGCTGGTGATTGGACGTGTCGGGCAGGCCAAGGGATTGAGTTGGGCGTTCTACCTGTGTGCGGTGGGATATCTGTTGGCAGCTCTGATGACGACGCAGTTGCCGGAGACACGTGGCAAGAATTTGGCCTAAGCGGATGCGAACAATCTCGGGCGAACGATGGAGCGTATTCTTTGGAACAAACTCTTGCGATTGAACGTAACCTGCACCATGAAAACCCACAAACTGCTCGCACCCGTCTTCGCGCTCGTAATTTCTTCACTGCCCTTGGTGGCGCAAAGCAAACCTAATTTCTCTGGCACCTGGGAGCTCAACACGGAGAAGTCTGACCTCGGAGGAGCACCCATCTCGAAGCTCACCGTACAGGTCGAACACAAAGATCCGGTCCTGAAATACACCGCAACCGGTAACGCCGGAGGGGAGGACTTCAGCGAAAGCGAGACCATCTCTACCGATGGGAAGCCCACGACCGATTCACGCGGAGCCCAGGTCAAGGCGCACTGGCAAGGGGCCACGCTGATCATCGAGTCGACGGGCCCTGAGGCGGGAGCCTCGGACTCATCCCGGCTGACTTTGTCTGCGGACGGGAAGACAATGACTCGGGACGACGACCGCACAGGGAACGAGGGACCGCAGAAGCGGCACGAACTCTACAACAAGAAGTGAACCGAGCGGGTAGGAGGCGGGTTGCGGACTCACTCGATCGGATCAACAACAACGGATTCCTGTTCTGCTGTTCCTTTTCCCGGCAGTTGGACGATCACAATCGCTGAGAGCACCAGTACGATCCCCAGCGTCTGAACCGATCGCACGCTCTCACCGAGCAGCGCGGCCGCCAACAGGATCGAAAACACCGGCTCCAGGCAACTGGCAATGATCGCTCGCGTTGGCTCGAGGTATTGCAGGCCCAGGAAGTACAGCGAGAACGATCCTAAGACTGAGATCACGGAGAAAACAAACAGAAATCCCCACTGCGGCAAGGAGTAGTGCGCCGCCGCAACCTTCCATGGCGGATTCAGCAATAGCCAGACCGCTGCTGCCGACATTAGCGTCCAGGTCAGTACACGCCACCGGTCGTAGCGAGCGAGGATCTGGTGTCCACCGACGTTGTAGAACGCAAACGAAAATGACGCGATGAGGCCGGCAATCACGCCGTAGGTATCCAGGCGCAGAGCAGACGCCGAGTGACCACCCACGATTCCGATAGTAAGTACGATCCCGACGAGTGCTACCAGCACCGCCGCAGTCTTTTGCATAGAAAGCTTCTGCTTTCCACGGGCGGCAACGTAGAGCAACACCCACACCGGAGCCGTATATTGCAGGACGATCGCGATGGCCACGCTCGTTTTCTGGATCGCAACGTAGTAGAAATAGTTCGAAGCTGCCACGCCGAGCATCCCCAGCACGAGGCACTGGATAAGATCGGAGGCGGGCAGCTTGATCCGTCGCCATCCGCCGCGACCGACAAGCAGAACCACTAGCACCAGGAGTGAGAATGTGGTCCGGGTCTGCGAAAGAATCAGTGGCTCGATAGGATGCTGGGCTTCTCCGGCAAGCGCAAGTTTCCCCGTAAAAACAGCCCGTCCCATCGAGGCTGACACTCCCCACAGGAATGTTGCCAATGCGATGAACAGATATCCGCGCAGAGGGTGCGGCGTTGATTTGGAGTTTTGGGAGTTCAGTCCGATGCCACCGGCTCCGATGATGACGGCGAATCGAAGATCTGGTCAAGCAGGTTGGGATCGAATCCGATAAGAACTTCCCCGTCGAGCAGCATGGTGGGAGTTTCGTTGCTACCGTGAGTTTCAGTCATTGTGCGGCGTGCGTCGAGGTCCTTGCTGATGTCACGCTCTTCGAAGGCGAGTTCGCGCGCCTCGAGGTAGATGCGCATCAGTTCGCACAAGAAGCATCCGGGTTGTGTGAAGAGCACGATGTTTGGCATGGAAAGTCAAAATCCCCACCCTAAGATCGCACAAACCGCGATCAGGATGGGGCACCCTCCAGATACTCGATCGCGACCGTGATCTTTACTGTTTTTTGGAGCATGGCCGAGACGGAACAGTATTTCTCTTTCGACAGTCGTACCGCATCTTCCATTGCCTTGCTCGACACTTTACCACCAACTCGATACGTCAGCTTGATATGCGTATAGACGGCCGGATATCCATCAGCCCGCTCGCCTTCTGCGCTCACTTCCAGGCTGGTGAACGGCTCGCGCTTCTTGCGAAGGATTCCGACCACGTCGGAAGCTGTGCAGCCGCAGAGGGCAATGAGCACCAACTCCATCGGCGTGTTCGCCGTCTTGTCTGTCGCGGTATCCATCACGATCGCATGGCGGGATGTCGCTTCGGCGACATAGCGCTCGTTTTCAGTCCAGATGGCCTTTGCCGTGATCATGAAGCCCTCGTCCGCGAAATTGTTGAATTTTGATTGTTGATTGTTGAATGGCACCCCTTTTTCGCTGTCATCCTCGAAGCATTAAAGATTGCAACGAGTTGATTGGCTTCCGATATCAAATCTCGGAGCTTAGATTCAGAGATCAATTCTGTGTCGACCAAGAACTCCAGCCAAAAAGCGGTCTCGTCGGCCTCTTCTATGACAATTGCAAGTTTAGACAGGAATTCTGGGCGGGATCGCGCACGACAAACTGCGCGGTAATCGGCAGCGCCTGATCGCAATAGTTGATTCCCCAGCAGCCGTCCTTCGCTATTGGGCGGAAGTGAACGGACCACTTTGACCACGCGCAATGCGAATTTTCTAGTCCGGTCTTTCAGATCCACCGCAGGATGATTCATAGGCTCTTATTCAACAATCAAAAATCAACAATCAACAATTTCTCCAGACAAGTCTGTGACGGATGTCACAACCTCTACCTCCGATTATCCGTACTAGGTTCAGGATGAATTAGCACGCGGAATAATTCGGGCGCGTCCTGCTTGAAACGGATTTCGAGTTCGGTCTGAATGTCATGCACGCGGGCAAGCGACAGATTGTCAGACAAGGTCAAGTGGCACGAGACGTACAAACGTCCGCGGACGCGCTTGAAGATGAAATCGTGCACGTCAAGGATTTCTGGAAACTGCGCGGCGACCGTCCTAAGGCGATGCTCGAGTTCAGCGTCGCCGACAAGTTCTTCAGGACGTTCAATCGTCGCCGGCTCGCTTTCAATGTGAGTGAGAATATCGGCGATCTCGGGCACTTCGCGGCGCATGTCGGATTCAAGCTCGGTCACCTGGTCGTGAGCTTCCTTGAGCGTCATGCGTTCATCGAGCTCGACGTGTTGCTCGACGTGCATTTGCCCAGCAATGTCTTGCACGCTGATGTCGTGGACATTCAGGTTACGGTGGGCGGCGACTGCCCGAATGCGGTCGAAGATGTTCTCGGTGTGTTGCGCGCGCGGGAGCGGCTGTACGGTTACGTCGGCATCAGGCAAAATGTGTTGCACGGACTCGGTGACCGCTGCGACCAGTTGGCCGGAGCGCTGAAAGGTAACCGTACGGGCCAGTCCGACCGCAAGGTCGGCGAAATAACGATTGCCCGCCCGTCGGATGCGCACGCGGTCCACTTCCAACACGCCATCCAATTTCGAGACGGCATCGTAAATCTGTGAGCGGACACCTGGAGGAGCCGCGTCGAGCAGGGCGTCGATCGTGCGCCGCGCCAGCCGCCAACTGACCGAGACCACTACGCCTGCAACGAACAAAGCGGCGATTGGATCGGCATCCGCAAGCCAACTGATGTGATAGGTGCGTCCGACCCAGACCAGGACCAATCCCAGCACGACGACGCCTGCGGACCAGATATCGGTGGAGAAGTGCAGCGCGTCGGCCTCCAAAGCCTGGCTGTCGTACTTGGTCGCAATGCGCCCCAGCGCCCGCGAGCGCCACCAATCGACCACCATGGAAAACAGCATCACGGCAAACGCAGCGATCGAAGGCTCAATTTCGATATGGCGGAAGAAAATTCGTAGGGCTGCCTCATAAATGATCCAGGCGCAAGTCAGCAGGAGTAAGCCGGTCTCCACGAATGCAGAGAAGTTCTCGACCTTCCCGTGGCCGAACTGATGATCCGCGTCAGCTGGCTTATCGGACACACGCACCGAGAAGAACGTCAGGATGGAAGCAATTAAATCGAGACCTGAATGTGCCGCTTCGGAGAGGATGCCCAAACTGCCGGTCGTCACGCCCACGACAATTTTGAGTCCGGTAATGAGGACCGCTGCCCAGACGGAGTTCCCCGCTGCCGCGCGTTTTTCCGCGCGCATCATGTCGGTCGGAGAAATTGCCGGGGTGCCGGACATTCAAGGGCATTATCGCCGTTGACAGACAAAAGCGACAAGGCAAAGTCACTTAGTTCTTCGGCTTGCGTAGGTGGCTTTCATAAGCCTCCATGGCTGAATACCCAAATGTATGGGCGTAGGTGATTATGCTAGGATTTCCTCCTTGGTATTTTCACCTTTCTGGTGGACCAATCCCGGAGGATCAGAGTCATGCGTATGAGTTGGGTGCTGTGTGTTTTCATGGGGACGCTTGCCTGGACG
>Ga0207693_10002943_pt1 | contig 14740 bp, 12 predicted proteins | sample LARL81metaG_FD_184347 | JGI IMG/M metagenome (GOLD analysis project Ga0207693, IMG submission 184347) | Corn, switchgrass and miscanthus rhizosphere microbial communities from Kellogg Biological Station, Michigan, USA - LAR L8-1 metaG... | ecosystem: Host-associated > Plants > Roots >...
GTGCGGGCACCCGGACGGCCCACATGCCCCCCAAAGTTAGCGCTATCAATCGGGCTCGTGATCGAAAGCGGCGCTCCTCTTGTGGAGCCTTAAGCTAAATCACACAGAGTCGATCGTCAACGAACAAGGCATAAAGATCCGGTTCCGGCGTCATCACGGGTTAGCGGCGCTCGCCACAGGCTGGCCCGGGGGATGAGGAAGGTCCACGCATGCTGGCCAGACACCGGCAGTCCCTGATCCTGGAGGACGTCCGGCGCGCCGGGAGCGCGCGGGTAAGCGACCTCACTCAGCGCCTCGGCGTGTCGGACATGACGATCCGGCGCGACCTCGAGGCGCTGGCCCAGGCTGGCCTGATCGAGAAGGTGCACGGCGGGGCGGTGCTGCCCGGCGTGCCCAGCAGCCACGAGCCCGGTTTCGAGGCCAAGTCGGTGCTGGCCAAGCCGCAGAAGGAGGCCATCGCCCGGGCCGCCGCCGACCTGGTGAAACCGGGCACCGCGATCGCGCTGTCCGCCGGGACCACGACCTTCGCCCTGGCCGGGCAGTTGCTCGACGTGGCGGGCCTGACGATCGTTACCAATTCGGTACGGGTGGCCAGCATCTTTGGCGCGCGGCCCGGCGGGCCGCAGGGCGGCACCGTCCAGGTCGTGCTGACCGGGGGGGTGCGCACCCCCTCGGACGCCCTGGTCGGCCCGATCGCCGACAGCGCTATCCGGTCCCTGCACGTGGACCAGCTGTTCCTGGGCTGCCACGGGATCGACCCGGCCGCCGGGCTCACCTCGCCCAACCTGGCCGAGGCGGAGACCAACCGGGCTTTCGTGCACGCGGCCCGCCGGGTGACAGTCGTCGCAGATCACACTAAATGGGGCATTGTCGGGCTGAGCTCGTTCGCTGCCCTCGATGAGGTGGACACCCTGGTCACCGACGGCCAGCTGCACCCGGAAGCCCGCGCGCTGCTCACCGAGCAGGTCGGCGAGCTGATCGTCGCGGACGGCAACCCGGACGGCCAGCCGGCGGGCGGCTGACCCGCGATCTCCTAGGAGACCGTGACCTCCGGAGCGGCCGGGGGCACCGCGCCCTCGATCGACTCGGCGAGCTTCATCGCCTCCTCGATGAGGGTCTCCACGATCTGCGATTCCGGCACAGTCTTGATGACCTGGCCCTTGACGAAGATCTGCCCCTTGCCGTTCCCGGACGCTACGCCCAGGTCGGCCTCCCGTGCCTCGCCGGGGCCGTTCACCACGCAGCCCATCACCGCTACCCGCAGCGGCACCTCCATGCCCTCCAGGCCCGCGGTGACCTGGTCGGCCAGCGTGTACACGTCGACCTGGGCCCGGCCACAGGATGGGCAGGACACGATCTCCAGCCCGCGGTCGCGCAGCCCGAGCGACTCCAGGATGGCGATGCCGACCTTGACCTCCTCGACCGGCGGCGCGGACAGTGACACCCGGATCGTGTCCCCGATGCCCTCGGCCAGCAGCGCGCCGAATGCGGCCGCGGACTTGACCGTGCCCTGGAAGGCGGGACCCGCCTCGGTGACCCCGAGGTGCAGCGGGTAGTCACAGGACTGGGCCAGCTGCCGGTAGGCGGCGATCATCACCACCGGGTCGTGGTGCTTGACCGAGATCTTGATATCGGTGAAGCCGTGCTCCTCGAACAGCGAGCATTCCCACAGCGCGGACTCGACCAGCGCGGCCGCGGTGGCCCGGCCGTACTTGGCCAGCAGGCGCTTGTCCAGGGACCCCGCGTTCACCCCGATCCGGATCGGGATCCCGGCCGCTGAGGCGGCCCGGGCGATCTCGGCCACCTTGTCGTCGAAGGCCTTGATATTGCCGGGGTTGACCCGGACCGCGCCGCAGCCCGCGTCGATGGCGGCGAACACGTACTTCGGCTGGAAGTGGATGTCAGCGATGACCGGTATCTGCGATTTGCGGGCGATCGCGGGCAGCGCGTCCGCGTCATCCTGCGAGGGCACCGCCACCCGGACGATCTGGCAGCCCGACGCGGTCAGTTCGGCGATCTGCTGCAGGGTGGCGTTCACGTCGGCGGTCACCGTGGTGGTCATCGACTGCACCGACACCGGCGCACCGCCGCCCACCGGGACCGTGTGCTTGCCCTTACCCACCATGATCTGGCGGGACTTGCGCCGCGGCGCCAGCGGCTCGGCGGGAGGCTGCGGCATGCCCAGATCGATCGTCATGATCGTTTATCCCTCACTGTGTCTTGGTCAAGACTGCGTCTTAGTAAAGGGTCACTGGTCGTGGTCAGGAATCACTGGGGTATGTGTACCGGGTTAACCAGGTCCGCCATGATCAGCAGCAGGGCGAAGCCCACCAGCACGGCGAACACGCCGACGCTTAGCGGAAGCAGCTTGCGCATGTCAACCAGGCCCGGGTCGGGCCTGCCCCGCAGCCGGGCCAGCCAGGTCCGGAACTGCTCGTAGATCACGACAGCCAGGTGGCCACCGTCCAGCGGGAGCAGCGGCAGCAGGTTGAACAGGCCGACGAAGATGTTCAGCGAGATGACGATGAGCAGCACCACGGTGACCTTGGTCTGCCAGCCGACCTGGGCCGCGAACGCCTGGCCGGTGTACTCCCCGGCGCCGACCACGCTGGTCACGTTGCCGCCCGCGGTGCTGCTCCGGTCCTTGGCGAACAGGTCCGGGATGGCCTTGGGAATGCTGCCCAGCGCGCTGACCGAGCCGGTCACGATCTGGCCGAACTCCGAGCCGGCGTACCTGATCCCGGCGATCGGGCCCAGTGTCTGGAATATCGCAGCGGGCGAGATGCCCAGGTAGGAGCCCTTCCGGCCGTCGATGGTGGCCAGCGAGGGGTGCAGCGTGACCCGGTGCCCGTCGCGCAGCACGGTGACCGCCACCGGGGTGGCCGGGGGCTGGGCGCGGATCGCCGAGCCCAGCTGGGTCCAGCTGTGCACCGGCTGCCCGCCCAGTGCGACCACCTGGTCACCAGCCCGGAAGCCGCTCCTCGACGCCGGGGACACCGGGTCGGACTTGACGCAGCTGGCCGCGGTGTCGGTCTTCGGCACGCACGGGTCGATGGCCCCGATCGTGGTCGAGTTCGTGTTCGACAGGCCGATCCCCACGGCCAGGATGAACAGCAGCACGAAGGCCAGCACGAAGTGCATGAACGACCCGGCGGCCAGCACGATCATCCGTTCCCAGGCTGGCTGCCGGCGGAACGACCGCGGCTCGTCGGCCGGGTCCACGTCCTCCAGCGCGGTCATCCCGACGATCTTGACGTAGCCGCCGGCCGGGATCACCTTGACCCCGTACTCGGTCTCCCCCCTGGTCCAGGACCACAGGGTCTGCCCGAACCCCACGAAGAACTGGGTGACCTTCATGCCGAACTTCTTCGCGGTCACGAAGTGCCCCGCCTCGTGCAGCATGATCGAGAAAAGCAGGGCGAAGATGAAGATGATCCAGCCGAGCAGGGTCATCCGGCCGACTCTCCCTCCCCGCGTGCCCCGTCCTGGGCGTCACGCACACCACCCGGCCCGGTGCCGGTCAGCTCCTCGGCCCGGGCCCGCGCCCAGGCATCCGCGGCCAGCACGTCCTCCAGCGTCACCGCGTCCTGTGCCGCGCTCTCATGCTCAGAGACTACCTTCGCGACCGTATCCACGATCCGGGGGAACGCGATCCGGCCCGCCCGGAACGCCCCGACGCAGATCTCATTGGCCGCGTTGTAGACGGCGGGGGCGGTGCCCCCGGTGCGGCCCGCCTCCCGGGCCAGCCCGACCGCCGGGAACGCCTCGTCGTCCAGGGGCTGGAAGGTCCAGGTGTGCGCGCTGGTCCAGTCGAGGGCGGGCCCGGCGCCCGGCACCCGGTCCGGCCAGGCCAGCCCCAGCGCGATCGGGATCCGCATGTCCGGCGGGCTGGCCTGGGCGATGGTCGCGCCGTCGGTGAACTCGACCATCGAGTGGATGACCGACTGCGGGTGCACCACCACCTCGATCCGGTCGAAGCCGATGCCGAACAGCAGGTGCGCCTCGATGACCTCCAGGCCCTTGTTCACCAGCGTGGCCGAGTTGATCGTGACCACCGGCCCCATGTTCCAGTTCGGGTGGGCCAGGGCCTGCTCGGGGGTCACCTGCGCCAGGTCGGCCTGGCGGCGGCCGAGGAACGGGCCGCCGCTCGCGGTCAGCACCAGCCGGGCCACCTCGCGGTCGCGGCCGCCGCGCAGGCATTGCGCGATGGCCGAGTGCTCGGAGTCGACCGGCACGATCTGCCCGGGCGCGGCTTTCCCGGCGACCAGCGGGCCGCCGGTGATCAGGGACTCCTTGTTGGCCAGGGCCAGGGTGCGGCCCGCCTCCAGGGCGGCCAGCGTGGCGGCCAGGCCGACCGAGCCGGTGACCGCGTTCAGCACGACATCGCACGGCCAGGCGGCCGCCTCGGCCACCGCGGCCGGGCCGGCCAGCACCTTGGGCAGCGGCCGGCCGCCGCCCGCCTCGGCCGCCGCGGCGCGCAGCGCATCGCGGACCGCGGGCGCGGCGCGCTCACTGGCCACCGCGACCACGTCGGCCCCGAACTCGATGGCCTGAGCGGCGAGCAGCCCGGGGTTGCCACCCCCGGCGGCCAGCCCGGCCACCCGGAACCGGCCGGGATTGCGCCGGATGATATCCGCGGCCTGAGTGCCGATCGACCCGGTCGAGCCGAGCACGACGATCTCGCGGACCGGGCCGCCGGTGTCCGGCTGGGCAGCTTCCATGCTGCCATTGTCTTCCATCGCCTTATTGTCGCGTGCGGTCCCCGCGCACCGGCCCGGGGCGCGTAACGTGAGCAGGTCATCGTTTGGACCACTATTTCCGGGGGGGCGGCCATGTCCGCCGTCACGACATCAGCGTCGGGACAAGCGGCCTGGCGCCGCCGCGCCGCCGCCCATCAGCCTGCCTGGCCGGACCAGGCCGCCCTGGACGCGGTGACCACCGAGATCGCCGGGCTGCCGCCGCTGGTCTTCGCCGGGGAGTGCGACCTGCTCCGGGACCGGCTGGCCGCGGTCACCCGCGGCGAGGCGTTCCTGCTCCAGGGCGGGGACTGCGCGGAGACGTTCGCCGGCGCCACCGCGGACGCCGTCCGGGCCAAGCTGCAGACGCTGCTGCAGATGGCGGTGGTGCTGACCTACGCGGCCAGCATCCCGATCGTGAAGGTGGGCCGGCTGGCGGGCCAGTTCGCCAAGCCGCGGTCGCGGTCGACCGAGGTGCGGGACAGCGCCGGGGGCCCGGTAGAGCTGCCCGCTTACCTGGGTGACGCGGTCAACGGGCTGGACTTCACCGCGCAGGCCCGGACCCCGGACCCGGCCCGCCTGCTGCGGGCCTACCACTGTGCCGCGGTGACGCTGAACCTCTGCCGCGCCTTCACCACCGGCGGGTTCGCGGACCTGCACCAGGTCCACGCGTGGAACCAGGACTTCGTCCGGGAGAGCCCGTCCGGCCAGCGCTACGAGCGGCTGGCCGGGGAGATCGAGCGCGCGCTGGCCTTCATGCGGGCCTGTGGTGCCGACCCCCGTGAACTGCACACGGTCGAGCTGTTCTCCAGCCACGAGGCGCTGATCCTGCCCTACGAGCAGGCGCTGACCCGGATCGACTCGCGTACCGGGCTGGCCTATGACACGTCCGCGCACTTCCTGTGGATCGGCGAGCGGACCCGGGCGCTGGACGGCGCGCACGTCGAGTTCGCCACCAGCGTGCGCAACCCGGTCGGCCTCAAGGTGGGCCCGAAGGCCACCCCGGAGGAACTGGTGCCGCTGGTCCGCAAGCTCAGCCCGGCGGGCGAGCCGGGCCGGCTGTCCCTCATCACCCGGCTCGGCGCTGGCCAGGTTCGCAGCCTGCTGCCACCGCTGGTGCGCGCGGTCAGTGCGGAGGGGATCCCGGTCGCCTGGATATGCGACCCGATGCACGGGAACACGTTCGAGGCGCCGAGCGGCCACAAGACCCGCCGGTTCGAGGACGTCCTCGATGAGGTGACTGGATTCTTCGAGGTGCACCGCAGCCTGGGCACCCACCCGGGCGGCATCCACATCGAGTTCACCGGCGACAACGTCACCGAGTGCGTCGGCGGCAGCCACCAGATCGCCGCCGACGACCTGCATCAGCGGTACGAGACCGCGTGTGACCCGCGGCTCAACCGCAGCCAGGCCCTGGAGCTCGCGTTCACCGTGGCCGACAGCTACCGCCAGCCTGGCCGCTGACCGCTAGCCGACCTCGGACGTCTGCCGCTGCGCGTCCCAGTCCGGGCGCAGCGGCATGCCCGACTGGCCGTCCGTGCCCAGCTTCACGCCCAGGATCTGGTGCAGCTGGACCACATTGCGCTCGAAGCCGAGCCGCGAGCCGGCCATGTACAGCCGCCACACCCGCGCGGTGCCCTCGCCCACCTCGGCCACGGCCTCGTCCCAGTGCGCGTCCAGGTTCGCGCACCAGCCGGCCAGCGTCAGCGCGTAGTGCTCGCGCAGGTTCTCCTCGTGCCGGACCTCGAAGCCGGTGTCGTTCATCAGCGACAGCAGGAAACCGGGCCCCTCCAGCTCGCCATCCGGGAACACGTACCGGTTGATGAACCCGCCGGCCACCCGGGCCGGGCCCTGGTTGTCGGGCCGGGTGATGCAGTGGTTGAGCAGCCGGCCCTCCGGCCGGAGCTTGCCCAGCAGGAACGAGAAGTAGCCCGGCAGCTGGGCCTGGCCGATGTGCTCGGTGAGCCCGATCGAGCTGACCGCGTCGAAGTCGCCCTCGGTGACGTCCCGGTAGTCCAGGTGGCGCACTTCGGCCAGCCCGGACAGGCCCTGCTCGTCGATCGCGTGCTGGGCCCAGGACGCCTGCTGCTTCGACAGGGTCACGCCGAGCGCCTGCACGCCGTACTCCCGGGCCGCGTGCCGCACCATGCCGCCCCAGCCGCAGCCCACGTCGAGCAGCCGCATCCCGGGCCGCAGGCCCAGCTTCCTGGCCACCAGGTCGTGCTTGTATGCCTGCGCTTCCTCCAGCGACGCGTCGGGCCGCGGGTAGCACGCGCAGGTGTAGGCCATCGACGGCCCGAGCACCCACTCGTAGAACCGGTTGGACACGTCGTAGTGGTGCGAGATGGCCGAGGCGTCGCGCTGCTTCGAGTGCCGCTTGCCGCTCAGCCAGCGCCGGTTGACCCGGACCTCCTGCGGGGGCGGGGGGATGCGGGGCAGCAGCAGCTTCGGCCCGCCGAGTTCGCGCAGCAAGCGCAGCCGCCCGGCCGCGCTGATATCCACCTGCTGGGCCTGCATCATCCGGGCCAGCGCGGTGTACATGTCGCCGTCCACGTCCAGGTGACCGGACACGTAGGCGCGGGCCAGGCCCAGCGCGCCCGGCGCCTGGGCCAGGTAGGCCACGGCGACCGGGGACCGGACGGTGATCCGGACCGGGGCACCCGGCGGGCCTGCCGAGCTCCCGTCGTACGCCTTGAACTCCACCGGGGCGTCGGGTCCCGCGACCCGCTCGAACACGTCGGCCAGCGCCATCTCTGCCTTCCCTTCGCCTACTGCCCGCGCACGCACTTCTCGTACAGCCCGGCCAGCCTTCCGTCTGGGTCGTACCCGCGCTTGAGCGCGGCGTAGGCCGGCCCGTTGTAGCTCGCCCAGAACTGCTCCTCGGTGTAGAACGACGTCGAGTACAGGCCCTTGTGCCCGCCGAGCGCGGCCACCTCGTCCTCGATCAGCCGGTTGTGGTACCCGTCGCCGCGGCCCGGGGGCAGCGGCACGGTGCCCCAGAAGCCGAAGTTCACGTACACCTCACCGGGCGCCAGCGGGTACAGCGGCCAGGCCGTTTCGCTGCGCAGCCGCAGCGGGCACAGCCACACCGGGCTCATGCCGACGTCGGCGGCGAAGAACCGGAGGAATTCGGCGCCCCGGCCGACCGGGATCTCCACGTCCTGGATAACTGCCTCGCGCGGTGGCAGCTGGCGGCGCGCGGTCAGCGTGTCGGACAGGCCGTACCGCCGGTCGAAGGCGACCAGCCGGCGGTACACGTCCGACCGCCGGTACCGGCGCGGCCAGAGCGCGCGGACCACCGGGTTCTGCACGCCGAACGGCCGGGAGCACCAGAACCAGTCGGTGTCCCAGCGCCACAGGTAATCGCGGATGGTCAGGAAATCCTCGCGGGGCCCGCGCAGCGACTGATAGTAGATCCGGCCCCGGGTGTAGTCGCTCTGCCACGGCGCCACGTCGCTGTACGCGCCCAGCGTGAGGTACGTCTCGTCCAGGCTGAACATGGTGCCGTCCAGGAAGTCAGCCCGGTGGCCCTGGTAGCTGCCCTCCGCCGCGATCTGCGCGATCGCGTCCATAGCCGCCGCCGGGTCGCGGAATGGGAAGTGCCGCAGGTGCACGAACGGCGCGACCGGCTCCAGCTCGATGGTGAGCGACAGCGCGTAGCCCAGCGTGCCGTAGGAGTTCGGGAAGCCGCGGAACAGGTCGGCGTGCTCGTTGCCGGGCGTGGCCGTCACCACCCGGCCGTCGCCGGTCAGGATGTCCATGGCCAGCACCGATTCGTGTGGCATGCCATTGCGCAGCGAGGTGGACTCGATGCCCAGGCCGGTGACGGCCCCGCCCAGGGTGATCGTTTTCAGCTGCGGCACCACCAGCGGCATCAGCCCGTGCCGCAGGGTCGCGTCGGCCAGGTCCTCGTAGGTGGTCATCCCGCCGACCACAGCGGTCCTGGCCGCCGGGTCCACCTGGAGCACCTGGCGGAACGCGGACACGTCCAGGCCGCGCCCGGCCGGCCCGGCCGCCGGGTCACGGAACCGGAACAGGTTCGACGTGTGCTTGGCCAGCCGGACCGGGCTGCCCGGCGGGATGGCCGCGTACGCCGCGCGGATCTCGGCCACCGCCGCTGCATAGTCGGGCCGCACCCGGTTGGTGACGTCGGTCATTCTGCCTTCCCTTCGCTCAGGGCCGGCCCATCCGCACAGCGGAGGACGCCCGCAGCAGGCTCACGTCGGTAATTCCGTAATTCCCGGCCGACCTGGACGAACGGCGCACGAAGTTTACCCCGGAGTAGCTCCCGCGTCCTAGCCAGGCCGTCCCGGCGGTCACCGCCCCCGCTGCTGGCGGGCCGCCCGGCGGCCGCGCCCGGCGGGCCGCGGCGGGGCCGCCGCCGTGGCGGCTTCGGTCAGGTCATAGCTGGCCGCGACCTGCTCCGGGGTCATCGGCAGCCGGGCCGCGGACGGTGGCACGCCCGCGTCCATGATGTCCCGCAGCAGGTGGGCCAGGGAATAGCCGGGATCGGCGGCCAGCGCCAGGTCGACGGCGATGTTGGCCAGCGCGCCCTCACCCGACTGCCAGGCGGTGAACGCGAGCAGCGACGCGGGCGCGGCCAGGTACCGCCGGCGGGCCCGGCGCACCAGGTCGGTCCACAGCCGCAGGTGCGCCTCGCGGTGCTCGGGATCCATCCGGGACCAGGCGTCATCGCGCACCGGGAGGTGCGCCAGCACGACCGAGAGCCAGGCCAGCTGGTCGTCCTCGGTGAGCTGGCCGCCGGCCCGGTAGACGGCCAGGGCGTCGGCGACCGCGCGCCGGCCCGCCTCGACCAGCGGCCCGGTCGCCGGGACCGTGGCCCGCCCGGCCGGCCGGCCGGCCAGCTCTGCCTCCCGGGCGCGGGCCCGGCCGGTCGCCTGCTCCATGGCCCGGGCCGCCGCCCCGGCGACCGGGGCCAGGGTGCCGGCCAGCGCGGCCCGGTCCGGGTAGGCGACCAGCCCGGCCACAGTCATAGCGGCGGCGGCCGGGTTGGCCTGCACGTCGAACCGGACCCCGTCGGCCGGGCAGCAGTCCGGGTTCGCGCACAGGTAGGACCAGTAGCGGCCGTCCTCCACTCGCATGAGCTCGCGCAGCCGCGGCCCACCGCGGCGCAGCGCCCCGGTCAGCGCGTCGGCCACCGGGGTGACCCGCTCGCCGGGGCCGTAGCCGACGGCGATCACCGTGCTGAGCTTGCGCTGCCGGAGCACGGTCACGGCATGCTCGGCGATGTCCGCGGCCTGCCCGGCGTCCGGCGGATCGGGCAGGTCGTAGCGGAAGGCGACCTCGATCCGCTCCCGGGGCCGGCCCGCGCCGATGACCACGAAGCTGTTGTCCGGGTGAAAGCCGAGCAGGTGCGGCACGACGGCCAGCACGTCGGCCGGTGAGCTGACCCGCACCGGGGGCAGCTCGGAGAATGCGCCGGGCTCCGCGGCGAATGGTGTTTTAGTCATGCCACCTACGCTCGTGCGGCCCCGGCCCGGCCGCCAGTACAGAATTACGTTCTGTGGATTTAGGGCCTACGCTCAGCCATTCACCCTGGATATCGCGTTAGCGGTCCAGCGGCGGCGAAGTCGGCCTTGACAAATAGCGGGGCGGATGCTGCGTTTCGGCCGCAAAACCGCGGGAACCTGCAAGGCTGCGTTCCGGGACCAGTAGGGACCCTGACCGGATACGCTGCTCGGCACGAGCACGAATGGGTCAGCGCACCGGGCGCTGCGATGGGTCTCGCCCTGCAGGAGGTTGCTGTGCGCCTAGGGTCGGCCATCCTGGTGATCTGGCTGGTTATCGGGGCCATCGCCGGAGCTCAGCGGCATTATTACAGCGGCAGCGCGGCCAGCTGCACCAAAGCAAGCACGATTGCGGTCACCGTTCTGGCTGGTCCGCTCAACTACGTAGGCGTGAACCCGAAGGTCGACTGCCACGTGCCCCAGCCCAGCCAGTAGCGCCCAGCCAGTAGCGCCCAGCCAGTAAACGCCCGGGCCAGTAATCCACCCACGGTAAACCAGAAGTAAACCCCCGTGGTCAATGCGGTGCTGGGAAGTACCTGTCGATGAAGTTGTTGCGGAATTTGCCACCTGGGTCAAATGCCTGCACCAGCTGCTGGAAATCGGCGGACCGGGCATAGAGCGCCCGCACCGCCTGCGGCGCGGTGCCGAACACCTTGCCCCAGTGCGGCCGGGCACCGAGCGGGTGGAGTACCTGCTCCAGCGCGGCCACCACCGGGGTCACCGCCGCCGGGTCCTTGATCCAGGTGAAGTGCACCGCCACCGTGTCCCGCTGGTAGCTCGGGCTCAGCCACAGGTCATCCGGGGCGACGGTGCGGATCTCCGTGATCTGCAGCACCGGCTTCAGCATGCTGGCCAGGCTGGCCACGGCGTCGAAGGCGCCCGCCGCCAGCTGGCGCGGCAGCAGGTACTCCGATTGCAGTTCGGAGCCGCTGCTCGGGGTGAACCCGGCCCGGAAATGCGGCAGCCGTTCCTGCCACGGGCCGGGCACGCCCAGCTGCTCGGTGGCGTGGTCCGGCGACCCGCCGGGCACCGGGTAAACCTGCTGCCCGGCCAGTTCTGCGCCCATCCAGCGCGGCCCGGGGGGCGCCGCCGTGCCCGCCCCGTCCCCGGTCCGCAGCTTGACCCAGACCTGGTTGTGCTGGCTGCCCTGCCAGTCGGTGAACACGCTCACGCTGTAGCCGCTGGCGAAGATCTCCTCGAAGTGGCTGCGCAGCATGGCCGCGGGCAGCCCTTCGTACACGTACTGGCGGACCTGGTAAGACGGCACGAGGTCCAGGGTCAGCCGGGCCACGATACCGAGCGCGCCCAGCCCGACCACCGCCCCGCGGAACTGCTCACCGTCAGCGTGCCGGAGCAGCGTGCGCACCTCGCCGTCCGCGGTGATCAGGTCCATCCCGGACACCGCCGTGGCCAGGTTGCCGTTGGCATCGCCCGACCCGTGGCTGGCGGTGGCGCACGCCCCGGCCACCGACAGGTGCGGCAGCGACGCCATGCTGCGCAGCGCCCAGCCCGCCGCGTCCAGCTGCGCGGTCAGCTCCTGGTAGGTCACCCCGCCGGCCAGGGTGACCGTGGCCCGGTCCGGGTCGATGCCGATCGCGGGCGGCAGGCCGGCCAGCGACACCAGCACGCCCGGGGTGTCCGCGATCCGGTTGAACGAGTGGCCGGTGCCGACCGCGCGCATCCGCGGGCTGGCCGCGACCAGCTCCTGCAGCTCGGCCAGATCACCCGGCCGGGCCAGCTGGCTGGCCCGGTAGACGATGTTTCCTGCCCAGTTCGTCGGCCGTCCGGACATTCCACCCGCGCTCCGTCCTGCCGCCGGCCGCCCGCCACCGCCTAGCGGCGCGGCCTGGGGCAAGCCACCAGTATTGACCAGATCGGAGCCGAATTCGATCATCCGGTCCAGCTGGCTAGCCCCTGGCCGGCGGGCGGGCTAGCTGTCTCAGCTACCGTCACCGATGTGACTACCGCAGCGCCGGGCCAGCCCGGCCCCGCCAGCCGCACCCTGGCCGCCCTGCCGGACGGCGCGGCCGACGTGGTGGACCAGCTCGTCCACGCCCACCAGCAGCGCGGCAGCCAGCCCGGCCTGGCCTACGGGATCGTGGCCGGCGGGACCCTGGTGCACGCGGGCGGGCTGGGCGAACGCTGGCTGGGCGGGCCGCCGCCGGACGAGGGCACAGTGTTCCGGATCGCGTCGATGACCAAGAGCTTCACCGCCGCCGCTGTGCTGGCCCTGCGCGACGACGGCGCGCTCCGGCTCGATGACCCGGCCGCCGACTTCGTGCCCGAACTGCGCGGCCTGCCCCCGGTCACCGCGGACGCGCCGGCCATCACGATCCGGCAGCTGCTCACGATGACCGCGGGGTTCCCGACCGACGACCCGTGGGGCGACCGGCAGCAGGGCCTGCCACTGGCCGGGTTCGCCGCCCTGCTGCGCCGCGGCGTCCGCGCCGCGTGGCCGCCCGGGACCTGCTTCGAGTACTCCAACCTGGGTTACGCCCTGCTCGGCCGGGTCATCGCCGCGGCCACAGGGGCCGGCTACGCCGAGTTCGTCACGGCCCGGCTGCTGGGCCCGCTGGGCCTGGACCGGACCGGCTTCGAGGCAGCCGTGGTGGACCCGGCCGGGCTGGCCCGCGGCTACCAGCGCCGCCCGGACGGCTGGGCCGAGCTGGTCCCGGACGGCTACGGCGCGTTCGCCCCGATGGGCGGGCTGTTCAGCTGCGTACGCGACCTGGCCCGCTGGGCCAGCGGGCTGGCAGCGGCGTTCCAGGCCGGCGCCGAGACCGCCGGCGGCCCGCATCCGCTGCGCCGGGCCACCCGCCGGGAGATGCAGCTGCCGCAGGTCACGATCGCTCCCCAGGACGTGCTCCGGCTGCCCGGGGACCCGGCCACGGGCGTCCAGCACGGCTACGGCTTCGGCCTGTTCATCGAGGAGAGCCCGGCCTGGGGCCGGATCGTCCAGCACAGCGGCGGCTACCCGGGTTTCGGCAGTCACATGCGCTGGCACCCGGAGACCGGCCTGGCCGTGATCATGCTGGCCAACAGCACCTACGCACCCGCCCACCAGCTGGGCACGCAGCTGATGGAGGCCGTGCTGCGGGCCACCGAGGCGGAGGCCGGCCCGGCCGCCGGCGGCGGGCCGCCACTCGCGCCGGGCGGCCCGTGGCCGGAGACGGTCCGCGCGCAGCGCGTGGTGGACCAGCTCATCCGGTCCTGGGACGACCGGGTGGCCGAGCAGATCTTCACCGAGAACGTCGCCCAGGACGAGCCCTACGCGCAGCGCCGGGCCAAGGCTGAGCAGCTGTGGCAGCGCCTCGGGCCAGCGCGCGGCGAGAGCCCGCACCCACCCGAATACGACTCACCCGCGCACTGCCGCTGGTGGCTGCATGGCGCGCACGGCGACGCCGCGGCCGAGATACGGCTGACGCCGGAGGACCCGCCCCGGGTCCAGTCGCTGGCGCTGGCCGTGCCGCCCGCCCCGGGTTCCGCGCTGGCTGAGGCCATCGCGGCCATCATTTCGCTGCTTAACGCCGCTGCCCGGCACTGGCCTGCCGACCAGCCAGTGTCCGGGTCCGTCGACACCGGGCTGGTGGTGCGCCGGCTGCGGATGGCTGCTGCCTGGGCCGGCCCCTGCCGGGCTGGTGCGCTGCGCAGCGGGAACGGGCGGACCACGGCCGCGCTCGAGCTGGACGGCGAGTTCGCGCGGCTCAGCCTGGCCGTCGAGGTGGATGCGGACAGCGGGCGGCTGCACCGGGTGGACGTCGCCCCGCTCAGCTGAGCCGCCCAGGCGGGTCCCGGGTCAGCCGGTCTCCGGCTGCTGGCCGTCCAGGAACCGGTCCACCAGCCCGCGGATCACGGTGGCCATCGAGAACCCGTGCTCGCTGCACCAGGCGCGCAGCCGGGCGTGCTGGTCAGCAGAGAACCGGACCGGCACCATCTGCTGCGCCGACCCCGCCGACCCGCGGAACAGGTCCCGGACCAGGTCGGCGCCGGCCGTGCCGAAGTCCTGCTGGGTGACGGCCCCGCTCTCGGCCGCCACCGCCCAGCGGACCCGGCGGCCCAGCGGTTCCATCACCCCGGGCTGCATCCGCAGGCTGGTGCCCAGCAGCCAGGTGTACACCTTGTCCCGGTCCTCGGCGGGCAGCCCGGCCAGCGCGCGGACCAGGATCCGCGACGCGTCCAGGGAGGAACCCGCCGTGGCACCGGCCGGCGGCGCTTCCGCCCGCGGGGCTGGCGACTCTGGTTCCGGCGACACGTTGTCCGGTGGCGGGTCTTCCGCGGGCGGCTCGGTCATTGTCGGCTCCGGCGGGTTGAGCGGGCGATATCGCTTTCCGATATCACAGTACCGCCCGCTCGGCCGAGCCGTTCGTGATCATGACCTAGGGTCGAATCTTTTCGCCCCCAAGTCATGATCACGAGCTGGCGCCCCCGGGGGGCGGGGGTCGGGGGCGCTGGCGGTGCGGGGGCGGGGGTGCGCGG
>Ga0207693_10002944_pt1 | contig 14738 bp, 15 predicted proteins | sample LARL81metaG_FD_184347 | JGI IMG/M metagenome (GOLD analysis project Ga0207693, IMG submission 184347) | Corn, switchgrass and miscanthus rhizosphere microbial communities from Kellogg Biological Station, Michigan, USA - LAR L8-1 metaG... | ecosystem: Host-associated > Plants > Roots >...
GGGCCGCCTTCGAGGCGCCGTAAGGCGAGGTATGCGGGCGGTTCATCGTGTCGAGCTTGGTCGTCACATTGACGATGCGGCCCCAGCCCTGCTCGACCATCAGAGGCGCAACCCGGCGGGACATCTGGTCGGCGGCGATGTAATTGGTCTCGATGACGGCGCGGACGATGTCGTCCGGCACCTGCCAGAATTTCTGCGGCTCGCTCCGCCGGAAGCGGGCCGGGTCGATCGTCGTGAAGGTCAGGCCCGCATTGTTGACGAGGATGTGCACGCTGCCGAACCGCGACAACGTCATCGCGACGACGCGGTCGCAATCGGCGGGTCGGCGCAGATCTGCGACGAGGGGCAGGATCCGCCCCGCCGGCTTGACGCCGGCCATTTCCGCCTCGATCGCCGCGATATCCGCCTCGATATGGCCGACCGCGACGACGTTGTGTCCCGCCCCCGCGAGACCGAACGCCATTGCGCGGCCGAGCCCACGCAAGCCGCCGGTTATGATTGCGATTCGCTCTTCCATGAGGTGCCTCCGGCCAAACTGGCTCAATCCTACAAGGCAGCTTCCATACAATCGCAAGAGGCGACAAGGAATGGAGTATGTTCCCAACCGGAACTATTCTTGGGTTCGACCCGTTATTGCGCCGAGCCTTGCAGGAAGGAAAAGATGATGAAGCGGTCGATTGTCCCGGGTGTGTTCGCCGTGGGACTGGTACTGGCGCTGGGGGCCTGCACAAACCCTTACGATCCCGGTCAGCGGGCGGTGGGCGGCGGGCTGCTCGGCGCCGGAGCCGGGGCGGCCCTCGGCGGTGCGGTGGGCGGCGGACATGGCGCCGCTATCGGAGCGGCGGTCGGCGGCGCCACCGGCGCGGTAACGGGCGCTGCTACGACACCACCGCCGCCACCTCCACCGAGCGGGTACGGGCCGGGCTACGGCTATCCGCCGCCGCCCCCTCCGAGCGGCTACGGTTACCCGCCATATTAGGGTGCCGGCCGCCGGCCCTCGGCAGTCTCAGCCGGAGGGCGCCGATTTGATCAGCTCCGCGAGATCGCGAACCTTTGCGGCGGACGGCAAATTCTTATCCGCCGCAGAAGCTTCGATGATGCGGGGCTGGCTCGGCCGGGCCGCCGGCGGCGCCGGCAGCATGGACGGCGGATGCCCGCTAATCGCCGGCGCACCTGTCCCGCAATCCCCGGACCGGCTGACCTGGACTTTCGGCGGCGCGCCGGTGCCGGGGTCGGAGTAGAAGAAGCTCTCGCTGCAGCTGCCGCTACCGGAAGTGACCGAGGTCATGACGACACCCGACACCCCGCGCCCGAACTGCGGCGCGGCCAGAGCGGCATCGATTACCGGGCCCGGACCCACCACCCAGATCGGCGCGTTCGCCAGCGCGTGCGCCGAAGCGACGAGCTGCGCTAGGGCGGCCTGTTGGTCGGCGACCATTCGGTAGATGTCCGCTGGCCGCGGCATCACGACGTCAAAACCCTCGGCAGTCCACAGCCCCGGATCGCGAGCCAGCCCGTCGCCGCTCGGCCACAACACGAGAACCGCGCCCGGCGCCGCCGGGCCGGTCGTGTAAACGTGCTGAGCGGGAGCGTAATAAGGCGCGGGTTCGGCCATGGCCGCTGGCGGCAGTGCGGTTGCTTGTCCTGAAGTCGCGACATTCCCCGCGCAACCGACCAGCGACATGGCGGCCAAGCAGCCACAAAGAACATAAGCGGGTTCTTTCCACATAGGCGGTTCTCCTCCGATCGTCGGTCTTGCGACCTGACAATCTGCCCCCGATTTCGGCAATTTCTAGGTGCCGGTCGGGCAGCGATTTGGCCGAATTTCCCGGCTCGTTACATGGCCCCAAGATCCCCGACCCGCGGCAGCACCTCCCGGCTGAACAGCGAAAGGTTGGCGACGGTCTCGCCATGGTCCAAGAGGCCTCCCTGGCCCATCATCAGCAGATGCCCGAACCCGCCGACATGGTCGTAAAAGGCGCGCAATTGGTCGAACACGTGGTCCGGCGTGCCGGCAAAAACCAGGCCGGCATCGATCGCGTCGGCCACAGTCATCGTGCGTGGATCGATGTTGCGGCCGTCGCGCGACTGGATGCGCCCGGCGCGGAACCCGGCGCCGCTCATTTTTATAGCCTGTGCGCTCTGCGCCACCGAGGCGTAACCCGGAGGGTTCATGAATTGCGGCGCGACAATGCCCGAGGTGCGGCTGTATCCGAGGATCTGGTCGGCACGCCGCTCGCCTTCCTCCCGAGTATTGCCGACCCCGATCAGCGCCATATAGGCGAGCCGCTGCGGCGTCATCGGGCGGCCGACCTCGGCCGCCTTCTTGCGGTACGCCTCGAAAATCGGGGGCGTGCGCACCCAGCCGGTGTTGAGCACGCCGATCGTCATCCCCCGCTCGGCCGCCTCCGTCGCGCTGCCGGGGCTCCCGACCGGCATCCATACCGGGGGATGCGGCTGCTGCCACGGCCGCGGCCAGACATTGACCGAACGGTAGTGGAAATGCGTGCCCTCCCAATTGAACGGGCCGTCATGGGTGGTCATCGCCTTCAAGATCAGGTCGTGCGCCTCCCAGAAGCGTTCCATCAGATCCGCCGGGTTGGTATTGGCGGGCGAGATTTCGAACGGCACCCCTTTGACAAAGCCCATCTCGATGCGGCCGCGCGAGATAACGTCGAGCATCGAATATTCCTCGGCGACGCGGATCGGATCGTTGCGATTGCCGATCGGCATGCCGAGCGCGAGAAGCCGCACCTTCCTCGTCTCGCGCGCCAATATCGCCATCGGGATCGTGCACACCGAGTCGGCACAGGTCGCGGTCGCATGGTGCTCGTTGGTCATGATGTTGATGCCGAGCTCGTCGCACAGCGCCCACTCGTCGAGATAGCGGTGGTAAAGATCGGCGCCGACCTTCGGGTCGAAGAGCCGGCTCGGAATAACAACGCGGTAGGAGTCCCGCAGTTCAGGCCAAGCCGGGTGATAGGCCATCTCGCTGAAATGCCACACCTTCATCACAACACCTCCGCGCGCGCGAAACGCTCGATCGCATCGGCGACCTCGTCGGGACGCTCGATCTGCGGATAATGCCCGGCCTGGCGGATCGGCTCGAACCGGGCGTTGGGCAACGAGCGGCAGAGCTTGCGGCCGTAGTCGGGCGTGACGATGCCGTCGTTTTCGCCCCAGATCACCAAAGTCGGCGCGCGGACTCGGTGCAGCCATAGGCGAAGCCCGGGGTTGTGCATATAGGGCCGCCAGCCGTAGAGCGCGGTCGCCTGCCGATCGCGGGCGACTATGCCGAGCGCGTCATCGTCGAGCCGGGCATAATCCGGAGCCATGCGTTCCGGATCAAAGAAACTGCGCCGCAGCAGCTCGTCGCTCGGAAGAGCGTAAATATCGGTGATGTCACGCTCTTCGCGCCCGCCAAACTTGACGCCGACCGAGTCGATCAGAACGAGCCGGTCGATCGCCTCACAGCAGCGGACGCACATCTCCAATGCGATCCATCCGCCGAACGAAGCGCCGACCAAGATCGTCTTGCCGAAATCCCGGTTTTCCAGCAGGTCGAGATACAGGTATGCGAGGTCATTGACGGTGCGAAACCCGTCCGGCCGCTCCGAGTTGCCGAAGCCGGGATGACGCGGGGCGAAGACGCGGAATTGCCGCGCCAGCCTGTCGAAGAGCCCCCGGTGCTGCGCGAAATAGTCGCCGCCGTGCAAGAACAGCAGCGACGGACCGTCCCCGGCCGTCAACGCCTCGAGCGAAACCTCACCGACTTTGATGCGCTCCATATTCATCCCTCTTTACGGGCCTGTGGAATTCCCATGGGGAATTCCCGTGAGGATTATCGTGATCTCCGCGGCGCATGCTCGCGGAGATTTATTCCCTGATGCGGCATTTTGTCCTAAGCTGTCGCGTTCAGCGGTCGCCCCGGCGACTGCCCCAAGTCATGCGAGGCCTGCGATGAACGTCGAGACCATTTTGCGCGCCAAGGGGAGTGCAGTGGCGACGATCCGCCCGAACGAGACGGTCGGCACTGCTGTGAAGGAACTGATTTCCCGCAACATCGGCGCCCTCGTCGTCAGCGAGGACGGCGAAACAGTGGACGGCATCATCTCGGAGCGTGACGTCGTGCACGGCCTCGCCGACCACGGGGCCTCTCTGCTGTCGCTCAAGGTGGCCGAGATGATGACCCGCCGGGTCGTGACCTGCCAGCTCTCGGACAGCGTCGACCAACTGATGGCCGAAATGACGAACCGCCGCATCCGCCATTTCCCCGTGGTGGAAGACGGCCGTTTGCGCGGCATTGTCAGCATCGGCGACGTCGTCAAGAACCGGCTCGACGAAGTCGAATACGAGGCCCGTTCGCTGCGCTCCTTCATCGCCGGCGCCTGACAGCCAAACTTCCCGGCCTGTTTGGCCCCCACCCTTCCCTCCCCCGCACGCGGGGGAGGGTCGCGACGCTTCTTTCCCTCCCCCGCCTGCGGGGGAGGGTTAGGGTGGGGGGAGGGAGAAGGGCTTGCCGCGCCGGACTTGAGTGAACAGGATGGCCCGATGAACGGCATCCTCCAGGACTTGCGGATCGTCGAGCTCTCGGCCTTTGTGGCGGCGCCACTGGGCGGCATGACGATGTCGCAGATGGGCGCCGACGTGATCCGCATCGACCCGATCGGCGGCGGCATCGATTACGCGCGCTGGCCGGTGACGCGCGCAGGCGCCAGCCTCTATTGGGCCGGGCTCAACAAGGCCAAACGCTCGCTGGCGCTGGCCCTCGACAAGCCCGAGGGCCGCGACATCGCGCGTGCCGTCATCACTGCGCCGGGTGCCGGGGGCGGCATCCTACTGACCAATTTGCCGCCGTTGCGCGGGCTCGATTTCACGACTCTGCGAGCGTCGCGCGGCGATTTGATCATGCTTCGGCTCACCGGCAACCGCGACGGCTCAGCGGCGGTCGACTACACGGTCAACGCCGCCAGTGGTTTTCCACTGGTGACCGGGGCGGTCGGGGGCGCGCCGGTAAATCATGTGTTGCCGGCGTGGGACATTGCCGCCGGGCTCTATCTCGCGACCGGGCTGCTCGCCGCGGAACGCCACCGCTCCCGCACCGGCCAGGGTCAGGAGGTCGTGGCGGCGCTCTCGGATGTCATGCTCGCGACGGTCGGCAATCTCGGCTACATCGGCGACGTGCAGATCAACGGCACTGCGCGGCCGGCGATCGGCAACGACCTCTACGGCAGCTTCGGCCGCGACTTTGCGACCGCCGACGGCCGCAGGGTCATGATCATCGCCTTGACCCGCCGGCAGTGGCGGGCAATCGGCGACGCAACCGGTCTCGGCGAGCGGCTGGCGATGATCGGGCCGATGATGGATGTCGACCTCGACACCGAGGCAGGCCGCTACGAGGCGCGCGACGCGATCGGCGCGTTGCTTGCCCGCTGGTGCGCGAACCACACCCTCGACGAGGTTCGGCAAGCTTTCGCCGGCACCGGCGTGCTGTGGGGACACTTTCAGGACTTTTTGCAACTGGTGCGCGGCGACCCGCGCTGCTCCGAAGCCAACCCACTGTTCGCCGCCGTCGATCAGCCCGGCATCGGCCGATATCTGATGCCGGGCCTGCCGTTGGATTTTTCCGCAGAGCCGCGTCGGCCGCCGGGTCCTGCGCCGCTCCTCGGCGAGCACACCGACGCAGTTCTCGGCGAAGTGCTCGGCCTCTCATCTGCCGAGATCGGCCGGCTGCACGACGAGCGCATCGTCGCCGGGCCGGATGGCCGCTGATCGCTTTCAGCCTTCGCGCTCGCGCTGGCGCAGCTCCAGCAGCAGCTGACGCACCCGCCGGGCGGTGCGCAGCTTGCGGGCGATGTCGGGAGCGAGGCGCAGATCTCCCTGGGCGTCGAGCCAGCCGGCCTCGACATCGGGCGGCAGCTCGCGCATCGCCTCGGCGAAAGCCGTGAAGATCTCTCCGACCTCGCGCGCATCGAGCCGCCGTTCCCTGGCCACGCCGCTACCTCTCCGGCCTCATCGACGGAGAGACTAGTACAACCCTCCCGAAATACCGAGCTAGAACAGGGCCAGCTGGTCGCCCCTTTGGGCGGGAGGGCGGAACAGGGTCGTATCGAGGGATTGTGTTGTTCGCAGGTTGAAGTGGAGCTTGCGGCAGGCGCGATCGAAACGGAGGCGCAGCATGTCGGCATAGGGACCTGTGCCGGTCATGCGCGTCGACCAGGTCGAGTCGTAGAGCCGGCCACCATGGGTTTGCGCGACAAGTGAGAGCACATGAGCGGCCTTGTCCCGAAAATGCTCCTCGAGCCATTCCTTGAACAACGTCTTCAATTCGAGCGGCAGGCGAAGGAGGGTATAGCCGGCCGAGGTCGCGCCGGCCGAGCGCGCCCGTTCGAGGATCTGCTCCATTTCGCCGTCGTTGAGCGCCGGGATCATCGGCGCGCTCAGCACTCCGGTCGGGACTCCCGCGCCGGCAAGGGCAGCAATCGTCTCGAGCCGGCGCTCGGGTGTCGGTGCCCGCGGCTCCATGCGGCGGGCTAGGCTGCGGTCGAGCGTCGTGACCGAAATCGTCACGCTCGCCAGTCTGTCCTTGGCCATCTCGCCGAGGACGTCGAGGTCGCGCAGGATCAGCGCCGATTTGCTGACGATCGTGACCGGGTGCCGAAAATCACGGAGCACCTGCAGTATCCCGCGGGTAATGCCGAGCCGGCGCTCGACCGGCTGGTAGGGATCGGTGTTGCTGCCGAGCGCGATCGGGCGGCAGCTGTAACCCTTCTTCCTCAGCTCGCCGGCGAGCAATGCCGCCGCCTCTGGCTTGTAGAACAGGCGGCTCTCGAAATCGAGACCGGGAGACAGGCCGAGATAGGCATGGCTCGGCCGCGCGTAGCAATAAATGCAGCCGTGCTCGCAGCCTCGATAAGGATTGATCGAGCGATCGAAACCGATATCCGGCGAGTCGTTGCGGGCGATGATCGTGCGCGTCGAATCCACGGTCAACGTCGTGGTCAGCGGCGCCGGTTCTTCGTCGGCGCTGCCCCAGCCGTCGTCGAAAGCGACGCGCCTTTCGCCTTCGAAGCGTCCGCTGTCGTTGCTCGCTGCCCCGCGCCCCTTGCGGGGCCTGATTGTGGCCGGCATATCCATGCTCCGATGATATAAGGCTCATTGGAACATTTCAAGAACTCATTCTGGAATGCCGCCACCGGCCACGCACCCTCCCGCTGACGCGGACCCCTCCCGCTCTCCGCTGCCGTGGGCCGAGGGCTTTTATTCTCCCTCGCCCCGCTTGCGCCGCTTGCGGGGAGAGGGTCGGGGTGAGGAGCAGATCTCCGTCGTAATTCCGATGCTCAATGCGGCCGAAACGTTACCGGAGCTGGTCGAGCAGCTGCAGAGCGCCGCTATCGTCAAGGAGATCGTTATTGTCGACGGCGGCTCATCCGATGACAGCGTCTCGATCGCCAAGGCGGCGGGCGCGCGTGTCATCGGCGCGTCGCGCGGCCGCGGAGTTCAGCTCGCCGCAGGCGCCGCTGCGGCTTCGGGCGATTGGCTGCTGTTCGTGCACGCCGATTGCCGCCTCGCACCGGGTTGGGAAGCGGCAGTTGCTGCCTTCCTTGCGGGGCCGGAAGCGACTGGCCGCGCCGCTTATTTCGATTTCGCACTGGACGATGCCACTTCCGCGGCGCGGCGCCTGGAGCGCATCGTCGCCTGGCGCTGCCGGCTTCTGGCATTGCCGTATGGCGATCAGGGTCTGTTGATCGCACATAGCCTTTATCGTGAGGTCGGCGGCTTTGCCGCGCTGCCGCTGATGGAAGACGTCGACCTGGTGCGCCGCCTCGGCCGCCGGCGGCTCGCCCGCATCGGCTGCCGTTGCGTAGCGTCGGCGCGTCGCTACCGCCGGGGCGGATACTGGCTCCGGCCGATGCGCAACCTGTTCTGCCTCTGCCTCTATTTCGCCGGCGTGCCCCCGCATTGGATCGCGCGGTTGTACGGCTGATGCGGCGCACTGTCGTTCTGTTCGTGCGAGCGCCGCTGCTCGGCAGCGGCAAGCGCCGCCTCGCGCGCGAGATCGGCGATCTCGCGGCGCTGCGCTTCGAGCGAGCGATGATCGCGCTCTTGTTGCGCCGTCTTGCGAAAGACGGACGCTGGCGGCTGCGGATCGCGGTGACGCCGGACAAGGCTTGCCTTCGCGCCCGCTATTGGTGCCGCGGGGTCGAGGCTGTCGGCCAGGGGGAGGGCGATCTCGGGATCCGCATGCGCCGAGCACTCGGTGCTTGTTCTCCAGGTCCGGTGGTCCTCGTCGGGGCCGACATCCCGGCGCTTAATGCCCGTCACATTGCCACCGCTTTCCGCCTCCTGGGGAGCAATAACCTCGTCTTCGGTCCCGCCGAGGATGGCGGGTTCTGGCTCGTCGGCGCCCGCCATCCCCGCCACTTGCCGCAATTGTTCGAGCGGGTGCGGTGGTCGGGCCCCTATGCTCTCGCAGACACGCTCGCGGGCCTGACTCGGCGGATCAAGGTCGGGCATGCCGCCAAACTGGAAGACGTCGACGACGCGGACACCTATCGCCGGCTCAAGCCGAACCGCGGGTTCTGAATCAGCCCTTCAGGTGTTCCTGCAGTCGCGGCATCAGCTCGACGAAGTTGCAGGGGCGGAAGCGGTTGTCGAGCTGGTGGACGAGGATGCCCTCCCAGGCGTCGCGGCAGGCGCTCGGGGACCCGGGCAGCGCGAAGAGGTAGGTGCCGCCGGCGACCCCTGCCGTCGCCCGGCTCTGGATCGTCGAGGTCCCGACCTTGTCGTAGCTGAGCCAGCGAAAGAGCTCGCCAAACCCGGCGATCTCCTTTTCGTAGACGCTGTGAAAGGCCTCGGGCGTGACGTCGCGCCCGGTGACGCCGGTGCCGCCGGTCGAGATCACGACATCGATGTCGGGATCGGCGATCCATTCCTTGAGTTTCGCGACGATCTGGTCCTGCTCATCGCGAACGATCCGCCGCGCCGCGATGCGGTGGCCGGCGGTGGTGGCGAGATCCGCGAGCGTATTGCCGGAACGGTCCTGCGCCGCGTCGCGGGTGTCGGAAACGGTAAGCAGCGCGATATTGACCGGCAGGAAGCGTCGGGTTTCGTCGAGCCGCGGCATTGGTCGCTCCTTGGTTCGGATGTCACGCCAATTTAGCGCCTCCCGGCCAGAGCGAAAATTGCCGTAATCGCATGCTATTTATTTGTCTCGAGACGGCGGCATGGGCCGCCGATCTGCGCGTTGTCAAAACAGCGAAATAACAGCCGGGGACAGCGAGCAGGAACAGCGAACAACCGCTGCTGCCGACTGTAGAAAGCCAGGACTTCCGGCGCTCACGCCGATCGGCTCGCTGTTTTTCGCTGCAAAGAACAACGGTATCAGCCGGCCTGCGGCCCGCTATCGGCTGTGTGCAGGTCGTCGAGGCGGGAGCGGAGCGACAAGAGGTCGCGCCAGGTTTCGCGCTTGCGCTCCGGCGTGCGCAACAGGAAGGACGGATGAAACATCGGTAGTGTCGGCACCGGCTCGTCGAGGCCCGGCACCGCGAGGTCGAACCATCGGCCGCGCAGCCTGGTGATGCCCTGGCCCTGCGGCAACAAGGCGCCGGCGGCGGTGCCGCCGGAAAGGATGAGCACCTTGGGGCGGACCAGCGCAATGAGGCGAAACACGAAGGGCAAACACGAGGCGATCTCCGCCGTCGTCGGCGTGCGGTTGCCGGGAGGGCGCCAATAGACGACGTTGGTGATCAAGACGCCGCTGCGGTCGAGACCGATCGCCGCCAGCATGCGGTCGAGCAGCTGCCCGGCGCGGCCGACAAACGGCCGGCCGATCCGGTCCTCGTCCGCGCCTGGCGCCTCGCCGATGATCATGACCGGCGCTGCCGGGTTGCCGTCGGTGAAGACGGTGTTGGTCGCCGTACGTTTCAGCGGGCAACCGTCGAACTCTGCGACCAGCGCCGTCAGTGCCGCCACGCTGTCGGCGCCGGAGGCGAGCCGGCGGGCCGATTGGGCGGCCTCGCCAAGAGATTCGGTCAGCGCAGGCGGTGGGGCGGCCGGGACGGAGCGAACGGGTTGCGCACGGGTCGATTCTGGCAACACAGGGGGCGGCATCGGCACCAAAGGTGGCGCGAGCCGGTTCGCCGCTTCGCTGCCGATCGCCTCGTCGGCCCCCATCTCGATATACCAGCGCAGCAGCGCGAGCGCCGCGTCGCGATCATCGGCATTCATCGGGCGAGCCTATCATCGCAGGAGAGCCGCGCACTCCCGTTTTTATGCAGATCCTCTATAGTCGCTCCGGAGCGATCGGCGGAATGTAATGGGCGAGGAGCGGCTTCAGCGCGAGCGGATGGAGTACGACGTCGTGATCGTCGGGGCCGGGCCCTCCGGCCTCGCCGCGGCGATCCGTTTGAAACAGCTTGCCGCCGCCGGGGAGCGCGAACTCGCCGTCTGCGTCGTCGAGAAGGGCTCCGAGGTCGGAGCTCACATTCTGTCCGGAGCGGTGTTCGAGCCGCGGGCGCTCAATGAGCTGATCCCGGATTGGCGCGAGCAAGGTGCCCCGCTCGTCACCCCTGCGGCGGAGGACCGGTTTCTGTTGCTGACGAAAACCCGCTCGCTGCGCTTGCCTACGCCGCCGCAGATGGCCAACCACGGCAATTACATCATCAGCCTCGGCAATCTCTGCCGCTGGCTGGCGCAGCAGGCCGAAGCGCTCGGCGTCGAGATCTATCCGGGGTTCGCCGCGGCCGAGGTGCTCTACGACGCTGCCGGCCGTGTGCAAGGGGTGGCGACCGGCGAAATGGGGATCGGGAAGGACGGCCGGCCAACCGATCGCTACCAGCCGGGTGTCGAGCTGACCGGCCGCGAAACACTGTTTGCCGAAGGCTGCCGCGGATCGCTGACCAAGACTTTGGTGCAGCGTTTTCGCCTTCGCGACGGCGTGGACCCGCAAACTTACGCGATCGGCATCAAGGAGTTATGGGAGATTGCGGCCGACCGGCACCAACCCGGGCTGGTCGTTCACACGATCGGCTGGCCACTGGACACCGCGACTTATGGCGGCTCCTTTCTCTATCACCTCGAGGACCGGCAAGTTGCGGTTGGGTTTGTGATCGGGCTCGATTACAAGAACCCGTTTCTGAACCCGTTCGAGGAGTTCCAGCGCTTCAAGACGCACCCCGCGATCCGCCTGTTTTTTGAGGGCGGCAGACGGGTCGCCTATGGCGCACGCGCCCTCAACGAGGGCGGCTTCCAGTCGATCCCTCGACTCGACTTTCCGGGCGGCGCGCTGATCGGGGATGCCGCCGGGTTTCTCAACGTACCCAAGATCAAGGGTAGCCACACCGCGATGAAATCGGGGATGATCGCGGCAGAGACGGTCTTTCAACGGCTGTCGGGAGACGCTGGCGCCGGGGTCAGGGCCGCCCTCGAGCAGAGCTGGGTGTGGGAGGAATTGCGGGGGGTAAGGAACATCCGGCCGAGCTTCCGCTGGGGCCTCTGGGGCGGTCTCGCCTATTCGGCTCTCGACACCTATGTGCTCCGCGGCAATGCGCCCTGGACCCTTCACCATCATCCAGATCACCTGCAGCTGACCCGAGCCGGCGAGGCTCGGCGCATCGACTATCCGAGACCCGACGGCAAAATCACTTTCGACCGGCTTTCTTCGGTCTTCATCTCGAACACCAACCACGAGGAAGACCAGCCGCCGCATCTGCGGCTGCGCGACCCGGAGAAAGCGATCGCGGTCAATTATCGGCTCTACGATTCGCCCGAACAGCGGTATTGTCCGGCCGGTGTCTATGAGATCGTCGAGCAGGCCGGTGCGGATGGGCCACGTTTACAGATAAACGCGCAGAACTGCGTCCACTGCAAAACCTGCGATATCAAAGATCCCGAGCAGAACATCGATTGGGTTGTACCGGAGGGAGGCGGCGGACCCAATTATCCGAACATGTGATAGGGGTAGATGGGCAGAGAATACATGCGGAAATCAGTAATGGATGCGTACCGTATTTGGGGCGCCGCAGGCGTTTTGCTTGCCGGTCTCGTCGCCGGGGCAACTGAGGCGGCGCCCGCCCCCGACAAGCCCGAAACCGCTGTCGAGGCGCCGTTCGGCGCTTATCTGGCGGGCCGTCACGCACAGCACATGCGCGATTACCAGTCGGCGGTATCTTGGTTCGAGGACGCCCTGCGGGCCGATCCCGCATCGCCCGAGCTGATCACCCGCACTTTTCTGATGGAAGCGAGCGTCGGACGGTTCGACAAAGCTCAGACGCTGGCGGAGAGCGAGCTGAAGCTCGATTCGACCGACGCGATGGCCGAACTCGTCCTGCTGATGGACCGGGTCGAAGCCGGCGACAAGGCCGGCGCAATGGCCCGCGCCGATGCGCTCCCGCACGAGGGGGTGCATCGCTTCGTCCGTCCGCTGGCTCGGGCATGGACGCACATGGCGGTCGGCGACGTCGCGGGCGCCGACGGCGCGCTGCGGGAGTTCGACAAATTCAACGGTTTTGCACCGCTCAAATTCTACCAGCTCGGTCTCCTCTATGATTTTGCCGGAGACGCCGGGCTGGCAGCCGACAACTTCAAGCAAGCTCTGGAAGCGAGCGGACAGCTCAACTGGCGGCTGACCGATTCACTGGCGAATTTCTACCAGCGCCATGGCCGCCCAGACGAGGCACAAGCGCTCTATCAGCGCTTCGTCAAGGACAATGCGGGAAGCGAACTCGCGGAATCGGTGCTCGCCAGCCGCCCCACCGGAGTTCCGCCGGCGTTGATCGGCTCTGCCGAAGACGGTTTGGCCGAGGCGCTCTTCGACCTCGCAAGCGTTGTCAATCAGCCCGAGACGCTCGATCTGGCACTGCTCTACGCCCGCTGCGCACTCCGGCTGCGTCCGCATATGGTGCTCGCTCAACTGCTGCTCGCCGATGTGCTGAGTGCCCAGAACAAACCCGAACTGAGCCTCGCGATCCTCGACGAAGTCCCACAGAGCTCGCCATATTGGTGGTCGGCTCGGCTGCGCATCGCCGCCAATCTGGAGTTGCTCGACCGCACCGACGACGCAATCGCCCAGCTAAGGGCGATGGCGGCGGAGGAACCGACCCGTGCCGGAGCCGACATGCAGCTCGGCGACCTGCTGCGCCTCAAGAAGCGGTTTGCCGAGGCAGTGGACGCCTATGACGAAGCCATGCAGCGCTTTGGAGCCGCCGACATGCCGGAGCGCTGGTCCCTCTATTACAGCCGGGGCATTGCGCTCGAGCGTTCGGCACAATGGAACCGGGCCGAGGTCGATCTCCAGCGGGCTCTCGAATTGAAACCCGACCAGCCGCTGGTTCTGAACTATCTCGGCTATTCCTGGATCGACCGCGGCGAGAACCTGGAGCGCGGTCTGCAGATGATCCAAAAGGCGGTAGAGTTGCGGCCCGAAGACGGCTACATCGTCGACAGCCTAGGCTGGGCGCATTACCGCCTCGGGGACTATTCGAGCGCGGTTCAGTATCTCGAAAAAGCGATAGAGCTGGTGCCCGAGGACCCGACGATCAACGACCATCTCGGCGACGCCTATTGGCAAAGCGGGCGGCCGGTCGAGGCGCGTTATCAGTGGAAGCGCGCCCTGCAGTTCGGACCTCAGGACGACGAGATCAAGCCGATCCAGGCGAAGCTCGACGGCGGCACCGTGCCCACCGCCGGGGCGGCGGCGCGCGGCGGCTGAGTCGAAGTGCCGGTTACGGCCTTCGCGCCGGCAAAGATCAATCTCTATCTGCATGTAACCGGCCGGCGGGGCGACGGGTATCACCTGGTCGACAGCCTCGTCGCGTTCGCCGATATCGGCGACCGCCTGACGGCCGAGCCGGCTGGCTCCCTGTCTCTCGCGGTTGACGGGCCCGAAGCGGCGGCCCTCTCGGCGGTCGGAGACGACAATCTGGTGCTGCGCGCTGCCCGCCAGCTGCGCGATTACGCCGGGATCGACGCCGGCGCTGCGCTGCATTTGGACAAGCATCTGCCGGTGGCCGCCGGGATCGGCGGCGGGTCGAGCGATGCCGCGGCGGCGTTGCTGGCTCTGAGCCGGCTGTGGCGGGTATCGCTGGATGACGAGGCGCTTTGCAATCTCGGCGCCGGGATCGGCGCCGATGTCCCTGCCTGCCTTTATCGGCGCGCCGTTTGGGTCGGCGGCATCGGCGAGCACCTCGAGCCGGCCGGGGCGATGCCCGAAGCGGGAATTCTGCTCGCCAACCCACGTAGAGCGTTGCCGACAGCTCCGGTATTCGCTGCCCGCCGCGGCCCGTTTAGCGATACCGGACGGTTCGCGCCGATGCCGAGCGACATCTCGGGGCTCGCGGCTCTCTTGGCGCTGCGCCGTAACGATCTGACCGAAGCCGCAACCGGGCTGGCGCCCGAGATCCGCGCGGTGCTGGACCGGCTCGACCGGCTGCCGGGGTCGTTGTTGACGCGGATGAGCGGCAGCGGCGCCACCTGCTTTGCATTGTTCGCCGACCGCGCCGCCGCCGAAAACGGGCTCGCGCTACTTGCCGCCGCCGAACCGCACTGGTGGTGCGCCGCCTCCGGCTTTGTTGCCGGGACGGCGCATTACCGCTAATTTGTCGTCATCCCCTTGGGGCGTAGCCAAGTGGTAAGGCAGCGGATTTTGATTCCGCCATACGGAGGTTCGAATCCTCCCGCCCCAGCCAGCTTACTCTGCCGCCGCTTTCTCGCCGAAGCTCCCGAAGCTCGGCGTGTCC
>Ga0207693_10002945_pt1 | contig 14737 bp, 13 predicted proteins | sample LARL81metaG_FD_184347 | JGI IMG/M metagenome (GOLD analysis project Ga0207693, IMG submission 184347) | Corn, switchgrass and miscanthus rhizosphere microbial communities from Kellogg Biological Station, Michigan, USA - LAR L8-1 metaG... | ecosystem: Host-associated > Plants > Roots >...
TGCGGGGCTCGCTCCAGTTTTCGATGCTTACCCAGCGCTTACGCGCTGGGCTAATGAATTTCGCCGCTGTCGCGGCTTGGATCGTGCCCGAACGTTGAATCCGGTCGTCCCAACATTGGACACGCTGCGCGTTGCAGGCGGTTTCGTCCCGCATTGGATCACGCGGCACGAGTGGGTTCGGTTCAACTCCAAGTTGAATCCGCCAGGCACAGTGTCCGTTTCATCGCAACGGTCGGTCCGCTGCGCGCTGCTCCTGCCTTCGTCGCAACATGGATTGCGCCGCGCGCTGCGTCCGGCTTCTTTAGAACATTGGATCGCACGTGCGCAGAGGTGAAGGTCCGGCGAAAGAGGCGGCTTACCGTCCCGAGTCCGAGTCTTAAGATTGCAGGATTACGCGCGTTACGCGCATAGATCGCCGTGGGCACGAAGCAGTGTGGTATCCACGATTATCAGAAGTCGATCTGCGGTTTCGATTCAGATCAGGCGGCAGCCCATTCGCGGGGCTTTGGCTTGGATCCGGTTCCGTCGCCGAGCAAAAGCAAGAGCAGGGCAAGAACGACTTCCGGATTCTGCGGGGGTTCCGCAGACGGCACCAGCCGCAGGTGGCGACAGAGTTCAGTTCCCCGGACTGCGCCGGAGTGCACCAGAATCGGCAGGCTTGGTTTGGAGTCGGACAAGCAATTCCAGACCTCGGGGCGCGCGAGCGATGAAGCCTGGTCGAGCACCATCACATCAAAGTCCAGCGACGAGGCCAGACACACGGCGTCGCTTGCACCGCGCGCCGTCCACACGTCGAACCCCGCCTTTTGCAGCGTGTGGGTGAGATCGTGCAGGCGCCGGGGCGAACTGTCGACGCACAGAATGCGGTGTGCCGGGTGGGTCATGGAGATACACTCCTTCCGGTGGAAGGCCCTTCTGGAATGCACAGCTTAGAACAACTTACTCATTTTTTTGTTAAAACCTTGTAAAGAATCGTCAAGTTAGATGCGTGAGGATCAAAAATGTGTTGTTTCTTTTGCCTCGCCGGAAATCGTGCTCCGCGCGGGATTTCGGGCGATGGTTCGAAACATTCGATGGGGGGCGGGTTTTGTGCGAACCAGAGGGTGGCCGGCAACGTAGATCATGGTAATGCGACGTCTTAGTCTCACTCTCGTTCTGCTTCTAAGTGCCGGGGTATTTGGACAGTCCGACACCGCCGACCCTGTACCCGATCGTACAAATCCTTCGCCTTCCCCTTCGCCGACGACGTTTTCGCGCGAACAGATCCAGGAGATGATCCGACTTTCGGCGGAGAAGGACATGGAGAATGACAAGCGCCAGCGCGACTACACCTATGTCGAGCGCGAAGAACAACATAAGCTGAATGGGAAGGGCGAGGTATCGTCGACCGAGACGCACACGTATGAAGTCATGCAGATCTACAACGAGCAGGTCCGGCGACTGACCGCCAAGGACGATAAGCCGCTCTCGGCGAAAGATGCTGCCAAGGAAGAGGAGAAGATTCAGAAGATTATCGACAAGCGCAAGAACGAGTCCGACTCGCAGCGCGAGAAGCGATTGAAGGAAGAGGAGAAACAGCGGCAGGAAGACCGGGAATTCGTGAAAGAGATTGCCGATGCCTACGACTTCAAACTGGCGGGCATTGAGACGCTGGATGGGCGGGAGACATACGCAATTGATGGGGAGCCCCGTCCGGGGTTCGAGCCTAAGCGGAAAGAGGCGAAGATTTTGCCCAAGTTTCGCTTTCGCGTGTGGATCGACCGGGCTGAGAACCAATGGGTGAAGCTGGACGCGCAGTGTATCGACACTGTTTCGTTCGGCTTGTTCCTGGCGAGAATTCACAAGGGATCGCGGATCGTGATCGACACGACCCGGGTGAATGATGAAGTCTGGCTGCCCCGGCATGTGGCCGTGCATGTGGATGTCCGAGTGGCGTTATTGAAGAACTTCAACGTGGAAGAGGACATTGTTTATAAGGATTACAAGAAGTTTCATGCCGCTTCGCGGATTACGGGGATAGAGGAAGTGAAGTAGGGGACAGGTCTTGGCTTTGGGCTTTGGGCTTGGGGCTCTTGGCTGTGGGGCTTCAGTGCACTTGTCGGTTTTTAGCGCTGTTCTGCGAATTTTTGCTTGCTCTTCTGGAATTTAGACAGATCTTCCCGGCGAGGTTTTCCTGTGCGCTGGTTCACGGTGTTGGTTCTGCTTGCCGTGCTTTCGTCTAGTCAGTCCCACGCATTTCAAACTGCCAGGTCCCCGGAAGCCGCCCGCAAGACCCTTCTTGCGCTGGAGGATGAGTGGTTGCACGCTCGAGATGCTGCGACTCTGGGGTGGATCCTGGCGGATGATTTCGTTCATCCCGTGTCGCAGGGCGTTTTTCTTTCCAAGGCGGAGCATATCGAGTGGTATGTGCAGCATCTTCCGCCGCTTGACCGCAAGACGCGATTCGAACAAGTACGGGTGCGCATCTATGGAGATACGGCGGTGGTGAATGGCGTCGTGATCGCCAGCGACGAATCGGGAAAGGAAGTCGAGCGGAGCGTGTTTACGGATGTTTTTGTCTACCGGGATGGGCGGTGGCAGGCGGTGAATGCGCAGGAGAATCGAGTGGAGCGCTGAGGTGAACTGGTGCACGAGGGCGAGGACACCCGTCGCTCCATTGCCCGGATGCACGGGTGGGTCGCGTTATAATAAAAAGATTCCCTATCCTCGAGATTGGGCTCTGTGGGGGGCCAGAACGATCTCAACCATGTGGTCGGCTCGCCCGAGCTGACGTTTTTGACTAACGACTAAGGACCAACGACTGCATTTATGGATTTCAAACTGGTTAGTGATTACAAGCCGCAGGGGGATCAGGGAGCCGCGATCAAGGCGCTGCTCCGGGGAGTGTTCGATCGGGAGCAGCACCAGGTGTTATTGGGCGTTACGGGCTCGGGCAAGACTTACACCATGGCCAAGGTGATCGAAGAGGCCAACCGGCCGGCTATCGTGATGGCGCATAACAAAACACTTGCCGCGCAGCTCTACCACGAGTTTAAGAGCTTTTTCCCGCACAACGCGGTGGAATACTTCGTTTCCTACTACGACTACTACCAGCCCGAGGCGTACGTACCGGCGGCAGATCTCTACATTGAAAAAGAAGCCACGATCAACGACGAGCTCGACAAACTGCGGCTGTCGGCGACCAAGTCATTGTTCGAGCGGCGGGACGCGCTGATCGTTGCGTCGGTGAGTTGCATCTACGGCTTGGGCTCGCCGGAAGCGTACTACGGCATGATGTTGTTTCTGGAGAAGGGCCAGAAGATCAGGCGTCAGGACATCACCCGCAAGCTGGTCGATATCCTTTACGAGCGAACTGACGGGGATTTCCGGCGTGGGACATTTCGCGTGCGCGGCGACGTGATTGAGATCTACCCCACCTACGACGATATGGCGTACCGGGTCGAATTGTGGGGAGACGAGATCTCGGCGCTGTCGCAGATCGATCCGCTTTTCGGTACGGTAAAGCAGAAATACGCGCGGCTGCCGATTTATCCGAAGACACACTACGTAATGAAGGAGGAGACGAAGGCGTCGGCGGTGGAATCGATCAAGCAGGAACTGGCGTGGTGGGAAGTCGAGCTCGAGAAGCAGGGTCGACTGGTGGAGGCGCAACGCGTGCACCAGCGCACCATGTTCGATCTCGAGATGATCAAGTCGATGGGATACTGCCATGGCATCGAGAATTACTCGCGGCACTTCACGGGGCGGCTGCCGGGCGAGCCGCCACCGACCTTGCTGGATTATTTTCCGCGCGACTTTTTGATGTTCATCGACGAATCGCACCAGACCGTGCCCCAGTTGCGTGGGATGTATGCCGGCGACCGGTCGCGTAAGGAAGTACTGGTCGAATACGGATTCCGGCTACCGTCGGCGCTCGACAACCGGCCGCTGACGTTTCAGGAATTCGAGCATCGCATGAACCAGCTGGTTTATGTTTCGGCGACGCCCGGCCCTTATGAGCTGACGAAGTCGGCGGGCGTGGTGGTGGAGCAGATCATCAGGCCGACGGGGTTGATCGATCCGCCGGTGGAAGTGCGCCCGGTGAAAGGGCAGATTGACGATCTGCTGCATGAGATTCGTGATCGCGTGGCGAAACACGAGCGCGTGCTAGTGACGACTCTGACTAAACGAATGTCCGAAGACCTGGCGGAATACTACAGCGAGGTCGGCGTGCGCTGCCGCTACATGCATTCCGAGATCGAAACGCTAGAGCGAGTGAAGATTCTGCGTGATCTGCGGAAGGGAGAGTTCGACGTACTGATCGGGATCAACCTGCTTCGCGAAGGGCTGGATCTGCCGGAAGTTTCGCTGGTCGCGATTCTCGATGCGGATAAGGAGGGATTTCTCCGGTCGGCTGGGTCGTTAATCCAGACGATCGGGCGTTGTGCTCGGAATCTGAACGGGCGGGCGCTTTTGTATGCCGACCGCATGACCGATTCGATGAAGCACGCCATGGATGAGACGAATCGGCGGCGGGCGATCCAAACAGCGTACAACGAGGAGCACGGTATCACGCCGGAGTCGATCGTGCGGCCGTTGGACATGTCGCTGGCGTCGATTGTGGCGGCGGATTATGCGGACCTGACTTCAGTCGAAGAGAGTGGCGTGCCCGATTTCAAGTCGCAGGAAGAGCTGGATGCGTTCATTGCGAAGCTGGAGAGCGATATGCGGGAGGCGGCTAAGAAGTTTGAGTTCGAGAAGGCCGCGAAGTTGAGGGATACGATTAAAGAATTGCGGACGAAGGAGTTTTTGTTCGCTTAGTTCCCTTCACCACAGAGTCACAGAGACACAGAGGAAGGCAAGGCTGAACCGCCGGGATTGCCGAGCGCGCCGAGAGTACAAAAACTTATCTCGGCCGCACGGTGTTCCCTGCGGTTTATTTTTTGTGGCATGCAACTTCCTGGATTCGTTTTGAAAACACTCGGGGCGCCGGTGGTGCTCCATGGGCGTGCAGGAGTCCTTCGACTTCGTTCGGCTGACGCCTCACTGCCCTCAGGAAGACAATGTGGAAATTAGAACATGAGGATGACGATGTGAACGTGACAGTCCGAAATCACTTCTTCCAACCTGCCGGGACTTCTATGAACGACTCGTCTAACTCATGAACTGAGGGACAACCTAACAATCGGATTGTGCGTTCGACATCTGCGCGGAGGATTTTTAGGGCTTGGGTTACGCCTGCTTCGCCGGCGGCGGAGAGGGCGTAGGCGTAGGCTCGTCCGCAGAGGACGGCGCGGGCTCCGAGGCAGAGGGCTTTTACGATGTCGGAGCCCCGGCGGATGCCGCCGTCCATCCAGACTTCGACCTGGCCTTTCACGGCGCCGACTACTTCCGGCAGGGCACGGATCGACGGGCGCACACCGTCGAGTTGACGACCGCCGTGGTTTGAGACGCTTACTGCGGCGGCGCCCTCGTCGACTGCGCGCTTTGCATCTTCTGATGTCAGCACGCCTTTCACAGCGATGGGACCGCGCCAATGTTCGCGGATCCAGCCTAGATCATTCCAGGTGACAGCAGCCGCGGCTAGCGCGGCTCCGACGTCGAGCATTTGCATCGGGCGTTTGCCGGGAACGACCACGTTGGCAAGGGTGGGCACTCCGCCGTCGAGCAGGAACTGCGCGAGCCAGCGCGGGTGGGCGAGGATGTTGGGAAGGAATGGGACCATCGCGACGGGATTGAGGCCGAGCAATTCCTTGATACCGTTGCGCAGGTCGCGTTCGCGCAATCCCGCGACCGGAGTGTCGATGGTGACGACCAGCGCGGAGAAGCCGACGCTGCGGGCGCGGTCGATGGCAGCTTCGGCTGCGGCCCGGCCGCCTAGCAGGTAGAGCTGGTAGAACGCAGGCCCGGCAGTGGCGGCTTTGACCTTCTCGAGTGGGTGCGCAGAGATTGTGGAGAGAATGTACGCAGTGCCAGCCTTGCCGGCGGCGCTGGCAGCGGCGACTTCCCCGCCCGGATGCATCAGACGGCTGTAGCCGATCGGCGCGAGCATCGCTGGAAACGAGAGCTCATGCCCGAGGACTGACGTTTTCAATCCGCAGTCGGAGAAGGCTACCGCGCAGCGCGGACGGAAGGTAATGTCGTCGAACGCGCGGCAGTTTTCGCGAAGGGTGATTTCGGCGTCGGCGCCTCCGTCGAGGTAATCGAAGACAGCTTTCGGGAGACGTCGCTGGGCCAGAGGGCGGAAGTCAGAGATGTTTACTATGGGTGACGGAGGCATGGGCAATGTGAACCGCTTGGCGTTCCAAGACAGGGGAAGACTATCATCCGAATTAGACCGGAAGCTAGGATCCCTCGATCCTGGCGTTCGTGGAATCCCACCCCGCGCAGGGGCGCCCCACATGAAGGCATCTACTTTTTCGGTGGGCTGAAGTGATCTGGGTTTGGCGTGGATTCGCCGAGAACGGCGTCGGCGATCGCTTCGCCCAATGCGATCCGCTCGGGGCCCGGAATTCCTTCTAGGTTGAACATACCAGCGACGGCCAGGCGCTTTTCTGGCACAAAGAAGATGAGCGCGGAAACCTGCGCGGTGCCGCCTCCGTACAGGCCGGACTTCATTCCGTGATAATCGTCGATGAATAAGCCCAGGCCGAAGTTGTCGATCGTTCCTTTCCGCAGTTTGTAAGGCTCGAGCATTTGACGCATGGTGGATTGCGAGACGAGGCGGCCTTCCATCCATGCGTTCCCAAACCGCACCAGGTCGGGTGCTGTGCTCACCCCGCCGCCTGCCGCCATCTTGCTGCTCATGTCGGACCAACGCGAATTTTTTATTTCGTCGTTTTCGAATATGTAGCCGCGCGCACGGTTCGGAATGATGGCACGTGGGTCGTCGTCGCGCGTGCTGGCCATGCCTGCCGGATCGAAGATGGCCTGGCGCATGAGTGAGCGGTACTCCTGCTGCGATGCGCCTTCCAGCACACAGCCGAGAACAACGTATCCCCAGGTGGTGTAGAGCATGTCTTCGCCGGGCTGTTGCTTGAGGGGATCGTCTGTGATGAGGTCGATGGAGTCGGAGACGTGATCGTAGTGGTGCGTGTTAAACAGCTCGGCGTCTACGTTGGGCCCTTCGTAATGGCGAACGCCGCTGGTGTGCGAGATCAGGTCGCGGGCTGTTACGGGATATTTTTTCTCGGGATAGCGGGGACAATACTTCTGGATGGGGACGTCGAGTTCAAGCATGTGTTGCTCGGCCAGTTGGAGCGCGGCCGTGGCCGTCATTGCCTTGCCGATGGACGCTGTGCGGTAGGCGGTGTCGGACGACGCCTTTACGTGATTCTCGACGTCGGCAAGTCCGAAACCTTCTGACCATGCAACCTGGCCGTTCAGGCCGATGGCAAAGGTGGCGCCTGGAACTTTGTGCGTGGCCATCATTTTGTCGATCAGGGCGCGGATGGTTTGAAGCTGCGCGGGGGTTAGTTTTTCAGTTTGTGCCTGCGCGGGAGCCAGATTCAGAAGACAGCAAAGGGCCAACACAGGTGACACGCACTTGCGCGCGTACCTTGGCAATCGAAAGAAGGTTGTCATTGAGAGTCCCATCGCAAAAGCGCGGAACTGAGTGGACGCGGACCGGAGATCTTTGTCAACCGAAGGCGCGTTTTTTGGCGAAGCGCTAGCGCCGCGCGGCTGGGGCGGGGCCGGGCGGGAGGATTTCGGGCTCGCCGCTGCTGACTTCGCGGCGGGTTACGAAGAAGACGGCGGCCGTCCAAGTAGGGAAAAGGTCAAACCCGGGGAGGAGTTCGGCGGCGAAGGTGGGCAGGAAAGCCCAGTGCCACCCGAGCAGGCGGATCAGAAGGGCGGCGACGACCACGTCGAGTACCGTGTCCGCCGGAGAGATGCCGCCAGCCACGAACATTGGCATCACGGCGATCTGGAGGGCGTCGGCGGCCATGGCGATCACCCAGGCCAGGCGAAGTTCGGGCGTTTTGAGGTGCTTCCAGAAATCTCGGATACGCATGTTCGGGCCCTCCTGCTTTCCTTTAAGGATACAGCCGTTGGTAGCGATGGGGGAAGTTGGGACTGGCATCGTTTTGGAATTCCCAAATTAGCGTCCAAAGAGCGGACGCGAACCTGGGGCACCGTCGCACTGGATTTCCCTAAGGGTAGCGTCGGTCGCTGGAGATTCTCGGGGCTTTCGATGCAGAGACGTTTGTCTGGCTTTTGTGGTGTGGCGGTTTTCAACTGAGCGCGAGAAATCGAAAGTTCCGAATGCGCATTTTTCTTTGACCGCGACCGCGCTCTGCGATATTGTTGCGCGCAATTGCGGAACGTTTCGCAGTGGTCGGGGTGTCCATGCGAATGTTCGGGGCTTCAGCTCTACGGGTATGTCTCTTGTGCGCGGTCTCTGGCTCGGGGTCAGCCGGGTGCAAGGTGGATGTTGTCTTTCAACACGCGCCCAAGCACACCAATCATTTCGAACAAGTTCTTGCGCGCGCCGAGAACGGCGATCCGACCGCGCAGTTTCAAGCGGCCGTTGCGTTGGAAACCGGCGAGGGCACGGCGCAGGACTATGCGGCAGCCGTGAAGTGGTATCGGCGGGCGGCCGACGCGGGAAGCGCGGCTGCGCAAAATAATCTGGGCGGGATGTATCTGCGGGGGCTCGGCGTGGCGCAGGATGACCGCGAGGCTTTGGGCTGGTATTCGCGCGCGGCCGGAGAAGGTTATCTGCCGGCGGAGAACAATGTCGGGTTCATGAAGGCTGCCGGACGCGGCACGCAGGCCGATGACGAAGACGCAGTGCGCTGGTACCGGCGAGCGGCGGAGAAGGGATACGCGCCGGCGCAAGCGAATCTGGCGTTTATGTACTCCATGGGGCGGGGCGTTCCGTTGGATGGAAGCGCAGCCGTGTCGTGGTATCAGAAGGCGGTCGCGCAGAAATATGCTCCTGCGCAGTACAAGTTGGGCTTGCTGTATTTCGAAGGGAAAGTGGTGGCGCAAGATTTGGCTGAGGGACTGCGGTGGTTGCGGACGGCGGCGGAGCACGGATCAGCAGCGGCGGAAAATGAAATCGCTTATGCCTACGAGCACGGCCAGGGCGTCGGGCAGAACTATGTGGATGCCGCTAAATGGTATCGGAGAGCGGCAGAGCACGGACTGCCCGAGGCGAGACAGAACTTGGAGATTCTGGCGTCGCGGCAGGAGCATGCGTCACCTGCCGGGGCATCGGAAGCGTCGGGCATGAAGATTGCTATTTCAGAATGCGCTTTGGGTTGCGGCCATACTGTGACGGCGGGCACAAGTGGAGTTGAAAGTCCGGGAACATCCCGGAATTGGGAAGCGAAGGACAGGTAACGGGTCACAGGTCTCAGGTGACAGGTCTCAGGCTTCAGGTCTTCGGCTGTCAGGTGTCAGTTCACGAGTAACAGGTGCTGGGCCTTGGGGCCTGTCAGGTCGGCGAGGGTGGAGGCGATGAGCCACCACAAGCAGACTGGCCATTAGTGACTTGCTGGAGACTAGCGACTGAAGACTTGCGACTAGACCCTTCCCGCCCTTGCTGCGGAGGCTAGTGGCTTTCGGTAGAGGGTGCAGCCTTTGTGGGTTTCGGATTGAAAGGGGAGATCAGCGGTGGGAAGTTTTTCGCCGTCGCCTAGCACGAGGTAGCCCCCGGGTTCGAGGTACAGGTGCAGGCGCTGCGCGAGCGCGATTCTTTGCGCGGTGGAAAATTGGGGGAGGACGTCCATGCAAAAGATGCAATCGAAACGGCCCAGATAAGCCGGGCGGGCGAGATTCATCTGCGTAAAGGTGATGAGGTTGCGCAGGCGCGGCTTCGCGAGGAAATGCTGATCGACTCGGGCGAAATAGTTGTGCAACAGGGCCGGCGGGAGGGCTGCGAGTTCTCTCTGAGAATAGAGGCCGCGCTCGGCAAAGGTCAGCGCGCTTTGGCGGATGTCGCAGGCCAGGATGTGAATGGTCCACGCGCTACTGAATTCGTTGACGTCATTGCAGACGGTGAGTCCGATCGAGTACGCCTCTTCCCCCGTAGAACATCCCGCGCTCAAGATGCGCAGACTCTGCCCGCTCTCGTTGCCCTTGCGGGCGCGCAGGGCGGGAAGAACTTCCTTCTCGAGTGCCGCGAACGCCGCCGGGTGGCGGAAGAAGCCGGTCTCTCCGTCGAGCAACTGTTCGAGCAGGCGCTCGCACTCGGTATCGGACGATTGCAAGCGTCCCATGAGATCAGCGATCGAACTAAAACGCCGGGCTTCGAGGTAGTCAGCTAGCTTGGAGACGAGCACATCCTGCGGACTGTTCAGCAGAACTCCTGACTGCCGCTCGAGTAGTAGACGCAGTTCCGACAACTCGTGATCGAGAACGAAGTTCACCGGACTCTTAGGTCCGCGATTCGATCGTCCGAGATGGAAGCCGGTGTTCATTGAGTTTGATGCCGGAATAAGTTGCCGCCGCTGCTGCCGGAAGCGCGGCTTGAGGGAGGGCGTCGTGCCGCGCACCACGGGTTGAGCTGACAGGGCGCGGCTTACGAGCCGGCCGCTGCCGCTTGCGGTTTCAGCTTCTGCTCCTTGACTACTTGTTGTTCGACGAATTTCAATTCTTTTTCGAGTGATGAGAAGCGCTGCAGGACTTCGTGCATACGCAGCGCCATGTTGCGAATCGTGTCGATCTGCGAACGTACTCCAGCTGAGAACGCTCCCGCTTCAAGCAGGAGTAGTTCCGAATTTCCAAGTACCGAGGTGAGTGCGTTGTTCAATGAATGCCGCATCTCGATCACAAACTGGCCGAGAGTGGCGTGACACTTCAGCAGCGCGCTGACCTGTTCGGCATGGTCGGCTCGATGCATGGCATCCACGCGGCGCAATGCTTCGAGCGCCAGGACTACGACAAAGTCGGGCCAGTTGCCGCTGCGCATCACGACCAGGGACCGGGGCGGTTCACGACGCACGGACTGCATGGTCTCGGCATCCCCACAAACCAGGAGGACGGGTTTGCCGCTCAGGTCGCATATGCGGCGCGCGGCGCGATGCGCATCCATGCGGGGAAGGTCGATGACGGCGAGATCCATGTTCTCGGGAGCCAGCACGCGAGCGCCCTCGCCCTGCAGCACGGTGAACGCGGGAAACGCACGTTCGTCCTGCCAGCGCTCACAAAGCTGCGAGGAGAAACTGGCGTCGTCGGAGAGGATGACAATCTTTCGCTGGTTCACGGTAAGCATCGGTCGGCTCTCGCTCAGTTTCCCTCTCCGTTAGGGTTCCACTCGTTGGCGCCGCCGGAGACTTCGAACTCCGGAGTCGCATCGTCCGTCACAGCGAATTTCGCGGATTTACCGGCGGATGCGCCTGCGGCGGCGGTCCGGGAAGCAGGAGCCTTGGATTGGGCAGCGGCGACTTTTTTTGCGGGGGCCGAACCGGTCTTGGCCTTCGCCATGGAGCGGGTGCCTCGTCCGAGGGCGTCGTCGATCGCGGCCCGCAAATCGACCAGCATCCGCAGAGGCTGCCCGGAGGAGTATTCGGCCTGGAACATTACTTTCCAAGACTGGCAGATCATGCGTAGTCGAAGGATGGGCTCCTCGGCGGAAAACTGGGCGCGGCGGCAGTCGATGGTCGTGACGCCTTGCTGCTCGAGCTCGCGCAGGCCATCGAAAATGGCATTCAGGTCCTGATGCATGAGGCGGAAGAACACGCGCCGCATCAGGAAGCTGAACCGAGCGAAAGCGATCATCGCCACGGGCAGAAAATAGTTCTCGCCGCTTTGCACCTTGAACTTACGGCCCTGCTCGAGGATTCCGCTGTGCAGAAGTTCGTTGAGAGTGCGTGCTTTTTGCGCCGACTGCAGGACGTTCTCGATCGGCTGGAGCCAGACGGGAATTGTGGTATCGACCGCGCCGAGCACGGTTTGCAGAGTCTTGGCGACGTAGGCGATCGTGACTGAACTGTCTTCCAGGCGCGAAGGCGCAGCCAGGGAGAACAGCTGGACGATCAGAAAATCAATCTTGTCACGATCCGAAGGCGACTTCTCGTCCTTATGCAGATGGTGCAAGAGCATGGTCTGCAGCAATTGCGGCGTGACCAGAGTCGTAGTCTGCAGGAACTGGCGGAGCTGGTGAATCTGGATGCGTTCATCCATATCATTCAGCCATTGCCGGGCTTGCTCGACAGACTCCTGAGGCGGCTGGTCGACGCCGGTTTCCAGGTCGTTGCACGAAGTGAGGTCGATGACAAACTCACGCGCCAGGGCGGAGTAAGTCGGATAGAGAATGCGAGCAGCGTTCCACTCGGCAGAGAGTTGGCTGAGATCAGTCATGATTTTGAAGTCCGGTCAGCAGGGGGAGGTCGGGTGCAACTGCAATCAAAGGGGAGGGCCGGAATGCAGCGAATCGGGCCAGGCGCGCCACCACGACAAACAGCGTGGAAGATTCGACGACAAGGGCTCGTTTTCCCAAGGTCAACCTCGAAAGGCGGTCACGGGCTCCCCTCTTCCCGGTTTGAAAGAGTTTTCGTGGGAGCCTATCGGTCCGCTTGCTACGGCCTCTCTGTATGCACGGGGAAAACCAAAGCAAAAACCGGAAGTACCTGGAGGTAAGTGGCTGAAAACGTGAGGCGGCATTTCATGCGTAGAGAGGCCGGATGGGTATCCCCTCGTCTGCGTGTCTCAGACTGAGACGCTTGTCTCAAAAATTCTTACCACAGAGGGCACAGAGGTACACGGAACAAATCTAAGTTCGAACACGAAACTCGCAACCTCGGCTCGACGCGCACAGAAAAGCTCTTAACCGCGAAGGTCGCTAAGGAGTCGCTAAGATCGCCAAGAAATCTTCAGTTTCCGGAGGTCCTCTGTGTCCCCTGTGATTACGACTTCTATTGAAGCGCAGCGCTCGAAACCTGGTGCTGGCGGGCCCCGATGTTATAGCGCTTCAGTTTGCGGTAGAGGGTGGCGCGGCTGATGCCTAGCATTTTGCCGGCGAGCGCTTTGTCTCCTTTTACTTGTTCGAAGACGCGCTCGATGGTGGTGCGTTCAATGTCTTCGAGGTCGGTGGTGGAGAAGCCGGGTCCGGGTTCGGTGTCGCGTTCCGGCGGCTGCGAAGTCGAGGCGATCGCAGGGGGCAAGTCGTCGACGTCGAGGGTCTGCTGGTTGCCGAGGGCGACGGCGCGCTCGACGCAGTTTTCCAGTTCGCGCACGTTGCCCGGCCAGTCGTATTGGAGCAGGGACTTCATGGCGGCATTGGTGACTTGCACGCTGCGTCCGGGGACGCAACGCTCGAGGAACCAGTGGGCGAGCATCGGGATGTCGGAGCGGCGCTCGCGCAAGGGCGGAACGTGGACGGTTACAACGTTCAGGCGGAAGTAGAGGTCCTTGCGGAACGTGCCCGCGCGGTATTCCTGTTCGAGGTCGCGGTTGGTAGCGGCGATGACGCGTACATCGACGCGCGTGCGCTGGTTGCTGCCCACGGGCCGGACCTCTTTCTCTTGCAGAACACGCAGGAGTTTGGCTTGCATCTCGAGCGGGAGCTCGCCAATTTCGTCGAGAAAGATCGTGCCGCCGTCGGCGGACTGGAAGAGGCCGGTTCGAGCCTTTAGAGCTCCGGTGAAGGCGCCTTTTTCGTAGCCGAATAGTTCGCTTTCGATGAGCGTGGGGACGAGCGAGCCGCAGTCCACGGCAACGAAGGGACGGTTAGCGAATGATCCGCGGAAGTGGATGGCGCGTGCGACCAGTTCTTTTCCGGTGCCGCTTTCGCCAGTGATGAGGACGGGAGTGCGCGTGTCTTTCAGGCGCGAGACCATACGCAGGACGTCCTGAATTTTCGCGGACGAGCCGACGATGCCGTGTAGCTGGGTTTCCGTGTCCATGCGATCGCGGAGGAACTGGTTCTCCTCGACCAGGCGGACTTTTTCCGCCATGCGGCGGAGGAACAGGCGCAATTCTTCCAGCGGGGAGAAGGGTTTTGCTATGTAGTCGTAGGCTCCCAGCTTCATGGCTTGGACGGCGGTTTCGACCGAGCCGTGGCCGGTCATGACGGCAATTTCACTGCGAGGCAACAGCTTCTTAACTTTCTCCAGAAACTCCAGGCCCGACATGTGAGGCATCACCATGTCGGTGAGGATCATGTGGGCGGGTTGCTCCTCGAGCAGGGCGAGGGCGGTTTCGCCACTGGCCGCTTCCAGGCAAACAAATCCCAGGGCTTCACCTACGGTGACGCACAAGCGGCGAATGCTTTGCTCGTCATCGACAATCAACAACCGGATCCGAAGGTCATCACTCACAGCGCTTTCCCCATGGTCTTTTCTACGACCGAAATAAATTGCTGCACTCGGAACGGCTTCTCCACGCAAGGAGCACCGGTACGGCGCAGCGTTTCGACAGTTTGCTCGTTGGCGATGTCGCCGGTGATGAAGACGAGCCTCGAGGCTAGTTCGGGCCGATGAGTTGCGATCCACGCATGTACATCGGCACCATTGACGCCGCCGGGCGTCACCATGTCAGAGACGACTCCGAGAAATTCTCCCGACTCAAGCATTTGCAAGCCCTCCGCGCCCGATTTTGCGCTCACGACTTGATAGCCGCTGCGCTCGAGCGTGGCCGAGACGTATGCCATTACGGCCGGCTCGTCTTCGATAAGAAGGATGGGCAAAGGTTCAGGCTGCATGGCAGGCAAACTCATCGTTGTAGAACTCCCGCGGCCACACCTTTGGAGGCCGACTCAGAAAGGCCGGGCAAGCGAACGATGAACGTCGCTCCCTGGGTTCCAGAATTG
>Ga0207693_10002946_pt1 | contig 14735 bp, 13 predicted proteins | sample LARL81metaG_FD_184347 | JGI IMG/M metagenome (GOLD analysis project Ga0207693, IMG submission 184347) | Corn, switchgrass and miscanthus rhizosphere microbial communities from Kellogg Biological Station, Michigan, USA - LAR L8-1 metaG... | ecosystem: Host-associated > Plants > Roots >...
CCATGTAATTTGCGCCCGGCCCTACGTTCGCACTGCCAACGATTAGGTCAGTGGCTGTGTCAATCGCGGTAACGGTTCCGCTTCCACTGTTAAGCACATACACCCGCTCGCTATCCGAGCGAGCCAATGCCCATACCGGGGTAGCTCCGGTTGCGATGGTCTGAACCACGGTTCGGTCAATCAAGCTAATTGCGCTTACCGTGCCGTCGCCCTGGTTTACGGCGTACAGCTTCTTCGCGTCCGGGGTTTCCGCCAATGCTACGGGCTGATTGCCGACCGCTATCTGCGGGCTCAGCATCACGTTAGTTGTCGCAGAGATGGCCGCCACCGTGTTGGTACCGAAATTGGCAACGTAAACCGTGCCATTCTCGGCGGTGTTAACAAATACGGGATGCGATCCAGCAGGCAAAGAGGTTGTGACTACGGCGCGGGACGCGCTGGGCACATATGAGGAAATCGTATCTTCCAGACTGTTTGCGATGTAGACACGGCCGCCATTCGGCAGTAGAGCGGCGTGCGCCGGACCTAGCCCGAGTTGTGCCACCCCGATGTTTGTGTCCCCCGCCACGTCCAGGTTGCTGCTTGCACCGGGGTTTTGCGTCCCATTGTCGCTAAGCACCAGAACAAAGTGAAACGCCGCAGGATCAGGTGGAGGCCCTACGATCGGAATGGCTACGGGACGGTATTGGTCGCCACAACTGGCGCCAATCAGACACAGAGTTAAAACGCCGACCACCCGGCTCAAGCGCCGAAATTTCATCCCCACCCCAGCCGAATGTCGCATGAACTCATTATGATCCGGAAGAAGTTTCATTTTAATGGTTGGTTAGAATATGCGCCAGCGGCCCGATGGCGGGTCGGACAAAGTTCGCTCCTCGCCCTTCACAGTGAATGTTGTTGATCCAACGGGCAATGCGGACACTGATGTCCGCCGCTGTTGGGGGTTGATTCTGTTTTTAGGATGATTGGTTGCTTGAAGGCTCTAGATTGACGGTTGATCTCAAAGCAAAGGCGGCGGACAATGTCCGCCCCAAGCTTCTGACTAGGCTTTGCCTCGAGACTTCTTGCCCGATGCCGCTTCGCGCGCCGTTGCCGCCGGCTTTTTCTTTCCTTCCATATCCGCCAGGCTTTGTTTCAGAGCAGCCATCAAATCCACGACCGGAGCAAGTTTCTTTGGCTTTTCAACCTCGGCGACCGTGCCGCCTTCCAGCTTGGTCTCGATGAGTTTCTTCAGATTGTCTTGAAAGGTGTCGTGGTATTTTTCCGGGTCCCATTGCGCTGACAGAGCGTCGATAAGCTGGTGAGCGACTTTAACCTCAGCATCTTTCAGTTCGACATCGGGAGCGCCAAAATCTTCAACCGATCGAACCTCTTCCGCGTAGTACATGGTGTGCAGCATAAGCCCGCCTTCGTGAGGACGCAGAAACACCGTGTACTCGCGATTGTGCATGGTCAGCTTGGCGATTGCGACGAACTCGCTTTCTTCCAGTGCCTTGGTCAGCAATGCGTAGGGCCTTCGGCCTGCTTCTTCCGGGATCATGTAATACGAGGCATCAAAAAAAACTGGATCCACTTCGCTGGATTTGACGAACTCCAAAATTTCCATCGTCTTCGCCGTCTGTGGCTCGATCTTCTTGATCTCTTCCGGCTCAATGACAACGTACTCCCCCTTGCGAAATTCGTAGCCTTTGACGATCTCGCTGCGCTCGACCACACGATTGTCGGCGGGACAATAGTATTGCTGTTTCACCCTTTGCAGATCGTCGCGATGCAGCATGTTGAAAGAAATACCGCTGCTGCGAGCTCCGGAAAACAGACGTACCGGCATGGAGATCAAACCAAAAGTGAGATATCCCGACCAGACAGACGATGCCATAGTCCTTCCCCCTAGCAAGAAAGACGCAAAAATCGCGCCAGCGTACTGAATTCTAGACTACACCGTGAACTTTGATGCCATTAAGCTGCACCGGTAACCCGATTGACAAGCACAATTAGTGGTACCCTCCAGCGGTTTGGCCACATCCCGTGGGTGGGCGCGTCAGCAGCATAAAACAAGACCGGTTTGCGAAATTCGACTCGCGGCCCGTATGTTCATGGCTGTGGTGAACCCTGATCCCTCGATACTCGCCGGGCGCTGGATAATGGGCGCTTTAGTGACCGCCTTGTTCACGGCCGTAGCCCGCTGGCTGCGCGGAGTTAATAACAGTGGCGCTCTCGCCGGAGCCGTGTGTTGCTTCGTTCTATACCTGGGAGCCGGCGCGGCTGCAGTCAGCGCGCTGATCACAGTTTTCGTGCTTGCCTGGGTCACAACCAGAATCGGCTACCGCCGTAAACAAAGTTTGGGTGTCGCCGAGAAACAAGAAGGCCGCAGCACATCCCAGGTTTTGGCCAACCTCGGAGTGGCTGCGATTTGTTCGGCAATTTATTTCTTTGGAAGCAATAATGCAGCTTTGCTGTTGGGGATTTCAGCCGCGCTCTCTGAAGCTGCCGCCGATACTGTGTCGAGCGAAGTTGGACAGGCTTTCGGAGACAAAGCGCGACTGATTACAAATTGGCAAACCGTGCCTGCCGGAACGAACGGCGCTGTGAGTTGGAGAGGGACGCTAGCTGGCATCGCTGCGGCCACGATCGTAAGCGCCGTATGCGCAACCGGTGGATTAATTCCTCTTCACTTCATTTCGATTTGCGCCGGTGCGGCCATCCTGGGGATGATCGTCGACAGTTTTTTGGGCGCATGGTTGGAACGGCGCAACCTCCTCAATAATGACTCCGTAAACTTCTTGAGTACTTTGGTTTCTGCGGCCGCATCTGTCTGGTTAACCCACTGATTAACCGAACCATAAAACTTCCTGGAAACTGGTGGAACAGCAATTCCGTATTATTCCCCATGAGGCGAAGGCGGTACCTAAGTGAGAAATCTTTTAACCTGAAGGGTTTAGCGTTTGCAGTTCGCTACTTCATTCTGACACCTGTTTTTCATCGTCAGCCCGAACCAGGTTTTAATTCCTTGCTTTGCTTTCATTCAAAGGGAGATTCCGGTTCTTACCCCGGCAGGTCATGTACCGATGGTCCTTGTCCGAGGTTACCCCCACAGCGAAAATAATATAGAGAGCATCTTGATCGAACGATGCTTGCATCTCACTGCTTTAGTTGGGTTTGCGAAGACTGCTCGATAAGTCCCTGAAGCGACGAAAGACGACTCGAAGTAATGAAGATTCATACGTTTGTGATTGGTTCTGTGCTGGCATTGGCGCTGTTTCTATTCGCGAAGCAGCGGCCCGAAGCGAACCCGCCCGGCAGCTTCCGCGAGGTCGTAGATCTCACTCATTCTCTGCCTACGTTCGCCGAAAGCAAAACGAATTCTGCCTATCAGTTACAAAACGTCCCGATGGGTGGTTCTTCACCCTCGGCACAACAGTTTCCCACCCGAATCGATGCTCCGGCGCGTATGGTTCGCGGAATGTGGACAGTTGACGAGATTCCAGCCGGTCGCTTAGTCGCCCCGCTAGTGGTACTCGACGCCACCGCAAGCGTCAAAAATAATCCCGACTATCAGATTTCCGTCGAGGACATCGTCCGCTGGGAGAAAGCCAATGGCCAGATTCCCTTGGGTGCCGTGGTAATGGCACGCACCGGCTGGGCGTCTCGCTGGTCCTCCGCCAAGAATTACCGCAATACTGACGCCCGAGGGGTTATGCACTTCCCCGGATATTCCGAGGATGCCGCCCGTTTCCTTACCGAGGGACGCAATGCGCTTGGGCTAGGCATCGACACGCCGAACCTCGAACACGGCGCGAGCAAGAATCTCGAGGTCAACCAGTACGCCCTAGCTCACGGACTGTATGCACTGACTAACGTTGCGAATCTGGATCGCATGCCCGCCAACGGCGCGGTCGCGATGGTAGCTCCAATGAAAGTTACCGGAGGGTCCGCAGCCCCGGTTCGCATTTTGGCCCTGGTAAGATAGTCGCCAATTTCCCCGGACCGTATTCGATCTCCGATTCACAACACAATTCGTAACAGCATCTGTCTCCGAATTTTTGATTCGAGCATCATTCTTCATTGCATTTCTGGCGGATTTCGGGTCTCCTCGAACAGTTGGAGGAAAGTGAAAAATATGAGCGATCCGCGCTATCCAATCGGGAAATTCACCTTCGACGGCCCGCCTGATCCTGACCGGCGGAAGAAGCTCATCGATGACATCGCCCGAGCCCCAGCCGCCTTACGCGCGGCACTCGAAGGCCTAACCCCGGAACAGATCGAAACTCCCTATCGAGATGGCGGATGGACGGTGCGGCAGGTCACGCACCACGTGCCCGAGAGCCATATGAACGCCTACATCCGCTTTAAGTTGGCCTTGACCGAAGACGCCCCGACCATCAAGCCCTACATGGAAGACCGCTGGGCCAAGTTGGCCGACGTTCACTCGACACCGTTGGAAATTTCGCTGACGATGCTCGATTCGCTGCACGACCGATGGGTACGTCTCTTGCGCTCATTGGAGTCACAAGATTGGAAGCGCACCTTCAATCATCCCGAACTCGGGATGGTGCCGCTCGAAAAGAATCTGGCGTTGTATTCGTGGCATGGCCGCCATCACGTTGCCCATATCACAGAGCTGAGAAAGAGGATGGGATGGTAATTCTCGGCTTCCCTCAACATTAGGCGTGTTCCGAATTTACGCGGTAATGCGAAGCCTCCACGCCACATAGCTGGCCGCTTCCCGGATCACGGCCACGCTCCTTTGCCACCCGGCGCGCGGACGCGAGCCTGGGCGCGGCGCCACATAGACCTGCACACCTTCATGCTCTAGCAGTTTCCGGATGCGGAACACGTGGTATTCATCGCTCACAGCGACACAACTGTGCATGCGGTTTGTGCGCATAATCACTGCTACTCGTTCGGCAGAGGAAGCCGTATCAGAACCCTGGGTTTCACCAATCAGTTTTGCTTCAGCAATGCCGCGGTGCATCAGGTAGTCACGGCCGACGCCCCCCTCGCTGAACGTTGGATCGGCTGCTGCGCCGCCGGTTGTGATCACCACGGGAGCAATGCCTCGCTGGAATAAATCGTAAGCATGATCAAGCCGGGCCCGATAGACGGGGGATGGCCTTCCCGCGTACTCAGCCGCTCCAAATACCACGATGGCATCCGCCGGATGCATTTCTTGCAAACCGGCTTCTCGCACAATTTGTATGCTGGTGATTCCAAGAAAGATTGCGACGCTTGCCGCGACCAGTGTCGCCACCCACAATGGCCAGGGACTTTGCCGGCGCCGGTTCGCTTCTTTTTTCATCCTTGCGCGAAAAACTCGGAAATCTCCTGAGCTGGGATGGCGCCTTCTCGCATGATCCGCCAGCGAGACTCTTCGTCGGTGAGATCAATGATGGTCGAAGCCACTTCCCGCGGTGATGTGCCGCCATCCACTATGATCGAAATGCGGTCTTGCAGTTGGTCACGAACCGCCAGCGCGGTAGTACACTCCGTCTCGCCGCTCAAATTAGCCGACGTCGCAGTGATGGGAATCTGCGCCGCCTGAACTACCGACAGCGGAATTGTCGCTTTCGGAATTCGCAATGCGACGTTACCTGTATTGGCCGTTACCTTCAGCGGAAGTCGCGACGAAGCTTTGACGATGATGGTGAGCGGACCCGGCCAGAAGCGCCGTGCCAGCGCATAGAATTCTTCCGTCAGAGGGTCCGCGAGTTGCTCCGCCTGGTCCACGTCGGCGATCAATAGCGACAACGGTTTGTGTCGCGAACGTGACTTGATTTCATACACCCTGTCCACTGCCCGCAAATTAAAAGGGTCCGCCGCCAACCCATAGAAAGTGTCGGTTGGCATGCCCAGCACTTCGCCCGCGCGAATCTGGTCCGCAGCATATCGAATGAGCGACGCTTCCGGCGTATCGCTATTGATTTTTACGATTTCTACGCGCACCGCAGTCCCTTCCAGCTCCAAGTCTTAAAAACGAGAAAGCTAACATAACATGGGAAAGCGCAGAAAACCGAGAGGAACAGAGACGGTGATAGAGTTTCGTCCCAGTACTAGGCTTCTCCCGGTTCCTCTTGGATTGAAAACCGGAGCTACGGGAGCAGGTATCATTCTGATCGGACTATGAAGGACGTCACCAAAACTCCCGCCGAAGACCCTCGCTTGCGGCGCATCGCCGGGCAGCACAACGGCCTGGTGAAAGAGTTGCGCCGGGCATTCACCCGCAGCGAGCTTACGTCCGACGGATACTGCGCGATCGAAGGGCTCCGGATTCTGGAAGAAGCCATTCGTAGCGGCTTGCGCTTTCGCGCCGTCTTTTTCAACCAGACGGCCTCAGCCCGCGCCGAGCGTCTGCTTTCCCAACTGAGGGCCAATGTCGAGACTCTACTATTGCCCGATAAACTATTCGCCAGCATCGTTCCCAGTGAAGCCCCCCAAGGTGTAGCCGCGCTCGTGCGCTGGAAAGATTTCTCGCTCAGTCAAATTCTCGATAACGCCCAAACTGGTCCGCTACTGGTAATAGCCGGGGTCCAGGATCCCGGGAACCTGGGGACGATCTTGCGGTCGGCAGAGGCTTTCGGTGCAGGTGGTGTCGTCCTTGGCGAGGGTACGGTAAGCCCCTTTAATCCCAAAGTCATACGAGCTTCAGCGGGTTCGGTCTTTCGTTTGCCCGTGGCACGTACAAAACTGTCCGCCGCCATTGAGCGTATGAGAGAAGCCAATCTGCGGCTGGTAGCTACCGCATCGCACAAAGGAACGCCGCTTGATCAAGCCAGACTGTCAGATCCGGTTGCGATTTTTATGGGTAGCGAGGGAGCAGGCGTGTCCCGAGACCTCATCAAAGCTATGGACGAGGTTATAGCTATTCCTCAGGCCTCCCATGTGGATTCGCTCAACGTGGGGGTGGCGGCGAGTATCGTGTTGTATGAGGTAGCAAGACAGCGACGGTAGTAGGAGACCTGCCACGGACACCGAGACAAAGAGAAAGAGAATGACATCTATAAGTCCATTGCTTTTCTCCGCGCTTCAGGTGCCTCCCTGGTGAGCACTGAGATAGACGACCAATGAGCTTGTTCCAAACCATTCCGGACCGCGACAGCCCAGGCGATCGCACCCGCCCCCTTGCTGACCGCATGCGGCCGCGCTCACTTGATGAATTCATCGGCCAGGAACACCTTGTCGGCCCGGGTAAGCCCCTGCGCACGCAAATCGAGCGCGACGATATCGGCTCCCTCATCTTTTGGGGACCGCCCGGTACCGGCAAGACGACACTGGCCCAGATCATCGCTCGCATGACCAAAGCGGAATTCGTTGAATTTTCCGCTGTGCTCACCGGCATCAAAGAAATCAAGCAAGTGATGGCTGACGCCGAGCGTGCCAAACAATATGGCACCCGCACCATCGTCTTTATCGACGAGATTCATCGCTTCAATAAGGCGCAGCAGGATGCTTTCCTCCCTCACGTAGAAAAAGGAAACATCCGTCTGATTGGCGCCACGACGGAAAATCCTTCGTTCGAAATCATTTCCGCGTTGCTTTCCCGGAGCCGGGTCTACGTTCTCAAACCGCTGGCGGAAGATCAGGTTGTCGAACTTCTCAAGCGTGCGCTTACCGATCAGGTTCGCGGACTTGGCAGTATGAAGCTGCGCGCCAGTGACGACGTGCTGAAAAAAATCTCGGCATATTCTAGCGGCGACGCCCGCAGCGCCTACAACGTCCTCGAAGTTGCGGCTTCTCTCGCCCGCGGCGCGGTCGACAAAGACTCGAAACCCGACCAGGGAAATGTTGCGGAAATTACGGACGAAATTATTACGGACGCACTCCAGAAACGCGTCTTGCGCTACGACAAAGCCGGAGAAGAACACTACAACCTGATTTCGGCGCTGCATAAGTCGGTGCGCAACAGCGATCCGGATGCGGCGCTCTACTGGTTGGGACGCATGCTCGAAGCCGGAGAGGATCCTCTCTATATCGCCCGCCGTGTCGTGCGAATGTCGGTAGAGGATATCGGCCTGGCCGATCCCAACGCTCTCGCACAGTGCATGTCCGCCCGCGACGCCGTCGATTTTCTCGGCATGCCGGAGGGCAATCTGGCGCTGGCGCAAGCGGTGGTCTACTTATCGATCGCTCCCAAGTCCAACGCACTTTACACGGCTTACGGCGATATTCAGGGCGATGTGGAACGCACCGCCGCGGAACCGGTTCCCTTGCACCTTCGCAACGCGCCAACTGGCCTCATGAAAGGCCTTGGATATGGACAGGGATACCAATACGCCCATAACCTGGAAGACAAAGTTGCTGACATGCAGTGTCTGCCCGACAACCTGCGCGACCGCGTTTATTATCACCCCACCAGCGAAGGCCTCGAAAAGCGCATTCGGGAGCGCCTGGAAGAGATCAAACGGCGAAGATCGAAGGCGGGAAAGAGCGTTTCCCCAACCCCGAAAACAGAATCCGGCGCCTAGCCAGGATCATCTAATTTGTTGTAGTCCTTCGTAACTTTTTCTTCGAACAGGCTGGCAATTTTAAGGGGTTTTGAGATGGCCACAATTCCAGGGTCTGTCATTAATACGTCCGATGCGAACGGAACCGGCCTTGCTGGCGTACGTCATGTGCCTCTTGAGCAGGTAGAGCATCTGCTTAAACTGCAGAAGTTTTCACGAAGAATTACCTCCATCCTTGACCTCGACCAACTGATCGAGCAGGTGGTAAAGGATGTGGCTTCTTCATTCGAATGCGTGGAGGCAAGCGTTTATTTGCACGATGAACTGCGTGGTGAACTCGAAGCCGTCGGCATTCACGGTTGCACTTTGCAGGGCAAAGGTTCGCGGCTGAAAGTTGGCAAGCAGGGGATGGTTGGTTACGTAGCCTCCACCCTGCAGATGCACTATGCCCCGGACGTTCGGCTCGACCCGTATTATGTCGGATGCGAGGAATCCACTCTCTCTGAAGTCGCCATCCCTCTTCTGGTGGATGGAAAACTAATAGGTGTATTCTCGGCCTCGCATCATAAACTGGATGCCTTCCCGCGCGAGCAACTGCGTTTCTTGCAGGGGTTGTGCGAGCACTTGGCTGTCGCCGTCCATAACGCGCGTCGCTTTCAGTTCGAACGCGACGAGCGCGAACGCATGACCTATGAAGGGCGCGAAGCCCGAGTGATTCAGCAAGCTCTTCTGCCGAAAAGCTCGCCCTATATCCCAGGTTTCGCCATTTCCGGTTTATCCATTCCGGCCGGAGCTGTCGGGGGAGATTGGTACGATTTCATTTCCTTCGACGATGGTTGCTGGGGCCTTGTGCTCGCGGACGTTTCAGGAAAAGGCACGGCCGCAGCACTGCTGATGTCAGCCACTCGCGGCATGATGCGCTCGCTGGCACAGACATGTAGCGGCCCAGGTGAAGTTCTGACACGGTTGAACCGCTTGCTGACCGTCGATTTTCCGTCAGGTCGCTTCGTCACCATGCTGTTTGCGGTGCTGAATCCATCTACCCGGACGCTGACGTTCTCGAGCGCTGGCCATCTGCGCCCACTATTAGTGGATGATCGCGGGGCACGTTTCCTCGACAGCGAACGTGGAATACCTCTGGGATTGGGAGCGGGAGAATTCTCCGAGAGCCAGGTGCACCTCTCCGAAGGTTCGCGGCTTGTGTTCTACAGCGACGGAATAACCGAGGCTACTAACGGCTCCGATGAAGAATATGGTGCTGGACGCATGCGGGACCATGTTCTGCAGTCTCAGGCATCCGCCGAAAGCATTCTGGCTGATGTGCGCACCTTCGCGGACGGCGAGGGCTTGCACGACGACGCCACCGTGATTTTTGTTAAAGCGTAAAAGCCGTTAGATCAAGACACCACCTTACGACGGATTAGGCGTTTCCGTCGTATAGGTGGTGCCCTTGTTAGCAATGACGCCGTCTCTCACGGTCAACCAAAACGGGTCCGGTGCTCTTTCAAAATACACCGGTCCATAATCACGAAAATCCCAGCTCTTCGAGCTTTTTCCGCTGCCCTTTCGTTAACCACTGATTCCTGCATCCAGATAGCGGGCGCCTTGCGCTGAATTGCCTGATCGACAATCTCCTCCACGAATTCCGGTCGCCGGAAAATGTTCACGATGTCGATTTTCTCCGGAACCTCCAGCAGCGAAGCGTATGACTTTTCCCCGAGCGAGTCCGCAATAGTCGGATTCACCGGGATGATGCGATACCCATGCGACTGCATGTAAGCGGAAACCCCGTGGCTCGGACGCATTGGACTGTTCGAGAGCCCAACCACGGCGATGGTATGGGATTGCTCAAGCAGGTGCGCGATGGGGTCGGACTTTGGGAGGGTGACCATTTCCAAATTGTAACTCGCGGACCCAGCACTTGCTCCAGAGCTCAGTGCTTGCCGGAAGTATCATTTTTCTGTTTGAACATTTTGGTGGCCAGTTTGCGAACCGTATCCGAAACCTCTTTATTATTCGACAAGTTACGCAGATCGCCCACGAGGATGTTTTTCATCAGCCCCAGCGAAAGATCGAGTGGGGTGCGCGGATTAAAAACCAGCGCGCGGATGATCGAATAATTCTTGGCGAAGCGGCGCTTCATCGGGATGCCGCGAAGCACCGCTTCCAGCACGTTTTTCTGGCTGGCATATCTTTCCACTTCCCCGTCGCTTATCTTGGGGGATTCCAGCACCGCCAAAGCCACAATCTTGGTGCCATCACGGATCAGCAATGAACGTTCTTCTTTTGTGCCCTTCATCGCCAGTTGAATTCGGCCCTTGATATCCAGTTTAGAAATCTTCTGCAGGGCGCTTCCGCGCTGCTCGCTCGGCGGGAGGCTCGTTTTCTTGGCCGGTGCTTTCTGGGCGGCAACGGCTGTCCCGGCTTGAGTTTTAGCTGCGGGGGCCGGTTCCGCCTCAGCTTCTTCCGCTACCGGCATAAACTCCTCGTAGATACCGCCGATCGGTTGAAAGGCTTGATCACCTTCCGCGGCTATTTCGTTGGCATGCTCAGCCAGATATGCGAAAACGCCGTCGTCAGGTGTTTCGTTCGTGGCCTCAGATTCGCCTGCAGGCGAAAGATGGAACACTCCATCCAATGCGTTGATTGCAGGTCCCGGGGTTTCGTCACCCAGTGGCTCTGGCTGCTTCTCGGGGCGAGGCTCCGGGGGCGTGGGTTTAGCAGCTACCGGCTCGATCAAATTTCGTATGGCCTCGCTTTGGATTCCCGTCAAGTTGTTATTCGACAATAGCGCACGCAAGATGACGGGGGAACCGGTGACGCGTGGGCTCTTCATCATCGTCTCGACCACGTCTCGGCTCGCGCTGGGCGCTAACTCGAGCAAAGAATCTGTCGAGACCGAGGGGTTGGCCAGCAAGGCCGGCAATAGCACCGGGCGCAAATTCGCTGGAGAAATCATGTAATTCAGCACCTCCTTCGAAGTGGATGGATTACTTGCCGCTGTGCGCGACGCAGCTTCGTCCCAGCCGGCTAGGGTAAGCTGTGCCTGTTGGCCAAAAATTTTGTGATGCACGGCCAGATACACCAGGATCTCGATCATCTCTTGGGGAGGCACGCTCAATGAGCCCTTCGATGCGGACTGCATCAGATTCGAAGGCAACGCCGACGCGCGTATAAGATCGATCATGCGGGACATAGTTTCGAACTCCTGAGAGCCTTCTCTCCAAAACCTTCAGGTTTGCTTCTCGGCTCGCCGCATCCGTAGGTAAGCGCGGATAAACGGATCGATATCGCCATCCAGTACCCGGTCAACATCGCCAACTTCCATCTTCGTCCGGTGATCTTTGATCAGGCGATAGGGCTGCAAAACATATGAACGAATCTGCGATCCGAAATCGATATCCAACTTGGAGTCTTCAATCTTTTTCGTGACCGCCCGCTGTTTCTCCAACTCGTATTCGTAGAGCTTGGAGCGCAGCATGCTCATCGCCCGCTCCCGGTTCTTGTGCTGCGAGCGCTCATTCTGGCAGCTGGCCACCAGTCCGGTGGGGATGTGGGTCATACGTACGGCGGAATCTGTCGTATTCACATGCTGTCCACCTTTGCCACCCGAGCGGTACGTGTCTACTCGTAAGTCCTCCGGTTTAATTACGATTTCAATGCTGTCGTCGATTTCCGGAGAGACATAAACGCTGGCAAACGAGGTATGCCGGCGCTTGGCCTGATCAAAAGGCGAAATTCGAACCAGGCGGTGAACACCAATTTCGCTGGTCAGCAGTCCGAAACTGTATTCGCCATTGACGGCGAAGGTCGCAGACTTCAACCCCGCTTCTTCTCCTGGCTGATAATCGTAAAGAACGGTTGGAAATCCACGCCGCTCTGCCCAGCGAAGATACATTCGCAACAGCATATCGGCCCAGTCTTGCGATTCCGTGCCGCCAGCTCCGGGGTGAATTGTGACAATCGCGTTGCGCGCGTCGTTCTCGCCGGACAGGAGGCTTTCCGTTTCCAGACGATCAACCAGACTCTTCAGGCTATCGATCTCGCGCCGTAAATCGGCTTGGACGTTCTCCCCTTCGCGTCCCAGATCGAAATAAGCGGAAATATCCTCCCCTCGGCGCACCAAGTCCGACTCGGTGGCCAAGACATTTTCCAGGCGCTTCTTCTGACGCATTACCTGTTGGGATTTTTGCGGATTCGACCAGAGAGCAGGGTCGGCGGCTTGCTTATCGATTTCGGCTAACTGGTCGCGCAGTGTGCCTGCGTCAAAGATACTCCCGAAGATCACGGACCTTGTCCTTCAGCCCTGAGTATTCTTGTTCCAGCTCTTCGTTCATGATTATGGCTCGGTTCTGGCGCGGAATGAGAAATGGAATAAAATTCCGCCTACGGAAATTATCGCACAGAGATATGCGAACCAATCCCCGTGACGGGTGTAGAACGTGGTTACGTTGGTGAGGGCGTAGTTAGCATCCAGAGCCGTTCGGATTTTGCGCGGAATCGTGGCCACGACGCGGCCGAACGGATCGATGGTAGCCGTCACCCCGGTATTTGTGTCCCGCAGCAGCCAACGATTGTTCTCCACCGCGCGCATGCGTGCCTGTTTCAAGTGCTGCGCGTAGGCCCCGCTGTCGCCATACCACCCGTCGTTGGAAATATTTACGAAAACTTGCGCGCCATTCTCGGCCAATTGCCGAATCTCATCCGGGAAGATCGATTCATAGCAAATAAAAACGCCGAGCTTGCTACTTCCGGCCTGAAGCGGTGCTCGCGATTCGCCCGACGAAAAGTCTCCGACTTCCTTGGTAAGCCCGCCGGCAAATCCGAATACTCGTTTAAACGGAACGTACTCGCCGAATGGAACCAAATGCATCTTGTCGTAGCGGCCCAGCCACTCACCGCCAGGGCTGACCAGGCTTCCGGAGTTGTAAAGCGTGGTGGCATGTTGCGGCGTCTCGCCCGCGTTCCGGATGCCCAGACTCCCAACCAGCATCCAGGTTTGCGCCTCGCGCGCAATATTGCTGATACCATCGCGAAAGGCCGGATCGGTGGTATAAAACGGCGCGGGCGATTCCGGCCATACAATCAGATCCAGCAGTGCGCTGTTGCCTGAAGAACGGTTCGACGTCCCGGACGTTTGCTCGACCCCGGCATTCCGACTCGGATTACTCAGGCTCGCCAAGCTCAGATCGCGCAGCGTCCCCTCGAAGTATTCTTTAGTCCAGTCGCTCCCCTGCAAAATTGGAACATTTGCTTGCACCAGGCGGGCGGTATGGTTGGTCGGCATCGGCGGAGGATTTACGAGTCTTCCCGCCTGCAGCACAACCATCGCCGCGACGGTCGCCAGCAAAAGTGGTGTGCGCTTGCTGCGCTCCCCCCTCTCGCCTCGGATCACGAATGCCGCTGCCAGCGCGGTATTCACCACCATGATCTCGAACGACAGGCCGTAGACCCCGGTCACGGTAGCGATGCGCGCCAACGGGATATTGTCTACTTGCGCGATGCCCAGCAAATCCCAAGGAAATCCGGTGACGCGGGTCCGAGCCAGTTCGACCGCCACCCACAAAAACGGAGCCAGTAAAAAAACTTTGCGGATACCTGGAATCGTATCGCCGCTTTGCCCGGACCGCGGCGATGATCGAGCAGGATTGGCTAAAAGGCTAACCAGCAGACCGAACAATCCGTGATAAAGAGCCAGGTACAGGCAGAAAAGAAACAACAGTCCGAGCGCTGCCGCCGTTCCCACACCTCCATACTGGCGCATGGTGTTGTAAATCCAGTAGCAAGTCCCAGCGTACCAGAGGATGCCGCAGGCATAAGCCAGAAGAAATGCCTGACCCGGCTTTGCGGGAAGCAGTTTAACTCGTGCCAGAAGTTGCAAAGTGTCCGGTTCGCGGGCGCTCAGAAGCGCAATCAGCAGAGGAGCAACGGCCACCCAGTCCAGAAAATACAGATTGGGCAAGGGAAAGATCACAATCTGTAAGCCGGCCGAAAGCAGGACGAGCAGCCACGCGCTTTTATGAATTCGCAACAAGCAGCAAGCATAACAAAGGTCAGGCTTCGGACCTCAGACCTCAGACCTCAGACCTTAGCGAAGTGGAGCAACGTTCGTCAGGGTCTACGGTTCTAGGGCCGGGGGTTGAAGTCCGAAGCTCCAGGTCCGCTTCTACCGATTAGGACTATTCGATTTTTCGATCCCCGCCACCGTTGCCCCGTGGGCTAACATGTAGGGCTCGTATGGGGCCTCTCCTCCGGGATAGAATTCTTCTGCTACAGTTCTTATGCATCATAGGAGCA
>Ga0207693_10002947_pt1 | contig 14732 bp, 11 predicted proteins | sample LARL81metaG_FD_184347 | JGI IMG/M metagenome (GOLD analysis project Ga0207693, IMG submission 184347) | Corn, switchgrass and miscanthus rhizosphere microbial communities from Kellogg Biological Station, Michigan, USA - LAR L8-1 metaG... | ecosystem: Host-associated > Plants > Roots >...
GCCTCCAGCGGCTTCGCGGCGTCTTCCGGCGAGATGGTCGCCATCAGCTTGTAATAGTCCCACGGATATTTCGACTCTTCCGGCTTCTTCACCTCGAACAGATAGGCCGGAATGATGCGGCGGCCGTCGGCGCGCAGCGGGCCCTTGCCGAACAGGGGATCGTCGGTCGGGATTTCCTTCATCTTGGCGACGACCTTCGCGCCGTCATGCGGATTGCCGCCGAGCGCCTCCAGCGCCTTCAGGTAATGCAGCACGGCGGCATAGTTTCCGGCGACCGTCATCGAGGGCATCGTATGTTTCGGCGAGACCTCCATGAAACGCTTCGACCAGGCGCGGGTCTGATCGTTGAGATCCCAATAGAAGGACTCGGTGAAGGTCAGGCCCTGCGCGACCTTCAGGCCGAGCGCATGAACGTCGTTGACGAACAACAGCAGCGCGGCGATCTTCTGCCCGCCCGCGACGATGCCGAACTCGGCCGCCTGCTTGATCGCGTTGGTGGTGTCGCCGCCGGCATTGGCGAGCCCCACGACCTTGGCTTTCGACGCCTGCGCCTGCAGCAGGAAGGACGAGAAGTCGGACGAGTTGATCGGATGCTTGACGCCGCCGAGCACCTTGCCGCCATTGGCGGTGATGACCGCACTGGTGTCGCGTTCCAGCGCCGCGCCGAAAGCATAGTCGGCGGTGAGGAAGAACCAACTGTCGCCGCCCGCCTTGGTCAGGGCCTTGCCGGTGCCGTTGGCGAGCATGTAGGTGTCGTAGCTAAAGGAGACCGTGTTCGGCGTGCAAGCCTTGCCGGTGAGGTCCGCGGTCGCAGCACCCGAATTGAGCAGCACCGCGTTCTTCTCGCGCACGATATTGTTCACGGCAAGCGCAACGCCGGAGTTCGGCGTGTCGGCGATGGCGTCGACCTTCTCATTGTCGATCCATTGCCGGGAGATGTTGACGCCGACGTCAGGCTTGTTCTGGTGATCGCCGCTCAAGACATCGATCTTCCAGCCCTTCGCGAGCAGGCCGGAATCCTCCACCGCCATCTTGATCGCGGCCACCGAATTGGGGCCGCCGATGTCGGCGTAAAGGCTCGACATGTCGTTGAGCACGCCGATCTTGACGTTCTTGTCATCGGCAAGCGCCGAGGTCGCCAGACTAACTGCAGCAAGAATAGTGAGCGCGGAAGTGCCGCGCGCGAGCGTCGTTTTCATCGTCTCCTCCAGTGTTGACGCCGGCCACACTCTCTTGTGCGGAGCTTTGGCCGGCTGCTTATAGTTCCCGATAACGCGCCGGGCGCGCGCAGGCAATCCGCCGAAAGCCTATTTCAGCGCGCCGTCTTGCCGCGGATGTCCAATATCTGGACGGTGCAGGCGTAGGGCGCAGGATGGGCAAAGCGAAGCGTGCCCACCATCGCGCCACATGGATGGATGGTGGGCACCGCGCTTCGCGCCTTTGCCCACCCTACGGATTCAACGCAGTGCGTCCGAGGTCAGCTTGAATTTCTGGATGCGCTTGGCGTTGTCGACTTCGCCGGTATAGACGTTGCCGAGCTTGTCGACCGCCATCGCGTGGATCCAGTGGAATTGCCCGGCGTTGCGGCCGCCGCGGCCGAAGCTGCCGACGACGCTGCCGTCCTCGCGCTTGAGGATCCTGATCTCATTGTTCTCGCCGTCCGCGCTCAACAGATAGGTCTGCTTCGGGTCGGGCCAGAGCGCGAGATCCCAGACCGCGCCATTGCCGAGCGTGGCTTTCTCGTAGAACCACTCCTTGACGAAGGTGCCGTCCTTCTTGAAGACCTGGATGCGGTCGTTGATGCGGTCGCAGACATAGACGAGGCCATCGTCGGCGATCTTCACGCAATGCACGGGATTGCCGAACTGCTGTGAGACCGGTGCGTTCGGATCATAGGCCGCCTGTTTGGTGTCATCAGGCGCGTGGCCGTAGGCGCCCCAATGCCGCTTATAGGCGCCGGTCGTGGCGTCGAACACGATGACACGGTGATTGCCGTAACCGTCGGCGACATAGATCTCGTTCGCCTCCTTGTCGATCGCGGTCTCCGCGGGCTTGCCGAGTTGGGTGGTGTCGTTCGAGCCCTCGCTCGGCGCGATCTTGCCGATCTGCGAGACAAACTTGCCGTCGAGGGTGAATTTCAGGATCGCGTTGTCATTGTCGGCGTTGCCGCCGACCCAGACGAAGCCGCGTTCGTCGACCTCGATGCCGTGCTCGCGACCGACCCACTCATAGCCCTCGCCGGGACCGCCCCAGGAGCGCAGCAGATTGCCGTCGACGTCGAACTCCAGCACCGGCGGCGCCGGCACGCAGCACTTCGAGCGCGGCGGATTGAGCGTCGCACCTTTCTCGTCATCGGTCAGCGAGCGCGGCCGGTGGATCACCCAGATATGCCCCTGCCAGTCGACGGTGATGCCGCCGACCTGGCCGAGGATCCAGTTGTTGGGCAGAGGCTTTGGCCAGGAGGCGTCGACGGCGAAGGCCGGGATGTCGCCGGCGGAGGCGGGGCGCGGAAGGAACGACGCGCCGATCGCGAGCGCGGCCGTGATGCAGAGCGAGATCGTTGTCGTTAAGCGCGTGATGGCGCGGACTGAACACGTGCTCGTCGGCACATGCGTCATGGCATCCTCCCGTTTTTCTTGCTGCGGTTTATCCGCTTGGGGAGGCAGTCAATCTTGGGGAAGGGGCGGAGTCAACGTCTCAGCCGCCGTCATTGCGAGGAGCGAAGCGACGAAGCAATCAGGCCTATTTCCGTTGGACCGATCTCCGGATTGCTTCGCGGAGCCTGTCATCGGTCCGCGTTTAGCGCGGACCCGTTGGCTCGCAATGACGGGGAGAGCGAGGCGCACGTCACGCCGGCGGCTGAAAACTCATCAGGGTGCGGCTCTTGTAGTCATAGAGCTTGCCGGTTTCGGTCCAATCCGGTGAACACATCTCAACGATGTGCCCCGCGACCTTGTCCGGCGTCTCCAGCGTCATCGGGTCCTCGCCGGGAAACACGGTGGCGCGCATGCGCGTGCGGAGGGGACCCGGGCTGAACAAATTGACACGGACCTTCGTGCTCGCGGTTTCCGCAGCCCACACCCGCACCAGCGCATCCAGCGCGGCCTTGGAGGCGGCATAGGGGCCGAGATAGGCGGGCGCTTTGAACGCGGCACCCGAGGTGAGGAACACCGCGCGGCCGGCATCGGACTGCTTCAACAGCGGCTCCATGCAGCGGATCAACTGGAAGTTCGCGGCCACGTTGACCGTGAAAACGTCGTTCCACGTCTTCGGCTCGATATGGCCGAGTGGCGAGGAGGGACCCGGCACGCCGGCATTGCCGACGAGAATGTCGAGCTTGCCGTGACGCTCATGAAGCGCCGCGCCGAGGCGGGCGATGCCGTCGAAATCGGCGATGCTGAGCGGCACCAGCGTGGCGCTGCCGCCGTCTTTCCGGATCTCGTCGTCGAGTTCCTCAAGGCCGCCCTGCGTGCGCGCGACCGCCACGATATGCGCCCCGGCCTTCGCGAGCGCGCATGCAGTCGCGTAGCCGATGCCGCGCGAGGCGCCGGTGACGAGGGCGATGCGTGAGGCGAGGGGTTGGGTCATTGAATGAACTCTATCCGCCGTCGTCCCTGCGCACGCAGGGACCCATACCGCGTGATGTCTCTTGTTGGGAAGAAAGCCGTTCCGCCGTTGCTGCCACAAACTCCGGCCTGTGGTTATGGGTCCCTGCGTGCGCAGGGACGACAGCGAGTTTGTTGCCAGAACGGGAGAGTATCACGCTCGATGTTGGCCGCAGCCGCGTTTGGTTCCCGTTCCACGGGGACGACATGCGTGCGTCAGCTTGCTTCCGCCAGCAGCGACAATTGCCGCGGCTGGGCTTCGACCTGGGTCTGGTCGGTGAGATGGGTCGGATAGGCGCCGGTAAAGCAATGATCAGCGAATTTCGGATTGGCGGGATCGCGGCCGGGATATCCCATGGCGCGGTACATGCCGTCGATCGACAGGAATGCCAGCGAGTCGGCGCCGATCAGCTCGCGCATCTCTTCCAGCGAATGGGTGGCGGCAAGCAGGCCGCCGCGATCGGGCAGGTCGATACCGTAATAGTCGGGGTAGAGGATCGGCGGCGAGGCAAGGCGGAAATGCACCTCGGTGGCGCCGGCTTCGCGCATCATGCGCACGATCTTCTTGGAGGTGGTGCCGCGCACGAGCGAATCGTCGATCAGCATGATGCGCTTGCCCGCGATCGCGGCGCGATTGGCGGAGTGCTTCATGCGCACGCCGGATTCGCGGATGCTTTGGGTTGGCTGGATGAAGGTGCGACCGACATAGTGATTGCGGATGATGCCGAGCTCGAAGGGTACGCCGGAATGCTGGCTGTAGCCGAGCGAGGCAGGCACGCCGGAGTCCGGCACCGGCACCACGACGTCGATATCGGCATGGCTCTCGCGCGCGAGCTGCGCGCCGAACGCCTTGCGGACCTCGTAGACCGAGCGGCCGCCGACGATGGAATCAGGCCGCGCGAAATAGATGTATTCGAACACGCAGGGCCGCGCCGGCTTGGGCGGGAACGGCTTGTGGCTGTGCATGCCCTCTTCGTCGAACACCATGATCTCGCCGGGCTCGACGTCGCGGATGTAGCGCGCGCCGATCATGTCGAGCGCGCAGGTCTCGGAGGCCAGAATCGGACAGCCGTCGAGCTCGCCGTACACCAGCGGACGGATACCGAGCGGGTCACGCGCGCCGATCAGCTTCTTGTTGGTCATGCAGACCAGCGAATAGGCGCCTTCGATCGCGCGAAGCGCCTCGATGAAGCGGTCGATGAAACGCGGACGGCGGGACTGCGCAACGAGGTGCAGGATCACCTCGGTGTCGGTGGTCGATTGCATCATGGCGCCGTTGCGCACGAGTTCGCGGCGCAGGCTCAGTCCGTTGGTGAGGTTGCCGTTGTGGCCGACCGCGAAGCCGCCGGCGTTGAGCTCGGCAAACAGCGGTTGCACGTTGCGCAGGATGGTCGCGCCTGTCGTCGCGTAGCGCACATGGCCGATCGCGACATTGCCGGGGAGGCGCTCAATGACCTCGCGGCGGGAGAAAGTATCGCCGACCAGGCCGAGCCTGCGCTCGCTGTGAAAGCGTCCGCCATCGAAGGAGACGATGCCGCAGGCTTCCTGGCCGCGATGCTGGAGGGCATGCAGCCCGAGCGCCGTGATGGCGGCGGCATCGGGCTGTCCGAAAATGCCGAACACACCGCACTCTTCGCGCAGTGTGTCCCCTTCGAGGTCGTCTTGCAGTTCGTATTCGACCGGGCCGAGATTCAGATCGAGTTGGGCGTCGAGGTCAGGGTTTGATTTCTCGTCCATCACGCCTCTCTTTTGTGGCTTAAGCTCACTTCGCCGCGGGTTTATCGATCAGCTTTTTCATGCTGTCGCGGGCGGTTTTGCTGTAGCCATCGCCGCTGCCCGGAGAGGGCTGGTCGGCGTCAGTCTGCTCATCTTCCGGTTTATTCTTCTTGAACTTCTTTAAAATGGTGTTCTCGGGGTCGTCAGGCAAGAGCGACATCAGCCATTCCCCAGTTCCTTGCAGGACCACCCGGGACTTGGCCCCGGTGACCCAGTCCGGCCGCTGCTTTTCAGGGACCAGCCAGCTGAAGAACAAGAACGCAACCACAACGATCAGGAGGCCCCGCGCCAGTCCGAACAGGAAGCCCAGCGTCCGGTCGAGCGCGCCGATCCGGGAATCCAGGATCATGTCGGAGATCCGCACCGTGATGATGGACACCACGATCAGGGTACCAACGAAGACGCCGGCCACGACGACCACGGCCGCGACCGTGTCATTGTTGAAATAGGTCTTGGCGGTCGGCAGTAGCTTGGAGAAGGAATAGAGCGTCGTCAGCGCCGCCGCGCCCCAGGCCGCGATCGACAGGATTTCGCGCATGAAGCCGCGAACCATCGCAAGCAGCCCGGAAATCAGCATCACGCCGAGCAGGATCAGGTCGAGAATCGTTATCGGCATCTGCTGGTGGTCGCTCGTTCAAAAAGTTCCGAATCGGCGTCGTCAGGCCGCTCTAAGTGAGGGTGAGATTGTTACCCCCGCAAGGCCGGAAAATGCGTGATCCCATACCTTTAACTGCGGGGGATCAACCTTGCGCGCGATGTATAGCGGCGGGGGCTCGTGAGGTCACGCCCGCCTAGCCCTCCTGGCGGCGGAATCTCTGAGGTGTGGCATTTTTCTCAGGCGGCGCGCTGGTCTGGCCGCCTTTTGCGCGGCCGCGCGCGGCGATTTCCGCAACCAGGGTGGTGAGCCCGCCGACGGTATTGAGCGCAAGCCCCGCATCGCCGCTGACCTCGCCGCGAGCCGATTCGGGCAGGATGGCGCGGCCGAAGCCGAGTTTCGCCGCCTCCTTCAGCCGCGCCGATGTCTGCGCCACCGGACGGACCGCGCCGGATAGCGAAATTTCGCCGAAATAAACCGCATCTGTCGGCAATGGTGCATTCACCAAGGATGAAACCAGCGCTGCGGCCGCTGCCAGATCGGCCGCCGGTTCCTGGATGCGCAGGCCGCCCGCGACGTTCAAATACACGTCATGGCCGGACAGCTTGACCCCGCAATGGGCCTCCAGCACGGCCAGCACCATCGACAGCCGGCTCGGGTCCCAGCCGACCACCGCGCGGCGCGGCGTGCCGAGTGAGGTCGGCGCCACCAGCGCTTGCAGCTCGACCAGCACGGGCCGCGTTCCCTCGATGCCGGCGAATACGGCGGTGCCGGGTGTGCCGAGATCGCGCTCGGAGAGGAACAGTTCGGACGGATTCGACACCTCGCGCAGGCCGAGGCCCGTCATCTCGAACACGCCGATTTCATCCGTGGGACCGAAGCGATTCTTCACCGCGCGCAGGATGCGAAATTGCTGCGACCCTTCGCCTTCGAACGACAGCACCGCGTCGACCATATGCTCGACCACGCGGGGACCCGCGATCTGGCCGTCCTTGGTGACGTGACCGACCAGGATGATCGCGGCGCCGGATTTCTTCGCGAATCGGATCAGCGCCTGCGCGGAGGCGCGGACCTGGGTCACGGTGCCGGGCGCCGATTCGACCGTGTCGGTCCACATGGTCTGGATCGAATCGATCACGATCAGGCGCGGCACGGCGCCTTCGGACAGCGTCGAGACGATATCTTCGACGGATGTTTCGGAGGCAAGCTGCACCGGCGCATCCGACAGTCCCAGCCGTTCGGCGCGAAGTCTGACCTGCGCCACCGCCTCTTCGCCTGAGATGTACACCGCGCGGTGACCGCCGCGTGCCAGCAGGCTGGTCGCTTGAGTCAGAAGCGTCGATTTGCCGATGCCGGGATCGCCGCCGACCAGCAGCACCGAGCCGCGCACGAATCCGCCGCCGGTGACGCGGTCGAGCTCGGCCATGCCTGAGGAGAGGCGGGGGGCATCCTGGCTTTTGCCGGTCAGGCTTTCGAGCTGAAAGGTACGGCCCTTGCGCCTGGAGCGCACCGAGACCGGCATCGAGGTCGCGCCCGTGACGTCCTCCTCGGCCAGCGTGTTCCACTCGCCGCAGGCCTCGCACTTGCCCTGCCAGCGGTTATAGGCCGCGCCGCAGTTCTGGCAGACAAAGGAGAGGGTGTTCTTGGCCATGGAATCGCGCGGGTCAGGAGCAGGGTCAGGATGATTGCGTCGCATTCCATAGCATGGATGCGCCTGCCGCGAGCATGATGACGTCCATCACGAGGCGGAAGATATCCGGTTCGAGCTTCAGCACGAAGCGCTTGGCGATGAAGGCGCCGAACATCAGCGAGGAGCCGGCGATCAGGCCTTTCAACGCGACGTCGGGCGTCAGCGCGCCGAAGCGCTCGAAGGTCACGGATTTGCTGAAATAGAGGCCGAGCGAGCTTGCCGCCTCAGTCGCGAGAAATGCGCCTTTGGTCAGGCCGTAGAACAGGAACAGCGGCACGCTCAAGGGGCCGGTCGAGACCACGATGCCGGTGAGATAGCCGATCAGCGCGCCGCCGAGCGCAAGGTGCCAGAGTTGCGCTTTGAGTTGATGCCGCGCCAGCCAGTGCCGCACCGGCACCATCGCGATCAGGAACAGGCCGATCGCGACGTCCACCGCATGCGATGGCAGCGCCAGCAGTGTCCGGGCGCCGAGCGCCGCCGCGGGAATACCGGTCACCGAATAGGCCGCGCAGGCGCGCCAGTCGACCTCGCGCCACCAGGCGAGAATGCGCGAGAAGTTCGCCAGCACGGAGGCGACCGCCATGATCGGCACCGCTTGCTTCGGGCCGTACTCATAGACGAGCACCGGCATCAGCATGATCGACGAGCCGGTGCCGACGATGCCCGACAGCGTGCCGGCGATCAGGCCGACGGTGAGAATGAAGAGGAAGCCCAATGGACATCTCCGGGAGACACGATGTCGTCGCTCCTTACGTCATTGCGAGCGTAGCGAAGCAATCCAGTTTCCGCGAGCGGTCCGACCGGATTGCTTCGCGGAACCTGTCATCGGGCCGCGTTTGGCGCGGACCCGTTGGCTCGCAATGACGCCGAAGATGCTTGGTCGCTCGATTGGTTAACCCGAAGTCTCGGCAAAGGCGAAAATCGCGGGTATCTGGCGGCCTGATCCTTAGAATTTAAGCTGTATCCAATTCGTCACGCAGTCAAAGAACTTGAGCAATGCGATGCACGATGATCGGTTTTCCGCCCTCGACCGTCACGCCGTCCTTTCCGGGGGCGACGACGGTTTCCCGTGGTACGCGGCCTCCATGCTGGCGTTCGAATCGGGCGAGGTCGTCCGCATGCGGCTGGAGAAATTAGCCAGTTGCGACGATGACGCCGGCCACGAAGCGCGGCTGATGGTGAGCGAGAAGATCGCCGCAGCCTTCGAGGCGGCCGCGAACTGGTTGTCGGGCGCCACACCCGGCACCATCATCGGCCGCTATCGCGAGCATGTCGCGGCGAACGCAAAGCGCCTCTCGGCGAGTTAGACGGCGCGAAGCAGTCTCCGGACTTCAGCTCCGCAAGAAGCCTTCGCACTCGCCTTCCGCCCAGGCGAGGGTCTTCTCCATAGCCTCGCCTCCCGAGTAGCGGAGGCACATCTTGGTCATCGTCGCTTGCACATAGATTTGCTGTGCGACTCTTGGCGGAGCCGGCGCCGCAGCGATCGACAGCGTCTGATGGTCATAGGGATTGGGGTAGTGATAGAGCGTGCCCTTCGGCGGCTGCGCCTCCGCCCAAACCTTTAGCGTCGTGAATTTCTTGTAGGCCGGCAGATCATAACCGCCGCTGGCGACCACCAGCTTCTCAATCGACGAGGGCTGCGAGAGGTGCGCGAGCAGGCTCTTGGCGGCTTCCTTGCGCTTCGAGAATGCCCAAATGCTCCAGAAAAAAGGCAGGTAGGGAGCGAAGCGGCCCTTGGGACCCGCTGGGAAGCCGTGAGTCCAGCATTGCTCGGCAATTTGCGGTGCGTCGCGTTTGGCGACTGCCCAGGCGCTCGGCGGGTTGAAGATCAGCGCGCCCTTGCCGGAAATCAGCCATTTGTTGTTGGAGGCGTCGTCCCACGCCGGCACGTCCAGGGGTAGGAAAGCGATCAGCTTCTTGTAGTATTCGAGCGCTTGCCGAACCTCGTCGGTCTTGACGGTGAGATTGGCGTTGGCATCGACAAGCTGCGCGCCGAACGACTGGAAGATCGCGCCGGCTGCAACCACGCTGTCGGTGGTCTGCCCCAGCCCGATGCCGAAGGGATGTCCGCCCTTGTGGCAGGCTTCCGCTGCCTTCAGGAATGTGTCCAGTGTCCAGTTGTCGGCCTTTGGTGGGCTTCCGGCTGGATACATGTCCTGCACGTCGATGTTGGCGTGCTGTTTCATCAGATCAATTCGGGAGCACGGCGCCTGAATCTGGCTGCCGGTACAGGCGGGCACGCCGAGCCACTTGCCGTCAGCCTGACCGAGATATTGGACCGTTCGGTTCACCTCGCCGTTCTGCTCAATGCTCGCCTCCATGATGTCGTTGACGGGCTCGAGCAGATCGCTGTTTGCGTGCGGGTTCCACGCCGCCATCGTCAGGATATCATGCCCGGCTTTGGCTTGCGCTTCAGCCGAGATGGTCACGAGCAGCTTGTTGCCTTGGCCCGTGATATAGTCGATCTGAACCTCGACTTTTTCCCTTTCGGCCCATTCGTTGACGAGATCATTCGAAGTCTTGTTTGCGCCGGGCACCCAGTGGTCCCAGAAACCAATCGACAGTTTACCGGCGGCGTAAGCGCCACGCACATACGGAGCAGCGATGAGCGCTGCGGACGACATGGCGGTCACGGTTACAAATTGTCGCCGAGAAAGCTTTCGTGACATTTGTTCCTCCACGGTGCTGTGTCGTTTTATGGCTTGGTCTTGTGTCGTGTCCCTCGATCAGCCCGGCGCTCGAAAGAGTCGCAGGCAAAGAGTTTCAGAATGAATGCTCGAAAAATCGCGTCGCAAAATTCAAAATTAATGACAACCGCAGCGGCGCACCGAAATTCAACGCTCAAAGTTCCGGCCGCGCAAGCGATGTAATCCGGCAGTCGAACTGTCCCAACGCAGCGTCACTCTCGTCTCGTACCGAAGAACGCAGGTCCTGATGCGGCTTGAGGTCCATCGCGTCATTTTGCCACTGCACAGCAACCGCGTCGCTTCGGGAGCAAAGCGAACATCGGCTTCAGTGCGCCATGCCGGCGGCTCGGAGTACACGGCCTAATCCAACACAATCCAGGCTGGCGCGTGATCGCTGGCGCCGTCCTCGCCGCGCAGCTTGCGATCGACGCCGGCTTTGGCGAGGCGAGGGGCGAGGGCCGGGCTGAGCAGCAGATGATCGAGCCGCAGGCCCGCGTCGCGCGGCCAGCGGTTGCGCTTGTAGTCCCAGAAGGTGAACATCGGCTGCTCGGGATGCAACGTGCGGATCGCATCAAGCCAGCCCTGCTCGACTAGCGACTTGAAGGCGGCACGGCTCTTCGGCTGGATCAGTGCGTCCTTGTCCCATGACCGCGTCGGATAGATGTCGTGGTCGGTCGGCGCGACGTTGTAATCGCCGGCGAGAACGACCGGCAGATCCTGTTTCAGGAATTTCCGGGCGTGCAGTTTCAGCCGCCTGAACCAATCCATCTTGTAGTCGAATTTCGGCCCAGGTTGCGGATTGCCGTTTGGCAGATAGAGGCTCGTGACAATGATGCCGTTCACCGCGGCTTCGATGTAGCGCGCCTCGTGATCGTCGCGGTCGCCCGGCAACTCGGTTCGGGTCAACACCGGCTCACGATCGCGTGCGAGAATGGCAACGCCGTTCCAGGTCTTCTGCCCGCGCCACACCGCGCCATAACCTGCGCGTTCGATCGCTTGTGTCGGAAATTCGGCGTCCGTGCATTTCAGCTCTTGCAGACAGACAATGTCGGGCTTCGCCGCGCGCAACCATCGCAACAGGTTGGGCAGCCGGCGTTTCACATTGTTAATGTTGAAGGTCGCGATCTTCATTGTAGAGAGGCTGGCGCCAAAGTACCCACGTTGGAGTTCACATGTTCAAGCTGCGTTTCACCGTCGTGATCCTCGCCGTCGGATTCTCAAGCACTGCCTTTGCGCCAAGCACCGCTTTCGCGCAAAGGCTCACCGCCGATCAGCGCGCAGCCTGCAAGCCGGATTTTCAGAAGCTCTGCGGCGACGTCAAGCCGGGCGGCGGCCGCATCATGGAGTGCCTCAACAGCAAGCATGATCAGCTGAGCGACGATTGCAAGAAGGTGGTGGACTCGCGCAAGAAGCAATAAGCGCACGCAAATTCAAGCACGCGGCGCGGCGGCCGACCCTTGCGCCGCCGCGTCGGTTTTTACCGCTTCGTTTTTGACCTCGCCTGCGCTGCTTTTGTAGACGCGCGCGTAGCGCGGGCCGAGGCTGGTGAGCACCTCGTAGCCGATGGTGCCGAAGTGATGCGCAAGCTCGTCGACCGTGATGCCCTCGCCAAGCAGCGTCGCCATGTGGCCGCGTCGCGCCGCGTTGGGCGGCAGGTCGGTGACATCCACCGCCATCGCGTCCATGGAAATGCGGCCTGCGACCGCACAGCGCTTGCCCGCGACCATCACCTCGGCGCCGCGGGTGCCGTCATTGGCGCTGGCCGCCCGGAAATAGCCGTCGGCATAGCCCGCGGAGACAATCGCAAGCCGCGTCGGCCGCCGCGCGGTCCAGGTGCCGCCGTAACCGACGGTCTCGCCGCGCTCGACGTTGCGGACCTGGATGATGCGCGCCTTGAGGTCAACCACCGGCAGCATCGGATTGTCGGCTTCCGGCGTAGGATTGACGCCGTAGAGCGCGGCGCCCGGACGCACCAGATCGAACTGGAATTGCGGGCCGAGATAAATCGCCGAGGAACTCGCCAGCGAGGCGGGCACGCCCGCGAACAGGCTCGCGATCTCCCGGAAAGCGGCGAGTTGCCTGGCGTTGAAAGGATTATGCAGCTGCTCGGCCGAGGCAAGATGGCTCATGACGAGCGTGATGCCATGGTCGCCGGCATTGATGCGCGGGATCAGTCCATGCGCGTTTTCGATCGTGAGGCCGAGCCGGTGCAGCCCGGTGTCGATGTGAATTCCGGCACCACCGTTCCAGCCGGAGCGGCGGCAGAACATGTCCCATTCGGCCAGTTCATTGAGATCGCCGATGACGGGTCTGCAATTGATTTTGGCGTAGGCATCGCCGGTGTTCTGGAAGAAGCCGCCAAGCGCATAGATCGCCGCCGACGACACCGCCTCGCGCGCGGCGCGCGCTTCATCGAGCGTTGCGACGAAGAACGTGTTGCAGCCGGCCGCGGCCAGCGCGCGTGCAACTGGTCCCGTTCCGCAGCCATAGGCGTCGGCCTTGATCACAGCGGCGCATTCGGCAGGGACGGCGGTCTTCTCGAGCTTGCGCCAGTTCGCGACGATGGCGTCGAGATCGACAGTGAGGATGCCGTTGGCGGCCGCAAGTGCCGCAGCCGGGTCGGTCTCGGGCGAAGGGATCGCCCCTTCGCCGGTCAGTCTCGGATTGGAGACAATGTTCATAATGTTTCGGTTTTACGCGGGGCCGCGCACCGGTTCAAGAGATGGGAGCCTTTGATTGAGCATGATCTCTTCGGAAAACCGCTACACGCCCGTCGGGTCGTAGCCTGAGGGCATGCTTTTCCGGATCATGCCCTAATACCCACCACCCCGGTCCGGCACCTGGCCGTCGGGGGCGAGATCGCCGAACCGCGTGACCGACGCCTCGAAGTGCAGGTCGACGGTGCCGGTCGGGCCGTGGCGCTGCTTGCCGATGATGACTTCGGCCTTGCCATGCGCGAGGTCCATTTCAGTGCACCATTTTTCGTGCTCAGGAGTACCCGGACGCGGCTCCTTGTTTCCGAGATAATATTCCTCGCGGTAAACGAACATCACGACGTCGGCGTCTTGCTCGATCGAGCCGGATTCGCGCAGGTCGGACAGTTGCGGGCGCTTGTCGTCGCGCGATTCGACTTGGCGCGACAATTGGGACAGCGCGATGATGGGAACATTGAGCTCTTTCGCCAGCGCCTTCAGGCTGGTCGTGATCTCGGTGACTTCCTGGACGCGGTTTTCACCGCGCTTGGATGATCCCTGCAGCAGTTGGATGTAGTCCACCACGATCAGATCGAGGCCCTTCTGCCGCTTCAGCCGCCGTGCGCGCGCCATCAGTTGCGCGATCGAAAGGCCGCCGGTTTCGTCCACATAGAAGGGCAGCGATTGCAATTCGATGGAATAGTCGCGGATCTTTTCGAAATCGTTTTCAGTGATGCCGCCGCGGCGGATGTTGCTCGACGGGATTCCGGTGCGTTCGGCGATGATACGGGTGGCGAGTTGCTCGCCCGACATTTCGCAGGAGAAGAAGCCAACCACGCCGCCATTGACCGCTTTCATGGTGCCGTCGGGCTGCAATTCGCCCTGGTAGGCCCTCGCGACATTATAGGCGATGTTGGTGGCGAGCGAGGTTTTGCCCATGCCGGGGCGGCCGGCGAGGATGATCAGGTCGGAGTGCTGCAGCCCGCCCATCTTGGTGTCGAGATCGCGCAAACCGGTTGCGATCCCCGACAATTTTCCGTCGCGCTGGAAGGCCTTGGCCGCCATGTCGACGGCAACGGTCAGCGCCTGTGCGAAGCGCTGGAAGCCGCCGTCATAGCGGCCGGATTCGGCGAGTTCATAGAGCTTACGCTCGGCATCCTCGATCTGTGCCCGCGGCGCGAAATCCACCGGCGCATCGAAGGCGACGTTGACCATATCCTCGCCGATATGGATCAGGTCGCGGCGCAGCGAGAGATCGTAGACCGTGCGGCCGTAATCCTGCGCGTTGATGATGGTGGTCGCTTCGGCGGCCAGACGCGCGAGGTATTGGCCGACCGTCATGCCGCCAATATCGGCGTCGGCGGGCAGGAAGGTCTTCAGCGTTACCGGCGTGGCAACCTTGCCCATGCGAATCAGGCTGCTGGCGGTCTCATAGATGGTCTGGTGAAGCGGTTCGAAGAAGTGCTTCGGTTCCAGGAAGTCCGAGACGCGATAGAATGCATCATTGTTGACCAGGATCGCGCCCAGAAGGCTCTGTTCCGCTTCGATATTGTGCGGTGCGCTCCGGTAAGCCGGCGTTGCTGCGTCGGGAGCGAGCTTGAGGACGTTCGAATCGTTCAAGGCCATGGCTGCGTGTGTAGTCTCCGGCGGGGCGGGGATAAAGCGCCTGTCCCGCGCAAACCGGAA
>Ga0207693_10002950_pt1 | contig 14728 bp, 13 predicted proteins | sample LARL81metaG_FD_184347 | JGI IMG/M metagenome (GOLD analysis project Ga0207693, IMG submission 184347) | Corn, switchgrass and miscanthus rhizosphere microbial communities from Kellogg Biological Station, Michigan, USA - LAR L8-1 metaG... | ecosystem: Host-associated > Plants > Roots >...
CGTGGACTGGTTTCGCGAACGTTCCCGCGAAAATGGCGACGGATACGCGACATTCCTGGGCGCTGGCGCTTACTACCACTACCGGCCCGTCATTATCGATTCGCTGATATCGCGCGGCGAGTTCCTTACCGCCTACACGCCCTACCAGGCCGAGATTTCACAGGGCACTCTGCAGTCCATCTTCGAGTTTCAGACGATGATCTGCGAGCTCACCGGCATGGAAGTGGCTAACGCTTCCATGTACGACGGTTCGACCGCCGCCGCCGAGGCTGTGATGATGGCAGTTCGCCTCACCGGTCGCCGCTCGGTCGCCGTCGCCCGCAGCGTGCACCCAGAGTATCGCGAAGTGCTTTCGACCTACGCTTTCCATCAGGGCATGCCACTTGCAACGGTGCCGTTTAACGACAGCGGCCGTATCGACATCAACGAGCTCGAAGCGGCGATCACCTCCGACACAGCATGCGTGCTGGTGCAATCGCCGAACTTCTTCGGAACGATTGAGGATGTTGAAGCGATCGGGGAACTCGCGCACAGCAAAGGCGCGATGTTGGTCGTTGCGATCTCCGAAGCGATCTCGCTGGGGATTATCGAACCGCCACGCTCCGCCGACGTGATAGCTATGGAAGCGCAATCCTTTGGTGTTCCGCTCGGCTTCGGTGGTCCTTATTGCGGCGTGATCGCCACGCGTGAAGCCTACGTTCGTCAGATGCCGGGGCGCCTCGTCGGCCAAACGACCGACCGCAGCGGAAAGCGCGGATTCGTGCTGACGCTTGCCACGCGCGAGCAGCACATTCGGCGCGAGAAAGCGACTTCAAATATCTGTACCAATCAAGCGTTGATCGCGCTCATGGCGAACATTTTCATGACCGTGTACGGCAAAGTTGGGCTGAAGGAACTCGCAAAGCAGAATCTTGCGAAGGCTGCCTATGCGGCGCAGCAGTTCGGTAAGCACGCCAAGATTCTCTTTGACAGTTCTCCCCGCTTCAACGAATTCGTGGTGCAGACCAGCGAAGATCCATACGCGATCAACTCGCGTTTGCTGGGGCACAAGATCGTAGGCGGCCTTCCGCTGAAGAAGTTCTATCCCGAACTAGGTAATGCGGCCCTGTGGTGCTGCACCGAGCTGACCTCGCGCAGCGTGATCGATACAGCTGTTGGCCATGTTGCGGACAGCGAACGCTCGGTCAGAAGCGCGAAAGAGGAAGCTCCAGAAGAGGTGGTGCGATGAAACACATGACCCGCAAAGCCACGCGCCACGTCAACCAGAACGAAGGTTTGATCTTCGAAAAGTCGTCTCCCGGCAAAGCCGCGTGGAAGCTGGCGCCGCTCGATGTTCCAGAAGTTGATTCCAAGGCGCTTCTTGGTTCATCGGAGAGACGCGACCTCGGCAATATGCCCGAAGTCAGCGAGATCGAAATCATTCGCCACTTCACCCGGCTCTCTACTTGGAACTACGCGATTGATCTCGGCATGTATCCTCTCGGCTCCTGCACGATGAAGTACAACCCGCGGGTGAACGAAGTGGTGTCGAGGCTGGATGGAATCGCCAACGGTCATCCATACCAGCCGGAGAAGATTTCCCAAGGCGCATTGCGCATCATCAAGACGCTGAGTGACTGCCTGCTCGAAATCACCGGAATGGATGCGATCACGCTGCAGCCCGCCGCGGGCGCCCATGGCGAACTCACAGGCCTGCTCCTGGTCCGGGCCTATCATGAATCACAGGGCAGGCCTCGCAAGAAGGTTCTGATTCCGGATTCAGCTCACGGCACCAATCCCGCAACCGCCGCTATGGTTGGCTACGCGGTCGAAAACATAAAGTCGAACGCACAGGGCATGGTGGACATTGCAGCCCTCGAAGTGCAGATGAACGAGGATGTCGCCGCGCTCATGCTGACCAATCCCAACACGCTCGGCGTCTTCGAACAGGACATCCACAAGATTGCGCAGTTGATGCATGCCAAAGGCGGCCTCCTCTACATGGATGGCGCCAATATGAATGCGCTGGTGGGTAAAGTTCGTCCGGGAGACTTCGATGTGGATGTCATGCACCTGAACCTGCACAAAACTTTCTCGACGCCTCACGGAGGTGGCGGCCCCGGTTCGGGTCCAGTGGCAATCAAGAAAGCTCTGGAGCCGTTTCTGCCGAGGCCGGTGCTCATTTCGAAACCCGACGCCACGCTGGGATTTGACTACGACCGTCCACAGTCCATTGGTCGCGTGCGATCGTTCTACGGGAACTTCGGCATGTTCGTGCGCGCACTGGCCTACATTCTGGCGAACGGCCCCGACGGTCTCCGCCAAACCACAGAAGATGCCGTGCTGAACGCCAACTACATTCGCAAAGGACTCGAAGGCACCTACGATCTGCCGTATTCCAGTCCGAGCATGCACGAGGTAGTGTTCAGCGACAAGCTGCAGGCGAGGAAGGGCGCGCGCACCATGGATATTGCCAAGCGCCTCATCGACTATGGCTTCCATCCCTACACCACCGCGTTCCCGCTGATCGTGCCCGGAGCGATGATGATCGAGCCAACTGAGAGCGAGTCAAAAGAAGAGATCGACCTGTTTCTGGAGGCGATGAAGTCCATTGCGCAGGAAGTCGAGGAAGATGCAGAGATAGTGAAGACTGCCCCGCACTCGACCCGCGTATCACGTCTAGACGAGACCGCCGCCGCCCGCAAGCCAGTGCTGCGCTGGAAGCCAAGCGCAGAATAGACCGTCGCTTGCCCGAGCCAGGGCGCCCGTGCTCCACAACCACTAACCACCTGTCATTCCGAACTGCTTCGGCAGTGAGGAATCTGCAGTTGCGAGATGGGCGACTGAACCGCGGATTGCTCGTACCGCAAGGTCCCCGGAATGACAAGCACCTGGGTTTTACGCACTTTTTCTTGATGTGACCGCATAAAAAGCGGCGGCCTGCTGCTCAATGTTCTTACTGCCGCACTTCGGGCAGCGCATGGTCTCACTATCGTGTTCGTGAAGAGTGAGGACGCGCTCGAAGGTCTTCTGGCAGTCCTTGCAGAGATAGTCGTACACGGGCATTGGAACACCTCCCGCTGAATTTGAGGCCATTCTACTGCTGGCCGAGCATGCCAGAGCTGTGATTATCACAAAAAGAAGAGGGACCTCCGATCAGAGGTCCTCCTTGGATAGCTCGACAGGTCCGCCGTTACTTTTCAGTGAATTTTGCCGATGCCTGTGTGTTTTCCCAGCTCATCTGCAGCGTGCATCCGCCGCCGCTTTGGTCAAAGCTGATGGTGAAGTTCTCGACCGGCCCCGAAGTCTTGGAGACAGTCATGGGCACGCGTGCGAGTTCCTGTGACTTGTATTCATCCTTGTAGGGAATTCCCCACTCGCCCGTGACCTTGCTGATGATCAGCGTCCACTTGTCCTGCTCGGGAATCGCGAACAGGGTATAGTTCCCGGCGGGAACGGCTGTGCCACTCGTGCTCAAGTTTGCGCTGGTCACAAAGGTCGTTGCCTCGTTTGCACCAACGCGCCAAATCTCTCCAAATGGCGCCACCTCGCCTCCCACGTGGCGCTTCTTCAGGCGCGGGCTGGAATAATCCACGGTGATCGTCTTGCCATCGGGCAGCTTGCACTGAGCTTGCTCCGGCGGGCTGGGACGCTGGTTCTTGTCCTGCTGGGCGAACAACAAAGCTGTGAGAGTCAGAACCAAAAGAAATCCGAGAGCGGTTTTCTTGATCATCAATTTCTCCTTGATAGGCAACTCAGCATTTCGCACTCAGCATTCAGCCGAGTCGGGACCTGAGTTGATTGAGCGTCCTGGAATTCAGGCACACAAATCCACCGCATTAGACTAGCGCCAGAAGAGTAGGTTAGCAATTCCGGGCGAGAAATCAGGTTTAGCGTTCCTTCGTGTTCCTTAGTGCCCTTCGTGGTTAACTGCTTTTGCTACGCCAAACGCGCAGCGAATACCAGCACGAGCACGCCAACGATGATCCGGTAAACCGCAAATGGAACAAAGCCCCGCCGCCGCACCCACGACATAAACCATGCAACCGACCCGTAGGCGACGATGAACGACACGATAAACCCAATCAGCAGAACCACCCAGCCGTGCGCGTCGATCTGCGAAACGCCGATCGGATTTGCGCCCTTCCCACGAAGTGACTTCAGCAGGTCGTAGCATGTGGCGACAACCATCGTCGGAATGGAGAGAAAGAACGAGAATTCAAGCGCGGACGCCCGCGACATTCCCGCAATCTGTCCGGCTGCAATTGTGGACATCGACCGCGAAGTGCCGGGAAAAACTGCCGACAGGATCTGGCATGCTCCAATCCAGATTGCTTGTCCCAGGCTCATCGTTTCCATCTTCCATGTATGAATGCGGCCTGCGTTAGCGGTCGGCCCCATCTTCTCCGCGCGAGAGTTCATCGCGTCCACAATCCACATCATGACTCCGCCCACGAGCAGGGAAGTGCCCATGATGTGCAGGCTCTCCAGATGCTTTCCAATGATCTTCGTCAGGAGAAACGCCGGAATCGCAGTGACCACGAAGGCGACCGCGGTCAAGCCCAGCGGGTGAGTCAGAGCCGTCCGATCACCATTCTCTCCCTGTGGAAAGGTGCTCAGAAATTTTGCGATCCTCGGACGAAAGTAAATCGGCAGGCAGAGGATCGCGCCCAGTTGAATCACGATCGTGTACATCTTCCAGTATCCGTCGCCCAGGCTGATGTGAAAGAGAGACTCGGCAATTCTCAGATGCGCGGTGGAACTGACGGGTAGGAACTCCGTCACTCCTTCAATGATCCCAAGCACAACCGAAAGTAAATAGTCGTTCAAAGTTCCTCCACAAGAAAAAATGTTGAACTACGCTCTTTCTGCACGAACACCGGCCGTCGATGCGGCCACTGCCCGTTCGCGTGCCCATTCTCTTTGCGCCTGAATCTCTTCCGCTCGTGTCGTGGAAAGCGGCACGGTGTGGGCCAAGACATCCAACAAGTTTTGTGTGGTCAGCGGTTGTTTCGCGCTGTATGCCGCATACAACGCACTTTGCACCGCCGCATCGATCTCCGCGCCGGAAAATCCTGTCGCCGCCGCTGCAACTTTCTCAAGATCAAAGTCGGCAGGATTTCTTTTCCTCTTGCTCAACTGGATTCCGAAGATCTGCTTGCGCTCACTCTGGCTCGGCAGGTCAACAAAGAAGAGTTCATCGAAACGGCCCTTTCGGATCAGCTCCGGGGGCAGCACGGTCACATTGTTGCACGTCGCAGCCACAAACACCGGTGCGCGTCGGTCTTGCATCCACGAAAGAAAAGACGCCAGGATTCGCGACGATACGCCCGCATCCACCGATGCGGAATCGGGTCCGCTCCCGGCAAATACCTTTTCCAGTTCGTCGATCCAGAGAACGCACGGCGCCAAGCCTTCGGCTACACGAAACACCTTCTGAATTCTCTTTTCGGTTTCGCCGATAAATTTGTCGTAGATTGCTGCTGTGTCGAACTTCACCAGCGGCAGCTTCCATTCTCCCGCGACTGCTCGCGCGCAGAGAGACTTCCCACAACCCTGTACGCCCAGAATAATCACGCCGCGCGCTGGTTCCAGCCCAAATTGCTGGGCAGATTCTTCCCACGATCCCCGGCGCTGCGCCAGCCAGTTCTTCAGGTTTTCGAGCCCTCCCACGGCAGCCATGTTCTCGGACGCGTCCACGAATTCGAGCATGCCTGAGTGCTGCAGCAAGTCTTTCTTCGCATTCAGAACATCTGTGACCGTCTCAGGAACGAGTCCATAACGCGTGACCAGCGCTTGCGAGATCGCTCTATCGGCTTCTTCTTCGGTCAGTCCCCGCAGATTGTTAATCACCGCATCCAAGCCGGCGGGATCGATCGTCCTGCGCAGCGTTCGACTGCTGCCCACCCGCTTCCATACTTCATCCAGAATCTCCCGCAAGCGGATTTTGTCCGGCAGGGGAAGCTCTACGAATTCCACCAGGCTGGCCAGTTCCGACGGGACGCTCAATGCTGGCGCGGTGATCACGACGGTCTTCCGGTTGGTCGAGAACTTCTGCCCAACATCCCGCAGGCGCCTCACCACCACGGGATCTTCCATGTGGCGATGAAAATCTTTCAGGATAAAAACTGCTTCAACGGAAATGCCCTCAAGCGTTCCGAGTGCCTGCGCCGGTTCGCGGCTGTTGTAGATTGCGTTGGCAGTCGTCTCGTCGGGTTGGTGCAAGCTCGACCGTGCAGATCCGGGAAACTTTGCTTCGGCAGGAACGCCTGCAGCATCACTTCCGCATCGCACCAGTCCGCTGGCAATGCTCCATTCGAAGACTGCCAGGTTCAGCGGCGACGATGCTTCGCGCACCAGCTGCACCGCGCGCATCTCCTCAACCGTCTCCATCACAATGATGGGAGTGGAGGAGTCGATCAGGATTTTGAGGCGTTCGAGAACGTCAGCCATAGTACAAGCTTAGGTGAGATACGAGCGACCGTTGGAAACTTTATGTTGCAAGGTGGCAGCCAAATGGTCAACGTCCGTTGGTGCCAGGTTCCCGGCCGAACGGTCTTCCAGCAGAGGTATGCGGTTGCCGCCGACTGCGTCGCGCCGTATCTGGATAAGAAGCGCGTGGACGGCATTAGCGTCGAACTTCAGCGGCGTCATGCGGACGATCTCGTTCAGAGTGGCGCCAAGAGAAATCGGTTCTCGATAAGGCCGGGCACTGGTCATCGCGTCAAATGTGTCCGCTAGTCCGACGATGCGCACCTGCATAGGGACATCCTCATTCAGCAATCCGTCCGGATAGCCGGAACCGTCGGCCCTCTCGTGGTGCCAGCGCACGATCTCAGGAATTCTGGGCCAGGGGAAATTTACGCCAGTGACAATCTGATGTCCGACTGTCGTATGGTCCGCCATTTCGCGGAACTCTTCCGGATCGAGTGTGGTCGTCTTGCCGAAGAGTCTCTTATCGACTGCAACTTTGCCGATGTCATGCAGGTAGCCGGCCGATCGCAGCGCGGCGACTTCGTTCATATCCATGCCCATCGCGTCGCCGATCGCAGCCGAGTAACGGCCTACGCGCAGGGAGTGTCCGTGAATGTTCACGTGCTTCACATCGATGGCAGTTGCGAAGGCTTCCAGCGCGCTGTCGTAGAATCCGTGCAGTGAGGCCATCAATCGCAGGTTCTCTGCGACTCGTTGCGCCAGCGTCTGCGTCAACGAATGGTTTTGCACCGAGAGCGCAACGTAGTGGCACAACATGTCGAGCGACTGCAAGCCATCTTCGTCGTAAGTCGCCTCACCCTCGCGGCGTCCCAATGCAACCGCGCCTACCAATTTCCCTGAAACTTTTAGAGGCGCGACACACTTGAATAGTTCGGGCGCGACATTCCCATTCGCGCTCAAGAATGTGTCGTAAGACGTGTGCGCCAGCAGCACGGCGCCCTGAGTCGTACCGAGGGCGTGAACATGGCGAGGAAGGAGGGGGATCACGGACGGTTCCGGGATCAGAGCGAATCCGCTGGTTGCGATGGAGTTGAGCATGGACGGCTTCTCGATGAACACAAAGAGCACGCCTTCGCTCGCGCCGGCAGCCTGCATCAGCGCGGACAGCATGGACTGCGCCGTTTGCGCAAAATCCCGCTCAGCCGTCATCTCAGGGCCGAGATCGGACAGCGTTTCCACGGTGCGCATCAAGCGCCGAAAGTTTTCTTTTTGTGCAGTCACCCCTAGCTGGAGCAACATACACCAGAGCAGTTTGAGATTATCACGGCGGGAATTTGTCGCAGCCTGAGGTTTGTTGGTTAGTTTGGTGCAGGAAAATCGCAGGGAGGTGCCTCTGAGACAAGTCCCAATTTGAGTCCCGCGAACGCCGTTGGCTGCGGCCATACGTTTTCGTTTTTCACTTATGCTTTACCAGAACTGCAGCTAGAATTCATGCAGTATATGCAGCGTTTATGCGTGTCCGCAGTGTTCGTGTCATTCGTGTCCTCGTTCTGTTTTGGTTGGGGACCGGAGGCACATCGGGTGATTGCAGATGTTGCGCGGAATCATCTGAGCACCAATGCAAATCGAGCCGTCGTACAACTTTTGGGGGATGAAGATCTCGCCACGATTTCCACATGGGCTGACGAAGTTCGGCAAGAACGGCGGGAAACCAGCGGTTGGCACTTCGTAGACATTCCCTGGAATGCGAGCGGATTCGACGAGCAACGCGACTGCTATCACCCTAACGGGAGATTTTCTTCGACACTCAGTGATCACCACAACTGCGTCGTCGATCGCATCGAGATTTTCAAGAGTGTGCTTGCCGATCGTCACGCATCCCGCAGTGATCGAATTGAAGTGTTGAAATTTCTGGTCCACTTTGTCGCTGACTTGCACCAGCCTCTCCATGCCATCGCTGAAGGCAAAGGTGGGAATGACCTGCATGTAATCCAGTTTGGCTCGGCGGAGTGCGGCTCGCGGCCGTGTGATCTCCACGGAACTTGGGATGTTGGTCTCATCGAACATGCACACCGCTCGGAACGCGATTATGCCGATTTTCTGGAGCAGCTTATTGAGCGGCAGAAGCTTGATCACGGGGCAGACGGCACGCCTGAGCAGTGGGCCAATGAATCATTCCGCATAGCGCACCAGGTCTGGGTGAGCGAAGGATCGGCTATCGACGAAAACTACTATCGCCGCAACATTCATATTGTGGATGAACAACTCGCGCTCGCGGGTTTAAGGCTGGCGAGGATGCTGAATGAGGCGCTGGGGAAGTGATTTGCAGTGTCCCTGCAGCGCCACCAGAATGCTCAAGATTGGTGCGAAAGCAAAACAGGGAAGGGCACGGCTTTAGCCGTGCCGAAGAAATCCCCTCATTTCTAGATGCGGGATGATTCGTTTTACGAATCATCGCGCGCACTCGAGTGGTGCGTGACGCCCACAGGTCTCAAGACTTGAAGATGTGGTACAGCATCAAATAGATAACCACTCCGGTAACCGAAACGTACAGCCATATCGGATACGTCCAGCGCGCAATTGCTCGATGCTGGTCGAAGCGCTCCCGCAGCGCGCGGCTGAGCGTGATGATCACAAGCGGCACAATAGCGGCGGCCAGGATGGTGTGAGAAATCAGAATGCTGAAGTAAAGACGACGCGCCCACCCCAGTCCCTGGAAGCGCACCGATCCGACGTGCGCGTGATAGTAGAGGTAGGAAACCAGGAACAGGGTTGATGTCGCAACCGCAGCCAGCATGATCGCGCGGTGGAGGGCGACCTTTCCGCGTTTGATCATCCTGTGCGCAACGACCAGCAACACGGCGCTTGTACCGTTTAGGGTGGCGTTAATCGCAGGAAAGATTGAGTAGTCGTTGGGCATGTCCTGAAAAACATTTCACCACAGAGTCACAGAACATGATCTGAAAACAGCATTTAGAGCGCAACGATTTGATTGTTCGAAGTTCTCTGTGTCTCCGTGCCGCTCTGGTGAATGTCCTTTAAGCCGCTGGCTTCGTGGTGCGTCGATTCACCATCAGAAAGGCCACCCCAAACATAAACAAAGAGAAAAGCACCAGCGTTGCCAGCGACGCTATCAGTGAAAAGTCGCCTTGGCTCGCCGGATAGAGAACGTCGCGCAAAGCCTCGACCCCATAGGTCAGCGGATTGATCTCCATGAGTATGCGAAGACATTGCGACGCGCTCGACAAAGGAAATAGCGCGCCGGACAGCAGCCACAAGGGAATCAAGAACAAATTAATAATCCCGTGGAATGCCTGCGTGGAATCCATCGGCCAGGCGATCGCGAATCCGAGCGCAGTGAGCGCGAAGGACACCAGAAACACAATCACTACCGACAATAGGAACATCACTAGCGTCAGGTGAATCCCGGCAAACGGCGCGAACACGAGGAAGATCAGGCCCTGAATTGTCGCCAGAGTCGTACCGCCAAGAACCTTTCCCAGCACAATTGCCGATCGCGAGACCGGAGCCACCAACACTGACAGCAGGAAGCCTTCCTTGCGATCTTCGATTACCGACATCATGGTGAAGATTGAAGTGAAGAGGACGATCATCACCAGAGCACCGGGGTAGAAGTAGTCCAGATAGTGCTGACTCGCGCCGCCCGACTGGAACGACTTGCCAAATCCCGAGCCGATGACCACCCAAAACAGTACCGGCGACAGAATCACTCCGACCACGCGCGACCGCTGCCGGTAGAAGCGTACAATTTCGCGCCACCAGAGGGTGAACGCAGGAAGAAGAAGCTCGTCTCCGGCTGCTGGAGGGTGCACTGGCATTGCTTGAGCGCGAGTCGCCATAGCCTTAATGTTTTCCTTTGCGGGCCTTCTTGTTCGTTGGAGTTGGTTCTTCTTCGCTCCAGAACCGATGCCCCGTGCGCCGTATAAAAACATCTTCCAGGCTTGGTTTAGCGATAGACACGGCATCGATCTCGCCGGGGAACGCCTCCACCAAGTCGGTGACGAAGCGATGCCCGTGCTCTTTCTCGATTCGAACTTGGGTCTCCAGAACATGCGTGTCTACCCGGAACTGAGTGCGAATCTTGCCTGCAAGCCGCTCGGGATCTTTAGTTTCAAGCACGATCACGTCTCCGCCGATCTCGTGTTTCAGCTCTGCTGGCGAGCCGAGTGCGACCACTCTACCTTCGTTCAGGATGACCAGACGGTCGCAACGCTCCGCCTCTTCCATCAGGTGTGTAGTGACGAGTACCGTTACCTGTTCTTCGTCCCGGAGGATTCGCAAGTATTGCCACAGGTCGCGTCGTGCTCCGGGATCGAGGCCTGTTGTAGGCTCGTCGAGCAACAGAACACGTGGTCCGTGCAGCAAGCCTTTGGCGAGTTCCAAACGGCGCTGCATTCCTCCGGAGAACGTTTCTGCCTTGTCTTTAGCCCGATCTGCGAGTCCAACACGGCCAAGGATTTCCGCGATGCGCTTGCCCAGTGTCGCACCACGCAACCCATAGAGATGGCCCTGATGCATAAGGTTTTCGGCGGCGGTCAGCTTCAGGTCGATGCTCTGCGCCTGGAACACAACGCCAATCTCCCGCCGCAGTTGGCTCGGATCCTGAGCTGCGTTATGCCCAAGAATTACGGCGCGGCCCGCGACGGGAACCATCAGCGTCGAAAGGATGCGAAAGAGGGTAGTCTTACCGCTGCCATTCGGGCCGAGCAGCCCGAACAACTCCGCCGGCCGCACATCGAACGAGACGCCGTTCAGAGCAGTGCGTTCACCGTAGCGGTGCACAATGTCGCGCACGGATATCGCCGCAGAAGAACTTTGTTCTTCCTGAGAAATGGACAAGGGCAGTGAAACAGCTGATGTGTTTGAGGCCAAAGACTATTCTACGACGAGCAGCGCTCTATGCGTGCGAACGCCTCAATGATCTGAGCAGCTCAGGCCGCTGCCGTTCTTCCGTCCGGCACCTCTTGCCGCTGCGTTGCCGCTACATTCCTCCATACCTGAATCGTCAGCACAATTATGTTCGCAAGCAGCAGCGCACCGACGGCTGTATGTGCGACTGTGGAAAATACCATAGAGTTATTGGCCTGCGGACCCGACCAGGCAACCCGCGTCAGGAATGCGGCGAACCCGAGCAGCAATTGCACCATGAGCGTGAACAGAAGCAACGCTGCAGGCCGCCGAATTGCCTCAATTCTCGGAAACTCGATCAGCGCGCGCACCCCCGTCCAGGTGACGATCAGCGCGACGCATAATGCGTTTATCACATGCGGCCACCAGCTCATGCCGTGATGTCGAAACATCCCGCCCAAAACGAGTTGCAGATAGAGAAGGCCGATCGCATAAACACAAAGAACCAGAACTTTCGGATGCCCGTTGTCGGCGATAGGTGCGGGCGCGCTCTCAACCCACTTGCGTCCGGTAAAGATGGCTATGGCTACGGTGATGCAGAAGAAAGTCTGTCCCACGGCGGAATGCGCAGTGGAAATCTCAGGAGGCAAAAAATTCAGTACGGTCACGCCACCGAGAATGCCCTGGACCACAATCGTTGCCAACGCAGCAAAGCCGAGGACCTTCATCCATCGCCGCCGGTCGGCAAACAATGTCCAGAACGCGATCACGATGGTGAGAATTCCTGTGACAGAAGCGATCATGCGATGGCTATGCTCGTAAACAATGCCACCGACCCACGGCGGAAGCCGCAGAATGTGCCCGTATGACGTGGGCCAATCCGGCACCGAGAGCCCCGCATCTTCGCTGGTGACCAATGCACCCGCAACGATGACCACAAAAGTAAGAAATGCTATCAGGACCGCAACACGATGATGCCAGGGATTGTAAGGAGTTGATTCAGCTTTCACCGGAACCTCCAGCAAAACTGATTAGTTTAGCAGAGGAAAACGGGGTTGGATTTCACTCCCTTATGGGGCTGGTTCTCGTCGACTCTTCTGCTCGCCAGAACTTCGGATTCCTAGCAGAAACACAACAGAAATTTTGACACGCCATTACGCAGTCATGGCAGCGATCACGCTGTCGGCAAACTCTGACGTCCCCGCTTTGCCACCCACATCTTTCGTCAGCTTGTCGCGGTCGCGATAAACCTTCTCCAGAGCATTGCGAATCTTGAGAGCGGCTTCCGGCTCTCCAATGTGTCGCAGCATGAGCAGAGCCGATCGAAGCAGCGCCGTAGGATTCGCAAGATTCCTTCCGGCAATATCCGGCGCCGAGCCATGAACAGCTTCAAAGATCGCGCACTTGTCACCGAGATTTGCGCTAGGCACCAGGCCCAACCCTCCAACCAGTCCCGCGCACAAATCCGAAATGATGTCGCCGTAAAGATTTTCCATCACCAGCAAATCGTACTGATACGGATTCATCACCAACTGCATGCAGGTGTTGTCCACGATGTGCTCCCCGTAGGTGATCTCGGGGTACTCTTTAGCGACATTGCGCGAGCAACGCAGAAATAGCCCGTCCGAAAGCTTCATGATGTTGGCTTTGTGGACGGCGTGAATCTTCTTGCGTTGGTTCTTGCGGGCATAGTCAAACGCAAAGCGCGAGATTCGGGTGCACGCCTTCTCCGTCATGATCTTCAGGCTCTCGACGACCCCGGGAACAACTTCATGCTCCAGGCCGGAGTACAAGCCCTCGGTATTCTCGCGAATAATCACCAGATCAATGTCCGGATAGCGCGTAGGAATGTGCGGCAGATTGCGTACCGGACGAAAGTTCGCGTAAAGCTCGAACTGTTTCCGCAACTGCACGTTGATGCTGGCAAAGCCTCCGCCAATGGGCGTGGTGATCGGCCCCTTCAGGGCGACACCGGTCCGTTCGATGGATGCAGTCAGTTCCTTGGGAATGTATTCCTTGTATTTCTCGAACGCTTCTGCGCCCGCTTGAATTGTCTCCCATTCAAACTTCAAACCGGTCGCTTCGAGAATGCGGACGACCGCCTGTGTAACTTCTGATCCGATGCCATCGCCGGGGATGAGAGTGATTTTATGAGTCATGAGAACTATCGAATCATTGAATCATCGGGGAATTGAATCATTGCACCGGCTTGGCCGCCGCTTTGTTCTGTGCGTCCGCAGCATCTTTGGTCTTCAGCAGGTCTTTCAATTCGGTCATGAACTCCTGCACATCTTTGAAATCGAGATACACCGACGCGAATCGCACATAAGCTACTTTGTCGTAGCGTCGCAGGCGGTTCATGATCAGTTCGCCCACTTCGCTGGTCTTCCGCTCGCGTTCCGCCGATTCGATGACGAACGCCTCAGCCTCGTTCACAATCTGCTCCAACTTGCTGATCGGAACCGGGCGTTTTTCGCAAGCGCGCAAGAGTCCATTCAGGACCTTTTGACGATCGAATTTCTCGCGTCGCCCGTCCTTTTTCACCACCATGTAGGGGATTTCGTCGATCCGCTCGTACGTCGTAAAGCGCTTTTCGCATTTCAGGCACTCACGCCGGCGCCGTATTGAATCCGCTTCCTTGCTCTCGCGCGAATCCACGACCTTGTCGTTAGCGTGCCCGCAAAATGGACATTTCATAATGGCGAAAACTGAGTGCATTGTAGCAGTTGCGAGAAAGGCGCTCAGCAGTCAGTGCTCAGCATTTGGCTGGTCAGTTGTACAACTCGATTCCCGGAATCGCGCGTTCCGCGCGCAGTGTGATGCGAATCACAGGGCTGCCTGCGCCCTTTCATTTATAATCCGGAGTTTCACGACAAAGCATGTCGCGTTCTTATACAGGTGTCGGATACCTGACGGGGAGGCGCCTAACTTTTAGCTCCGGTTCGCGCCGCGTCGTTGTGAATGATGACACCAAACCACTTCCTAATTCCAACGAGGAGAAAGAAGCAATCATGAGCAATATCGCAGAGATTCGGGCACGGCAGGTTCTGGACTCGCGTGGCAATCCCACGGTTGAAGCAGAAGTCTGGTTGGACGACGGAACCGTTGGCCGGGCAATCGTCCCCAGCGGTGCTTCCACCGGTGAGCATGAGGCAGTCGAGCTTCGCGACGGCGACAAAACCCAGTACGTCGGCAAGGGCGTCCTGAAGGCCGTTGAAAATGTCAATGGCGAAATCGCCGACGCTCTGGCCAACTTCGACGCCGCCGACCAGCGCACCCTCGATCAGAAGATGATCGAACTCGATGGGACCGAGAACAAGGGCCGCCTGGGCGCGAATGCGATTCTGGCCGTCTCAATGGCGGCCGCCCGCGCTGCGGCTACGTGCTACGAGTTGCCACTCTATCGCTACCTCGGCGGAGCGGGCGCGAATACGCTGCCGACACC
>Ga0207693_10002951_pt1 | contig 14724 bp, 10 predicted proteins | sample LARL81metaG_FD_184347 | JGI IMG/M metagenome (GOLD analysis project Ga0207693, IMG submission 184347) | Corn, switchgrass and miscanthus rhizosphere microbial communities from Kellogg Biological Station, Michigan, USA - LAR L8-1 metaG... | ecosystem: Host-associated > Plants > Roots >...
TGATTGAGGATGATCTCCGCGCAAACGCGTTCCGCGTTTGTTAGCTAAGGGAAAACCGCTACACACCCGTCGGGTCGCAGCCCGAGGGCATGCTTTTCCGGATCATGCTTTAGCAGCCCGGCGGCCCCCACTGAAATCCCACCGCAAGAAGCGCTCCCAGGGCCGGTTCCATCACATCGCGGGTTACCTCTAAAAGGTCCTCTAAGTCTCTGGAAAAACGGGCGTAAAAAGCTTCCGCTAAAGTGGCTTCAGGGTGGTGATTGCGGCCCCGATGCGCTATATGATTCCCAGTTAAACTCTGACCGGAATTCTCCTTGTCCGACGCCGATGATGACAAGCCTGGCGATCCGCCGGCGCCCTCCGATATCCGTCCCGTCTCCATCCTCGATGAGATGAAACGCTCCTACCTCGATTACGCCATGAGCGTAATCGTGGCGCGTGCGCTGCCGGATGCGCGCGACGGCCTGAAGCCCGTGCATCGTCGCATCCTCTACGGCATGTATGAGAACGGCTTCGAGTGGAACAAGCCGTATCGCAAGTCGGCGCGCACGGTCGGCGACGTCATCGGTAAATATCATCCGCATGGCGACCAGTCGGTCTATGACGCGCTGGTGCGCATGGCGCAGGACTTTTCCATGCGCGTTCCGTTGGTCGACGGGCAGGGCAATTTCGGCTCGGTGGACGGCGACATGCCGGCCGCCATGCGGTACACCGAATCCCGGCTGACCAAGGTCGCGCAATCCCTGCTCGATGACCTCGACAAGGACACCGTCGACTTCGATCCCAACTATGACGGCCAGGAAAAAGAGCCGTCCGTGCTGCCGGCGAAGTTTCCGAACTTGCTGGTCAACGGCGCCGGCGGCATCGCCGTCGGCATGGCGACAAATATCCCACCGCACAATCTCGGCGAGGTGATCGACGCCTGCATCGCGCTGATCGACAATCCCGCGCTGTCCATCGACGACCTCATCAACATCATTCCCGGACCGGATTTCCCGACCGGGGGCATCATCCTCGGCCGCCAGGGTATCCGCTCGGCCTATCATCTCGGCCGCGGCTCGATCGTGATGCGCGGCAAGGTTTCGATCGACACCATCCGCAAGGATCGGGAGGCGATCATCGTCACGGAAATTCCGTACCAGGTGAACAAGGCCACCATGGTCGAGCGCATCGCCGAACTGGTGCGCGAGAAGAAGATCGAGGGCATTTCCGACCTGCGCGACGAATCCGACCGCGACGGTTTCCGCGTGGTCGTCGAATTGAAGCGCGACGCAGTGCCGGACGTGGTCCTGAACCAGCTCTACAAGTTCACGCCGCTGCAGACCAATTTCGGCGCCAACATGGTCGCGCTCGACGCTCGCCGGCCGCAGACGATGAACCTCAAGGATTTCCTGAGGCTGTTCGTCGCCTTCCGCGAACAGGTTGTCACGCGCCGCACGAAATTCCTGCTCAACAAGGCACGCGACCGCGCCCATATCCTGGTCGGTCTTGCGATTGCGGTTGCCAATATCGACGAGATCATCCGGGTGATCCGTACGTCGCCCGATCCGACCACCGCGCGCGACACCCTGATGTCGCGCGACTGGCCGGCGCAGGACGTCGCGGCGATGATCACGCTGATCGACGATCCCCGCCACAAGATCAATGCGGACGGCACCGCGCGGCTGTCGATGGAGCAGGCCAAGGCCATCCTCGACCTGCGCCTGCAGCGCCTGACCGCGCTCGGCCGCGAGGAGATCTCCGAAGAGCTCGACAAGCTCGCGGTGGAGATCGCCGTTTATCTCGACATCCTGCGCTCGCGCGCCCGCGTGCAGGGCATCATCAAGACCGAGCTCAACGACATCAAGACGGAGTTCGCCACCCCGCGCCGGACCGTCATCATCGAGCAGGAAGGCGAGGTCGAGGACGAGGACCTGATCCAGCGCGAGGACATGGTGGTGACCGTTTCGCACGCCGGCTACGCCAAGCGTGTTCCGCTGTCGGCCTATCGTTCGCAGCGCCGCGGCGGCAAGGGCCGCGCGGGCATGCAGACGCGGGAAGAGGATTTCGTCAGCCGCCTGTTCGTGGCCTCGACGCATACGCCCGTGCTGTTCTTCTCCTCGCGCGGCCAGGTCTACAAGGAAAAGGTCTGGCGGCTGCCGGTCGCGGCTCCCAACGCGCGAGGCAAGGCGCTGATCAACATCCTGCCGCTGGAACAGGGCGAGCGCATCACCACCATCATGCCGCTGCCGGAGGATGAATCCTCCTGGGGCAATCTCGATGTGATGTTCGCGACCACCGGCGGCAACGTCCGCCGCAACAAGCTGTCGGATTTCGTCGACGTGCGCCGTTCCGGCATCATCGCCATGAAGCTCGATGAGTCTGAGGCGATCGTCGACGTGCAGATCTGCACCGAGCGCGATGACGTGCTGCTGACCGCCGCCGGCGGCCAGTGCATCCGCTTCCCCGTCACCGACGTGCGCGTATTCACCGGCCGCACCTCGATGGGCGTGCGCGGTATCGCCCTGCCGAAGGATGACAAGCTGATCTCGCTCACCATCCTGCGTCACATGGACGTCGATTCCGAGGAGCGTGCGGCTTATCTGCGCCGGGCCAACGCGGTGCGCCGCGGCGGGGTCGAGGAAGAGGCGGGGATCGACATGGAGGAGACGGCCGCGGGCGCCACCATGGAGCTCGGCGAGCAGCGTTATGTCGAGATGTCGGCGTCCGAGCAGTTCGTGCTGACCATCAGCGAGAACGGCTACGGCAAGCGGACCTCGTCGTTCGAGTACCGCACTACCGGCCGCGGCGGCAAAGGCATCGTCGCGATGTCCGTCAACGGGCGCAACGGCAAGCTCGTCGCTTCTTTCCCGGTCGAGGACGCCGACCAAATCATGCTGGTGACCGACAAGGGACAGCTGATCCGCTGCCCGGTCGAAGACATCCGCATCGCCGGCCGCTCGACGCAGGGGGTGATCGTGTTCAACACCGCCGACGACGAGCATGTCGTCTCGGTCGAGCATATCGGCGAGGATGCCGAGAACGGCAACGGCAACGGCGGCTAGGTCTGCAGGGAGCGTTGAGGCGCGCGCGATCGTCGGAGTCGACTGACGCGCTCGAGCGTTCGCCCAAGCCGAAGCCGAACGAGCGGCTTGATGACCGATACTGATCAGCATGCGCCCGAAGGCATGCATGAATTCTTGCACCTTCGTCTGGGCGGAGACCAGCACGCCGACCATACTCGGACACTGCCAGCGAACGGACAAGGTCGAACGGGCAGTTGGACCGATAACCTTCGCACGTCTTGCAAACGTGCTATGGTTATGGTGTGAGCCAAAGGTTCGCCATGACCGCGATTGCAGAGTGGCTAGCATCCATCGGCTTGAGCGAATACGCCGAGCGTTTCGCTGAGAACGCTATTGACCTTTCGGTTCTCGGCGATCTTACCGAGCAGGACCTGAAGGATCTTGGGGTCCTGCTGGGTCATCGGCGCAAGATTCTGCGCGCGGTCTCCGAGCTTAGAGGAGACGTCGGTCAGGCAGCCCAAATGGCAGCCAAGCCGGCTCCACGGGAGGGCGCCGAGCGGCGTCAGCTCACGGTGATGTTTTGCGATCTGGTGGGGTCGTCGGCACTTGCGGCCCGCCTTGATCCGGAGGACTTGCGCGCGGTCATCGGCGCCTATCACGCCTGCATTGCAGAGATTGTCGCTACGGATGGTGGGGTCATTGCCCGCTACATGGGTGACGGTGCACTCGCTTATTTCGGCTTTCCTCAGGCGCACGAGGACGATGCCGAGCAGGCAATACGCTCCGGGCTGCGGCTGGTGGACGGCGTGGCCGACCTCAAGACCGATATCGGCACCGGGCTTCAGGTTCGTGTTGGCATCGCGACCGGAATGGTGGTGGTCGGCGATTTGACCGGCGAAGGCGCCGCCAAGGAACAGGCGGTCATTGGCGAGACGCCGAACCTGGCCGCGCGCCTGCAGTCGCTCGCCATGCCCGGTACTGTTCTGATCTGTGACAGTACGCGCCGGCTGACCGAGGGGCATTTCGAATACCGGAATGTCGGTCCGGCCATGCTCAAGGGATGGGCGCAACCGCAACCCGCTTGGGAGGCGCTGAGGACGAGCGGCGTGGAAAGCCGTTTTGAGGCGCAGCACAAGACCCGGTTGACACCACCTATCGGTCGCGACGAGGAGATTGATCTGCTGTTGCGTCGCTGGCACGAGGCCGCCCGTGGTGAGGGCAGCGTCGTGCTGTTGACCGGAGAGCCGGGTATCGGAAAATCGCACATTACCCTCGCGCTCCAGGAGAGGCTCAAGGACGCCGAGCCCCACATCACCGTGCGTCATTTCTGCTCGGCGCATCATACCAACAGTGCGCTCTATCCATTCATTCGCCAACTCGAACGCGCTGCCCGGTTCGAACGCGCGGACTCGCCGGGGACGAAATTCGCCAGGCTCGAGGCTTTGCTCATGCTGTCCGGCGCTGATGCGGAGCAGGTCGTGCTGCCGCTGGCGAACCTGCTGTCGCTGCCGGCCAGCGACCGCTTTCGCGTATCCGAACTGAGCCCGCAAAAGCTCAAGGAGTTGACGCTGGCGGCATTTTTAACCCAGCTTAATGCCCTCGCTGCGCGACAGCCGGTGTTTGTGATCTTCGAAGATGCGCATTGGGCGGATCCGACCTCGCTGGAGCTGCTTTCACTCACATTGGAAAGGATAGCGCAGCTTCGGGTCCTGATGGTCCTGACCGCGAGGCCGGAGTTCAAGCCGCCTTGGCCGGGTCAGGCGCATATGACGACCGTCTCGCTCACGCGCCTGAACCGGCGCAACGGTGCGGTATTGATCGAACGTGTCACCGCTGGGAAGTCGCTCCCCCACGAGGTCATGGATCAGATCCTCGCCCGTACCGATGGCGTGCCCCTCTTCGTCGAGGAATTGACCAAGACGGTGCTCGAAACCGGTCTGTTGCAGGAGCGGGACGGCCAATATGTTCTCAACCATCCGCTGCCGCTGATGGCAATTCCGACGACCTTGCACGCATCGCTCATGGCGAGATTGGATCGACTCTCGTCGGTGAGGGAGGTGGCCCAGATCGGCGCCGTCGTAGGTCGCGAGTTCTCCTACGAACTGCTGAGCATCGTCGCCGGGCTGCCCGCGGAGAGGCTCGACGAGGCACTTGCGCAGCTGGTTCGATCGGAGCTGATATTCTGCAGGGGCGAAATCCCGCGAGCGATCTACAGCTTCAAGCATGTGCTCGTGCGCGATGCTGCCTATTCGGGACTGCTGAGGAGCCGACGTGCGGCGCTGCATGCCACGATTGCGGACGCCTTCGAGCGACGTTTCCCGGAAATCGTCGAGGCTCAACCCGAAACCGTCGCGCATCATCTCAGCGAGGCGGGACTGTTCGAAAAGGCAGCGGGATACTGGCTGCGGGCCGGCAGGAAGGCTGCCATGCGTTCCGCCAATATCGAAGCCGTCGCGCACTTGGAACGGGGTATCGAGGCCGTGGGCCATTCGGTCGACGGCGCGCAAAAGGACAGGCTGGAGCTCGATTTCCAGGTCGCTCTCGGGCCCTGTCTGATCGCAACTCAGGGGCCGGCCTCCAACAAGGCGGTCGCGACGTTCGCGCGTGCGCGTGAGCTTTGCGAGCGCCTCGGAAATCCCCCTGAGCAACTGCAGATCATGTTCTGGTTGACCACCGCCAGTGTCATTCGCGGTGAACTGCCGGTTGCCCAGGAAACGATTGCTGTCCTGCTTCAGCTCGCCGAGGCGCGCGGCGATCGACCCGCGCTGCTCAATGCGACCCGTGGTCAGGCCATGATCCGTTTGTTCATGGGGCGTCTCACCGATGCGCGCGAAGCCATCGAACGCGCAGTCGCCGAATTTGACGCAAGCAGCGAGGAGGACAAATTGGCCGCCCGCGCGGCAGGCCAGGATGCCGGGGTCGCGGACCTTGCGCTGATGTCATGGGTTCTCTGGCTGCTTGGTTACGCCGATACGGCGAACACCCGCATGGACGCCGCGATCCGCCGTGCCGACGCAATCGATCACCCTCATTCTCAGGCTTATGCCTGCTACTATGCATCTGTCCTCCACGCGCTTCGCGGCGAGATATCGATTGCGCAACGTCATGCCGAGCGCTGTCGCGTGCTGTCGGAGGAGCATGGATTCCGGCAATGGCACGGATTGGCGAAAGCCGTCGACGGGATATGCACGACGCTGCTTGACACGTCATCCAGTGCATTCGAAGAGATCCGCGCAGCGATGGATGAATATCGCGGCGCGGGCTACCAACTCGGCATCACGGCGCTGTATGTCCTGCTGTGTCCGGTCTTGCTCTTGAATCACGAACACGGAGCCGCACTGGCACTGATCGAACAGGGTCTCACGACGACCAGCCGCAACAGCGAGCGGATATTCGAGGCCGAGTTGTGCCGGCTGAAGGCGCGCACGCTGAACCTCCGCGGCGCGACGGCCGCCGGCATCGAACTCCTTCAGAAGGCATTGGCGACGGCAAGAAGCCAGCATGCCAAGGCTCTTGAGCTTCGCCTTGCAACGGACCTTGCCGCGCTGCGGATGGAGCAGGGCGAGCGCCAGGAAGCACTCGAGATCCTCGCGCCTGTCTACGGCTGGTTCACCGAAGGATTTGAGACGCAGGATCTCAAGCAAGCCAAGGGCTTACTCGATCAACTGCGGTGACGCGCTTCAGCTTGATCCCATCGCGCTCTAAGTGAACGCCTTCTTCATCTCGTGATATTCGTCTCGTATTCGTACCCATTCAGGATCTAGTTCGGGCTTCTCGTTGATGAACAAGGGCACATCGGCATGGGCCGTGTCCTTCTCTCTGTCATATGCCTTGATCGCCTGTCTTCCAGCGTGTCGTCCGAGCCTTCGTCCGTTATCCAGGTTGCTATGGTTCCACTTGAAATTGATGTGCCCAGGGACGTGAATTTCGACAACCGTGCCGTTCCACAGGTCATCCGAATTCCCGGTCTTCCTTGAATCCTTTGAGCGCTGGTCTTTCGTCCCGTTGCCTTTCGAAGCCTCAAACGTCCGCCCGTCATAGCGGACGTGGTATTTAAACAGCTTGACATCGTCTTCGCCAACGCTGGCTGCAAACAATTGGCAGAGATTTGCGAGCGCATCGTGAAGATTTTCGGGCTTGCGGATTTGTTTGGAATCGACGATCCGACTGATCCATATTTCGTCGAGCCTATGTCCACGCTTGTTCTTGAGCCCGATCAAGCCCTCGAAATTGACAGTGTCGACCAAGGCTCCTTCGCAGTAGGTCGTTTCGTTGATCTCCACGGTTTCCTCGATGAAGGGAAGCGCCGAGCAGGCGCATAAGGAACGCGCGGTAATAGGTCCCTTGTAATCGCCGCTTTGTACTTTTCCCATTGGATGATTTGCAAAAAACGCGAGCTTCTTTGTGTCAAGATTCCACGCGTTGTGAAAGATGAGCTTATCCGACTCGGATAGCCGATCGAACCTGATGCCCTTCATGAATTCACTGTCTGGATAGTTGATTCTCGAGAGGCCGTTGAAGTTTGACAGGTACATCATGGAGGTCAGGTAACGGACGAAGGGATTAGGAGCCATCACTTGATTGAGGAACCATCGATTGAGATCGCCTTCGTCCAATTTCTTGAAAGGTTTCTTTTTTCCCCGCGGCATCTGATTGAACACAATGGACATGGAGTCCTGGATGTAATCGAACATCTTGTAGGGCTGCCATTGAAATTCCTGATAATTGTCGGGGTTGCTAATGAATTGATTCATGGCGTCTATGTTGGTGCGCCAATCCGGCCCGAATACGGTGTTTATTGGAAAACGCTTGTAGCCCTCGTCATCCCGAAATACGCCGTTCTTGAAGAATTCGTATGTGTCTTCGACTTTTTCTTTATCGGTTTCTTTGTTGGATTGGTTGTACACGACACCGACCCATGCGCCGATGCAGGACAAAGACCATACGTCAAAGGTTATGTCAGCTTCGGCAAGAGCTTCGAGAACTCCGATGTGCAGCCCCGCTGCGGGTCCACCACCACCAAGCGTAATTGCTCTAAGCGGCTTTCCGTTGGTTGCCATTTTGAACACTCCCTACATAATATTGAATAGCTCCAATCGAGTATGAAATTCTGCAAAGGACGGCAGACTAGGTGTTTTTTTAAAGGTTGAAAAGTATTCGGCTTGAGCGTTGAGGTCGCATGCGCGATCAGATGTGGCAGTGGTGCTGACGCAAGCCGCAGACTTTGACGACTGCATTCGTGTTCGCTGCGAAGAAGCGCCATGTCACCGTGATGCATGCCGCTTCCGTTTTTGCGCAGCCTTCATCTGGTTAGCTTCACATTCGATCCACGGCGGGGCATTCGGGACGAATGAGGCCGTCCAGTCAGCTCAATCTCATGCGGCCGCCAGATAAGGAAAAGGAACGAAGTTGGCAGCCACGGATCGATATCCTGACGTCATCGCGCTATGGCATCCAGCGCCGACGCGTGCTGGTTGCCGCAAGTCGGCAAGCCGGCGGCTTGCAGGCCGTCGCGAAGTCTCTCCCAGTCAGCGCGCTGACGTATCGGAGATATGTGCAGCAGCCAGCGCACGATCGCTTCATCGGTTGCCGGCACGGCGCCGAACCAGTTCGCGCGGATGCGAGACAGAAATCGCTTGCCTTCGGCCGCGGCTTCGCTCGTGCGCCCAAGATGTGCGAGCGCGGCCATTCGCCAGGCTCCGACCTCCCACAAGGCGTCGTGGGCGCGGTCTGCAGCCTCGATCGCCGTCTGGTAATTTCCGGTCAAGAACTGGATCACGAGCTGATAGGACCAATGCGCGGGGCTGGGTGAGAGCCTCATGTCCAGAGCGGCCTGACTAAGCTCGGTCGCGCGCTGGTGTCGGCCGCAAAATGCCAACAGCAGTGCCGCCGAAATAACAGTCCAGGAATCGTGCGGGTTCAGTTCGCTGGCGACCTCGATGTGCAATTCGGCCTGTCCGTATTGCTTCATCATCGCATGGGCCCAAGCCAGGGAGCGGTGGGCGCTGGCGTGAGCCGCATCAAGCTCGACCGCCTTGCGCGCAAGCTCCATGGCCCGCTGCTCTCGCGCGCGGTCCCGGAAGACGCCGGGATGGGCAACGTGCTCGATCGAATGCATGTCCGCCAGGCTGCAATAGGCAGGGACAAAATGAGGCGCGGCCGCAATGATCTCGTTGTATTCCGCGGCCAGCCGAGCCCAGTGTTGCGGATCGAACGTCCGCATCAGCTTTTGGCAGCGCAGCCACCTGTCATAGACGCCGATCGAGATATCGGGCCGGCCCGACAAGTGGCGAAGCCGCTCGGCCGACAGATGGACATTGAGCGCCGTCGCGACGCGTCGAATGACGCGATGCTGAGAGTCGAACCAGGTCGCGAGGTTCAGCTCAAAGCCGTCGCTCCAGACGTAGAAACCGGCGCGCAGCGCTTTCAATATCAAAGTGAGCTGAAGAACCTGCCGATTTTGGCTGGCGAATATCTGGATCTCGTAGCGTTCGTCTCCGTCCGGTGTCATCCCTTCAGCCTGCGGCTGGAACGGAACATCAGTCACATGCCACTCGCGGAATTTGACCAGGGACGCGATCAGAAGCTGGCGAAATCCGACCACGAGGTGAACCATGTCGGGCTGGACCTGCCGCGTGTCGACAGCCCGCAGCGAGAGCAGCAGGCGTGTTTGAGGCTGGTTTGCCGAAGTCGGTGGGCGTGGGGCCGTTTGGGGTGGTTTCGATGGGAGCGCCTTCGATGCGTCGCCGGTCGGGAACGCTGCTGGCGCCGAGGCGTCATCTCTTGTTGGCGCGCCGTGCTCGTAGACGCCCAGTTTTATGTCGGCGACGAGGTCCTGCGTCGCTTTCGACGGTTCCATGCCGAAGTCCTGATCGAGCAGATCCCAGAGCGCGTTGTAGGTGCGCAAAGCATGCGCGGTTCGGCCGGATGTCGCGCTTGCCAGCATGAGGCGTCGGCACGCATCCTCGTGAGTGGGATCGAGATTGAGGATGGCTTCCGCAAGCTGGGCCCGGGTGTTTGGGTCCTGAGCTTGGTCAAGACCTTTCTCGAGGGCGCGCAGGAGGCGATCGGACAGCAGGTGCCGCTTGGCCAGAAGCCAGCCGCGGAACGAAGGGTCGAGATCCTCCAGACCGACCAGGAGATCATCGGCGATGTACTGGCGCTCGAGCAGTAGCGGATGCACCTGGCCTGCCTCTGCCGCCCGGACCACGGCCCATACGTCGAGATCGACCGCGTCCCGCTCAAATCCGATTTCGTGCGCTGTAATTCGAAGTCCCTCGCCGTGGGCCTCGCCGAAGATCTCCCGCAACTCGCGAATGACTTGGCGCAGCACCGCGCGCGCCTGAGCTTCCCCCGACTCGCTCCAGAGCAGGCCGACGAGCCGCTCTCGCGTCTCCACAAGCTGTTCGCTGAGGGTGATATAGCCCAGAATGGCCCGCAGTTTCAGGCTCTTGATCCGGATCTCACGTCCATCCTGTCGTACGGAGAGGGGGCCGAACAATGAGAATTGGAGCAATGGACGCTCGATGTATTTTATCAATAAGCGAGTCTTATAGCAGCTTATGATCTCCTCACGGTGTGGCGATTGGATGACGACAATCACAGGATGTCGACTGGAAAATATTGCCGGTCAAATTCGCGTTAGATGGAGCCCGAAACCGGCTGCAAAAACGAAACGGAGGCCAGGCATTCATCCTGGCCTCCATTCAACTTCTCAACTTCGATTGGTTGCTACGGTGTGCGGTCCGCAGTCACGAGGCGGGCTTGGCGAACCACGCTCTTGGTGCCCGCGCCGCGCAGGCAGGAGGCCTCGAAATTCGGCCAGGCCTGTTCCGAACAGTCCCGTCCGACCGGGCGGATATCGAGGCGATCGGCCTTGGGCAGCGGCTGCGGCACGCTGGCTTCGACCTGCGGCGCGAATCCGGGAAGGATGGTGAGGGATGCTGCGAAAAACGCCGCGACGGCGATCGCTGAAAGCGCTTTGATCATGACGGTCCCCTGTTTCTTCGTCTGTCCGGGCGTTTGAGGCCCGTCGTTGTCGTTGGCGCGGTTAGTAACCATCACCGGTTTCGAGACGCCTTCGCCAAAAGCCAAAAATGGTTTCATCCCAAGCCTATTTGTTTCATTCGTGCCGGCCATCACGAAACAGAGCCGGTATTCGCTGCCTCGATGACGCATGAGCACCACCTCTGGTTCATTGGCCCAGTGAAAATAAAGCTTCGTTTTCAGCGGCATGGGGACGGAACCAAAGCGCGCTTGCGAGCTTCCGCGGGGCAGGTTAGGGAGGAGGCGCCATGCCCCGTATCGCGCTCTATCCAGGCTCTTTCGATCCCGTCACCAACGGCCACCTGGACGTGGTCCGGCAGGCCGTCGGGCTGTGCGACAAACTGATCGTCGCGGTCGGCGTCCAGGCCAGCAAGACACCGCTTTATTCGACCGACGAACGGCTGAAGATGGTTGTGGACGTGTTCGGTCCCGTGGCCGCCAAGGCCGGCTGCGGCTTCGAGGCCACCACCTATGACAACCTGACGGTAGCCGCGGCGCAAAAGCTCGGGGCCAGCATCCTGGTGCGAGGCCTGCGCGACGGCACGGACCTCGATTACGAAATGCAGATCGCCGGCATGAACGCGACCATGGCGCCCGACGTGCAGACCGTGTTCGTTCCGGCCTCGGTAGCGGTCCGCCCGATCACCGCCACACTGGTCCGTCAAATCGCTGCCATGGGCGGCGACGTATCATTCTTCGTGCCGCCGTCGGTCGCCGCGAGCCTCAAGACCAAGTTCAAGGCGTAGCTGCCAGGCTGACACGCCGTTCACGTAAGCAAAACAGTCCCGTTCGTTCATCTGATCCGGAGTTTCCATGATCCGAGCTCTCGCCTTCATTGCCGCGTTCCTGATCGCGCTGCCCGCGTTCGCACAGCAGCCGCTGCCGGCCAATCTCGACAAGCAGAACGCGATTGTCATCGATACCACCAAGGGCCGCATCGTGATCAAGCTGCGCACCGATCTCGCGCCCAAGCATGCCGAGCGCATCAAGCAGCTCGCGCGGGAAGGCTTCTATGACAACGTGCCGTTCCACCGCGTGATGGACGGCTTCATGGCGCAGACCGGCGACGGCCAGAACTTCAACGGCACCGGCGGATCGAAATATCCGAACCTGAAGCAGGAATTCTCGAGCACACCGTTCAAGCGCGGCACCGTCGGCATGGCGCGGCGCGGCGACAGCGTCGACTCCGCCAATTCGCAGTTCTTCATCGCCTTCGGCGACGCGTCCTTTCTCAACAACCAGTACACCGTGATCGGCGAGGTGGTGCAGGGCATGGACGTTGTCGACAAGCTCAAGAAGGCGCCACCAGGCTCCTCCGGCGGTGCCGTTACCGATCCCGACAAGATGGTGAAGGTGCAGGTCGCCTCCGACATGAAGTAATGCACGGAGGCGGGCATGGCAGGCAGCGTTCGGCACGTCTGCCTTGCCGCCCTCATCGTAGTTGGTGCGTTCGCCTCATCCGCGCACGCACAGTCGGGCTCGGGCGATGACCAGACCGGCCGTCAGACCAACGGTCAGGTCAACACGATTAAGGAAGCATTTGCCAGACTGGGCGGCTGCTGGAAGCCGCCGCCCGCGTCGCGCGCCAATCCGATGGACATCACCGTCATCGTCAGCTTTAACCGGGCCGGGGAAATCATGGGGCGTCCCAGGATTACCTTTGAATCGGCGCAGGCGACCGATAACGACCGGCTGGTGTATCGGGTTGCGCTCATGGAGGCGTTGCAACGCTGCACGCCGATGCCATTTACAGAGACCATGGCCGGCGCGGTTGCGGGCCACCCGTTCGCGGTTCAGTTCCGCACCCTGAAACCTCCATCTCAAACGGAGAAAAGAGCATGGCTGTCACCGAAAATACTTTGATCCTGGAAACCACGCAGGGGCCCGTCACCATCGAGATGCGTCCGGATCTTGCGCCGAACCATGTCGCGCGGATCAAGGAACTGGTCCGCGAAGGCTTTTACGACGGCATTGTATTTCACCGCGTCATCGACGGCTTCATGGCGCAGACCGGCTGTCCGCAAGGCACCGGCACGGGCGGCTCCGGCAAGAAGCTGAAGGCCGAATTCAACAAGGAGCCGCATGTGCGCGGCACCACCTCGATGGCCCGCGCCGCCGATCCCAATTCCGGCGACAGCCAGTTCTTCATCTGCTTCGACGATGCGTCGTTCCTCAACGGCCAGTACACCGTCTGGGGCAAGGTGACGGACGGCATGGACAACGTCGACAAGATCAAGCGCGGCGAGCCGGTGCAGAACCCCGACAAGATCGTCAAGGCGCAGATGGCGGCCGACGCGGAGTGACATTGTTGACCGTCATTGCGGAGGCTGCACGACATGCGGCAATCCGTAATCTCAAGATTCTCTGGTGCGCAATTGCGCACCATGGCTCGCATCTTCGATGCGCCCCGGAATGACGACGCCTTTCAAGAAACCGGGCTGTTGGCCTGACCGCGGCGGGCCGGATTGAGCAGCCGGACAATCTCGCAGGCGGCGACGAGCGCGATCAGCCAGACGGCGCTGATCGAACCAAGACGGATGACGATGGCCGCAGTGAAAGCTTCCGTGCCGCCCAGGAACGGCGTGGCCGCGAAGAGCGCGAGTTCATAGGCACCATAAGCGCCGATCAACGCGGCCGCCAACACGAGCGGCGTGCGATGTTGCCGCAGGGCCCGCAACACGGCCGCGGACATCGCGGTCGCGGCCAGCGCGGCCGCGCCGATCGCAAAGCCCCACAGGATCGTGTTGGTGTCGATCGGGTAGTGCAGCACGCCAAAGCCGATCGCCTGATTGACCAGCCACGCGCCGGTGACGGCGAGCAGCGCCGTCTGCAGCGGCAGCATGGCCGCGGCAATCACGGCAAAGGCCGCGAATGGCGTCGCACAGGCGAGCGCGAAGCTTGCCAGCGCGCATGACGCGGTCAGCAGCGCGAAGCAAAACAGCGGCGCATAGCGATGCCGGACCGGCGCAAGGCGGGCACCGTGGGGCGGCTGGGGCAGGAAGCTGGTGGCCATGTACGATCTCCTCTTGTTTGAAGTTTAACACATTTCCGTGGAGCCGAGCGTTTTCGAGCGAAGCGGGTACCGGTTCGCGTGAAGAAAACGCGTCAGAACAAAAGACTAGGGCGGGCGCTCAATGCAGCCCATCCATGGGATCATCGGGGTCCGGCGGCGCGAGCCGGTCGCAGGCGGCGAGCCACGCGTTCAGCGCTGCCGATCGATGATCCGTTGCCTGCAACTGGCGCAGCGCGACGCGCACCGTGGCGCGCGCGAAGCGGTCGTCCGGCAGTGCGGCCTCCGACGGCTCGCGGCCGGACAGCACGGACCCGATCACCTGCCGCTTGAGCGCGACGCTTTCAGGGTCGCCGTGACGCTCGAGCAGGAGCTGGAAAGCGTCATGATCGTCGCGGCGGAACGCGCGCGTGCGGCCGAGCTGGTCGCGCAGCGGATGCGGTGGATAGAGATGCGCGCATGGCACCCAGTGCGCGGGCAACGGCTCGGTCGCCGCGTGCGTGCGGCCATGCGCCAGCAGTTTCGGCAACACGTGGGTGTGCGGTCCGTCCGGGCTCTTGCCGCCCGGCGGTGGAATCGGCTGGAACACCTCGGCCCGGCCGACGCGGCTGATGAAGACACGATGGGGGTTCGCCGTCATGATCGCGCGCATCGCATCGTTGC